>Ga0196977_1000553_pt1 | contig 18834 bp, 20 predicted proteins | sample S3v_1013CmetaG_FD_148634 | JGI IMG/M metagenome (GOLD analysis project Ga0196977, IMG submission 148634) | Soil microbial communities from Anza Borrego desert, Southern California, United States - S3+v_10-13C | ecosystem: Environmental > Terrestrial > Soil > Desert | place: USA: California...
GCTTCGAGGCGAGCTCGTCCACCGTGATCACGCCCTTGAGAATCAGGTTGTTCGAAATCGAGAGCATCCGCCGCTCGGCGTACGACGCGGCGAAATACGCGTCGGCCCCGAGCGATTCCAGGCCGCGGCGGTTCTCGTCGATGCGCAGGATTTTCTTGCGCGTGAGGAGCACGAGCAGCGCTTCGATGCGCTTTTCCCAGAGCTCGAGCTCGTGATCGTCCTTCGGGATTTCACCGGCGGGTGTGCCGCCGAGGTCGTGATAGGCTCGCATTCGGCGATCATAACAAAGGGGAGAAGCACATGTGCCGGACCACGCTCTCACGCAGCCGCATCGCAGGTGTCACGCTCGCCAGTCTCGCCGCAGTGCCGTGCGCGGCCGCGCTCGCCCCGCAGGATCCCGCGGCGACCTATCCCAGCCGTCCCATACGTATCGTCATCGGTTTCTCGGCCGGCAGCACCGTCGACGTGTCGGCCCGCGTGATCGGCCAGAAGATGACCGAGACATGGAAGCAGCAGGTTGTCGCCGACAACCGTCCGAGCGCCGGCGGGATCATCGCCGCGCAGACCGTCGCGCATGCGAATCCCGACGGCTACACGCTGCTTTCGGTGTCCGCTTCGCACGCGGTGGCGCCGGCGATGTACAGCAAGCTTCCCTATGACACGGCGAAGGACTTCGCCGGCATCACGACCACCGTCAGCGTGCCGGCCGTGCTGATCGTGGCGCCGAGCCTCGGCGTGAAAACCGTGAAGGACCTCGTCTCGATGGCCAAGGCGAAGCCGGGCCAGATCAACTTCTCGTCCGCGGGCGTCGGCAGCGCGACCCACTTTTCGGCGGAGCTCTTCAAGAGTCTCGCCGGTATCAACGTGCAGCACGTGCCGTACAAAGGGATACCCGAAGCGGTCACCGAAGCGATGCTCGGACGCGTGCAGTTCATGCTTTCGCCGATGTCGAACGCGATGCCGTTCATTAAGGAAGGCCGGCTCGTCGCGCTTGCGGTCTCGCCGGCCAAGCGGCTCGCCGTGCTGCCCAACGTGCCGACGATCGCCGAAGCGGGCGTGCCCGGCTACGAGTGGCAGACGTGGTTCGGACTGCTCGCGCCGGCGAAAACGCCGCGGCCGATCATCGCGAAGCTGAACCGGGAAGTGACGCGCATCCTCAACCTGCCCGAATCGAAGGAGCGCTGGAATGCGCTGGGTTGCGACCCGGTGCCGATCGCGCCTGAGGCCTTCGACAAGTTCGTGGTCGAGCAGATCGCGCTCTTCACCAAGCTCGCGCGCGCGGCCAACATCAAGGCGGACTGAGTCGAAAATTGCTATTCTTTTCCCGTATGAACACGAGACCCCTGACCGCCGTCCGCTCCCTTTTACTCATCGCGACTTTACTCGCGCCGCCGATCGCTCACGCGCATCACGCGATGGGCAATGCGACGCCCGCCACCCTGTTCCAGGGCCTCGTATCCGGCCTTGCGCATCCGGTGATCGGCATCGATCATCTGCTGTTCGTGCTGGCGGTCGGCGCCGCCGGCTATTTCTTCGGACGGCGTGTCGGCCTGCCGGTCGCGTTCGTCGCGGGTACGCTCGCCGGCACCGGCATGCACCTGTACGAAGCGACGCTGCCGTATGCCGATGCGTGGGTCGCGCTCACGATCGTGGCGCTCGGCGCGCTCTTCATCTTCGGCGCGCGGTTACTCAGGAGCGCCGCGGCACTCGCGCTTTTTGCCGTCGGCGGTCTCATCCACGGTTACGCATACGGTGAGGCGATCGTCGGTGCTGAGGCGACGCCCCTCGTTGCTTATCTCGTCGGTTTCGCTCTGGTTCAGCTCGCGATCGCTTTCGGCGCCTACGTCGTGACGCAGCACGCGGCGCGTGAAGGACGCGGCGCCGCGCTCGCGCGTCCTATCGGTGCGGCGCTTTCCCTTGCAGGCGTCGTTTTCCTCGCGTCAGCCATCTGGGTATGAGCGCTGCGCCCGTCGCGCAGATCTACAACTACCTTCGCATCGACGATCGCCTCGCGACGTCGGGACAGCCCTCCGAGGAGGAGCTCGCGGCGCTCGCCGAGGACGGCGTCGAAGTCGTCATCAATCTCGCGCTGCATGACGATCCGCGTTATTCGCTTGCGGACGAGCCGGGCACCGTCGCCGCGCTCGGCATGCAGTACGTGCACATTCCGGTCAAATTCGACGCGCCGACGCAGCATGACCTGAACGCCTTCTTCACCGTGATGGACGCGCATCGCGATCGCAACGTGCTCGTGCACTGCGCCGCGAACAAGCGCGTGACGTCGTTTCTCGGGCTCTATCGCGTGCTGCGGCAGAAGTGGGACGCGGAGCGGGCGTTCGAGCCGATGCGAACGATCTGGGAGCCGAACCCCGTGTGGGCGGCGTTCATCGATTCGATGTTGAAAACAAGGGCGTAGGGTGCGTCGATGACGCACCGTGCAGTCTTCGTCGCATTGCTCGTACTGCTCCTCGCGAGCGGCGGAGCCGCCGCGCAGGCCTGGGCGCCGCAGCGCAACGTCGAGATCGTCGCCGCTTCGGCGCCGGGCGGCAGCAACGATAAAACCGCCCGCATGCTCGAGCATCTGCTCTCGGGCAACAAGCTGGTCACGTCGAGCATTACCGTGGTGAACAAGCCCGGCGGCGGATCGAACATCGCGAACACGTACGTCGCGCAGCGTGTCGGCGACGCGCACGTTCTGCTGATCGCGGGTAACGCCCTCATGACCAATCACATCATCGGCGCGAGCAAGCTCACGATCGCCGATTTCACGCCGATCGCGTCGATGGCGGAGGACTACGCCGTGTTCGCCGTCACCGGCGGCTCGCCGCTCAAATCGGGCAAGGACCTCGTCGAGCGCATGCAGAAGGACGCGCGCAGCGTGAGCACGGGCTTCGCAAACGCTTTCGGCAGCACGCGGCACATCGCGGCGGCGCTGTTCGTGAAAGCGCTCGGCGGCAATCCGCGCGACCTGAAGGTGGTCGTGTTCAAAGGCTCGGCCGAGGCAATACCCGCAGTGCTCGGCGGACACATCGACCTCGCGGTCGTAGGCGCCGTGAATGCCGTGCCGCACGTCGCGGCCGGCCGCATGCGCATCCTCGGCGTGGGCGCGCCGCAGCGGCTGCCGGGCGTGTTCGCGAATGCACCGACCTGGCGCGAACAGGGCATCGACGTCGTGTATGGAAGCTGGCGCGGCGTGTTCGCGCCGCGCGGGCTGACGCCGCAGCAGTCCGCGTTCTGGGAAAGCGCGATGCAGAAGATCGCGGCTACGCCGGAATGGAAAAGCGATCTCGAGAAGAATCTCTGGACCGATAACTTCCTGACCGGCGCCGCGCTCAGGAAGGAAATCGAGCGCGAGCTCGTTGCAACGCGAACCGTCCTCACGGAGATCGGCCTGGCGAAGTAGGGCGGCGAAGCCGCCGTGAGTCGATGGGGTTCCGCTGCGCTGGATCCAGCTACGCTCAGCCAGCCTACGCTCGGTTAAACTTGACGCTTCCCCGCGGAGCGAACCCATGAGCGAGAAGCACCCGCACCGTCTGCCATCGGATATCGGCGGCGAGGCAGGCGGCGCCGTCGACACCGTCGACCACGGCATGAAATTCTGGGAGCGGCAGGCGAATGCGCTGCGCTCGGTGCTGAGCCGGAAGAAAATCGTCCGCACCGACGAGCTGCGGCGCGCGGCCGAGGAGCTGGGCGAGCGCTACGCTCAGCTCGCGTACTTCGAGATCACCACTTCCGCATTGCGCACGCTGATGCTCGAAAAGGGCTACATGACCGAGCAGGAGCTCGATGCGAAGATGAAGGAGGTCCGCGCGCGCTTCGACGTGCCGGATGAGATGGAATCGCCGGTCAAGAAACAGGCGATCGCGAAGTGAGCCCGACACCGGATCCCGGCCTGCGCCGGAGTGACGGCGCGCTGGATTCCCGCCTGTCCGGAAATCACGGTACGCTGGCCGGCCAGCCCTCGAGCTATACGCCGGCGCCCGGGCGGCGGTTCAACGTCGGTGACCGCGTGCGCGTGAAGCGCAGCTTTCCGCCGGGGCACCGGCGCACCCCATCTTACGTCCGCGGCAAAGCCGGGGAGATCGAGCGGGTGTGCGGCGCTTTCCCGAATCCGGAGGAGCTCGCCTACGGCTTCGACGGCGAGCCGAAGAAAGTGCTGTATCGCGTCCGCTTCGCGCAAAAGGATGTGTGGCCGAGCTACGGCGGACCCGAGCAGGACATCATCGAAATGGAAATCTACGAACATTGGCTGGAGCCGGCGTAGCCGGGGGCGGTGCGCCACAGGCGCACCCTACGAGAGAAATCTGAATGGCACACGAGAGAGTTGACTACTACGCGGCGAAGAAGCACGCGCACGACCACGGCGACCACGTCCACGACGAGCACGCGCCGCTGAACGAGCACGACAACGGCCCGCCGTCCGATTTCGAGATCATGAGCCGCGCGATGCAGGAGATCCTCGAAGCGAAGGGCGTGGTGACGGCCGACGAGATCCGCGCGCGCATGGAGCAGTTCGAGGAGGACTTTCCGTATCGCGGCTCGCGCCTCGTCGCACGCGCCTGGACCGATCCGGCATTCAAGGCGCGGCTGCTTGCGGACGGCAAGGCCGCGTGTGCCGAGATGGGCATCGACCTCGAGGTCGACCGGCTGATCGCGGTCGAGAATACCCCCGAAGTTCACAACGTCATCGTCTGCACGCTCTGCTCGTGCTATCCGCGCGCGCTGTTGGGCATGCCGCCGACCTGGTACAAGAGCCGCAACTACCGTTCGCGCGTCGTGTTCGAGCCGCGCGCGGTGTTGAAGGAGTTCGGCACGGAGCTGCCGGACAACGTGACGGTGCGCGTGCACGACTCCAACGCGGACATGCGCTACGTCGTGATTCCGATGCGCCCGGCGCAGACGCAAGGCTGGAGCGAGGACGAGCTCGCCGACATTCTCACGCGCGATACGCTGGTCGGCGTGACCGTGCCGCACGCGACCAGGAGCTGACAATGGCGGAAGGAACCGGCGTCACCGTCCCGAATTCCTCCGGCACCGCGCCGCCGCGGCTCAAAGCGCCGGCGAACGCGGCCGATTGCCACATTCACATCTACGACCCGCGCTTCGATCCGGCGGTTGAGAAGCCGGCGCGCTCGACGGTCGCCGACTACCGCCTGCTCCAGAAGCGCATCGGCGTCTCGCGCGTGGTGATCGTCACGCCGCGCAATTACAAGACCGACAACAGCGTGACGCTCGACGCGATCGAGCAGCTCGGTCTTGCGAACGCCCGCGGCGTCGCGGTGGTGCGGCCGAACGTAAGCGAAGAGCAGTTGAGGCACATGCATCTCGGCGGCATTCGCGGCATTCGCTTCACCGTCGCGAATCCCGCGACGGCGGTCGTGTCCGTGGACATGATCGAGCCTCTGTCGAAGCGCATCGCGCCGCTCGGCTGGCACGTTCAGATCAACATGGAGGCCGACGAGATCGTCGAGAACGAAGCGATGTTCAAGCGGCTGCCCTCGCAGATCGTGTTCGACCATCTCGGCAAGCTCCCGCCGCGCATCGGCATCAAGCATCCGGCGTTCAACGTGATCCGCAGCCTGCTCGATGCCGAGAAGGCGTGGGTGAAGATCTCCGGCGCTTACATGAACACCGAGATCGGCCCGCCGAAGTACCCCGATGCGACCGCGGTGGCGCAGGCGTATGTGAAGGCAGCGCCGGAGCGGCTCGTGTGGGGCAGCGACTGGCCGCATCCATCGCCCGCCGAAAAGCCCGACGACGCAGTGCTCTTCGACCTGCTCAGCGAGTGGGTCCCGGACGAGGCGACGCGTAACCGCGTCCTCGTCGCCAATCCCGAGAAGCTGTACGGTTTCCCCAAAACGGTGTAGACAAATGTCAGACCTCCCGAAATACGTTCAGATCAACGAAGAAGGGCCGCGCGAAGGCTTTCAGATCGAGCCGCCGACGATCACGACCGATCGCAAGGTGGAGCTGATCGACGCGCTCTCCCACACCGGCATCAATCACATGCAGGTCGTCTCGTTCGTCAATCCGAGACGCGTTCCGTCGATGGCCGATGCGGACGAAGTGGTGAAGCGCTTCACGCCGAAGCCGGAAGTGACCTATACCGGCCTGTGGCTCAACGAGAAAGGTCTCGAGCGCGCGAAGATCCATCAGGACAAGCTCACGCTCGAAGGCAAGATCTCGATCTATGCGTCCGAGAAATTCTCGATGCGCAACAACAATCGCACGACCGCGCAGGAGTTCGAATACGCCCGCCGCGTCCTCGAGAACTATCTCGAGCACGGCATCCCGGTCGACCGCGGTTCGGTCGCGTCGGCATTCGGCTGTAACTACCAGGGCGACATGCCGGTCGAGACGATCACGGACATCGTGCGCCGCATTTTCGAGCTCGCCGACGAGTACGGCGTGAAGCTGAAGGAGCTCTCGTTCGCCGACACGATGGCGTGGGCGACGCCGGCGCACATCAAGCGCCTGATCGGCGCGGTGCGCGAGAAGTATCCCGAGCAGCGGCTGAGCCTCCACCTGCACGACACCCGCGGCATGGGCATCGCGAACGCGTATGCGGGGCTGGAGATGGGCGTCGATATGTTCGATAGCTGCGTTGCCGGGCTCGGCGGCTGTCCGTTCGCCGGCCACAAGGGCGCTGCCGGCAATGTCTGCACCGAGGACCTCGTGTTCATGTGCCAGGAGATGGGCATCGAGACCGGCATCGATCTCGACAAGCTGATCGATTGCGCGCGGCTCGCCGAGGACATCGTGGGCCATCCGTTGCCGGGGTCCGTGAAGCTCGGCGGCAATCTGGACAAACTGCGGGCGAGCGTGCATTGAACGCCCGTCAAGCTCCCTCTCCCGGTGCACGGGGAGAGGGTGAGGGTGAGGGGCAACGGCGACTTCCCCTCGAAGGCATCCGCATCCTCGAGCTCGGACATACGGTCATGGGGCCGTCGTGCTCGCTCGTGCTCGCCGAGCTCGGCGCCGACGTGATCAAGGTCGAGCCGCCGGAGGGCGACCGCACGCGCGCGAACGTCGGCTTCGGTTCTGCGCTGTTTCCCGTGTTCAACCGCAACAAGCGCAGCTTCTGCATCGATCTGAAGAGCGAAGCGGGCAAGGCGGTGTTCCACAAGGTCGCCGGGACCGCCGACGCGCTGATCGAGAACTTCGCCCCGGGCACGATGAAGCGGCTCGGGCTCGATTACGAAACGCTCTCGAAAAAGCACCCGCGGCTCATCTACTGCGAGCTCAAAGGGTTCTTGAGCGGGCCGTACGAAGATCGCGCCGCCCTCGACGAGATCGTTCAGTTCATGGGCGGTCTCGCCTACATGACGGGGCCGACCGGACGGCCGCTGCGTGCCGGCGCCTCGGTCGTGGACATCATGGGGGGCCTCTTCGGCGCGCTCGGCATCATGGCGGCGCTGCGCGAGCGCGAGACCACCGGCCGCGGCCAACGCGTCGAGAGCTCGCTCTTCGAATCGACCGCGTTCCTCATGGCGCAACACATGGGGCAGCAGGTGCTGACGGGCAAAGCACCGCCGCCGATGCCGGAGAAGGCGAGCTCGTGGGCCGTCTACGATCCATTCGTGACGAAGGACGGCAAGACGGTCTTCATCGGTTTGACCAGCGACAACCACTGGCGCGCGTTCTGCAAGGAGTTCGGCGTGCACGATCTGCTCGCCGACCCCGAGCTCCAGACGAATCCGCAGCGGGCCCAGCGACGCGCGAAGATCATGCCGGTCGTGGAGGAGAAATTCGGCAACGAAACGTTCGATGCGCTGGTGGAGAAGCTCGAGCGGCTGAAGATTCCGTTCGGGCCTCTGGCCCGACCCGGCGATCTGTTCGAGGACCCGCACCTGAACCAGGGCGGCCGCATGATCGACGTGCTGCTGCCGACCGGCGCCCGCGCGAAGCTCCCCGGCATGCCGCTCGACATGGACGGGCGCAAGCCGCGGATCCGGATGCAGCCGCCGCGCAAAGGCGAGCACACGCGCGACGTGCTGGCCGAAGTCGGATTCGGCGCGGACGAGATTGAGCGGCTGGTGCGCGAACAGACCGTAGTGGCTGATGGCGAGGCGCCGTAGGATGCGTCGATGACGCAGCGATCGATCCGCTCCTGGCTGATCATCCCGGCCTCGAACCCGGCGTCGGTCGATGAAGCCGCGCGCTCCGGCGCTGATGCCGTCGTGCTCGATCTCGTCGAATTCGTCACCGATGGGGCGAAGCCCGAAGCACGCGCGAACGTACGCTCCGCGATCGCCGCTGCCGGTGCGGGCGGCGCCCAGGTGTACGTTCAGACAGAGGCCTCGGCCCTGGCCGCGGATCTGCACGCGAGCGTTTTTCCGGGGCTCGCAGGCGTCGTGCTCTCGCGCGCGCAATCCGCGCAGGAGATCGTCGATCTCGAATGCCTGCTCGCAGACCTCGAAGATGAGCGGGACCTGTCCCGGCAGGGGATCGGCATCGTTCCCGCGCTCGAGACGGCGCAGGGCAATCACGCCGCCTACGACATCGCGCGTGCGAGCGGCCGCGTGCAGGCCGTAACGCTCGGGCGCGTCGATCTCGTGATGGACCTGCGGCCCGAGCCCTCGGGGGAGATCCACCTCCTGTCGTATCTCATGCAGCGCCTCGTGATCGTCGCGGGCGCCGTAGGCGTGACGCCGCTTGGCGCGTGGTGGCGTGCGCCGGACCGTGGCCTGCTCGCGACGCCGGAAAATACGCTCGCCGCGGCGCGTCGCGGCCGCGCGATCGGCTTCAAGGGGGCGATGTGTTTGCGCGCCAACCAGGTCGACGCGCTCAACCAGGCGTATGCCTGAAGATGTCATTGCGAGGAATGGCGACTGCCATGACGAAGCAATCCCGGAGCGTCCGATGACGGTTCGCAGCGTCCGCAGATCGGGTCTCACGATGCCCATCGTCACCCCGCGTTTCGTCGACAACGCGTGGCGCCGCGGCTGCGACTTCATCGTCCTCGACCTCGAGGACTCGGTGCCGCAGCACCTGAAGGCGCACGCGCGTACGCTCGTGAAGGACGCCATCCCGAACGTCTCGAAAGGCGGCGCGGAGGCGTTCGTGCGCATCAACCACGACACGATGGAAGAGGACGTCGAGGCCGTCGTGTGGCCGGGATTGAAGCGCATCAAGTATCCGAAGACCGAGCACGCGCACGAGGTGCGCAGGCTCGACGAGCTGATCACGCGCTACGAGAAGGAGCGCGGCATCGCGCCCGGCACGGTCGAGATCGACGCGAGCATCGAGACGGCGCTGGGCGTCGCGAACGTGTACGAGATCGCGTCGGCAAGTCCGCGCATCCGGGAATTCGGCGCGACGACCGGCGGCTACGACCTCTCGCGCGATCTCGGAATCGAGATGTTCGTCGATTTCGATCAGTTCGAGTATCCGCGCGGGGAGTCGGAGCTCGCCGCGCGCGCCCTGGGTCTGCGCGTGCGCTCCGCGCCGTTCATCGCGAACACGACCGGCAGCGTGAGCGACGGCAATCGCGCGCTACGCGTCGCGGAAGCGGCCCGCAAATGCGGCATACGGCTGGGCGGCGGCGGTCTCAATCCGGCGGTCGTCGAAAGCCACAACGTCGGATTCGTGCCGACGCAGGAAGAGATCGACGACGCGCGGCACGTGCTGGAGTCGTATGCGACGCTGGAGGCGCGCGGTGAAGCGTGGGCCGAGAGCGAAGGGCGCGTGATAGACCGGTACGAAGCGGAGCGCGCGCGCGAGCTCATCGATTGGGCTGCGGCGTGCGACGCGCGCAACCGCGAAAAAGCCGAAGCGGTGTCTCGTCATTCCCGCGCAGGTGGCAATCCGGACGCAAACCCTCATCCGCGCGAAGGCGGGAATCCAGCAACCTCCGACAGCACTGGATCCCCGCCTGCACGGGGATGACGGGCTTCACATGCTTATCCGACGCTCCAACCTCCTCATCCCCCTCGGCGACGCCGAGCGCGTCGACAACGCCTGGCGCCACAACGCCGACGCGGTCACGCTCGATCTCGAGCAGGTCGCGGACGCGAAGAAAGCCGAGGCCCGCGAGGGTCTTAAAGAGGCGATCGGGGCCGCTGCGCGTGGCGCCGCGGAAGTATTCGTGCGCGTCAGCGAGCGCGATCTCACCGACGATCTCACCGCCGCCGTGTGGCCCGGCCTGCGCGGCATCGTGCTGCCGCGCGTCGAGTCGGCGGCCGACGTGGCCGAAGCGGCCGAGATCGTCACGCGGCTCGAGGGCGAACGCGGGCTTGCGTCCGGTTCGCTCCAGTTCATCGTGCTGCTCGAGACCGCGCTCGGGGTCTGGCACATCCGCTCGATCCTGGCGGCGAGCCCGCGCGTCGAACAGGCGGCGCTCGACGAGCCGGACCTCGCCGCGAGCCTCGGCATCGTGCCGGATCGGGAGATCGATCCGTTCGTCTATGCGCGCGGCCGGTTAACCGTCGAATGTACGGCCGCGAAAGTGGGCGCAATCGGTATGGTGTATCCGCTGAGCCTCGAGAAACCGGGGACGGACCCCGTTTTCGATGCTTCGCATATTCACACGATGGCCACGAAAGCGCGCAACTCCGGGATGAAGGGCGTCATCTGCCCGCACGCTTCGTGGGTGAACCCCGTCAACGCTGCGTTCACGCCCACGCCCGAGCTCGTGGAGTGGAACCGGCGCGTGCGCGCCGCGTTCGCGCAAGGCGTGGCGAAAGGCACGGCCGCGGTTCCGCTCGACGGCAAGATGATCGACGTGCCGGTCGACGAATGGGCGATCGTCGTTCTCGCAATGGCGGAGGCGTGCGCCGCGCGCGACGCGGAGAAGGCGGCGGCGCTGAAAGGCCGCTGACACGAGCGGCTGCATTACCCGCACGCCGCGTGCACGTGCAGGAACAGATTGACCCCTTCGGGTTCGCTGGAGATGCGTACGCGATCCGCGCTGGCGCCGGCGCGAAGCGCGAGCGCCTTCAGATTCGCGCGGCTGCGGTGGTGGAGCTTCCATTCGCCGACGAGCTCCATGTACGGGCGGCTCGGGTTCGACTCGCTGAAGTTCCCGATCACGAGCTCTGCGCCGGGCGCGAGCGCGCGCAGCAGGCGCTGCGCGAGCGAGACGAATACGCGGTCGCTGAAGTAGTCGAAGATGCCGGCCGCCCACACCAGGTCGTAGAGCCCGACCGGCCTGAATTTCAGCGCGTTCTGCTGGTGGAACGCGATGCGGTCGAGGTGCCGCGCGTTGAGCCGTCTCGCGTAATCGATCGCCTTGCCGTCGAGCTCCACGCAATCGATATGGAGCTTCGCGTCCGGGTTCGCGTTCAGGAACTCGTACATCGATCGCCCCGGTCCCGATGCGATCTTGAGCACGCGCAGCGGCGCTTTGCGCGCCGTATGCGCCGCCAGCAGCTCGTGGAAGTACGTTTTGCGGTTGCGCACCGCGCGGGGCGCCGGCTGGCTGTGATAGAAGCGGTCCCACTTGACGAGCTGCGGCTGCCGCGCCTCGTAGCGCGTGTAGATGCGGTCGATGATCTCGAAGTCGCCGGCGTAGCCGTGGGGCTTGGTGTAGGCGAAGCCCTGCATCGTTTCAGGACACAGCGCCGGCGCGAGCGCTTCGCGAATCCCGGCGACGTCTGTTTCCGAGAGCTCGCCCGCGAGCCGCGCCGCGTAGGCGAGCTCGAGGCGCGCGCAAAGCTCCGGATAATCGGCCGGATCCGGGCCGCCCTTACGGACGAGGTGGTCGATGTATGCGACGTCGTCGAAACGTGCGACGGTGCGGTCCGAGTAACCCATGCGATCTCCGCTGCGGATGTGAGTGGTTGCAGCGAATATCGCGTGCGACGCCGCCGTCGCACATCGTTCATTTAGAGGGTGAGGCCTCCATGCTTCGTATGATGTGCGTGCGAAGAATTCGCGCGCGCTGCGTCAATCGAAGAGCTCGGCGTCGCGGAAGCGCGCGCCCGCGCTGTCGCGTTCGGACACGATCGGAGCGACTGCCGGCCAGTCGATGCCGAGCTCCGGATCGTTCCAGAGGATCGCGCGCTCGAATTGCGGCGCCCAGTAATCGGTCACCTTGTAGATGATCGTGGTGTCGTCCTCGAGCGCGAGAAAGCCGTGAGCGAAACCCGCCGGCACCCACAGTGATTGGCGCGGCTCGGCGCTCATGTGGCGGCCGGCCCAGCGGCCGAACGTGGCGGAGCTGCGACGCAGGTCCACCACGACGTCGAAGATGCGGCCCGAGAGCACGTGCACGAGCTTCCCCTGCGGCTGGCGGATCTGGTAGTGGAGCCCACGCAGCACGTTACGGCGCGATCGCGAGCAATTGTCCTGCACGAACGGCGCATCGATCTTCAACGCCTCGCGCATCGCATCGTCGCGAAAGAGCTCGTACATGAACCCGCGATCATCGGGGAACACGTCGTGCTCGATCAGCACGACATCGCGGATCTCGGACGGTGTGACGGTGAAGCCCACGCCGGCTTCAGGCGTGCAGCCGCACGTCGTAGAGCAGGAGATCGCGCCGCGGCTCGTGCTCGGCGATCGGCTCGACGCCGTGGAACGATTTCGGCGTGCGCACGAACGCGAACATGCTGTTCGGCACGAACGGCATGGTGCACACGCATTCGAAGTCCTCGCGCGGGAGGTGAGAGCTGCCGTCGGACACGGCGTTGCGGTCTTTCGGCACGTAGATCGCGGTGCCGAGATGCGAGAGCGACTCGTCCGGCGGCAGGTAGAAGAGCACCGAGAGCACCTTGCGCGGCGAATCGGTGTGCGGATCGAGCTTGTATGTCGAGTAGTCCTGCACGAGCAGCGCTTCGTGCCGGTAACCTTCGAGTCCCGACTTCGACGCGTTCGGCATCAGCGGCTCGAAAATGTCGAGCATGAAATCGAGGAGGTCGTCGGACAGCAGCCACTTGCCGGTCTCCTTCCAGAAGCTGCGGTAGGGCTCTTCGAGCTCGCTCACCGGCTCCGGCGCGATGGGCAGCACCAGCCGGCTCTCCGGGTACGCGCCGAACACCCGCTTGAGGCTCGTCAGCGTCCTGAAGTGTTCGCGCGGCGGGATATGCTCGCGCAGTCGTCGGTAGAAGTCCGCGGGGAAGACATTGCGCACGTACATGTGCGGAAACGGATAGCTCTGCAGCGGCGCGTTCGCGATCGCGTAGCGCAGCTGCAGCGCAGGGTGCGGCGAGCTCATCCCGGTCGATTCTAAAGGGCGGCGCGGCCCCAGTTTCCGATGACCAGGGCATCCAACGCCCGTACGCCTTGACCGGCCGGGAGCACCATCAGCGGATTCACGTCGAGCTCGACGAGCGTGCCCTCGAGCTGCGCCCCGAGCCGGGAGACCCGCACCAGCGTCTCCGCCAGCGCGTCGATGTCCGCCGGGGGGCGGCCGCGAAACCCGCGCAGGAGCTTCGCGCCTTTCACTTCGTCGATCATGGCGAGCGCCTCCGTTTTCGTGATCGGGCAATGGCGCAGCGCCACGTCATCGTAGACCTCCACCATCACCCCGCCGGTGCCGAAGAGCAGCATCGGGCCGAGCTGGGCGTCGTACTTCACGCCGACGATCACCTCCACGCCGCCGCTGACCATCTCCTGCACCACGACGCCGTTTACCTTCGCCTGCGGCGCGTTCAGGCTCGCGCTGCGCAGGATCTCGTCATAGGCGTCGCGCACCGCTCCCGCATCGCCCAGGCCCACGCGAACGACACCGGCTTCGGTCTTGTGGAGGATGTCGGGTGAGTCCGCCTTCAGAACTACCGGGTAGCCGAGCTGATCCGCGGCCTCCACCGCGCCGCCGGCGGACTGCGCCGGAATCTCACGCGCCGCGCGTACGCCCCATTCGCCGATGAGCTGCTTGGACTCGGCCTCCGAGAGCGCGGAGCGGCCGAGCGACCGCGCTCGCGCCACGGCGTCGCGCTGCGCCGCGGTCATCACCGCAGGCATCTCCGATGCCAGCGCCGATCGCTTTTCGCGCCACGCGTGATAGTCCGCGAAGCTTTTCAGCGCGCGCGCGAGCGCAGCGGGCGAATAGAAGATCGGGATGTTCGCGGCCTTGAGCTTCGGCAGGGTTTTGTTGTCGCTGCGGCTCGTGGTCCACATGAACGCGACGTTCTTGTCAGTGCGGTCCCGCAGCGCGATCACGTGGTCCACCTGATTGCCCGCGCCGGCGCTGGCGACGACGAGCGTGCCGACCTCGGGCTCCTCGATCAAATAATCCATGATCTGCACGAACTCGTCGCGCCGCGCGAAGCCGGTGACGTCGGCAGGATTCGCCGCCCAGCCAAAATCCTTGAGGATGTCGTTGATACCGTTGCGTGCGCGTTCCGTGAGCGGCGGGAGCTCGAGGCCGGCATCACCGAGCATGTCCGCCGTGAGCGAGCTGATCCCGCCCGAGTGCGACACGACGGCGACGCCGCGCTTCTTCGGCTTGCGTGAGTGTGCGAAGAGCTGGGCGGTCTCGAGCAACTCGTCGTAGTCCTGCACGCGGATCACGCCGTACTGCCTGAACGCCGCCTGGTACAGCGCATCGGCGCCGGTGAGCGCCGCGGTATGCGAGCGCGCGGCCTGCGCGCCCGATTCCGAGCGTCCGATCTTGATGAGCACGATGGGCTTGCCGCGCTCGGCTGCGAGCTTGGCCACGGCGAGGAACTTCCTGACGTCGCGAAAGCCTTCGACGAAGCCGGCGATGACGCGCGTCTCCGGATCGTCCACGAGATACCGCGCGAAATCGGAGAAGTCGAGGTCGATCTCGTTGCCGGTCGAGATGATGTGGCCGAGGCCGATGCCGCTGTCGACCGCCCGCAGCAGAAACGGACCGAACGCGGTGGCGCCGCTCTGGCAGATCAGGCCCACGTGGCCGGTCAGGCCGCCGAGCGTCCGCGACGATGCTGTCGCCCAGATGTCCGCGCGCACGTTCGCGACGCCGAGACAGTTGGGGCCGGTGAAGCGGAATCCGCTTTCTTTCGCGAACGCGGCGACTTTTTGCTGGAGCGCCTGGCCGGCCTCCGTGCCACGCTCGGCAAATCCCGCGGAGATGATCACGCCGGAGCCGGCACCTTTCTCGCGGCATTCCTCGAGCACGCCGAGCACTTTCGAATACGGCACGACGACACCCACGAGATCGGGCGCTTCGGGCACGTCCGCGAGACTGCGATAAGAGCGCAGCCCGTTGATCTCCTCGTAATTCGGGTTGATCGGGTAGATCCGCACGCGGTCTTTCGAGCGCATCACGGCATTCAGCAGACGTCCGCCGTAGCCGCCTTTCGCCGAAGCGCCGACGATGGCGATCGAGCGGGGGTTCAACATGCAGTCGATCGCGCGCAAATCGGATTCGGTCCAGAACTCCACGGTGTGCCTTTCTGAGCGACTAAGCCGTTATTATAGGAACGCCACTACAACGAGGAGGAAGTCATGCGTTACAGAACAACACACATTGTGCGGACGGGCGTCGCTCTCGCCGCGCTCGCTTCGTGCGCGATGCCGGTGTCCGCTCAGTCGGGCACCTATCCGACGCGTCCGATCCGCTTCATCGTCGCGAACTCGGCCGGCGGCGGGCTCGATGTCGTCGCGCGGCTCGTGAGCCCCGCGGTCACGAGCGCACTCGGACAGCAGATCATCATCGACAACCGCGCCGGTGCGACGGGCAGCGTAGCAGCCGAGCTCACGGCCAAAGCGCCGCCCGATGGTCACACGATCATGATGGGCGCGATCGGCAACCTCGCCGTGAATCCGCACATCTACAAGGGTCTGGGCTACGACCCGACGAAGGATTTCGCGCCGATCACGTTCGCGGTCTCCGGCAGCAACGTGCTGGTCGTGCATACCTCGGTCCCCGCGAAGTCGGTTCAGGAGCTCGTCGCGCTGGCGCGCTCGCAGCCGGGCAAGCTCGTGTACGGCTCGAGCGGCAGCGGCAACGCCGGCCATCTCGCGGCCGAGCTGCTCCAGAGCATGTCCAACACGAAGATGGTCCACGTGCCGTACAAGGGCGGCGCGCCGGCCATGACCGCGCTGCTCGGCAACGAGATCCAGTTCATCTTCGCGTCGCCGTCAACCGCGATTCCGCAGGTCAAGGCCGGACGCGTGCGCGGCCTCGCCGTCACCACGCTCAAGCGCTCGGCCATGCTGCCCGACGTGCCGACGGTCGCCGAATCCGGTTTCCCGGGTTACGAGACCGACAACTGGTACGGCATCGTCGCGCCTGCGAAAACGCCGGACGCGATCGTCGCGGTGCTCAACAAGGAGTTCACGCGTGCGCTGCTGATTCCCGAGAACAAGCAGGCGCTGCTGCGTAGCGGCCTCGAGGCGGCGCCCGGCACACCGGAAGCGTTCGGCAAGTACATGCGCGCCGAGTATCACAAGTGGGGCAAGCTGCTGGCGCAGATCGGCGTGCGCGGCTCATAGCGTGAGCACGACCGCCACCGGGCGCTGGGCTGTGGCGGCAGCGCTCGCCCTCGCGTCTTCGGGCGTGTACGCGCAGGCGTTTCCGTCCAAGCCCGTCCGCGTGATCCTGCCGTTTCCGACGGGCTCCGCGGTCGTGATCGGACAGGTCATGTCCGACGGCCTGCGCGACACGTTCAAGCATGGTGTCGTGGCCGAGCCGCGGCCCGGCGCCGGCGGCAGCATCGCGCTCGACCTGGTCGCGAAGGCGCCGCCCGACGGGCACACGCTGCTCGTCGCCTCGCCCATCCTCACGATCACGCCGATCGTGCGTCCCAGCGTCAAGCTCGATGCGCTGCGCGACTTCGCCCCGATCACGCTGATCGGGAACATCCCGAACCTGATGGTGGTCCATCCATCCGTACCCGCGAAGGGCATCAAGGATCTGATCCGGGTTGCGCGCACGACACCGGCACAGCTCACGTACGGCTCGTCCGGCCCGGGTTCCACTAATCACCTCGTGACCGAGCTCTTCAACATTCTCGCGAAAGTGAAGATGAGGCACGTGCCGTACAAGTCGGCGACGTTCGCGGTGCTCGATCTCGTGCGCGGCGACGTCGACGTGGTGATCGGCGCGTCCACGAGCGTGCAGCAGTTCATCGGCAGCGGCAAGCTGCGCGTGATCGCGAGCCTGGGTGAAAAGCGCAGAGCGACGCTTCCCGACGTGCCGACGGCGATCGAGCAAGGCATGCCCGAGCTCGTGGCGGTCAATTACTACGGCGTGCTCGCGCCTGCGGGGACACCGCCCGAGATCATCGACCGGCTGCACCGCGAGATCGTGCGTATATCCAGGACGCCGGATGCGCAGCGCGCGTACGCGAGGGCCGAGCTCGATCTCGTCCTCAACACGCCCGCCGAGTTCGCTGCCTTCATCCGCAAGGACAGCGCGAAGTGGGCGCGCGTCGTGCGAGAAGCCAACGTGAAGCTGGAGTAGGGCGGCCTGATATTTCGACATAGGGTGCGCCGGTGGCGCACCGCGTAGGGTGCGCTGCATGCGCGCCGCCCTTTGCGGGCGACGCACCGGTCGCGCACCGCAGAGCAGGAGACCGATATGGCAGCAGTACTCGAAACCGACCTGACCACCCGCATGTCCGGCTACGTCGGCCGCCACGCTGACAAAGTCTGGGACTGGGACGCCTTTCCGGCGAGCCGCGGCTATCCCGAGCTTGCGCGCGCACAGATCCGCTACATCGGCGCCGGCGGCTCGCCCAAGATCGATGACCCATCGACGCTCGCACCCGAGCACTTCACCGTCAGCATGGTGCACCAGCCGGTCGGCAAGTACGGCGCCTCGCACGCACATGAAGTCGAGGAGGCGTTCCTCGTGCTCGAAGGCGTGCTCACCGTGGGCTGGGAATGGGACGGCGAAGTGATCCTCGCGCGCGTAGGTCCCAAGGACATGGTGCTCCAGGCGAGCAACATTCCGCACGGATTCCGCAACGACGGCGTCGGGCCGGTGCTCGTCTCCATCATGCTCGGCAAAGCGCGGCCGAATCCGCCGCAGTACGTGTGCCATCCGAAGTCGCACGGTTCCGAGCTTGCGTTCAATTTCGGGGCGACGAAGAGAACGGTCCCGCTGTCGCGCGAGAGCTCCGATCCACGTCACCGCCTGTTCGCGCGTCACGTCGTGCGCTTCAGCCAGCAGCGGCCGCAGTGGAACGATGCCGGCTTCGCGAAGCTCGCGTACATCGGCGAAGGGGCCGCGCCGCCGGGAAGCTATCGCAAGGACCTCGTGATGCTCCCGCGCGGGAAGGGTGTGCGCGCGTACGAGCGCACTGTCGAAGACGCGTACCTCGTGCTGGAAGGCTGCGTGACCGTCGGTTGGGAAGAGGACGGCAGAGTCATCGAGCAGCGCCTCGGCCCGCGCGACTTGATCTTCAACCCGGCCGGCCAGCCGCACTACTTCAGGAACGAGGGCGTCGAAGATGCGCAGTTCATGATGATCGTCGGCACGCCCAAGCCGGAAGACGTCCACTTCCGCGCGATTTGATCGCCAGATACCCGACGTGTTTGCTTCCTCGTTTTAGGTCGCGTTTGTCCGCGGCCAAGCAGTTGATACGATGATGAATCTTCGTGAAATGTAAGGCTGCATACAGTGCTTTCGACGCTTTTAACAACGACTTTTAGGTCGCTAATGCTTTTGAAGGCGACGTTTAGGTCGTCTACTTCTTGTTGGGCGTCGGACATATCAGGCCACATCGTGCTCTGCAGCCGCATCGATTTCTCGGGCCTACCGTCATCGAGGCCTTGTCTCTTTGCCGGTCGCTTCAGGTCACACGCGCCTATTGGTCGATCGTCTGTTGCCTCAGTACATGCTGATGGCGCTCAATAGCATCGCGAGCAGTGGCTCCAATGCCAGTGGCACGCGCGATTTTAACGTCGTCGGTTACGTCAGCGCCGACATCGGCTGCGTTGCACCGTGCTTGCAAATACAAC
>Ga0196977_1000554_pt1 | contig 18811 bp, 19 predicted proteins | sample S3v_1013CmetaG_FD_148634 | JGI IMG/M metagenome (GOLD analysis project Ga0196977, IMG submission 148634) | Soil microbial communities from Anza Borrego desert, Southern California, United States - S3+v_10-13C | ecosystem: Environmental > Terrestrial > Soil > Desert | place: USA: California...
GCCCGGCACCGTACAGGACCGGCAGGAAATCGACCGCGCGCAGCAGGTTACGAATGACCGCCGCCGCGAGCTGCACTGGCGTGCCGTCGTCGTTCACGACGCGCAGTCCCATCATTTTCTTGCCCGGCGTCGCGCCGCTCATATAGACCTCGAACAGCGCCGGATAGAACCACTCGAGCAGGAACGCCGTGAGCAGCACGAAGCCCATCCCGAATTCCCGCAGCGGCGACAGGATCATGGAGGCGGTTAAAAAGATCGTGAGCCGCAGCACGAGATCGATGGCCCACGCACATGCGCGCGGCACGGGCCCGGCCAGACGCAGGTTGAGCTCGATGCCTTCCGGCGTCGTGATCGACCGCAGCGTATCCAGCGCAGAGGCCGCGCCGCTCACCCGTTAAAGAAAATGTCTTTGTAAGCGGCGTACACCGAGCCGATCAGCACCGGACCGAGCGCGAGCCAGCCGAGCAGGAGCGGCAGCGTTGCGAGTATCGCGAGCAGGAACACGATCGCGCCGTAGATCAGGAACGGCAGGATGTTCCGCAGGCACGCCCTGAAGCTCTGCCCCAGCGCCGCGGTCGGCCGCAGGCCGTGAAAGACGACGAGCGGCGAAGCGAACCACAGCGCCATCTGCACGGGCACGATGAGCGCGAACAACACCAGGAGCCCAAGCACCGCGCGCATGCCGAAGCCGGAGCCACCGAACCCGGCCCATACGAGGATCAGCGCGCCGGGAATCATTGCGAGGATGTAGAGCCCGAGCCCGACCGCGCCGACGATGACGAGCGGACCGACGTGGGTCTGGAAGGCCGCGAACAGATCGCTCACGCCGACGGCCTCGCCATTCTGGCGACGGCGACAGGCGATCATCAGCCCGCCGACGAACACCGGCATGAGCAACTGGATCGCGAAGCTTCCGATGAACGGCACGATGCTCACCGCAAGCGAGATCGCGACCAGCACGATCGCGATCAGAATCCACGTGCCGGGATCCGCCCTGAACGTGCGCCAGCCGGCGCCGATCCAGCTCGATCCGCGTCCCGCCTCCACCGCTCTGCCGCCGTCGATGAAATCGCCTTCGACTTCCACCGCATCGGCCACGCGCGCGGTCGGCGGAAGGTACGGGTTCTCCTGTATCGCCATGACGCTCCCCCTCGCGGGCAACAATAGTTGAATCGATGTGCCGTGGCAAACTCGGCGGATGCCGGGATTCGAAACACTCACCGTTGCGCTGATCGCATGGATCGCGCTCGTCATGATCGTGTCGGGAATCGTTCAGGGCGCGCTTGGACTGGGCTTTCCGACGATTGCGACGCCACTCATCGCGCTCGTCACCGACATCCGCACCGCGATCATCCTGGTGCTGCTGCCGTGCATCGCGACGATCGTCATCGCGCTGTTTCGCAGCGGAGCGGTCAAAGAAGCGCTCGCGCAGTTCTGGATGATGCCGCTCTACATGATCGGGGGGGCCGCGGTCGGGACGCGCATCTTCATCGCATTTCCGCAGTTTCCGTACGCCCTGCTGCTCGCCGCGATGATCGTCGTTTACCTGAATCTGGACCGCTTCGGCGGCGGCGAGTGGCGCGTAGTGAAGCGGCACCGGCATGCGTTCGGCGCGATGTTCGGCGTGGCCGCGGGCCTCACCGAAGGCACCGCCAACGTCGCCTCGCCGTTCCTCATCGTCTACTACCTCGCGATCGCGGTGCAGCCGGCACTTTTCGTGCAGGCGATGAACATGTGCTTTCTCGTGGGCAAGACGACGCAGTTCGCGACGCTCGCCTCGGCGGGCGGCGTCACGGCGCTGCAGTGGGGAATGACGCTGCCGCTCGCCGTCGTCGCGGGCGCCGGTGCGTGGTACGGCGTGAAGATCCGGGGCCGGATCGACGCCGCGAGCTACCGGCGCTGGGTGCGGGGTGCGCTCTTCGTCATCGCCGCGCTCCTCATCGGCGAGTACGGCTACAGCCGCTGGATTAGCTGAGGAACGCCGCTACTGCTTCGCGCAGTGCTTGACGTTCGGCAGGTGCGGCGCGAGCACCTTGTTGTGCTGCTCGGTGTCGTTCCTGAAGAAGTAGAAGTACGCCTGCTGCCACTCGGGCCGCTTCATGCTCTGCTCCAGCTGCGCGATCATGCAGGAGCAGAAGGCGTCGACGCGCGCTTCCGGGTCGCCGCGCTTCAGACCCGGCTCGCGGCAGCCGGCGTACGCGGCTTTCTTGTACTTCGCGATTTCGCCGTCGGTCACCTCCGACGGCGACTCCTGGGCGAGGGCCGCACCCGCGGCCAGGGCCGCGAGCAGAAACCAGCGTGCGGCCCGCATCAGCCCTGCAGGACCTTCTGCAGCTCGCCGCTGCGGTACATCTCCATCATGATGTCCGAGCCGCCGACGAATTCGCCGTTCACGTAGAGCTGCGGGATCGTCGGCCAGTTCGCGTACTCCTTGATGCCCTGCCGGATATCGGCGTCCTCGAGCACGTTCACGGTATGGAAGTCCTCGACGCCGCACGCGCGCAGGATGTTGCAGGCGTTCGCCGAAAAGCCGCATTGCGGGAAATCCGGCGATCCCTTCATGTAGAGCACGACCTTGTTCTTGGTGACCTGATCTTTAATAACGTCTTGAATGGACATGGCTATAAACCTGAGTAAAGTTGTCGGGTATTTTACTGAACCCGCAGCTCCTGCGTCAACCGGCCGGCCGATACGCGATCGATGCCGGCGAGGTCATGCGCGGTGAAGATTTCGACGTAGCCCGCGGCGTGCAGCAGCAGCCGCGCGCGCTCGCCATGATCGTGCGCGTGCTCGAAAACGAGCCAGCCGCCGGGCATCAGATGACCCTTGCCCTCGGTGACGATCCTGCGGATGGCATCGAGCCCGTCGCTGCCGGCTTCCAGTGCCACGCGCGGCTCGAATCGAAGATCGCCCTGCGTGAGGTGCGCGTCGCCCGCGGCGACGTATGGCGGGTTCGACACGATCAGATCGAAATGCTCCTGGCGCAGCGCCGTGAACCAGTCACTGCGCAGGAACGCGACGTTGCCGACGTGCGCTTCGACCGCATTACGCCGCGCCACGGCCAGCGCGTCCACTGAATTGTCGAGCGCGAGCACCTTTGCGTTCGGCCGCTCGGCCGCGAGCGAGATCGCGATGCAGCCGCTGCCGGTGCCGAGCTCCAGCACGCGCGACGTGCCGCTCTGGGGGATGCGCTCGAGCGCGAGATCGACCAGCAGCTCGGTTTCGGGACGCGGAATGAGCACCGCCGGCGTCACCTTGAACGGCCGGCCGTAGAACTCGCGCTCGCCGGTGAGATACGCCACCGGCTCGCCGGCCGCACGCCGATCGATCAACGCACGGTATCGCTCCGGCTCGCCGCTGCCGAGCTCGACTTCGGGATGCGCGATGAGATAGGCCGCGTCACGCCCGGTGACGTGCCGCAGCAGGACCTGCGCGTCGAGCGCGGCGACGCGCTGCGACGCCTCCTGAAGCGCTTCGCCGATGGTGCGTGCGCTCATGCCGCCGCCGCTTCTTCGCCGAGCTGCGCGAGCTGCTCGGCCTGGTGCTCCGCTATGAGGGCGTCGGTGAGCTCGAAAAGGTCTCCGTCCATGATCGCTGAGATTTTGTACAAGGTGAGGTTTATGCGGTGGTCCGTCACGCGGCCCTGCGGAAAATTATATGTTCTGATGCGTTCCGAGCGGTCGCCGGTGCCGACGAGGAGCTTGCGCGTCGCCGCCATTTTGCTCTGCTGCTCGCGAACCTGCCGGTCTTTGATCCGCGCGGCGAGCACGCCAAGCGCGCGCGCCTTGTTCTTGTGCTGCGACCGGTCGTCCTGGCATTCGACCACAATCCCGGTCGGAAGGTGTGTGACGCGCACCGCAGAATCGGTCTTATTGACGTGCTGACCGCCGGCGCCGGACGCGCGGTACGTGTCGATCTTGAGATCCGCCGGGTTGAGCACGATGTCCGCGACTTCATCGGCTTCCGGTAGTACGGCGACCGTGCACGCCGAAGTGTGGATGCGTCCCTGAGTCTCGGTGTCGGGCACGCGCTGGACGCGATGGGCGCCCGACTCGAACTTGAGCCTCGAGTACGCACCATGGCCCACGATTTTCGCGATGATCTCGCGATAGCCGCCGAGGTCCGAAGGGCTTTGCGAGATCACTTCCACCTGCCAGCGGTTGCGCTCGGCGAACCGTGAATACATCCGGAAGAGATCGGCGGCGAATAGCGCCGACTCTTCACCCCCGGTGCCCGCGCGAATCTCCAGAAAGATGTTGCGCTCGTCGTTCGGATCCTTGGGCAGGAGCTCGCGCTGAAGCTCCGTCTCGAGCTGCTCCAGCCGCTCGCGCGCCGCGCGCATCTCGCCTTCGGCGAACTCGCGGCTCTCCGGATCCTCGGCCATCTCACGCGCGGTCTCCAGATCGTCTTCCGCGCTGCGGTAGGCGCGATAGAGCTCGACGACCGGCGTCAGCTCGGAGTGCTCGCGCGAGAGCTTGCGGAAGTTCTCCATGTCGCCGGTCACGTCCTGCGAGGAGAGCAGCGCATTGAGCTCCTCGAGCCGCATCGTGAGCTGCGTGAGCTTGTTGGAGATACTTGGTTTCATTCGTGGTACAGCCGGGCGAGCGTGGCGGCGAGCGCGTCGCGCTCGTCGGCGCTCGCGCGATTGAGCGCGTGGGTGGGCGCGTGCAGGAGCTTGTTCGTGATCGCGCGCGAGAGCTCCTCGATCACGAGCTTGGGATCGTCGCCGCGCGCGAGCCGCCGCTGCGCGCGCTCGAGCTCGTGCCGGCGCGAGCGCTCGGCGGCATCGCGCATCGCGCGGATCGCCGGCACCGCCTCACGGCTCCCGAGCCAGTGCATGAAGTCGCTCACGTGGTTCTCGATGATGACTTCCGCCTGCGCCACCGCGTTCCTGCGGATGTCGAGCCCCTCGCGGGCGATCTTGCCGAGGTCGTCGACGCTGTAGAGGAACACGTCGTCGAGCTCCGCGACTTCCGGCTCGATGTCGCGCGGCACGGCGAGATCGAACATGAGCATCGGGCGATGCTTGCGCGCCTTGAGCGCGCTCTCGACCACGCCTTTGCCGATCAGCGGAAGCTGGGACGCGGTGGAGCACACGAGGATGTCGTGGAGCGCGATCTGCGCCGGCAGGTCGTTCAGCGGGATGACGCGTCCGAGGAAACGGTCCGCGAGCTGCTGCGCGCGCGATTCGGTGCGATTGGCGAACGTGATGTGGCGCGGATGCTGGGCCGCGAAATGCGCGGCGCACAGCTCGATCATCTCGCCCGCGCCGACGAAAAGGACGTTCTGCTGCGCGATCGACGGATAGATGCGCTCGGCGAGCTGCACCGCGGCGGACGCCATCGATACCGTGCTTGCGCCGATCTCCGTCTCGGTGCGCACGGTCTTCGCAACCGAGAACGTGCGCTGGAAGAGCTTGTTGAGCACCAGCCCCAGCGTGCCGGCGGCCTCGGCGCTTTTCACCGCCTCCTTGAACTGCCCGAGGATCTGCGGCTCGCCCAGCACCATCGAATCGAGGCCGCTCGCGACGCGGAACGCGTGCTTGACCGCCTGTTCCTTCGGGAAACGATAGAGATACGGCTCGAGCTCGCGCGGACGCATGCCGTGCCACGCTGCCAGCCAGCTCACCGGCTGGCCCGGCTCCTCGGTGCTGCAGTAGACCTCGGTGCGGTTACAGGTCGAGATGATCGCGGCTTCGTTCACACGCTTGTGGTCGACCAGGTCCCGCAGGGCCTGCACCAGGTTTTCGGCGTTGAAAACCACGCGCTCCCGCACGTTGAGCGGGGCGGTCTGGTGATTCAAGCCGAAAGTGAAAAGCTCCATCGCGCAGGGCACGCCGGAAAAACGGCGCTCATTATACGCCCCGCGACGATGCGGCTTTTGTCAGAACTTTCTGATTCTCAAGGAGATTCAGTGGATTGCGCCCGTCCCCACCCCGTCAGGGTGCGCCGGTGGCGCACCGCGCGGTGGGCCATCGGCCCACCCTACGAAACTCATGCGGTCACTTGCCCTTGGCGAACAGGGCGTCGAGCTTCTGCTCGTAATCGTGGTAGCGCAGATAGTCGTACAGGTCGTCGCGGGTCTGCATGGTGTTCACGACGTTCTTCTGATGCCCGTCCTGCCGCAGCGCCTGGTACACCTTGAGCGCGGCCGCGTTCGCCGCGCGCCAGGCCGACAGCGGATAGAGCGCCATCGCGACGTTCGCGCTCGCGAGCTCCTGCGTGCTGAAGAGCGGCGTCTTTCCGAACTCGGTGATGTTCGCGAGGATCGGAACCTTCACCGCGTCCGCGAACTTCTTGTACATCGGAAGCTCCGTGATCGCTTCCGGAAAGATCATGTCCGCGCCGGCTTCGACACACGCGCAGGCGCGATCGATCGCAGCCTCGAGTCCTTCCACCGCGAGCGCGTCGGTCCGTGCCATGACGACGAACCGGCTGTCGGTCTTCGCGTCCACCGCGGCCTTGATGCGATCGACCATCTCGGCCTTGCTGACGATCTCCTTGTTCGGGCGGTGTCCGCAGCGCTTCTGCTGCACCTGGTCCTCGATGTGCATCGCGCCCGCGCCGAACTTGATGAGCGACTTCACCGTGCGGGCGATGTTGAAGGCGCCGCCCCAGCCGGTGTCGACGTCCACGAGCAGCGGCAGGTCCGTGACATCGGTGATGCGGCGGATGTCGATGAGCACGTCGTCGAGCGTGCTGATCCCCAGGTCGGGCATGCCGAGCGAGGCCGCGGCAACGCCGCCGCCCGAAAGGTAGATCGCACGAAAGCCGACGCGTTCGGCGAGCCGCGCCGCGTAGGCATTGATCGTGCCGGCGATCTGGAGGGGTTTTTCCTGCGCCAGCGCGGCGCGAAAACGCGCGCCGGCCGACGAATCTGCGACTGAGGTCGTATCGTTCATGATGTGGAAGAGAAACGAAGAAAATCGAGGGGGGAACCGCGGGCCGGAAGATAGCACGGCGGCCTTTCTTCCGTCACGCGCGCGGCGTGGCATAATCGGCCGCGCTTCTCCACGATCCGGACTAAGAACCCCGCCATGATCAAGAAATCAGCCGACGACGACGCGCGTCTATCCGGCACGCAGAGCATCGAGCGCGCGCTCACGTTGATCCGCGAGATCGCCGCGCACAACCGCACGGGCTCGCGCCTGCTCGACCTCGCGAACCGCACCGGCCTCCAGCGGCCCACCGTACACCGCATGCTGAAGTGCCTCACCATGGAAAACATGGTGCAGCAGGATGCGGAGACCCACCGCTACTACCTCGGGCCGATGGTGTTCGAGCTGGGCCTCACCGCCGCGCCGCGCTTCAACCTGCGTGAAGTCTGTCAGCCCGCGATGACGCGGATCGCGGAAGTGACCGGCGACACGGTTTTCCTCACGCAGCGCAGCGGCTTCGACGCAGTGTGCGTCGATCGCCAGGAAGGCACCTTTCCGATCAAGACGTTCACGCTGGAGATCGGCATGCGCCGCCCGCTCGGGGTCGGCACCGGCAGCCTCGCGATCCTTTCGGCGCTGTCGGAAGACGAAGTGCGCCGCGTGGTCACCGCGAATACGCCGCGGCTGCCCGAATACGGCCTATCGCCCACCAGCCTCGTGGCGCAGGTGAAACGCGCGCAAAGGCTGGGCTACGCGGTGCGCGAAGTGCCGTCGCTCGCGGGCGTGCGCTCGATCGGACACGCGCTGCACAATCAGAGCGGCGTTGCCTTCGCGGCGCTGTCGGTTTCCACGATCTCGAGCCGCATGAACGAAAAGCGTATCAGCGAGCTCGCGACGATGCTGAAGAACGAAGCGCGGCTCGTCGAAAAGCAGCTCGAGCGCGGGGGCCGGTAGTGAAACATTTCGCGATCGGCGCGTTCTCCTGCGTCTGCCTCGTTGCGGCGTGTGCCGCGCACGCGCAGACGGCCTATCCCGTGAAGCCCGTGCGGCTCGTGGTGCCGTACACGCCCGGGGCGAGCAACGACACGCTCTCGCGCGCAAGCGCCGAAAGCATGTCGCCGCTCCTCGGACAACCGATCGTGATCGACAACCGGCCCGGCGCGGGCGGCATGATCGGCGCCGAGCACGCCGCGCGCTCGACACCCGACGGCTACACGATACTGAACGTGCAGGCCTCGTTCGCCACGAACGCCGCGATCCGCGCGAAGATGCCCTACGACGTCTACAAGGATTTCGCCTACATCGGAATGATGGCGAAGAGCCCGATGATCGTGGTGGTGCATCCGTCGATGCCGATCAGGAGCGTCAAGGAGCTCGTCGGCCTGGCGAAAAAACGCCCGGGCGATCTCAACTACGGCTCGTCGGGCACCGGCGGCAGCAACCATCTCGCGACCGAGCTGTTCGCCAAGACCGCGGGGATTCGCATCACGCACGTGCCGTACAAGAGCATCGGTCCCGCCCTCGTCGACCTCGTGGGCGGACACGTGCAGATGGTGATCACGAGCCTGCCTTCCGCGCTGGTGCAGGTGAAGGCGGGCCGTCTGAAACCGCTCGGCGTGGCCGGCGAGAAGCGCTCGACGTTCGCGCCGGAGATCCCGACCGTAAAGGAAGGCGGCGTGCCGTACGTAAGCGAGCTGTGGTGGGGACTCGCCGCCCCCGGCAAGACACCGCCGGAGATCGTGGACAGGCTTTCGGAGACGCTGCGCAAGGCGATGCAGACGCCGCAGCTCAAGCAGCGTTACGCCACCGAAGGCGCCGAAGCCGTGCCGATGACGCCGCCGGAATTCACGAAGTACGTGCACGCGGAAGTCGCACGCTGGCGGCAGGTGGTGAAAGACGCCGGCCTCAAGCTCGAATAGCCGCACTTAAGGGGAGGACTCCGAACATGCCCACCGAGCTGCCCGTCTGGCGTTCGCTCATGTACGTGCCGGTGAACGTGGAGAAGTACGTGGACAAGGCGCACACCCGCGGCGCCGACGTGATCCAGCTCGACCTCGAGGACAGCGTGCCGCCGGGCGAGAAGGAGCGCGCGCGCACGCTGGTGGAGAAGGCGGCAGCGCGGGTGAAGCGCGGCGGCGCCGACGTCGTCGTGCGCATCAACCGGCCGCTCTCCCTCGCCGTGCGCGATCTCGAGCACTCGATCTGTCCCGACGTGAACGGCATCGCGTGCACCAAGATCGACAGCGCCTCGCACGTCATGCTGCTCGATGAGCTCGTGACCGAGCTCGAGGAAAAGCGCGGCATGCCGGCGGGCCATACGAAATTCATCACGATGATCGAAACGGCCGACGCGTTCCGCCGCATCGACGAGATCCCGCGCGGGAGCGCGCGCGTCGCCGCGATGAACATCGGCGGCGAGGATTTCGCGCTCGACTGCGACATGCAGCCGGACGACGACGTGCTGCTGCATCCCAAGCAGCGCATGATCATCGCGGCGCGCGCGGCCGGCGTGATGCCGATCGGGTTCATCGGCACGGTCGCGGGCTACGGCGATTGGGACAAATTCCGTCAGATGGTGCGGCGCTCGCGCAGGTTCGGCTTCGACGGCGCCGGATGCATCCATCCAGGGCAGGTGACGATCGTGAACGAGGAATATTCGCCGTCACATGACGAAGTCGCCTACGCGCGCAAGATCATCGAGATGAACGACGAGGCGGCGAAAGCCGGCCGCGGCTCGTTTGCGCTCGACGGCAAGATGATCGACATTCCGATCATCGTGCGCGCGCAGAAGCTGATCGCGCGCCACGACGCGATCAGGAAGCGCGAAGCGAAAACGCTGGCGGCCATGAAGAGCTAGACTGCTTCTGCGTCCTAAGCTGCAGGGCTTTAGTGGGCGGCGGTGGCACGGATCAGGGGGAGCGCATGAGAAAAGCCGTCATTCCCGCGCAGGCGGGAATCCAGGTGTTGCTGATCGCATCGCTCAGCGCGAGCCCGCCCGCGCACGCGGCGTCCTCTACGGCTCCCGCTTCCGCGTACCCCGACCGCCCGATCCGCATCATCGTGGCGTTCCCGCCCGGCGCCTCGACCGACATCGTCGCGCGGCTCGTGAGCGGCAGGCTCGCCGAGAGCTGGGGCCAGAACGTGGTCGTGGAGAACCGGCCCGGCGCCGGCGGCAACATCGGCGCGCACACCGCGCTGCGCGCGAACCCGGATGGTTACACCGTGCTCATGAACAGCTCGGCGATGGCGGTGAACGTGAGCCTGTACCGCCAGCCGGGTTATCGCATCACGGACTTCGTGCCGGTGCTGCAGGGACCGACGACGCCGAATCTCATATCCGTGCATCCCAGCGTGAAAGCGACAACGCTCAAGGAGCTGATCGCGTCGGCGCGCGCGGCGCCGATGAACTACGGCTCGTCCGGCACCGGCACGACGCCGCATCTCGACATGGAGCTCCTGTTCCGCACGCTGTCGAAGGTGGACATCACGCACGTGCCGTACGGCCCGGCGCAGGCCGTCACTGCGGTCGTCGGCAAACAGGTGCCCATCGCCTCCACGTCGCTGCCGCCGGCAGTGCCGCATCTGCAGGCCGGACGCATACGCTCGATCGCCGTCACGACGGCGAAACGCTCGCCGATCGTTCCGGAGACGCCGACCGTCGCCGAATCCGGCTTTCCCGGCTTCGACGACCACACGTGGTTCTCGTTTTTCGCGCCTGCCGGTACGCCGCCGGCGATCGTGAACAAGCTGAACGCCGAGGTGACGCGCATCCTGCAGTCGCCCGAGGTGAAAGCGCGGCTCGACGTGCTGTCGCTGGAATTCACGCCCAACAGCCCTGCCGAGTTCGCGGCGCGGCTGAAGGCCGAGGTGCAGCGTTACGCGAAGATGGTGAAGGACTCCGGCGCGCGCGCCGACTGAAGGACGAGGAGCCGCATGCGCAACGTCACGCGCGAGAGCATCACCGAAGTGGTGACGCGCTCCTTCGATGGACTCGACGACGCGCGTGCGAAGCTGCTCATCACGCGTTTGATCGCGCATCTCCACGCCTACGCGCGCGAGGTGAACCTCACACCGGGCGAATGGAAAACCGCGATCGACTTTCTGTATGCCGCCGGCCGCAAGTCGGACGAGGGCCGTAACGAGTTCATCCTCGCGTCCGACGTGCTCGGCCTCTCGGCGCTGATCGACATGCTGCAGACCGGCCCCGGCTCGACCGACCGCAGCCTGCTCGGCCCGTTTCACGCGGCCGCGTCGCCGCCGCTCGAAGTCGACGGCGATCTCGCGCGCGCCAACAGCGGCGAGAAGATGCTGGTGCGCGGACGCGTGCTCGGTGGCGGCACGAAACCGCTGGCCGGCGCGACACTCGATTTCTGGCAGGCGGCGGCAAACGGTTTGTACTGGCAGCAGGACGCCGCCCAAGATCGCAACAACCTGCGCTGCACGATGAGGACCGCGGACGACGGCGCGTATGCGTTCACCACGGTACGACCGGCGCCGTACCAGGTGCCGTACGACGGTCCGGTGGGCGATCTGCTGCGCGCCGCCGGGCGCCACGCCTGGCGTCCGGCGCACCTGCATTTCATCGTGAGCGCTGACGCTCACCGGGCGCTCACGACCGAAGTGTTTTTCGCGGACGACCCGTACGTGGACCGCGACGCGGTATTCGGCGTGCGCGAAGGTCTCGTCGTCGAAGTGCAGCCCTCGCGTAACGACGCGCTCGCGCGTCGTTACGCGCTTCCAAAACCGTTCCCGCTGGTCGAATTCGACTTCAACCTCGCGCCGGAACGTAAGTAGAGAAGAGACACGTGCCGACCCTCACCGAACGTTTCATCGATGCCGTTCGCGCGCTCGAATTCGCAGCGCTGCCGCGCGAGGCCGTCGAGGTCGCGAAGCACGTCACGCTCGACGGGCTCGCCGTCATGCTGGCGGGCGCGACCGAGCCGCTCGGCGTCGGACGCATCTCGACGGCGTACGTCAAGGAGATGGGCGGCGCCCCGCAGGCGAGCGTCATCGCGGGCGGATTCAAAACGTCGATGACGAGCGCGGCGTACGCGAACGGCACCATGGCGCATGCGCTCGATTTCGACAACACATGGTACCCGCTCAACCACCCGACATCGCCCACGCTGCCGGCGATACTCGCGATCGCCGAACATCACGGGCTTTCCGGCGCGCGTGTGGTGGAAGCGATCGCGGTGGCCTTCGAGGTGCAGGGGCGGCTGCGTCTTGCAGCGACGGGCATGGAGACCGGGTCCGGCTTTCACAAGCCCGGCATGACCGGCACGTTCGGCGCGACCGCGGGCGCCGGCCGGCTGCTCGATTTGTCACGCGACGAGATGCTGATGGCGTTCGGCCTCGCGGGCTCGCGCGCGGGCAGCATCTCGATCAATACCGGCACGATGACCAAGTCGTCGCATTCGGGACATGCCGCGCGTATGGGCGTGGAATGCGCCGTGCTCGCGAAAATGGGCTGGACCGCCAGCAAGCGTCTGTTCGAGCCGAAGGGTTTCTTCGACACGTTCTTCGGCGGACGCGGCGAGCCGGAGCGCCTCGTAAGCGACTTCGCGCAGCCGCTGCGGATGGTCGATCCGGGCGTAGGCTTCAAGAAGCATCCGAGCAACTACTTCACGCATCGCCCGATCGACGCGGCGCTCGCGCTGCGCGCGGCGCATGCGGTCGATCCCGCGCGCATCGAAGCGGTTGAAGTCGTGTTCCCGCGCTTCGATTACGTCAACCGGCCGTCTCCCGAAACCGGGCTCGACGGCAAGTTCAGCGTGCAGTACACGACGGCGGTGGCGCTCCTCGACGGCGAGGTGACGGTCGACTCGTTCACCAACGAGCGCCGCTTCGCGCCGGACGTCGAGCGGCTGCTGCCCCGCGTGCAGCTCGTCTTCGACGATGCGATCCCCACCGATTTCGATCGCATGCACGCTGTGGTGACCGTCTCGATGCAAGGCGGAGAACGGTGGTCGCAGCGTGTCGACCGGCTCTCCGGCTGGATCGGACAACCGCTGACACGCGAGCAGCGGCTCGCGAAATTTCATTCGTGCGCGCGGCGCGTGCTCGAGCGGCGAGCGGCCGAGCGCGTGGCGGATCTCGTGGACCGGCTCGACGCGCTCGACGACGTGCGCGAAATCATGGATCTCGTGCGATGACAGACCCGAATCGGCCGTGGCACCAGCCCGGGAAATGGCTGGTGAACTCCGCGTACTGGGACGCCGAAGCGAAAGCCGCGCGCCCGCAGCTCCGCAAGAGCATCCGCTTCATCGATTGCACGGTGAGCGAAGGCGACGACTGCGTCGGCCATCAGCTCAACTGGAACACGCGCCTGGGCGTGATCGAGCGCCTCGACGCGGTGGGCGTGGGCGAAATCACGATGCCGAGCCACATCACCTTCAGCGAGGAGCGCGACCTCGTCAAGGCATGCCGCCGCATCGGCATCCGCACGCCGCTCGTCGCAAAAGGGCCGGGGGTGCGCGCTCCGCTGCAGGGCGACTGGAAGGGCTACATCGATCGCCACGTCGACCTCGGCACCGAGGTGTTGAGCCCGATTTTCAAGTGGAGCTACGAGGACACCGCCTCCGATTTCACACGCGGGCTGTCGAAGAGCGCGGTCGTGGACGCGATCGCCGAGAGCGTCGCCTACATGAAGCGCCACAAGGTCCGCGTCGTGCCGTGGATGGAAGACTCGATGCGCTCGCCCATCGACACGGCATGCCTCTTCTTCAAGGCGATGGCGGACGCGGGCGCCGACGGCGTGTACGTCGTCGACAGCCGCGGCAACAGCACGCCGCTCGCCACGCGGGTCTTTATCGGCCGCATCCGCCAGGCGGTGGGCGACACATGCGACGTATACATCCAGCATCACAACGATCTCGGCGTCGCGACGGCCAACGCCATGGCCGCGGCGGAAGGCGGAGCGAGCTGGATCGACGCCTCGGTGATCGGCATCGGCGATCGCGGCGGCTGCGTGGCGCTCGAAGAAGCCGCGGCGCTCTTCGAGATGTACGGCATCGACACCGGCATACGCCTCGACCGGCTGTACGAGCTGTGCCGTTACGTGCAGCAGGCGTACGGCGTCCAGCTCCCGCCGTGGAAGCCGATCGCGGGTGCGAACTGGAACAAGGAGGAAGGCGTGGGCCACCTCGGCGGCGCCGATCACGCCGAAGCGACGATCGGCATCGCGCCGCAGGTCGTCGGCCGCGAGTTCGAGGCGGTCGTCGGCGGCAAGATCCTCTTTGGACGCGAGCGCAGCAGCGCACGCACCGACGACCCCGTTTTCCTGCGCGAGCTCATCGCGGGATGGGGTATGGAAGCGAGCGAGGAGCAGTTTCAGACGGTGCTGCTGCGAGCACGCGCGGCGGTCGCGACCAACTACGGCCGCCACTACCTCACGTTCGACGAATTCCGCTCGATCTGCGAGGGCGCGATAGCGCGCAGCGAGCCATGAGCTCGCCCGCCCGCGCCATGGCGGTGAACACTTCGGAGGCACACCCATGGTTTGCCTCCGGGACCTCATTTCCTTTGGCTCTCCTACACATGCTCCAGACCCTCGCGCTATTCCCGGCGCTGTTCGCCGCCGCGGCGATTCCGGCATACGCCGGCGAAGCCGCTTATCCGAACCGCCCGGTCCGCTTCGTCATGCCCTATCCGATCGGCGGCACGATCGACATGTCCGGACGCCTGCTCGCGCAGGATCTCGGCACCGTGCTGGGACAACAAGTCGTGGTGGACAACCGCACCGGTGCCGGCGGCACGCTCGGCACCGAGATCGGCGCCAAGTCACCGCCGGACGGCTACACGATCGTCATGGGCGGCACCGGAACGCTCGCGATCAGCCCCGGTCTCGGCCGCCCGCTCGGCTACCGCCCGCTCGCGGATTTCGCACCGATCACGCTGATCGCGACGACGCCCTATGTCCTGGTCGCGCACCCGTCGGTGCCGGCGAAGTCGGTGCGCGAGCTGATCGACCTCGCGAAATCGCAGCCCGGCCGGCTCAATTACGCCTCCGGCGGCAGCGGCAGCGCGCCACACCTGATCGGCGAGATGTTCAGGAGCCGCGCCGGCATCAATGTCGTGCACGTGCCGTACAAGGGCAGCACGCCGGCGAAGATCGATCTCGTGGCCGGTCGCGTGCAGATGTTCTTCACCGGCATTCCGCCGGTCGCCTCGGAGATCAGGAACGGCACGCTGCGCGCGCTCGGCGTCACCACGGCGAGACGCTCGCAGACGCTGCCGGACGTGCCGAGCATCGCGGAAGCGGGCGTCAAGAACTTCGACGTCGCGCCGTGGTTCGGCGTGCTCGCGCCGGCGAAGACGCCGCCGGCGATCGTCGCGCGGTTGAACGAGGCCATGGTAAAAGTGCTGCGCAATCCGACGCTCAAGGACCGTCTCGGCCGCGAAGGCGTGGACGTCGTCGCGAGCTCACCCGCGGAGTTCGCGGCGTTCATCCGCAAGGAGATGGACGTGTGGGCGAAGGCGGTGAAGGAGTCGGGCGCGAAAGTCGAATAGGGCCGGTGCAGGCAAGCTGGTTAGAATTGCCGCTCTCCCGCTTCACCCTCCCGGAGCACCCGCAATGACCCAACAGCTCGACAAGCTCGCCGAGTGGATCGGCCAGCAGGAAACCGACGTCGATTACGTGACCGTTCCTTCGGTGCACCGGCTTTCGGCGACGCTCGATCGCGATGACCCGATGCCGAAATTCGGCGATCCGCTGCCGATCGGATGGCACCAGCTTCTGTTTCCGCGCGTGGTGCGCCATTCGCAGATCGGCAGGGACGGCCACCCCGAGCGCGGCGACTTCCTGCCGCCGGTGCCGCTGCCGCGTCGCATGTTCGCAGGCAAGCGCAACATCTTCCACGCGCCGCTTAAGATCGGAGACGAGGTGCGCCGGGTATCGACCATCCAAAGCGTGACGCCGAAGGTCGGTCGCACCGGACAGATGGTGTTCGTGACGGTGAAGACCGAGATCTCCAGCCCGCGCGGTCTCGCGATCACCGAGGAGCAGGACATCGTTTACCGCGAAGAGCCGGATGCGAACGCGCCGCCTCCGCCGCCGCAGAAAGCGCCCGGCGAAGCGGTGTGGCTGAACCGCGTCACGCCCGATCCGGTGATGCTCTTTCGCTACTCGGCGCTCACGTTCAACGGGCACCGCATTCATTACGATCACCCGTACGTCACCCAGGTCGAGAAGTATCCCGATCTCGTGATGAACGGTGGGCTGACGACGCTCCTCGTCTTCGAGCTCGCGCGCATGAACGCGCGCTCGCCGATCCGGACGATCGCCTCGCGCAACGTACGGCCGCTGTTCGTCAATCGCGAGATCACGCTGTGCGGCGAGCCCTCGGCCGACGGCAAGCGCGCGAAGCTCTGGGCGCAGGACGACACCGGCGCGCTCGCCCTCAGCGGGGAAGCGGAGTTCGCATGACGCGGTGCGCGGCGACCCTGCGTCACTTCGTCACCGCGTCACTTCGTCGCTAAGCTATGGCCGGCGGCCCCCTCGCAGGCATCCGCGTCCTCGATCTCACCTCCGTCGTCGTCGGTCCGCTCTGCACGCAGATCCTCGCCGATCACGGCGCGGACGTGATCAAGGTCGAGAGTCCGGCGGGCGACATGGGCCGGACGATCGGCGGGCTCGGCGTGACGCCGGGCATGGGACCGAAGTTCCTGCATCTGAACCGCAACAAGCGCTCGATCGTCCTCGATCTCAAGAAACCCGCGGGTTACGACGCGCTGATGCGGCTCATCCGGACCGCGGACGTGCTCGTGTGGAACGTGCGCCCCGCGTCGATGGCGCGCATGAAGCTCGGCTATGACGACGTGCGCAAGGTGAATCCGACGATCATCTATTGCGGCATGTTCGGCTTCGGGCAGAAGGGGCCGTACCGTGACAAACCCGCTTACGACTCGATCATTCAGGGCTCGGCGGGCGTCGCGGCGCTGTACCACCGCGCCGCCGGTGAGCCGCGCTACCTGCCGATGGTCATGGCGGACAAGACCGTGGGGCTCATCGCGGTGCAGATGATCCTGATGGCGCTGTACCAGCGCGAACGCACGGGCGAAGGCCAGACGATCGAGATCCCGATGTTCGAGAACATGGCGGCGTTCGTGCTCTCCGAGCACATGTACCAGAAGACGTACGTGCCGCCGCGCGGGCCCACCGGAGATCCGCGCCTCCTCGATCCGCAGGCGAAGCCGCTCGCGACCCGGGACGGCTACATCTGCATCTCCGCGAATACGCAGGCGCAGGCGTTCGCGCTGTTCGACGCGATCGGCCGGCCGGAGCTGAAGACCGACGAGCGCTTCAACACGATCGCCGCACGATTCAGAAACGTCGGCGAGTATTTCCGGATTCGCGCCGAGGCGCTCGGAGAGCGCACGACCGCCGAATGGCTGGAGATATTCGAAAAGTGCGACGTTCCCGCGATGCCGTACCACACGCTCGATTCGCTGATTGACGATCCGCATCTCGCGGAGGTCGGCTTTTTCGAAACGGTCGAGCACCCGACTGAAGGACCGGTCGTGAACATGACGCTTCCCAACAGGCTGGGGCACGGTGCGCGCAGCGATTTCACGCCGGCGCCGAAGCTGGGACAACACAGCGTCGAGCTCCTGCGTGAAGCCGGCTACGGCGAGGACGAGATCAAATCGCTGGTCGATGCGCAGGTGACGCTCGACGGCGCCATCGCGGCGTAACCCTCGGCCGTTTACTGCGTTAAGGCATAATCGCCCGGCTCTTCGGGCGACATCCCGCTCTATACACAGGAGAACTTCATGTACTTCACACGGCGTGCCGCGTCGATCACGGTCGCGGCCCTGCTCGCTTCAGCTCTCGGCCTGAGCGGCGCCTTCGCCGCCGACAAACCTGCGGCCAAAGGCGAATTCACGCCCCAAGTCGGACAGGAGGGCAAGGACGTGATCTGGGTGCCCACGCCCCAGTCACTGGTCGAGCGCATGCTCCAGATGGCCGGCACGAAGCCCACGGATTACGTAGTCGATCTCGGCTCCGGCGACGGCCGCACGGTAATCACCGCGGCGAAGAAATTCGGCGCGCGCGCGCTCGGGGTGGAATACAACCCGGACATGGTCGCGCTCGCAAAGCGCGCCGCGGAGAAGGAGGGCGTCGCGGACAAGGCGCAGTTCGTCCAGGGCGACATCTTCCAGACCGACTTCACCAAGGCGAACGTGCTCACTCTGTATCTGTTGCCTTCGCTCAATCTGAAGCTGCGACCGATCATCCTCGACAAGATGCGTCCCGGCACGCGCGTCGTCTCTCACGCGTTCACGATGGACGACTGGCAGGCCGACCAGGTGGACTCGTCCGAGGGACGCACCGCGTACATGTGGATCGTGCCCGCCAAAGTCGCCGGCAACTGGACCATCGATGTCGCGGGCGGCGGCGCGCGCAGCTACGAAGCGAGCTTCACGCAAAAGTTCCAGATGATCGAGGGCAACGCGCGCAGCACCGGGAAGCTCTCGCCGGTGTCGAACGGCAAGCTCCGCGGCGAGCAGATCACGTTCACGATCGAAGACGGCGGCAAGCGCGAGTTCACGGGCCGCGTGATCGGCGACCGCATGGAAGGCACGGCCAAAGGTGCGGGCGGCGATGCGAAATGGACGGCGCGCCGCACCGAAGGCAAGTGACCGGGACATTCGTTCGGCCTGAGCCAGTCGAAGTCCGAACGGAATCAACGCGGTTCGTGGGTTCGACAACCTCACCACGAACGGCCGTTATTTCGAGCACGGCACATTGTTACCTGAGCGGCGGCTGGGTCTCGAGCACGGTTGGCCGCATGAGCCGATAGATCGGCACCTCCGCGGGCGCCGCCTCCTGCGGGTTCGCGGTGCCGCGCCGGTCCGCCGGAATCATGCCGTTCGCGACGAAGCTGGATGCGGACTCCGGCTCGAGCGCGGCGACCAGCAGATTCGCGCCCG
>Ga0196977_1000555_pt1 | contig 18764 bp, 16 predicted proteins | sample S3v_1013CmetaG_FD_148634 | JGI IMG/M metagenome (GOLD analysis project Ga0196977, IMG submission 148634) | Soil microbial communities from Anza Borrego desert, Southern California, United States - S3+v_10-13C | ecosystem: Environmental > Terrestrial > Soil > Desert | place: USA: California...
GCCGGAGGCAGTTGCGCGAGGCCGCGTGGCGCACCGACAACCCCGGCCTGCCCGCGTCGCGCCCCGGGCGTCGGGCCCCCGTCGCCTTCCGCACGAACAACCCCTCGCTCCCGCTCGCGTCGGCCCGGCCCGCGGGGCTGCCCTTCGAGTTCAGCCTGCCGCACAACTGGGCCTCGCCGCGGCGCACGGCCCCCGGCGAGACGACCTTCACCGTCCACGCGCCCGACGGGCGCGCGGCCGGCACGGCCGTCGTCGCCCCGGTCTCCCCCTCCCAACTCGAAGCCGTGCCCACGTCGCCGCGCGCCAAGACCGTCGGCGGCCTGCCCGTCGCGGCGCTGCGCCGCACGGTCATCGACCGCATGGTGGCGGCCGGCGGCTGGGTGACGAACGACTTCGTGCGCGAGGCGAACGGCCGCCGCGTCTTCGTCGTGCTCGCCCACACGGGCGCGCCCGGCTCGCCGTCGAAGGCCCTCAGCTTCTACTTCACCGAGGTTGACGGACGCGTCTACAGCCTCGCCACGTCCGCGCCGGTCGAGCTGACCGCGCCCTTCGCCGCCGCCTCCGAGCAGTTCATGGCCTCGCTCCGCCCGGCCGGCACGCGCAACCTCGCCACGCAGAAGTAAGCACGCTCCGCGGGGCGGGCCTCCACGCCGGGGCGCCCGCCCCGACCACGCTCTGCCGAAACCAACACTCGGGGAAAGTTTATGACCGGACAGGAAACCACGCAGGAGCCGCTCTCGCTCTCCGACCTGCTCAAGAAGCTGATCGAGATGGGCGGCTCTGACCTCCATCTGACGACGAACACCGCGCCGATGGTGAGAGTTGACGGGCACCTGCGCCCCGTCGAGGGGCTGCGCGCGCTCAACCCGGCCGACACCAAGGCGCTCGCCTACAGCGTCCTGACCGACGCGCAGAAGCACCGCTTCGAGGAGGCCCTCGAGCTGGACTTCTCCTTCGGCGTGCGCGGGCTCTCGCGCTTCCGCGCCAACCTCTTCAACCAGCGCGGCGCGGTCGGCGCCGTCTTCCGCGCCATCCCCTACGAGATCAAGTCGTTCGACGACCTCGGGCTGCCGCCCGTCGTCTCGAGCCTCTGCGAGCGCCCCCGCGGCCTCATCCTCGTCACCGGCCCGACCGGCTCCGGCAAGTCCACGACGCTGGCCGCCATGCTCGACAAGGTCAACCGCGAGCGCCACGAGCACATCGTGACCATCGAAGACCCCATCGAGTTCCTCCACTCGCACAAGAGCTGCATCGTCAACCAGCGCGAGGTCGGGGCCGACACGCGCGGCTTCGCCGACGCGCTGCGCACGGCGCTGCGCCAAGACCCGGACGTGGTGCTCGTCGGCGAGATGCGCGACCTCGAAACGATCGAGAGCGCGCTGCGCATCGCCGAGACCGGCCACCTGACCTTCGCCACGCTCCACACCAACTCGGCCGCCTCGACCATCAACCGCATCATCGACGTCTTCCCCTCCTCGCAGCAGGCGCAGATCCGCGCGCAGCTCTCGCTGGTGCTGGAGGGCATCCTCTGCCAGTCCCTCATCCCGCGGGCCGACGGGCGCGGGCGCTGCATGGCGCTCGAAATCCTCGTCCCCAACCCGGCCATCCGCAACCTCATCCGCGAGGACAAGGTGCACCAGATTTACTCGATGATGCAGACGGGGCAGGGCAAGCACGGGATGCAGACCTTCAATCAGGCGCTCGCCACGCTCTACCACAAGCGGCTCATCTCGCTCGACGTGGCGGTGCAGCGCTCGTCGAACGCCGACGAGCTGCGCGAGCTGATCGAGCACGGGGCCGGCGTCAACACCGGCAACGGCGCGAACGGCGCCCCCCGCCCCGGCGGCCACCCCTCGCCCTACGCGCAGGGCCGCCCCGTCGGCGCCCGGCCCAACGTGAGATAAGAGCGCGTGAGTCGTCAACCGTGAACCGCCGGCCGGGCGGCCCCGGCGCCGCCCCCCTACGGTTCGCCGCCCAACCTCACCGCCCCCGCGGAGACGTTTGACGACTCAAGACTGACGATTCACGAGGAGTTTTCTTCATGCCCACGTACGTGTTCAAAGGTCGCAACCGGCTCGGCGAGGTGATCGTCGGCGAGCGCATCGCGGACAGCCGCGACATCCTGCGCCAGCTCCTCAAGCGCGAGCAGGTCATGCTCACCTCGGTCAAGGAGAAGGGGCGCGAGGTGGCCGTGCCCAAGCTCGGCGGCCGCAAGAAGGCGAAGGCCAAGGAGCTGGCCATCTTCACGCGCCAGTTCTCGGTGATGATCGACGCGGGCCTCCCGCTCGTGCAGTGCCTCGAAATCCTCGCCCAGCAGCAGGAGAACAAGTTCTTCGCCGGGGTGCTCCAGCAGGTGCGGCAGGACGTCGAGGAGGGCGCCACGCTGGCGGCCGCCATGGCCCGCCACCCGAAGGCGTTCGACCAACTCTTCGTCAACATGATCGAGGCCGGCGAGACGGGCGGCATCCTCGACCTCATCCTCCAGCGCCTCTCCTCCTACATCGAGAAGATCGTCAAGCTGCGGCGCGACGTCATCTCCGCCATGATCTACCCGTCGGCGGTCGTCGTCATCGCGGTCGGCGTCATCGCCGTCATCATGGTCTTCGTCATCCCCTCGTTCCAGAGCATCTTCACGGGGCTGCTCGGCCCCGGCGAGCAGTTGCCGCTGCCGACCCGCATCGTCGTCGGCATCAGCGAGTTTTTGGCCGGCGTCGGCGGCCTCGCCATCCTCGGCGCGCTCATCGCGCTCGCCGTGGCCATCCGCTTCTACTACCGGACGCCGCGCGGGCGCCGCCAGATCGACTTCCTGCTCCTGAAGGTGCCGCTCGTCGGCTCGATCCTGCGCAAGATCGCGGTCGCGCGCTTCTCGCGCACGCTCGCCACGCTGCTCTCCTCGGGCGTGCCCATCCTCCAAGCGCTCGACATCACGGCGCGCACGGCCGGCAACGTCATCCTCGAAGAGGCGATCAACAAGATTCGCGTCGGCGTCGAGCGCGGCGAGTCGGTGGTCGAGCCCCTGCGGGCCAGCGACGTCTTCCCCAACATGGTGACCCAGATGGTCGGCATCGGCGAGCAGACCGGCGCGCTCGACGCCATGCTCGGCAAGATCGCCGACTTCTACGAGCAAGAGGTGGACTCGGCCATCGCCGGCCTCCTCACCCTCATCGAGCCGGCCATGATCGGCTTCCTCGGCGTCACCATCGGCTCCATCGTCATCTCCATGTACCTCCCCCTCTTCACCCTCATCGGCAAGATGGCCCAGCAGTGAGCCCCCCTCGGAGGGATTTGTGTGTCGTGCCCCTACGGGACAACCGTAGTTGGCGAGTTGGGTCAACTATAGTTAGAGCTTTGGGACAATCATAATTTCCGAAGCCTGTAACCTGATGATAATTTTCAGGTTACAGGCTTTTCTTTGTCCAATTACCTCTATATATGAGGTACTAAGAGGTAAATTGTTGACTTCTACAACAGATAATTCTAAGGGGAAATTCCAAGAGTATATAGCTATCACTATTCTGCCAATAGAAGGCATTGAATCGCTACAAGCAGGCTCATAAATTCCTTAAAGGGTGCGATCGCTGTGATTTCCTTGGGAAATATGCAGCCTCTAACTTTATCGGATAATTTATGAGACTGCTTCTGGGTAGTGACCCATTATTATAGTTATGCATTTGTCATCATTTTACGAGCGAAATGACTTAACGCTCGTTCGTGGTTAATTGTTGACTTTGCCATGGTTAGTATCTAAAAAAGCATTTGAGGCTCGTGTAGTGGTTTTCCAATACTAATTAGGCCTATAAGATCAGGCAGATTTATCAACCTCTAGATGAACGGTTAAGAAAACGCCTCATCAATTAGGAAAAGACACGACATGACTAAAGATCAAACCAACGTCGCCACCTATTTCAAATCTCTAGAGCTTGGAAATGTACGATGCTTTGGAACTAAGCAGAAGCTCGATTTGACCAATGAAAATGGCGACCTTGCACAGTGGACCCTCATTTTGGGAGATAACGGGGCAGGTAAAACTACTCTATTACAATGCCTAGTATGGATGAGGCCGGTGATAGTAGATAACTTGGAAGATGAGGTCGAGAATGCCGAAATATCCGAAGAGCCGTTGGACATCAAGTCTCCTATAAAAATAGGAATTCTCGGACCGGCTCTAACAGAGGAATTTAACGACACAGTGGAGAAGCTATCTCGGATAGGTGGGAAACCCGAAATTAAAATCTCGGCGGTAATGTACCAAGGGGACAAGCTGTTCTTTGACACGGTGCCTAAAGGGAAGCAGATTAAGACTAAGGTTAAGGGTACGTTCGATAACAACAACCACCTAAAAGTGTTCGAGCCTAGTGAAGTAGACATTGGCACGGCATTACAAGGGGAGTTTTGGGAGCCTTTTATCATAGCTTATGGTGCTAATCGCCAAATGGGGTTGAGGAATGCCTCAAATATTGATCTTCAAGACCCATTGGCTGCTCGGCTGTCAGTGATTACAGAGCTTTATGATGCCGTAGAGCGGTTAACAAAGTTACATCATGCCGTAGTCGACCAAGAGAGTAAGAAAAGTGAAAGCTCTGATGGAAATCAGCCGGAGAGCACTGAGGCACGACTGTTAAGGACATTCAAGCAGGCTCTAGCCGACATCCTACCTGAGGAAATATCGAACGCTGACTTGATCGAAATAGAAGCTCCGAAATTAGTAGAAGGAGAGCTCAAGGACAGTGAGGTGAAAGTATGGAGCTTAGGAAGGTATGTTCCGTTTACGAGTTTGAGTCTTGGCTATCAAACAACACTAGCTTGGGCGCTAGACCTCTCGTGGCGTTTGTTCACTGAATATCCCGATAGCCCAAATCCTCTTGAGGAGCCTGCCGTAGTCCTAATTGACGAGATTGACTTACACCTTCATCCCCTATGGCAGTGGCAAATTATGGGTAAGCTGGCAAGCATATTTAAGAGAACACAGTTCATAGCCACAGCTCATAGCCCCTTGATGGTCCAGTCCATGCCGAATTCGAACTTCGCAGTCGTTCATAAATTTGAAGATCGGGAGGTCAGGATAGAAAATAATCCCGAGAAAGTTAGAGGGTGGCGGGTGGATCAGATACTTAACAGCGAATATTTTAGTCTGCCGTTTTCTCGACCGCCGGAGTTTGAAAAATTTTTTAATGAGCGGGCCAATCTGTTGCGTAATTCAAACCGGACCAAATCAGAGGAGGCTAGGCTCAAGCGCTTAGAAGAGCAGATTCTAGGGCTGCCGACCGCACCGATTGCGGAAGAGCGGGAGGCATTTGAATTACTAAAGCAGGCAACCCAACTCTTAAAGAGTAATAAATCCAGTGGACGATGATTCGAGTTAGAAAAAAAAGTGGAACGTGCCCGACTATTCTAACGACTATGGGCGCGGATCAAACCCGTAACGATTGTCGCGTATTCAATACGTGTCAAGCTAAGTATCTCGCGGGCAATAGGAAGATGCCCAAGGTATTGGGCACAATATACCGCCACAGCACCGTAGTAGACGTCTTAATGGCAGCCCAGAACCAAAAATGTTGCTACTGCGAACGATGCCGTGAAGATGTAGAGCTTGACGTTGAACATTATCGCCCTAAAGGTGCAGTTCAACAAGAACGCGGTGGTGAGGTGCTTCACCCAGGCTATTACTGGTTAGCCTATCGCTGGGACAATCTATATCTTAGCTGCAAAAGGTGTAATTCTAAGTGGAAAAGCATTCTATTTCCGCTCGCCGATCCTCTAAAAAGGGCGCGGAGTCACAGATCAAAATTTAAGACAACTGACGAACGTCCTTTGTTCGTCAACCCAGGCGCTGAGAATCCGCGGAGCCATATTCGCTTTCGAAACGATGCGCCATACGCTTTAACGTCCAAAGGACGTGTTACGATTGAAGAATTAGGTTTAGATACCCGTCCTGCTCTGAAAGAGTCGAGGTTAAAGCGATTAAAAGTATTACGCTACTACTGCGAGGCTATCAAATTATCAGAGAAGAATCCTGCTAATGCGCCTGTTGCCAAGTTGGCAGAAATAGCTAAAAAGCATCTGAAAGAATTTTCGAATCCGTCCGCAGAGTTCAGCTCAATGGCAAAGGATTTTATTAAAGACAATCTAATCAAGTTGTAATCACCCCGCCCGCCAGTATCAATTTACTTACAAAGGTTTTTCCTACCTTAGTTAACTCCGGGCTCGTTGAAAAATCACGCACTTCGTTTATCTGCTTGTGGATTTGCCGCCTCCGATCCTGTACATACGCATTTTGTTTCAAAGAGAGTGAGCGGTAACCAAGTAGTTCGCCAAAAAAACTGTCAATTACCCGGAAAACATAAAGGGCGTGGAGCACGCCACGCGAAGAGCGAAATTCATCTCTCCAAGGCGAAAAGTAATAATGCTTCTCAGAGCGGATGAGGGCAACGACCCGTTCAACCAGCGAGAGTTGGAGGTGCATGGCTTCGTGGATTAATCCTTCCGCAACGCGCAACGCGACGTTAAAGTTGTTAGAATGCGGTACAGATAAAAATATACTGAAAGGAAGCCGTGGCTCACTAAAACTGACATCATAGTCATCATGGCCAGCGTCGATCAGATGCATAGATTTGACCATAGTGGCCACGACCTCGCACAGCGAGGGTACAACTTCCAATAAATTGATTGCTTCTTCTAACCTGCCGCAAAGATCCAGCTCAAATATTTCCTCCGCAGTGTAAAACCTTACGCCCGACTCTTTATAATCACGCGCCGCCTCGCCGTCTAAAATCTCAACATGGAGGAAATTTAGGGGCTCCGTGCCTGTAGCTGACTGTAGCTGAGCCACGATTTCTAGCGGCCTATTGGCTGAGGGCTCTAGAATTCTTCCAGTTCCATAGTTGGAGGAACAGATCCCAAAGTCATCTCGCAAGCTGCTCCAACCCAACTCCGCTAGTTCCTCGGCCACGCCCGGCATCCACGGATAGCGACCGAGATGACACAATGCGTCTTCAACTCGCGCTACAAAGTCAGGCCTCATCTCTCGGCGTAAAAAGAGTAGACAAGCGTGAACCGCTCACTTCCATGGACCGTAGTCACCGCGTGGTTAGAGTTTGTGGATATGGCGAAAGCTACGGCGCTGTTATGCACGGGTCGGAAAACCTTATGGACATCTTCGGGATCGTTGCTGTTAAAGAACAGCAGAAATCCGCCATCCTTATCCTCCAGACCATGATTCAACTGGATCAGTAGGCGATGGGTTTCACCGCCGGGCAGGAAATCATTATGAATGCGTATTCGCTGCTCTGGGATTAAGCGATGAGCCGTCGCATCAATTCGCTGACCTAATGTCACGCCGAATAGCGCTTGAACCGTATCTCTCAGGGAGCCGAGGAAATCGTCGTCCTTTAGAAACGCCAGTGAGGTCGGAACGTGTGCATCTATGAAACTGAACTCATACTGCTCATAAAAATCTGTCTCTACTAGTTGCCAAGGGGCTTCGGTTTCTAACCACGTGAGAGCGGACGCACCCGCCGCGTTACTGAAGAACCGAGGTGAGACAGCATAGGGGAAGGGTTCAGCAAAAACTACGAACGGTGAATAATCTATGGCCTCAAAGGCGGATATGATCATGCCTGATTTTGTGGTAGGTAGCCCCTGATGCGGTCGATAAGTAGAGTTTGGTCGGCGCAGTACACTGAGGGGTTATTATAGCCGTTATCGTCGCGCCAGCGATGAAGCGCCATGCCGCCACCACATATACGTAGTTCCGGGCACGACAGGCACCTCTCCGAACTGGGCCGTTGCATCTGGTGATACTCTTCAAACTCCACCGAGCCAATTACTTCTGAGAGTTCATGCGAATGAACTGACCACTTCTGGTTAAATCTATCCGCGCCGTCATAAGAGCTCTTCAGCGTATCGTTCTTTGTAATCGTACCGTCGGTGTCAATTATCAAAACACCGTAATCGGTGAGTCCCACGCCGTCTTTTGTGCCTTTACCGCCGAGAATCAGCTTAATCAGGTCGTCGAGTATACGTATGCGGATCGGTGCAGGGTCGGCTAAGTAAACATCCAGCAACTCGGAGATCCAGTGGCCGTATTCGGTCGAATTAACTGAGCGTTTCCCAGCCGGTAGCCGCGAATGGTTTCCGTCACGATAAATGAAATCAACACTAGGCGGAGCGAGTTCCTTAAAGAAGTTATAAATTTCCTTTGGGTCTGACTCTGGGTCAATTACTGCTAATAGCCCAGTGAAGAGAAAACCCGCGTCCCTGTAATCGCGCAGCAACGCAATGCCCTTTAGCACTTGGTCGTAAGTTCCTCGGCCGGTATGCCCCACTCGATGCTTGTCGTTAATGTGCTGCGGGCCGTCGATGCTGACAGAAATGGTAACTCGTGTCGCTGAACACAGGTCTAGCACTTTCTCAGAGATGAGTATGCCGTTTGTCTGAATGCTGATTGCACAATCTTGAGGCAGGACACCTCTAAGCGAAAGGATCACGCGCCGCAGTTTTTCAACACCGAGCAAGAGAGGTTCCCCGCCATGCAGCACCACAGCAAATGGGCGGTTCTGAGTGCGGGATAAGGTGCTGAGGGCTTTAGCTACTGCCTTTGTAGTCTCATAGGAAATCTGATTGGGCATCTTGGCCCAACCCGCGTCCCCCATATTGTAGACATAGCAGTAGCTGCAGTTGATGTTGCAACGGCTGGCGACTTTAATGAGGACTGTGTCTATCTCAATCACTTACTTGCTCCCGCGAGAGCGCGGTTAGCGGGAACGGTTGTGTCGGTTATGCATTCTGTTATAGGCGTTAGCAGAGTTCGCCTCTTCCATTCGCACCTCTTCGATCAACCTAAGCAGCGTCGGGCTGGCGATGTCCTCCGTCCGCGGCTCTTGCGTTTCGAGAGCCTGTTCCTGCGGCACCTCTTCATCTTGCACTGGCTGATATGCGAGTTGATTCAAGACAGGATCCCTCCAATAGGCATAAAGTGGCATATCCTTTGGCGAATTTTCATCATACAGATTTTCAGGATTTAATACCAAGCATTTATGACAACAGCAACCCTTTATTTTTCATATATATAGAAGAACACTAACGCGCCCTCTTAAATGACAAAAATTTATCGACTGAACTACCCTTGCATGTTATTGATTTTAATACAGTTGAGGTCACCGAATTTCGAATATAGTATAAATAAAGCAGCCAATCAATTACCCTACAAGAAGTGAAGATAAGATATATAGCCAGTCGAAGCTAGTGCGTGCCAACCAGTTCTAGCCCCTATCAGGGCGCTCTCCAGTTACCCTCATGGGGACACAGAGGAGGATTAACGGTCTTAACTATCCGGGCCTCGTGCTGCGCCGTCTGCCGGGTAGCGGCAGAGGGGTTCGGCCGCACGACGGGAGAACTTCGGTGACTGGGAGCCGAGGTGGTCGGCCTCAACGCCGAGTTCCCCGAAGAGGGGGACGACCCTATCAACTTTGCGGCTCGCCGCAGACTCAACTTTCGTTCCGGCTAGGGGAACGGGAGGCGCTGCTCGAACTCCTCACCGAGCGTACCTCGATCCCGCAGATCTTGGTCTTCAACTAGGACGCTTACATAACGGGACGGCTCATCGGCTACATGGAGGTGGCTCATGTTCATTTGCGGAGGGCGGTCAACCGCGCGCCGCGACTCCCATGAAAGCCGACGCCGGTATTCATTCGCTACTCCTCAATACTCGGTATATGAATACTCAGCACTGATACACGTCCTCGTTACTCTTGATGTAACAGCAAGGCCTGTTATTTAATACCTGCCACCTGTGGGTCTCTCGAATCGCCCCCCACTATTCCAGAGCCTCTCGCACCCGAAGGAGGAACACTGCCGATATGACGGACTACGCCGACCAAGTACCTTTCGCTGATCCCGAATTCGCCCTTAACGCCGAGCCACGCTGCCCGTGCATCCTTCTCCTAGACACTTCAGGGTCCATGGGGGGACGGCCGATCGAGGAGTTAAATGCTGGCCTCGTCACATTCAAGGACGAGCTAGTAGCAGATCAGATGGCGGCCAAGCGCGTAGAAGTCGCCATCGTCACCTTCGGCCCCGTAAGGGTTGAGTCCACCTTCCAGACAGCCGACACATTTCAGCCGCCGGTGCTCACGGCGAGCGGGGACACACCGATGGGCTCCGCCATCGAGTCCGCGCTCGACATGCTCCGCCAGCGCAAAGACAGTTACAAGCAGAACGGCATTTCGCACTACCGCCCCTGGATCTTCCTGATCACCGACGGGGCTCCAACCGACGGATGGCATGGCGCGGCGAGCAAGGTGAAGGAGGGCGAGGAAAAGAAATCGTTCATGCTATTCGCCGTGGGCGTCGAGGGGGCGAACATGGACATCCTGCGGCAAATCGCGGTGAGAGAGCCGTTGAAGCTCCAAGGGCTGCGTTTCCGCGACCTCTTCTCGTGGCTTTCCAACTCGCTCGGCTCCGTCTCTCGTTCGTCGCCGGGCGATGAGGTGCCGTTGCATTCGCCGTACGGATGGGCCTCTGCCGGATGACACTGCCGGCCTGGAAATACATCTACTCGTCGGTCGCCGGCACTTCGCACGCCAAAAACGGCGCTCCCTGCCAAGACACGAGCGCCTGCCGCGTCTTCGCGCAGCCGGAAGGACAACCCGTGTTTGTCGCGGTGGCGTCGGACGGGGCGGGAAGTGCACGGCGTGCGGAAGCTGGGTCCGCCCTTGCCTGCGCACTCTTTCTTGACGGGATGAGCATGCTGTTCGAGACCGGCGGCGCGGCGGCGGACATCACCCGCGAGTTCGTGTCAGGCTGGCTCACCCGGCTCCGTAACGAAGTCGTGCTCAGGGCAGAAGCCGAAGGACTGAGGTCCCGTGATTACGCCTGCACCCTGCTCGCGGCAGTAGTTGGCCCCGACAATGCAGCGTTCATGCAGGTGGGCGACGGCGCGATTGTCATCCCCTCACGCGAGGAGCCCGAAGAGTATTGCTGGGTCTTCTGGCCGCAGCAGGGCGAGTACGCCAATACGACCAACTTCGCCACTGAGCCTGAGGCCACCGAGAGGTTGGAGTTTGAGATGGTCAACGAGCGAGTGGACGAGGTGGCCTTGTTCACGGACGGGCTGCAGAATCTCGCCCTCCACTTCCAGACACAGACTGCCCACGCCCCGTTCTTCAGGCCGATGTTCGAGTGGCTGCGACCGGCTCCGGAAGAACAACGGGAGAAACTCTCCGCCTCCCTGGCCGCGTTCCTCGACTCCCCGAAAGTCAACGACTGCACCGACGATGACAAGACGCTGATTCTTGCGACCAGGCGGGAATTTGTAGTGACCGGCCCGAGCCAATCACGTGATGATGAGAGCGCAGGCTCATAGACAGCTCTACGACGGCGGAGGGCAAGCGGTCGCGCTCGGCGGCGAGATCACGCGCGGCGGCGAGGGCGTGATCTGCGAGGTCAGGGGCCGTGAGGACCTCATCGCCAAGCTCTATCACAAGGTCGTGGACGGCGAGAAGGTGGAGAAGATTTCTTCGATGGTCTCCCTGCGAACGGAGAGACTGTCGAAGCTCACCGCCTGGCCTCTCGACACGCTCCACGAGCGCCCTGGGGGCCAACTCGCCGGCTTTCTCATGCCGCGTCTCATCGGGTACAAGGAGATTCACGTCCTCTACGGGGTGAAGAGCCGTCTGGCCGAGTTCCCGGACGCGACATGGCCGTTTCTTATCAGGGCGGCGGCCAACGTGGCTCGCGCCTTCCGCGTAATCCACGAGCACGGGCACGTCATCGGTGACGTCAACCACGGCGGCATCTTCGTCGCTAAGGATGCAACCGTAAAGCTCGTCGACTGCGACAGCTTCCAGATAGCAGCGGGCGGGCGCAAATTCCTCTGTGAGGTCGGCGTGGACACGCACACGCCGCCGGAGTTGCAGGGCAGGCCCCTCCGAGGCATAGTCCGCGGCCCGGATCACGACCGGTTCGGCCTCGCCGTCATCATCTTCCAACTCCTCTTCATGGGACGCCACCCCTTCTCCGGTGGCTACCTCGGCCCGGGGGAGATGAACATCCCTCGGGCCATCGGAGAGTACCGCTTCGCCTACGGCCGCGGGGCGGCCTCACGGCAGATGCTTCAGCCCCCGGGCACGGTCTCGCTCGAGGCAGCCTCCGAGCCCGTGGCGCAACTGTTCGAGCGGGCGTTCGGCCGCGGGGGCTCGCGGCCGAACGCCGAGGAGTGGGTCACGTCGCTCGACGGACTGGCTGCGGGGCTAAAGCAATGCGCCCAGAACAGCGGCCACTACTTCTTGAAAAACCTCCCCTCCTGCCCCTGGTGTCAGGTCGAGGTGCGGGCCGGGGTTATGGTCTTTCACCCAGTCGTCATCGTCGGCACGTGGGACGCCCGCGGCGGCTTTAACGTCACGGTCGTCTGGGCACAGATCACGGCAGTCGACCCGCCCGGCCCACTCCCGACACTCCCCGTCAGGACATCATTAAACATAACCTTATCGCCGAAGGCGCTGAAGGTGATGCGGGGGCGGATCGCCCGGTCGTTCCTCGCGGGCGGGCTGCTCGCCGTCTTCGCCGCCGTGCTGATCGCGTCCCCGGTAAGCGGTGCCGCGGCGGCTTGGCTGATCATCATCGGTGGGCTGGTAGCGGCCGGCGTCGGTCACGGTGGTGGTAGTAAGGAACGGCGCGAGCTCACGGAGACAAAAAAAGAAGCGGAGAGACGCTGGCAGGAGGCTGAGAAGCGCTGGCGCGCCCAGGCCGGCGATGAACAGTTCACCGCGAAGCGGAAGGAGTTGGAAGCTCGGAAGTCCGAATACGAGGACCTGCCGAACGTGCGGTTGCAGAAGATGCGGAAGCTGGAGATGGACGTTCGCGAGAGTCAGCGCCGCAGGTTCCTCGATAGATTCAGGATCGACGACGCCCAGATCAAGGGCATCGGCCACAATCGGAAGGTCACGCTGAGGTCCTACGGCATAGAGACGGCCGACGACGTGACGGAGCGCGCGGTGCTGGCCATACCCGGCTTCGGCCCCACCTATACCTACAAACTCGTAGAGTGGCGCCGCTCCGTCGAGCAGAAGTTCGTCTTCGACCCGGCGAAGGGCGTCGATCCCGCCGACCGCGCTGTCGTGGAGCGCGAGGTGGCGGCGACGAAAGCCAAACTCGAGCAGGAGCTCGCCGGCGGCCCGCAACAACTCCTTCGTATAAGCCACCAGATTAGGGCCGCGCGCGAGTCCATGCGCCCCTCTCTCGAAGAGGCCGCCAGAGCACTCGCCCAGTCGGAGGCGGACGCCGGGGAAAAGTCGAAGCTGACACTAGCCTACGTGCCCACCGCCCTGGTGCCAGTAGTGGCATTGATCACTTTGGCTGCTCTTAAGCCGGCTACTGTTAACCGCAGCACTAATGTTCCGACGGCGCAGCCGAGCAGCACCGCAAAAGCGGTTCCGGGATATGCGCTACCACCGCCCGCGCAAACAGGCAACATCAACTCACAACTCAGCCCCGAGCAACAGGCTAAGACGCTATTCGATCAGGGGGTGACTTTAACTAAGTCCGGAAAATACGCGGAGGCCGCCGAGGCTTATAAACAGGCGTTAGTGTTTAAGCCTGACATGGCTGAGGCGCAGCACGAGATTGGATATGCTTACCTGAAACTCTCGAAGTATGAGGAGTCTGCAGTCGCCTCGAGGCAGGCGGCCGCGCTCAGGCCGAAGAACGCCGAGACGTACCGGAATCTCGGGCTGGCCTACCAAGGATTGAAGAAGTGGTCCGAGGCCGCCGGCGCGTTCAGGAAAGCGATAGAGATCAAGCCGGACCACGCCACCACCTATTACAACCTCGGGGTTGCCTATAAGCACATACGGAACGCTTCTGGGGCCGTGGAAGCATTGGGCGAGGCGGTCCGCCTCAAGCCGGACTATGCGCAGGCTCATTACGAGCTGGCTCTCGCATACCTAGCGCAAGGTGACAAGGAAGCGGCGCTTGAGGAATACACGACCCTGACGACACTTAACCCCAAACTGGCTGAACGCCTATATGAGTCGTTGAATAAGTAGCCGGGGCGTCATCCCTCGCTTGGGCTATCATTATCACAACTAATCACCTACGAGGGGACTTCACCTTGTAGATGAGTCCTCTACTGTCTTAATCCTAAGAATTGAGAACATTGCGCCTGAAAGAAAATATCCGAAATAGGGGGTCCTCAGCGTGCTGCGCTATCGAACACTGCCCACAGAGGACTTATCATGCTTTACACGCCCTTGCTGCTTTATTCGCCGTAGCATGTTGAATAATTTATCTATCTGTCTAAGAACCGCGCCAAGCTTCTCACCCTTAAGGTCAGAGATCTCAATCTGATTCATCGCGTCAGTTAGCCGCTGTATCTCCTCATAGAAGAGGTGTCGCGGATCGTGAGGATTCTCTCTGAGCAACGCATCAGCCTTCAACCTGCCTGCCTTTGCTGAATTCGAGATCTCCTCTGGAATCTCACCCAAGATGGCCTTAACCCTCCAGCGTAAGCTGTTCTGGGACCCGCTGGTCAGAGCATGAACTTTGACCACCTCACTCCGTGCTTGGCGTGCCTCACGGGTATTACATTTCAACCGTTCCGGCGTCAGCCGCGCCAAGTATGCCGCTTCTCTGATGTTGATCTCACCTTGAGCAAGCGCAGCGGTCACGTCTGTGGGGTAGCGCAAAAGCGGTAGGTAGAGGCTAACGAAACTCGACTGTGCGACGCGACCGCCTGTCTCCCGTGCCAGCACTGCCTTGAGTTTCCTGCCAACCAATGCAACTTCGCCGCGGGGCCAGCGGCGAGGACGGCCGCGTTTTCCAGACACAGCAGAACTCCGTTCGTAGTGCCTAACCGATTCGAGCATTTTAATGAGCTGGGGCTCACTTTTCGGCAGGACATCGGAGCATTGACCACGCAGTTTGTCGAGCACGTCTCGTACAGCCTCAGGTGAGGCCAGCGGGTCAGCTCGTCGTGTTCGGCGTCGAGAGGCGCACATGAGTCGATCTAGGGTTCTTTCTCTTCCAAACTCCGCGGCTTCGTCAACAAAGGCAAGAGTAGCACATTATTGCCAAACGGATAGGCAATAATGATGACTCGTAGTAGAAATGGTTACACGATTAGTACATAACTGTAACCATTTGCTATGATGTCGATGTGAAGGCTAAAAAGCAATCGCCAGCCACAAAAGGCCTTATAAAAAGAGGCGCATTGCAGGGGCGAGACTATTCCCTCAATGAAGATCAGGCGGTACTCACAGCACTAGAGGCGTGGGCTACGAGGACTACCAATGCTGCCTCTTACCGCCGTGAGGATCTTCTGCGTGACAAACTCAGCTCGGTGAGAAGTTTCTTCTCCTACGCCAGAAAACACCCCTTCATGGTGAAGCCGCGTGATTGCATGGCGTGGCGAAAGCATCTTGAGAAAAGATATAAGCCAAATACTGTCTACGCGCGCATGTCGAGGCTTTCATCCTTTTTTTGCTGGCTGATTGCCGACCCTACTATAGGTAAACACATCCGGATTAACCCCGTCTCCCTTGCCCGGCCAAAGTGCCCAGCCCCGTACCAGTCGGAGTCTAGTAAGTCACTTAGCGACGACGAGATGAACCGTCTACTGACATCCGTCAGGAAGAAAGCTGACGGAGGGTCAGTTATCGATAAGCGTGATTACGCACTCCTGCTACTCTTTTTCCTGAGCGGACTGCGGCGTAGTGAGGTGATCAGTCTGCGTGGGAAGGACGTCGATATAATCGATGGGAAGTTAGTCATCAAGTATCGAAGGAAAGGCGGCCGTTACGTGGGGCGTGAGTTGGCGGACTCTGACGTGATCACGGCGATTGATGATTACCTTGCATGCTCCGGTCGGGTTAACGTGCGGAACTCCGAACGCCCGCTTTGGACCAGACATGATCGGGCAGGTCGCGCCGGGGCTCCTCTGACCTCGCATGCTTTCGTGAAGAATATTAAGCAACATGCTGCGACGGTGGGGCTAAAGGGTTTTCACCTCCACCAGACCAGGCATACGTTTGCCCGCATCTTTTCAGAAGATTCAGGGAGTATGACTGAGACGCAGGAGGCGTTGGATCACGCGAACGTGGCAACCACGCGGGCTTACGTCCAGCGGATTGCTATTAAGCGGGATAAATTCAGTTCGTCTATAAAACGGCGTATCAAATCTTCCCAATGACAAACCTCTTACCTGTTTCAATCGGCCGCAGCTAATACCTATCTCGAATCTTTATATTCTAGGAAACAGGCACCCACATATCTTCCCGTTAGCTATTTGAGTCACGTGAGATTAGCACATCATAACGTCCTTTATGATACACCAATTATTACCGAGTGGTTGCTCCTATTTCTTTACCTCTACGGCAGCGCCAAGGCTATCCAAGGTCTTCACAGAAGCCTTTCCTACAATATTAAACATTTGCCCTTGACAACATTCGTTATAACAACTATACTCCTTCCCGTGGTGACGAAGTTGCAAAAAGAGCTGAAGCAGACGAAGCCCTTCACGAGCTTGGAGGAGGAAGTCCTCCTCAACCTGGCGCGCACGGCCGAGCACGTGAGCACGCACTTCGCCGGGGTCCTGAAGAGCGCCGACCTGACCCCGACGCAGTACAACGCCCTGCGGATCTTGCGCGGCGCCGGCGAGGAGGGGCTTACCTGCGGGGAGATCGGCGGGCGGATGGTGACGCGCGAATCCGACGTCACGCGCCTGCTCGACCGCCTCGAGAAGAGGGGGCTCATCACGCGCGAGCGCCCGGAGACGAACCGGCGCGTCGTCATCACGAGGATCACGGACGTGGGGCTGGGCCTGCTCGCGGAACTCGACGGCCCCGTGCAGGAGGCCAACCGAGCGGCGGCAGGCCACCTCGGCCGTACGCGGCTGAAGGCGCTCAACGAGCTGCTCGAGGAACTGCGGGGCAACGGGGCCTAATTTTTTTGCCCTAACAGTTGTTATAACGAACTTAGGTATAACAAAGGCGGTACGGTGATGGAAAACACAGCTAGGCGACTCCCGACCTACTTCATCTCGCACGGCGGCGGCCCCTGGCCGTGGCTCAAAGAACAGATGCCAGGCATGTTCGACAACCTCGAGGCATCGCTCGGTGACATGCCCCGCCAGTTTGGCACGACCCCGAGGGCCGTGCTGATGGTCTCGGGCCACTGGGAGGAGCGCGACTTCACGGTCATGTCAACCCCGGCGCCGCCGATGGTCTACGACTACTCGGGCTTCCCCGCCTTCACCTACCAGATCCAGTACCCGGCGCCGGGCTCGCCCGAGGTCGCCCGCCGTGTTCAGGAGCTGCTGCGCGGCGCGGGCTTCGCGGCCCCGGCCGATGACCGGCGCGGCTTCGACCACGGCACGTTCGCGCCGATGAAGGCGATTTACCCCGAGGCCGACGTGCCCGTCCTCCAGCTCTCTCTCAGGAGCGACTACGACCCGGAGGCGCACCTCGCTGCCGGCCGCGCGCTCGCTCCCCTGCGCGACGAGGGCGTGCTCATCGTCGGGAGCGGCCTGAGCTATCACAACCTGCGCCGCCTCGGCACCGCCGGGCAGCACCCGTCGCGCGAGTTCGACGCCTGGCTGACCGAGGCGGTCTGCCGCTCAATCGGCGAGGAGAGGAGCGCGTCGCTCCGCGGGTGGACTGACGCTCCTTCGGCGCGGCTGGCGCACCCGGATGAGGACCACCTGATCCCGCTGATGGTGGCGGTCGGGGCGGCCGAGGGTGAGGCGGGCGAGTCCGTCTACCACGAGGACTCTTTCTTCGGCGGAATCACCGTCTCCAGCTACCGCTTCGGGCTCGCGGAGGAGCGCGCGTAGGACGTCATGACATTTCATGCACCCGCCGAGGGTGAACGCACATAGATTCAGGAGAGACAGATGAGAACCTTCAGAAACGCAATCGTTGCCGCCGCGCTCGCGGCCGCCTTCGCCGCGCCCTTCGCGGGCGGCTTCGTCACGCGGACGGCCGGCGCGCAGGCGCGCGCGGCCAATATCTCTTACGCGCCCGTCCCCGGCGGCTCCTATAACATCGACCCGGCGCACAGCAGCATCGGGTTCGCCGTCCGCCACCTCGAGATCAACTGGGTCGAGGGGCGCTTCAAAGATTTCAAGGGCACGATCAACTACGACGAGAAGGACGTCACGAAGTCCTCGGTCGAGTTCACGGCCCAGGTCGCCAGCGTCGACACCGAGGTCGAGGCGCGCGACAAGCACCTGCGCACCGCCGACTTCTTCGACGCCGACAAGTACCCGGAGATGACCTTCAGGAGCACCCGAGTCGAGCGCAGGGGCAAGGATGGCTACGTGCTGCACGGCGACCTGACGCTCAGGGGCGTCACGAAGCCGGTGGCGCTGCCGTTCACCGTCACCGGCGCGGTCAAGGACCCCTGGGGCAACACGCGCTTCGGCGTCGAGGCGCAGACCAAAATCAACCGCCGCGACTTCGGCATGAACTATGGCAACGCCTTCGCGGGTGGCTTCGACGTCGGCAACGAGGTCCGGATCGACCTGCGACTCGAGGCGGTGCGGCCCGCGCCGAAGGCCGCCGGGCGGTGAGGTCGGGGGCCGGTCACATTCGCGGTCGGCGGCTTACCAACGCCGCCTGACGGAAGCCCCGGCCCCACGCCAACAGACTGAGCGGCCGTCGGCCGACGCTTGAAGCCATACAACTGGCAAGGAAGGACAAAAGAGATGATTGCAATCACCGGGGCCACGGGGCAGCTTGGCCGCCTCGTCGTCGAGAAGCTCAAGGACAAGG
>Ga0196977_1000557_pt1 | contig 18762 bp, 15 predicted proteins | sample S3v_1013CmetaG_FD_148634 | JGI IMG/M metagenome (GOLD analysis project Ga0196977, IMG submission 148634) | Soil microbial communities from Anza Borrego desert, Southern California, United States - S3+v_10-13C | ecosystem: Environmental > Terrestrial > Soil > Desert | place: USA: California...
CGCGAGGCGCTCGGGACCAATCGTACGAGGATTGGACGACATGAGGTCCGCGATGCGCGCGGCGCGCAAATCGGCTCCTTTTTCGAGCGCGCGCCGCAGGTCGCCGTCAGTGAAGATGCCGATCACGCGGCCGTCGTCGTCGAGAATCGCAGTCATGCCCATGCGGGCGCGCGACATCTCGAACATGGCGTCCATCAGGCTTGCGTCGTGCCCGATGCGCGGCGCGTCGTTGCCCGAGCGCATGACGTCGCGCACGTGCGTCAGCAGCTTGCGGCCGAGCGCGCCGCCCGGGTGCGAGCGCGCGAACTGGTCCTGCGTGAAGCCCTTGGCGTTCATGAGCGCGACGGCGAGCGCGTCTCCCAGCGCGAGCGCGGCGGTCGTACTTGCAGTCGGCGCGAGGTTCAGTGGACACGCTTCTTTTTCCGCGCTCGCGTAGAGATGCACGTCGGCTTCTTTCGAGAGCGACGATTCGGCGTTCCCGGTGAGCGAGATAAGCTTCGCGCCCTGACGCTTCACCAGCGGCACAATCGCGAGCAGCTCCGCGCTCTCACCGGAGTTCGACAGCGCGATCACGACGTCGTCGCGCGTGATCATGCCGAGGTCACCGTGGCTCGCCTCCGCCGCGTGCACGAAGAACGCCGGCGTGCCGGTGCTCGCGAGCGTGGAGGCGATCTTGCGCGCGATGTGACCGGATTTACCGATACCGCAGACGACGACGCGGCCGCGGCAGCCGAGAATGATGCGCACGGCTTCGCTGAAGCGCTCGTCGAGCCGGTGCATCAGGTCCGCGATCGCCTGCGCTTCGATTTGAAGCACGTTGCGCGCGATCTCGATGGCCTCGTCGTTAGCGGCCTTGCGGACGGCTTGAACCATCGCGGGAGTATAGCAGAGGCGGTCCTGCCAGCGGCCTCGCGGCGCAAGCTAAGTGCTTGTCCGCAAAACGCTATTTCACATTCATCGGGCGGGTCCACCGACCGCGGGCGCAAAACAAAAGCGCCACTCCTTCGAGTGGCGCTTGTCTTGACCGCCTTGCTGCGCTTAGAACAGCGTCGTTCCCGCGCAGTCGTTGCCGGGATTGGTCGTGACCCATGCGGTCGGGGGTGCATCGGTGGCGCATGTATCTGCGGGATCAGCAGGAGTAGCCCGGAACGAGCCCTGTCCCGGGTTTCCGTCGTCGACCTTCCGATCGACTTCAGCAAGAATGTCGGACGGCACGGAGCCGCCGGTTTTCAGATTATGTCGGTTGCTGCCGTTGGCAAACGCGGCGTCGAACTGCAGCTCAAGGAGCCCGCCGTAAGGATTGGACGGCGACGTCGCATTGGTCGCCGCAGCCGCACACGTATACGAGCCGTTGATGAAGCCGGCCTTCGCCAAGTGCTCCCATACCAACAGGTGTTCGTTGTTTACCGCCGATTGTATTTGTCCGTTGCCATTCCCATTGCCATTCCCGCAGGCAGCAAGGGTTGTGACGATATTCGAGATGTTCGCGGCTGCTGCGGAATAGTCACCCGGCAGCGCACGGTAGCGGTCCAAGAATCCGAAATACGCAGCCTTGACCCCATCCTGCTGCGCCACGAGGTTGCGCACGCGTGCGCCCGTGATGAGCTCCTGGCCCTTCAGCACGCCACCCAGCAGCAGCCCGATGATCACCAGCACGATGGCGATCTCGATCAGGGTGAAGCCTTTTGCGCGTGTATTCATGATGTGCCCCCGCTTTTGGCAAAAAAAGCGGGCAACAGTCCCGCAAGACCCGTACCAGCACTAATCCGGGTTTTAAGACCCGCCGAGCCAGTAAAAACAGTGATTTACTACCGAGATTTAGACGTACTTGTCGACTTTTCGACATTCTCGAGCTGTTGGAGACGCTCCGTGAGAAAGTGGATTTCGGCAGGGTCTGTGACCTCACCGCTGTGCAGCAGCCCGCCCAGCAGCACCGCGGCCGCCTCGGTTTCACCCATGTCCTCAAGGATGAAGATGCGCATCTGGCGTGCCCAGCTCCTGGCCGCGCCGGCATTGCGGGTGATCGCCTCGGCGTAAGCGAGCGCTAGCGGCATGTCCTTCAGCCGGTGCTTCGCGATGATCGCGGCGTGCGCGAGCCAGCGCCAGCGGCGGTCGGGATCCCCCAGGAACTCGCGATACACGAAGTCCAGCATGAGCCGCTGCTTCGCTTCGTCGGGTACCCGCGCGTACACGTGCGAGGCGATCATCAGCGGATATTGGCTGCGAGGATCGAGCCGGAGAGCGGTCGCCAGCCACGCCAGCACGGCTTCGTAATCGAGCGCACGAAAGGGAATGCTTATCCCGGGCTGATTATCGAACGCCTGGAGACGCAGCATGAGGAGCTGCGACGCGGCGATCGGCTCGCCGAGGCTCGCTGCATGCAACCATTCGATCGCCGGCGGTCGCTCGAGCGTGGTCGCATGCGCGCGAGGTTCGGGAGCGCTCGCTTGCCACGCGATCTGTGCCGCGAGCGCGACCGCCAGTGTCGCTTTGATCGCGCGCGGTACCGACGACGCGGACCGCTCTTCGGCATCGACGAGACGCCAGCGCATCTCAGAAGTTCTTCCGGTAGAGGTCGAACACCGCGGCAGCGCCGAAAATCAGCGTGCATATCGCACCCTGTGCGACGATGACTGCGAGTGCAGACCATGCGCCGGCGTCGTCGACGAGCCATGAGGTCCGCGTCCATTGATCGATCGGCGGTATGACGAGCGCGAGCGCGTCGAGTATTCCGGCGATCACTCGATGCGTCAGGCTTTCCGCTCCCGCAATCGGATTCGCGGCGATCAGCCGGGCCGCCGCCAGCGCGCGCGCGAGCAGATAAAAGGCGAGCACGAAGCTTGCCGCAGGCATGAGCTGGTTGAACGTGATCGCGCAGAACAGCGCCAGCGCAACGATGACGGCAAGCTCGATCGCGAGCGAGGCAGTCCACTGGAACACGCTCTCGCTTCCGGTGAGAAAGAGCAGTGGGACGCCTGCCGCTGCCGCGAGTGCTGTTGCGACCACCAAATATCCGGCGAGCTTGCCGAGCGCATAGTGCCCGCGCGGCAGATCGAGTGCGACCACCATGTCGAGGCCTTTGTCCTGGAACTCGCGTCCGATGCTCGCGATCACGTAGAGCGCAGCGAGGAACACCATCGCGAAGCGCATGGTCGCGGCATAGAATGCGGTCTGGAAACGGAGGCTTTCGGTGACGGCGATCTCGCGCACGAAAAAGCTGGCGGCGAGGACGAGAACGGCGACGACCAGTACGGTCAGCGCAAGCCGCGTGCGCAATGCCTCGAGCACGGTGTAGCGCGCGATGGCTGCGATACGGTTATTCATGAGTTTGCCGTGAAGTATAGCGACGCATGGCCACTGCCGCACTGAGCCGGGCAGAGCGCATCGCCATGGCGAACCCGCAATGGTCGCTGGGGCTCATGCTGCTCGCGGTACACGCGGCGATCGCGTGGGGCATCGACGAATGGTGGGCGCGCGCTTTCCTGCTCGCGCACTTCGGGCTGTTCCTGCTGTGGCAGCCGGTGTGGCGCGGCGAGCGCGACGTGGAGCCGCGACAGGCGTTCGTCGTGGTCGCCGTCGCGTTTCTTTTCGTCGGCTGGTACAACTGGTGGCTCATGGCGGTGTGGCTCGCCACGCTCTTCGCGCTGATCGGCGGCAGCGTTCCGCGCATCGCGGACAGACGCCAGCGCATGATCTCGATCCTCGCGGCGTTCTATCTGCTTTCGATGCTGCTGGTATGGGTGGTGCCGCAGCTCTTCAAAGGGCAGCTCTTCGAGTCCGCGATCGTCGCACTCGTGCGCTATGGGCTGCCGATCCTGCCGGCGATCATTCTGCTGGTGCGCGTGCCGGCGCAGCGGCCGCAGGCACCGGTCGGGGTCGATCTGTTCTACAGTGTGCTGTTCTTTCTGCTCGTGATCGCGCTCGTGCTCGGCAGCTTCGTCGTGCGCGAGGTGAGCCAGGGCGCCTACGTCACGGCGCTCGCTCAGACGCTGCTCAGCATTGGCGCGCTGCTCGTCGGACTGTCGTGGCTGTGGTATCCACACAGCGGCTTTGCCGGCATCGGTTACCTGCTGTCGAGCTATCTCATGAGTCTCGGCCTGCCTTTCGAGCGCTGGGTACAGCGTCTCGCCGAGCTCGCGCAGGAAGAATCGCAGCCGCAGCGGTTCCTCACCGAGGCTGTCCAGCACATGCTGGACATGCCGTGGGTGCGTGGGGTCGAGTGGCGCGTTACAGCAGCCCGCGGTACGGTCGGCATTCGCACGCCGTACGCCACCGAGCTCTCGTCGGGCGAGCTCACCCTCAAGATCCACACGCGTTGGGCCGTATCGCCTTCGCTGCTGCTGCACCTGAAGCTGCTGGTGCAGATGGTCGCGCATTTCTACGGAGCCAAGCAGCGCGAGCAGATGCAGCGGCAGAGCGCGTACACCCATGCGATCTACGAGACCGGCGCGCGTCTGACCCACGACGTGAAGAACCTCCTGCAGTCGCTGAAGTCTCTTTGCGCGGCGGCTTCCAGCACGACCCCGCAGCAGGCGCCGGCGCTGCAGGCGCTCATCCAGCGGCAGCTTCCGCAGATCACGCAGCGGCTGAATACGACGCTCGACAAGCTGCGTGCGCCGCAGCCTGCCGCCGCGGCCGAGGTCGATGCAAAAGCGTGGTGGGATGCGCTCGTGCAGCGTTACAACTCCCGGAGCATCGAGTTCGTGCTCGACCCGGCGCCGGATGAGCTGACGCTGCCTGGAGAGCTCTTCGACAGCGTCGCGAGCAACCTCATCGAGAACGCCCTCAACAAGGCCGCCGAGCACGCCGCGCTGCGCATACGCGTCACCTTTTCCGCGCTCGACCGCGGCACGCTGAGCGTGTGCGACGATGGCGTACCAGTGTCTAAGACGGTTGCCGCCCAGCTCTTCGAAGGCGCCGTGGCGTCAAACAGCGGCTTCGGCGTGGGCTTGTTTCAGTCGTCGCGACTGGCCGCGCAGTGCGGATACCGCCTTACGCTCGCGTCGAACGAACCGGGGCGCGTGTGCTTCGTGCTGTCCAGTGAATCCGACGCACTGAACTTAGCCGAGACGCGACATGTCGCGTGAACGCGTCGCGGCTTGCGAATTGAGCTCAGGGCAATTGGCCGCTGGCGATCAGCCGAGTCACGGCGACAAATCCCGAAATCCACAGCAGCTGATCGTCGAATTCGTCGGCGCCGCTGGTGACGCGCGTGCGAGTGACGAAGACATTGTCGACGCTGCCGCCGTTTGGATTCGGGTTTTCGGCTTCGTGCACACTCGTACCGCCGGTGAGCGCGTTCTGACCCGCCGACCAGACCACCGCTACGACGTTCGACGCTAGCGTCTGCGCGGGGGTGCCGCAATCCGCTCCTGGAGTCACGCCAGCACCGCTGCGGCAAATGTGGATTAGCGCGGTATTCGCGCCGAATGTAGGGATCCCTGCGGTCGCCATGCCGCCTGGCCTCGTAAAAGGATTGGTTACACCACCGACGGTTTGGTATGCGACTGCATAGCGGATGCGGTGCGCAGGCGCTCCGCCCCACGCATCGGTCGCATAACCCTGCTCGTCTACCGGACTGAAGCCCAGCAGAGCCGCCGGTAGGTAGCCTACAAAAAACGCCGGAGGCGGTGGGGGGCCGCTGCCGTTGCACTTTCCTTCAGCTCGCTCAGTCGGCGTGAGCGGCGGCTCCATGCCCAGGCTGGCAGCGGTCGCGGGACAGGGGAAATAGCCATATGTGGCGGCGTAGCCAAGCAGCGCTTCGCGTGCTCGATCGAGGATCTGGTTCGTATCCTCAATCTTGCGGTTCTCGACCTGGGTCTGGAGCGGTATCAGCACGGCGCCGAGTAGCATCGTCACGATCGCCAGTGCGACCGCGACTTCGATGAGCGTGAAGCCACGTTGTGTGCGTGCCATATCAGACGTCGACGTTCACATTTTGCAGCCCTGCAGACCGGCGACTGCCGTCTGGCATTCGGGCGGATTCAGCGTGTTGCGACACGGCTCGTCCAGCATGACGCCGGCTTGCCCGGAGCACATGACACAAACCTGGAGGTTGCGCACCGCCGCTTCGCAGACAGGCTTTGACGCAGTGCCTGTCGTATGACACGGGGCATTGCGGATTAGCATCTGTGCGTTCGGAGCGCACGAGGCGGGCGGCACATCGTCCGGTATGGTCGTGAGCCGATCGCGATCGTTCGCCTTCGAAGCCGGTGTGACGAAGCGATTGTCCCCGTCGCGGTTACCCGCATCGTCGATGTAGTGGCCCCAGTTGCCTGTCCAGCCCTTGGGCCGGTTCGCGCCTGCCGAACCCGGAGTAATCAACACGACGGCGTGACCGGGGTTCTTGTCGATCGACAACGTGCCTTTCAGGTCCGGTGCCGACGGTAAAAGCTCGATACAAGAGAGACACAAGGTCGGCGCCTCACCGAAGTTCTGGAGCGCTTTCTGGCCGACAGTGTAGTGAATGACGGTGTGCCAGTTGTTCGCCTGGAAGTATGTCGGGAGGTTGGGTATGGTGTACAGCTTGGTGGGATCCGGTACTGCCACCGTGAATGTCGTTCCCCAATTGTGGGGAGATGCCGTCAGCGGAATGCGGCCCCTGTTCTGCCCGACGTCACTCGTTCCATTGTGATCGCTGTCGGCCCACGGGTAGCAATTGCATCCATGCGGCGGCGAAATGGCTGCAATACCGTTCCTGCTCGCCTCGCGATATTGCACTAGCGTGCGCCGCAGATCACTTGCAACGCGGCGCTCCACGAGCGGAATCACGTCCGAGGTAACGATCGCCAGCAGGCGATCGTTGAACGTGTCCGTGGCATCCGCGGCAATGAAAGTCACCGGTTGGGTCGGAACGGCTGGAGGAGGCGCAGCATTGTCCGCCGCGGCTGTGGCATCGAGGTAATTGGCGGCGCAGAGCGTGCGCGGTATGGCAGTCCCCGTGGTCGCACAAGCGGTGGTCGTCGCATCGCGCACCTGTCCGCCTGTCGCAGCGCCAGGCGCGAAGATAACGGCTACCGCTTCGTTCGTCTGCGACACGCTCGCGGTCCGGCTTAGCACCTGGCGATTGCCGTGGCTGTCGCTGTTGATGGCGACTATTTCGCGAAAATTCTCCGACAGCGCGTACCAATACCGTTCGCCGCTCGTGTCGCGAATGTCTCCTACGCCGAGCGTTCGCCAGGGTAGCCGGCCCAGACCGGAAGCGCATGGGCCTATCGACGGATACTCCGGATCCGCGAGGCCATCATCGGTGGTATCGGGGCATGGGAATGCGCCTGGGCGCGAAGGGTGGCTGACGGCATACGCGACCAGCGCTTCCTTGGCCGCTTTCATGTTATCCGCCAGCACGCGCTCCGCGAGCACGGAGCGGACGGTTTCCTGCGACGCGCTCACCATGAAAATCCCGGTTCCCAAGAGCACTAGCAGGACCGCGAACAGCAGTGCCGCGCCGCGCTGCCCAATGTGCGCGCTTCGAAGGCGCTCTCTGTAGACGCGTTTGTGGACGCTCATGCGCTCGATCGTAAGGCCACGCTGGTGGCGGGGCGCGTGCAGATTGTAGGGCTTGTCTCTAGGAGCCGAGCACAAATTCACGGCTTACAGCCGAGCTTCCGGTCTCTGAGTCTGTGCAACGCTACACTGCTCGGAACAGGATGAGGTATCGGATGGCACGAAGCATCTGCGTGTGTGCGCCGCGTCGCGCCGGCGGGTTCTCGGTAATCGAGTTGGGTCTCGTTCTCCTGGTCGTCGGTCTTCTCATCGGCGCGATCGTGGTGCCTCTCGCCAGCCGGTTCGAGATGCGGCGGTTCGAGGACACGGCGCGGATTCTCGAACTCGCGCAAGACCGCCTGTTGGGCTTCGCGTCAAAGTATGGCTATCTGCCGTGCCCGGCACTCGAGGACACCAATGGCGACGAGCCGGCTGCCGCCAATCACATCACCGGGTTCTGTCCGGATTACTTCGGTTATTTCCCGGCGGCCGCTCTCGGATGGTCGCCGGTCGATGCACAGGGCTTCGCCCTCGATGCATGGGGCAGCGCCGCGAATCGTATCCGGTATGCCGTCGCGAGCGACGCCGTGGGCGGCGTCACCAACGCGTTTACGCGCATCAATGGCGTCGCCAATGCGGGCGCCAGCCCTGTCGGTGCGGCTTCGTTTCTTCGCATCTGCGGCAGCGGCAGCGGCGTCAATGCCGGGGTGGATTGCGGGAGCGCGCCGACGCTCGCGGGGAACGCGGCCGCCGTCGTATGGTCGGTCGGGCCGAACGCATCGACCGGCGGGACGAATATCCACGAAGCTCAAAACCCCAATCCGCAGGGCGGCAGCAAGGACAAGATCTTTGTGAGCCGCACGCGCGAAGGTGGCACCGGCCCTGAATTCGACGACGTCCTGCGGTGGATCGCGGCGCCAACGGTCGTGGCGAAACTGACCGCGGCCGGCATGATGACCCCAACTTCGAGCGGCAGCGGCGGAACCGGCGGCGGCGGTGGAACCTACGGCACTGCCTATGATAACGACTGAAGTCGCCCCAGCTCACGGCAGCTGACCGCCTGCGATCATCCGGCCGATCAGTATCGGCATCGGGATCCAGGACACGATGTCATCGAATTCGTTCTCGGGCACCTCGGACCGCGCGCGGCTCACGAAGATGCGATCGGCGCTGCCGCCATTGGGATTGGAATTCTGGGCCTCGTCCGTGCTCCTGCCGCCGGTCGCAGCGTTGGGACCGACCGACCAGATCACGACCGGCGCTGTGGAGACCAGCGTCGGTGCGCTGCCGCAACTCGTGTCGGGCGAGACACCGCGCCCGCGAGCGCAAACGTGCAGGAGCGACAGCGCGGGATCGCTTAATCGCGCGATACCCGCGCTGCGCATGCCGTTCGCGCGGGTGAACGCGTGCGCGTTCGCCGCTGCACCCACGGTTTCGCGCGTCACCGCATAGCGGATACGGTTCGGCGGGCCGGCCCACGCGTCGCGCGCGTAGCCCTGCGCGTCGCTCGCGGAGAAGCCGAGCGCGGCTGCGGGCAGGTACCCGTCGTATGTCGCGCAGGTGCCGGTCGCCGCATTCGCGCCAGCGGCTTCCTGCCCTGCGCTGAGCTCGTCCGCCGGACAGGGGAAACGGCCATTCGCGATCGCATAACCGAGCAGCGCGTCGCGCGCCCTGGCCAGCAGCTCTTCGGTCTCCGAGATCTTGCGGCTTTCGATCTGGGATCGCAGCGGCACGAATACGGTACCGAAGAGCAGCGCGATCAGGAACATCGCCAGCGCGAGCTCGATCACGCTGAATCCCGATTGGCCGCCGGCGCGGAACGTCATCGGTTCACCGTGATTTAGGCGCACGTTGCGTCGGCGCCGATACGCTCGCGATCGATGGTGTGAACTGTCCGGTGGAGACGAGCTTCGCGACCAGTGTCGTGGCCGGTATCCACGAGACCAAGTCGTCGAATTCGTGTCCGGCTGCGTTCGACGGTCCGCGACTGACGAACACCCGATCCGCGCTGCCGCCGTTGGGGTTCGGATTCTGCGACTCGTGCACGCTGGTTCCACCCGCGGTCGCATTGGCGCCCACCGACCAGACCACCACCGCCGCGTTCGAGGCCAGCGTGACCGCGGTGCCGCAGTCCTGCGCCGTCGTTCCGCTGCCGCTTTGGCAGACGTGGAAAAGCGGGCTCGAGGCGAGACTCGAAAGCGAAACGCTGCGCAGGCCATTGATCCGCGTGAGCGCCTGTTGCACACCGCCTACCGCGTAAGGTGCGACCGCGTATCGAATGCGATTCGGCGCCGTTTCCCACGCATCCAGCGCGTAACCGCTTGCATCGCTCGGACGAAAGCCGAGCAGCGCGGCGGGCAGAAAGCCGTGCCACACCGGGCACGTTCCCGCGAGGTGGTCGGTGCCGGGCGGCTCCCGGCCGGCGCTCGTGGCATTCGCAGGACACGGGAAATAGCCGTTGGCCGCCGCGAATGCGAGAAGCATCTCCTGCGCGAGCTCGAGCGCGCGTCGCGTCTCGTCGGTCTTGCGATTCTCGATCTGGGTCTGCAGCGGAACGAGCACGCTGCCCAGGAGCAGCGCGATGACCGTGAGCGAGACTGCATGCTCCATGAGCGTGAAGCCGTGGATGTACTGTGGTGGACGAATGCTGCGGTGGCGCATGCGTGCCTCCTTACGAGTCATCGTGTGCTGTTCGAGATCGCGTAAATGCGATCGCGAGCTGCGGTTTGCGAGCGAGGTGTGACGTAGCGGTCATCGTCGTCGCGGTTCTCGACGTCGTCGACGTAATCGGCGGTGTTCTGGCGCGGGCGCTCGGCGTAACCGGGCGTGATGAGCACGAGCTCGAACGCGCGCGTCTCATCGATGGACAGATCGGTGTCGCGACACGTGTCACACGCGCGGCCGCCGTCCTCGAGCGCGGCACGCGCGACCGCGTAGCGGATGATCCTGCCCCAGCGGTTTGCCCGAAAATACGCGGGCAGCACGCCCTGCGGCCACGCGTCTGGCAGCACGCCGATGCTCGGAATAAATCCGCGGTTCTGTCCGTGCTCGCTCGCGCCATCGAGGCCGCCGGCCGCCCATGGATAACAGGCACAGGCACTCGCCGCCTTGTACGCGAGTAGCGCGCTCCTCGCTTCCATCGCGACACGCTGCTCGACGAGCGGCATCAGGTCGGCCGTGACGATCACCGCGACACGGTCGTTGAAGGTTTCTGCGACGGGCGCCGTGATGTACGGTCCGGCTGCCGACGCGTTCGTGAATCCTGCGGTCCCTTCCAGGTAGTTTGCGGAACATCGATCCCGCGGAACGTGCCGGCCGGTGGTGCTGCACTGCGCGGTTGACGTATCGCGTGCTTGCGCGCCTACCGCCGCGCCGGGTGCGAACACGATCGCGACTGCTTCGCGCGTGAGCGCAGTGGCTTCGCTGATGCTGTAGAGCGTCAGCGTGCCGCGCGTGTCGCTGTTCAGCGCCGGAGCCGAAGGATGATCCCGAAAGGCCGGCGACAGCGCGTACCACAGCCGCTCGCCGGCGTCGTCGCGCAAGTCGCCGATGCTGAGCGTGCGCCACGGCAGCCGGCCGATGTAACTGGGACATGCCGAGCCGACGAAGAGCTCGGCGCTGCCGTCATCGTCAGTATCCGGGCACGGCAGACTGCCCGGGCGGTTCGCATCAGCGACGGCGCGGCCGATGAGCGCCTCACGCGCGTAGGCGAGCGACGCCTGCGTTCTCGCCTCGGACTTCACCGCCCGTCCAAGCTCGGTCGTCGAGCCATAGACGAGCAGCGTCGATGCGATGGAGAGCATCAGTACCAACACGATGAGCGCCTGTCCACGTGTGGCGTGGCGCAGTGAACGGCGTGACGATGCGTGCGGCGGGGCGGTACGGGCGACAGTCACGGAGGAGCTCTCCAGTCTCTCGCTGCGCAAGGTGATTTCCGCGAGCCCCACCAGCTCGCGGCCTCGTGCGTGGAAAAAGCTTAACGAGGTGCGGACGGCGCTACAACGAAGCATCGCCAAAGGCGCGCGCAGTGCTACCGATCGTGCAGAGCCGCGCGGGCGCGCAGCGCCGAATCAGCGTGGCGCCGTGGAGAGGCGCTGCGACTCCGCAGGCGTAAGCGTGCGTCCGCCGAGATCCATCTTGAGCCCCACGCCGGCTGCGTTCGGGTTCTCAGGCTGCTGCGGCGCCTGGGTCGCGGACGGAGGCGTTTCGGCCGCGGGCTTCGCCTGCGAAGGCGCCTTTGCTTCCGGCGTGCCTTTCGCCTCCGTAGCGGCGGCCTCTGCGGCCGGTTTCGATTCCGGTGACGGCTTACGCGCTTCGGCCACCCGTCCGGTCTGAAGCTCGACCGATTGGCCCACCTTGATGTCGATCGTGCCGCCGGTCTGGGGTACCTGGACCGATACCGCGCCATCCGGCCGCACCTTGCCCTTGAGGCTCAACGCCGACAGTGCTTCCTTCTCGTCGACTGCGCGATTGTTGATCCACAGGGTGGAGCGGCCGTCGCTTCGGCGCACGATCCCGCCGTACGTCACGATCTGTGGGGCGGGTTGCGGCGCGGGCGGCTCGGCGGCGGCAGTCACCGGGGGCGCCTTCTTCTGCGTGCGTGCGATATCGAGCTGTGCACGCTCCGCGGGCGTGAAGAATAGCCGGCCCAGCGGCGGCGCCTGCTGCGGCTGTGCCGCGTGGAGGTGACCTGCCGCCGCAACGCATACGACCATGAGGAGCGCGTGCCTCACCCTTTTTTCTCCGCCGCAGCCTGCGGTTTCACGGTGAGCCAGCGCACGTTGCATTCGGCGTTCAGATTCGGCTGCACGTTCAATGAACGGTCCGTTTCAGCACGCGCTTCCCTGCGCAAAGAGCACTGGTCGATCGTGAACAGACCGCCCCCATAGCGCGCGAGCGCGTTGAAGAACCGCGGCAAGTCCTCCTCGTGCAGGAGCCTCAACCTCAGGTTCATGACGGACTCCTGGAGCGCGAGCTGTCCTGGGTTGAACTCCGCCGCATAGGCATACGGCTTTTGCGCACCGATGTCGTATTCGACCCCGAAAATGCGCGCTTCCTCGTTCGCGAGCCTCAGGCTGTCCAGCCAGTTGATGCGCTGCTCTTCGCCGACGAAGCCGGCGCGGGCAAGCTGCTGGTAACCCGCGAGATAGCGGCCGATCATCTCTTTTTCCTCGCCGGCGTTCTGGATGCGCCCGCGCGCCTCGCGGAGCTGCGCCTCGCGCTGTGCCTTCGCGCGATCCGCGCGGTCCAGAAAGCTGCCGGAAAGAACGATCAGTGTTATCGAGACGACGACGGTGGCCGCGAACGCGATCAGCGGTATACGCAATGCCTGGAGATCGTCGCGGGAGATCATACGGTCGGCTTGAAGACGATCACGACCTCGAACTCGGCCGCGCTCGTATCGGTGCGCGAATCCATCGTGTTACCCGAGAGCACGGCCTTCGGGCTGATGTTGAGCGGCATCTTCGTGAGACGCACTTCCGCCACCGCGGGGTCCGCTCGCAAACGATCGGCAAATCCGTTGATGGTGTCGATGGCCGCCCGGTAGTCGCCGCGGAATGGACGGATCTCGCCGCCGATGTAGGCGCTCTGCTTGCGGTTCGGCGGCGGTGCGCCGGGACCCGCAGGTTGCGGCGGGGGGGCTATATCACCGCCGCCTTTTTCGATTTCGCCGACTGCGTAGCGCCAGGCGAACTCGCGCACGAAGACGTTCGGCGTCGCCTGCAATGCCTGCGATACGAGCACCATCATCGGCATCGGGTCGCGTGCGTTCTCGCGCACGGCGCGCGCGATCTCGACGGCGCGTTTCAGGTTCTCGCCACTCGTGGGCGTGGGAGGAAACTGCTTCGTGATCGTTTTGTACTGCTGTTCCTGCGCCGCGATCTGCTGCGCGATCAGCTCCGTCTGCGACTTCACGCCGAACGCCTGCCACGCGTTCGCGAGGCTCCACACGGCCGCCAACGCACCGATGCCTGCGCACGCCGCGTAAATCGCGCGCCGCGCGCGGTAATGTCTAAAACCGAGAGTTGCGGTTGCAGGCGCGAGATTGCCCGCGGGCGTTTTCAGGCCGAGGAGCTGCAGATAGAGCGCGTCGGGTGTCGAGGCCAGGAGCTGCGGATCCATACCGAGGCGCGAAGCGAGCTCCTGGCGCCCGACGCGGACGCAGTCCAGCGCAGGGTTGTCCTGGATAATCGTCTCGGCGACTTCCGCCAGCTCGTCGTTGCGGTCGAGCAGCAGAACTGTCAGGTGCTCGTCGAGCGTGGCGGTGCGCAGTGCGTGGAGATAAAGGCGCGTGTTGGAAATCTCGCCGGCAAAGAGCCGCACCGGATCGGTCGTCTTGGAGCCGTCGCCGCGCGTCAAGCGCGAGAGCCGGAACTGGCGATCGCGGAAAAACGTGAGCCGGAGCCCCCCGGTGTGCTGCGCGGCTATGAGCAGGTTGGACGTCTTGATCTGGAGCTTGTCGAGCAGCCCGGCGCTCACCATGGGCAGCAGGTACACCGCCGCCAGCGGAAGCTCCAACGCGCCGATCACGCGCAGCCAGTCGACCACGATGTCGGGATTGGTCAGCGCCGAAAAGAGATAACGGTCGTCGCGGCGCTTGCCCGTCTCGCGCCCCTGCAGCCAGGCGCCAATGTAGGGCGTGTTGCGATAGTGCTGCTTCAGCTTGCGCGACACCATCTGCGCCCGCTCGCTGCCGAAGCTGTGCGGCAGCGTCTCGAAGCGGTAATCCTCTTCGACGGCATCGACCATGAGCAGCACCGGCACGTTCGCGTGCGGCGCGAGAAACGCGCGGAAAGCGGCGAGGCCCTCCTCGTCGTGCGCGAACTGCTCGAGGCGCGCGATCTTTCCCGCGCGCCAGTAGGCCGCGCTGGCCTGCAGGGCAGAGACGCAGACGAGGAGCTTTTCTCTCACCGTTTTCTCAACAAAATCTAGAACTTGAGCTTGCTCAAAACATCATACACCGGCGACAGCACGGACCACATGATGAGCGCCAGCACGACACCCAGACCGAGCGTGATCGTCGGCTCGAGGAGCTTCAGTGCCTTGTCCACCGACTCGCGCACGTCGCGCGTGTAGAAGTAGTTCACGTTGCGCAGCGCCACGTCGAGCGCACCGGTGTTCTCGCCCACGCGCAGCATGCGGATCACGAGCGGCGGGAATATCCCGAGGTTATGGAAGCATTCGGTGAGACTCGCCCCGGCGGACACCTGCTGTCCAACGCGCTGCAGCCCGTCGGCGATGACGCGGTTACCCACGATGTCTTCACTCGTGCGCATCGCCTCCAGCACCGTGATGCCGGACTCGTACATGAGCGCGAAGAACGTGGCGAAGCGCGCGAGAATGATCTTCTGCAGGATGGAGCCGACGATCGGCAGCCGCAGCTTCAGCCGGTCCCACAGATACTGCAGCCGCGGGCTCTGGGCGCCTGCGATCATCGCGACGATGCCCAGAATCAGCGGCACCCCGAACAGCACCGGCCACCACTCGAGCACGAGATTGGATGCGCCGATCAGGATTCTCGTCTGAAAGGGCAGCTCGATGCCCATCGTCTTCAGGAGCTGCGTCACCTGCGGCACGAGGTAGATCAGCAGGAACAGCACCACGCCGGTCACCACCAGCAGCACCATCGACGGGTAGATGAGCAGCCGCCGCGTCTGCGATGCGAGCTCGTCCTGCCATTTGAGCGACTCGGCGAGATTCTGAAAAACCTCCGGCAGGCGCCCGGTCGCCTCACCCGCCGCGACAAGGCTCACGAAGACCTTGTCGAAGGTCTCGGGATGCCCGGCCATGCACTGAGAGAGCAGCTTGCCGCCCTCCATGTCCTCGATCATGACGGTCAGCACCTCGCGAAACCGCGGGCTCTCGATCGAGTTCCGCAGGTCCCGCAGCCCGTCGAGCATAGGAATGCCGGAGCGGCTCATCTGCTCGATGTCGAAGCAGAAGTTGATGAGGTCCTGCCGCGTGATGCGGCCGCCGCCTGAGAAGCGCGAGAGCTTGCGGTCGACCGACTTGCACGTGATCAGGTCGAGGCTCATCCGCCGCAGGCGCAGCTCCAGATCGGCCTCGTTGACGGCCTCGAGGCCGCCTCGGACCGTTTTCCCGGTCTTGTCTACCGCCTTGTATTCGAAGGATGGCACTGACGTTGTCTACCGTCGCGCGGGGCTGAGAACCGCGCATCCGGACATTTGACCCGAAAGGGAAAAGCCCGGATTAGGTATTTATGCATACCGGCCGGTGAGATCGACCGCTCTGGACACTTCCGAGAGGGTCGTCACGCCGTCCAGCACCCGCGCGAGCCCCGCTTCGGCCAGGGGGCGAAAACCTTTCGCCATCGCGGCGGTGCGGAGCTCTTTCGCGGTCGAGCGCCGCGCCACGAGCTCGTCCATGTCGGCGTCCATCACCAGAAGCTCCATGATCGGTGTGCGGCCCCTGTAGCCCTTGTTGTCGCAGTTCTTGCAGCCGACCGGCCGATACAGGACCGGACGCTGGTCGGCGAGGTCCCCGAGCAGCATCCGCTCTTCACGTTGCGGCTCGTAGCCCTCCTTACAGCTCGGGCACAGCGTGCGGACCAGCCGCTGCGCGATCACGCCGATGATGTTGCCGGCCATGATGTCGGGCTGGATGCCGATGTCGAGCAGGCGAGGAAACGCGCCCAGCGCCGAATTGGTGTGCAGCGTCGTGAATACCTGGTGACCGGTCATCGCCGCACGGAACGCCATCTCGGCGGTTTCCTTGTCGCGTACCTCGCCGACGAGGATGATGTCCGGATCCTGGCGCATGATCGACCGGATGCCGTTCGCGAAATCCATGCGCGCGACCTCGTTCACCGACGTCTGGCGCATCAGCGTGAGCGGATACTCGACCGGGTCCTCGAGGGTCATGATGTTGACCGTCTCGTCGTTCACCTTCGCGAGCAGCGAGTAGAGCGTCGTCGTCTTGCCGCTGCCGGTGGGCCCCGTCACGACCAGGATGCCTTCGGGTCGCGCCAGCATCAGCTCCAGCTTGTCGGTCACGTCCGGCGGCAGGGCCATGCGGTCCAGGCTGATGATCGACTTCTCGCGGTCGAGCACGCGCAGCACGATGTTTTCGCCGTAGATCGTCGGCTGCGTCGAAACGCGGAAATCGACGGGTCGCCCGTTCAGCGTGAGCGAGAGCCGGCCGTCCTGCGGAGCGCGCGTCTCGGCGATGTTCATGTCGGAAACGACTTTGACGCGCACGGTGATGCCCGGCATGTACGTCTTGTGGAGACTTCTCACGGTCTCGAGCACCCCGTCGATGCGGAAGCGCACGCGCAGGAAAGCGTATTCGGGCTCGAAATGAATGTCCGAGGCGCCGCGCTTCACGGCATCGACCAGCAGCGCATTCACGAGCCGCACCATCGGCTGCGTGTACTCGTCGCCGCCCGCCTGCAGGCTGTCGTAGTCGATCTCGCCGGTCTCGATCTCCTTGAGAATCCCGTCGACCGACAGCTCGTAGCCGTAGAACTGGTCGATGTAATCCTCGAGCTGGGCTTCCGCGGCGAGCTGCGTCTTGATCTCGATGTCGGTGCCGAGCATCGCCCGCAGCTGGTCCATCGCGACCACGTTGAAAATCTCGGTCGTGGCCACCGTGAGCATGTGCAGCCCCTGGTGGAAGGCGATGGGGAGAATGCGATTGCGCCGCGCGAATTCCTGCGGCACCAATCTCAGCGCCTCGGGGTCCGCGATCACCTGCGACAGGTCGATCGACTCCTGCCCGATCGTGCGCGCCATGATGTCGCGGATCGCGGTCTCGGTGACGAACCCGAGCCGCACCAGCAGGCGCCCGAGCGGGATGTTGTTGTGGCGCTGCTCGGCCAGTGCGATCGCGAGCTGATCGGTCGTGATCAGCCCCTGCTGCACCAGCAGCTCGCCGAGCCGGAGTTTCTTTCGCTGCTCAGCCACGAAACCTACTCAACCTGCGAAGTAAGGCTGCGGATGCGTTCCCGGGCGTGCGCGAGATCGAAGTTGGAGCGCCCGTGGCTCGTGGCGAGCTGCTCGGCGCGGCGATAGAAGTTCAGTGCAACCTTGGACTGTCGCAGGTGGTCGAGACCGACCGCGAGGTTGTAGGCGTAATCGGGGTTGTCCGGTTCGAGGTGATGCGCCTGGAAATACGACTGCTGCGCCTGCGCCCACATCTGCTGGTCCGCATAGAGGTTGCCGAGCACGAAATGCAGGAACGGCGAAGGCTCGCGCGCGATGAGCTGCTTCAGACGGCTTTCCGCCGCCGCGGGATCGGCGCGCCCCATCAGGCCGATCAGCGCGGCCTGCGCCACCGCGTGGCGCGGGTTCAGCTGCAGTATGCGCAGATACTGCCGGGTCGCGTCGTCGGTGCGGTTCTCCTGGGTCGCGATGTAGGCGAGGCCGAGCAGTGCGTCGATGTTGAGCGGTTCCGCCTGCACGACGCGGTTGTAGAGGGGGCGCGCCTGTTCGATGTCGCCGGCCTGGAGCAGCGCGTATGCCTGCCCGAGCAGCGGATTCACGCGCGGCTGATTCGTGGTCGGGCTTACGGCGATGCGCTCGCGGGCGGCCGGCGCTGCTGCCGGTTGAGCCGCCGCCGGCGCGGATGCGGCCGCGAGAGCGGGTTCAGCCTGGCGAACGCTGCCGCTGTCGCGCCTGACCGGCCGCTCGGGTGCAACCGCCGGCGGAGCTTCCACAGGTGGCGCGGCCGCAACGACCGCTGCCGTCGAAACCGGTGCCGACGCCGCGGGCGCCGGCCCGGGCACCGGCACGTTAGGTGACGGCGCGCCGATCATGCCAGACGACGTGCTGCCTGGCAGCGGCGGAGCGGGTTGCGGTGCAGCCGCGACTGCCGCGGGCGCGGGCTCGGGCATGGTCGTCGGTGCCGGTGCGGGGGCGGGTGCGGGTGCGGCTGGGGCTGAAGCAGGTGCGGGCTGCTGCGGCCGGGTCGCGACCTGTCGCGTGAACAACCCCGGTCTTGCGATCTGCAGATAAACGTAGATGCCGAACACGAGGCCGACGAGTACCGCGAGCGCCCCGACCATGAGCACCGGATTCGCACGCAGGATGGCGAACATCTCCGACGCCCTGCCGCCGCCGGCCTGCATCACGGTCGCGGCGCGGGCGCGCTGCTCTTGCGCCTGGGCCGCGGCGAGGCTCGACAGCGATCCCACGCTACGCGGTTTCGCGGCTTCGCTCTGCGGCGCACTGCTGGCGGCGGGCGTCGGCGACGCCGCGCGCGGCGTCTGCATCGGCTTGCGCTGCTGCGCGGGCTCCCGCGGGGGTGCGCGCGGCTCCG
>Ga0196977_1000558_pt1 | contig 18743 bp, 18 predicted proteins | sample S3v_1013CmetaG_FD_148634 | JGI IMG/M metagenome (GOLD analysis project Ga0196977, IMG submission 148634) | Soil microbial communities from Anza Borrego desert, Southern California, United States - S3+v_10-13C | ecosystem: Environmental > Terrestrial > Soil > Desert | place: USA: California...
GGCATACGCGTACGCGCAGACGTACGGGATGCCGGTAATCATCACGCGCGCGTCGAACAACTATGGCCGGTTTCAGTATCCGGAGAAACTGATCCCGCTGTTCGTGACCAACGCGATCGATGACCTGCCGCTGCCGCTCTACGGCGACGGAAAGAACGTGCGCGACTGGCTCTTCGTCGAGGACCACTGCGCCGCGGTCGATTTCCTCATCGAGCACGGCACCAACTCCGAGACGTACAACATCGGCGGCGGCAACGAGCGCGAGAACCGCGAGATCACGCACCGCATCCTGCAGCTCCTCGGAAAGCCGGAATCGCTGATCAAGCGCGTTGCCGACCGCGTCGGCCACGATCGGCGCTACTCCGTCGATAGGTCCAAGCTCGAATCGCTGGGCTTCAAGATGACCACGGACTTCGACGCGGCACTGGAGCGTACGGTGCAGTGGTACGTGCAGAACGAGCCGTGGTGGCGCGCGATCAAGGAACGCAGCGCGGAGTACAAGGCGTATTACGAGAAGCAGTACGCGGGGCGGTGAACGGGCCGGCTTCTAACGCCGCGTACGCTCTTCCTTGCCTTTGACCAGAACTCACGCTCCCCGTCGTCATCCTTGAATTTCGGTATCTTCTTCAAGCGTTTCATACGATCTCCGCTCACGAGCGTTCATCTCGCGAGCTGATATGGGACGAACCAGTCGGCCACGAACGGTAAAGGCAACGAATAGCCGACGCTCTCGCGTCGTTCGGCATGCTTCGGCGGTGGTCAAGGGGGCAAACATCCGTGGTTTGCCGCGCGAGCGTGACGGCCTGTGACGCGCAGCCGCTACGCGCGCGTGCACTCGCGGATATCGTCCAGCAGCCGTCCCATGTCGAACGGCTTCGCATGGATGCGGTAGACCGGCACCTTGAAGTTCTTCAGGATCTCGCTCTCCGGAACCGCGGACGCGATGATCGTGCAGCCGAGCTTCTCCGGATGGTTGGCCTGCATGTGTTTGAGGACGCCGTAGCCGTCGACGCGCGGCATCATCATGTCCAGCACGATCACCGAGTAGCCGTCTTCGTCAATGCGCTCGATCGCTTCGACGCCATCGCGCGCGGTGTCAACGTCCAGATTCTGCCGTTCGACGACCTTGGCCAACATGGTGCGGATCGGGTCGTCGTCGTCGACCACCAATGCCCTCTTACGCCCGTTCTCATTCACAGCTCGCCTCGGCAGCAAGAAACAAGCCGCAGGCTTACGTGAGCGCCCCGACGATCAGCACGGGTACGCCGATGACTACAGCGGCGACGACGAGCGGCACGACAATCGCGATGACGATGCCGAAAACAATCGCACCGGCCGCGAGGATCACCACGAGCTTCACGATGGCCATGATGGCGACGAGCGGAAAGAAGAGGATCTTGAGCGGCAGCAGCGCCACCTGCAGCGCGAGCTTCACGATCACGATCGCGCCCGCGATGACCATGAATCCGATGAACGCGATGGCCGCCAACACGAGCAACTCGAACATGACGAGCCTCCCCGTCGTGAAGATACGCAGGCGGGGCGGGAGGGTTTACGCGGACACGCGTGACCCCTCATCCGCCTTCGGCACCTTCTCCCCTCAAGCGGGGCGAAGGCTACATAAGGCAGGTCATTGAGTAGCCTTCTCCCCTCCGTGAGGGGAGAAGGTGCCGAAGGCGGGTGAGAGGTCACGCCGGCAACGCCCCGACGTAAACGCTCTGCGGCCGGATCAGCCGCCCCACCCGCCGCTGCTCCAGGCAATGTGCCGTCCAGCCCGCCACGCGACTGATGGCGAACGTCGGCGTGAACAGCGGCACGTCCAATCCGAGACCATGCAGCAGCAGCGCGGTATAAAACTCGACATTCGTCTGCAGCTTGCGGCCGGGCTTGTGCTCCTCGAGCAGACGGAGCGCCGTGGCCTCGACCGCGCGTGCGAGCTCGTACAGCCGCATGTCGCCGGCGCGCGTGAACATCCGCTCCGCGGCTGCCGCAAGCACGTCCGCGCGCGGATCGCGGACCTTGTACACGCGATGGCCGAATCCCATCAGCCGCTCTCCCGCGCCGATCTTCCGCCGCAACACATCCTCGGCATGCGACGCCTCGGCGATCTCGAACACCATGTCCAGCGCCGGTCCCGGCGCGCCACCGTGCAGCGCTCCTTTGAGCGCGCCGACCGCGCCAACGATTGCGGAGACGAAGTCGGAGCCGGTCGACGCGATCACGCGTGCCGTGAATGTCGACGCGTTCAGCCCGTGATCGACGACCGTGTTCAGGTACGTCTCCATGCCGCGTACGAGCTCCGCGTTCGGCTCGGTCCCGCTCAGCATGTAGAGATAGTTCGCGGCGATTCCGAGGTCCGCACGCGGGGCGATCGGTTCCTCTTCGTGCAACATCCGCCAGTAGGCGGCGACGATGGTGGGGAACGTGCCGACGAGCATCCGCGCCGCGGCCGCATCGTCGTCTTCGCGCAGTGTTCCCGCGGCCATGCGCAACGCGTCCATCACCGGCACGCGTTCGCGAGCGATCTCGCGCAGCAATGTTTCCGCGTGCGACGGCAGCGGCGCTGCGGTGGGACGGCCATCGAATCCGACCGCGGCCCACAGTAACTCCACGGTGTCTTCGAACGTCCACGACGCGAGCTCTTCCACGCGAAACCCGCCGATGACCAGTTCGCCCCGTTCCCCATCCACCATGCTCAGCCGCGTTTCCGCGGCCACGATGCCTTCCAGGCCGCTGTTCAGTGACGTCCTCATGACGCAGAATTTACGTTCAGTTGACCGGAGCCGTCAACATTGATCGTAGAATCAACACAATGGCCCGGAGAACGGAATGGCTCGATGCCAAAGCGGCCACGCGGCTTCTCGATGTGAACCGCGCCACGCTGTACGCGTACGTCAGCCGTGGCTTCGTCCGCTCGGAGCCGGTTCCCGGCCGTCCGCGTGAGCGCCGGTACGCGCGCGAGGATGTCGAGCGCCTGCGCGTGCGTGCCGAGGAGCGGAGGAATCCGGAGAAGGCGGCGGCGCATGCGTTGCGATGGGGCGTCCCGATCCTGGAGTCCGCGATCACGCTCATCGCGGATGGGAAGCTGTACTACCGTGGACAGGACGCGTGCGAGCTCGCGCAGACCCGATCGCTCGAGGACGTCGCGTCGCTGATCTGGACCGGCGCGTTCGACGCGGACCTGTTCGACACGCCCTTGCACGTGGTTTCGGGCCTGGCCGTTGCGCCGGACTTGCCGTTCGTCAATCGCGCGCAGTCGGTGCTGCCGCTCGTGGCCGCGCGCGATCCGCTTGCGTTCGACCTGCGCGCGCGCAACGTCGCGCAGACCGGCTGGCGCATCGTGAATCTGCTCACCAGCGTGGCGGCGGCGACGCAGGAGCTCGCGCCGACGGTCGAGGAGACGCTTGCGCGCGAGTGGGCGCCGAAGAAGAGGGACGCGGCGAAGCTCATCCGCGCGGCGCTGATCCTTTGCGCGGACCACGAGCTGAACGTCTCCGCGTTCACGGCGCGCTGCGTGGCATCGGCTTCATCGAATCCATACGCGGTCGCGGTTGCCGGACTGGCCGCGCTCGAAGGGACAAAGCATGGCGGCGCGACGGCACGCGTCGATGCGTTATGGCGCGAGTTGCGTCGCGCGCGCGACATGAAGGCCTCTCTCGCGGAGCGGCTCCGCCGCGGCGAATCAGTCGATGGCTTCGGCCATCCGCTCTATCCGAACGGCGATCCACGCGCGAAGTTGCTGCTCGACCTGTTGCCGAAATCGAAAGAGCTCGCCTTCGCCCGCGACCTCGCCGCCAACGTCGACAACGTCCTCGGCGAACCGCCAACGCTCGATTTCGCGCTCGTCGCGGTCGAGCGCGTCCTCGACCTGCCTCGGGGGTCCGCGCTGATGCTGTTCGCCATCGGCCGCACGATCGGCTGGATCGCGCACGCCATCGAGCAATACGCGCAGGACGCGATGATCCGCCCGCGCGCAAAGTACGTGGGACCAAAGCCGACGTAACCATCTCCAGATGGCTAGCGAAACATGAAGAACACCGCGCCCAACAGGCAGAGCGACGCCCACAGGAAGTTCAGGTTCAGTGGCTGGCGCATGTAGAACAGCGCGAACGGGATGAACACGAAGAGCGTGATCACTTCCTGAAGGATCTTCAGTTGCCCGAGGGAGAGGCGCTCGAAACCGATGCGGTTCGCGGGCACCTGCAGCAGGTACTCGAACAGCGCCACGCCCCAGCTCACCAGCGCCGCGATGTACCACGGTTTCGTCGATAGGTTCTTCAGGTGCGCGTACCAGGCGAACGTCATGAAGACGTTCGAGAGCACGAGCATCGAGACCGTGATGACGACCGTTCGCACGGCGAGTCTCTACCGCACCATGCGCGCCACGTTGTCGAAGTACTTCACGAAGGCCGCGATCCCGCCGCTGGCCTGCTGCCAGTCGAAGTTCTCGTTCGGCGCGTGGTAGCCGTGCTCCGGCAGCGAGAGGCCGAGGAACATGACCGGTGCGGAGAGGACCTTCTCCATCGAGATCACGGCGCCGATCGAGCCGCCTTCGCGTACGAACACCGGCTCGCGGCCGAACGCGAATTTCATCGCATCCTTCACCGCTTCCGCGAACGGTCCCGTGGTCGGCGCCTTGTACGGCCACATCTGATTCTCGATCTCGATCTTCACGTCCGGATTGCGCTGCTTGACGAACTCGCGCACCAGCTTCTGAATCTTCTTCGGGTCCTGGTTCGGCACGAGCCTGCAGGAGATCTTCACTTCCGCGCGCGGCGGGATGACGGTCTTGATGCCGGGACCGGTGTAGCCGCCGACGAGGCCGTGCACTTCGAACGTCGGCATGGCCCAGATGCGCTTCATCACATCGATCGCATCGTCCGTGCGGATGCTCTTGAAGAGGTGATCCTTCTTGAAGCCTTTGATGGTGAACCCGGAGTTGCGGAAGTCTTCGAGCTCGCGCTTCGTCGGAGGTTCGACGTCGTCGTAGAAGCCTTTGATCTTCACCTTGCCGCTGCGCGCGTCGTACATCTCCGAGACGAGCTGCATCAATTCGCCGATCGGATTGCGTGCCGCGCCGCCGGTGACACCGGAGTGCTGATCGGTCGTGCCCGTTTCGAGCGACAGCGTGAATCCCTGCAGTCCGCGCAGTCCTGCCGGACACGCGGGGCGCTGGCGGGAGACCCAGATCGTGTCGCTGACGAGCACCGACTCCGTGGCCAGTTCTTTTTTGTACTTTTTGATCGCGTCTTCGAAGCTCGGCGAGCCGACTTCCTCCTCGAGCTCCCACAGCACGTTCAGGTTCAGCGGCACGCCCGCTTCACGCGCGGCGCGGATTCCCCATAACGCGCTCAGCGCAGGACCTTTGTCATCGGTGGTACCGCGGCCGAAGTAACGATCGCCCTTTTTCGTGAACGTGAATGGTTCCGTGTCCCACGGTTCGGTGTCGCGCGACGCGGGTTGCACGTCGAGATGGTTGTAGATGGTGAGCGTCGGCGCGTTGGTGTCACTGCGGAACATGCCGTGCACGATCGGATAGCCGTCGGTCTCGAGCAGCTTGGCCTCGCCGCCGAAAGAGCGGATCAATGTCGCCGCTTCGCCGGCGCAGCGGCGTACATCAACCGCGCGCGCGGGCTCGGCGGAAACGGACGGGATCTCGACGATCTTCTGCAGCGCAGATTCAAAACGATCGCGTTCGTTCTTGGCCCACGCGGCCAGGGACTTCTTCTCGATTTTCATGGGCGCGCATTATGCCGTTGTCAGTTGTCGGTTGTCAGTTGTCCGGATCTCAATAGCCAACTGCAACGCCGCCCAATCGCGGATCGCTTGCGCCCATGCGCATGCCGGTGGCGGGATCGATCATCACGCCGTGCGCGTCGCCGATCTCCGAGGGCGAGCGGCTCGCGCCCGGCACGCTGCGGAATGCGTGGCCCATACGCTCGAGACGCTCGCGCGCGTCGGGATTGAGGCCGAACTCTTCCCAGTAAATGTGATCGGGCATCCATTGATGATGCACGCGCGGCGCGTCGATGGCCTGCTGGATGTCCATGCCGAAGTCGATCACGTTCACCACGACCTGCAGGACGGTGTTGATGATGGTCGGTCCGCCGGGGCTGCCGATCGCAAAATACGGTTTGCCGTCCTTGAGCACGATGCTCGGCGTCATCGATGACAGCGGCCGTTTCTTCGGCGCGATCGCATTCGCCTCGCCCTGCATCAGTCCGTAGTCGTTCGGGACGCCGACCTTCGACGTGAAGTCGTCCATCTCGTTGTTGAGCAGGACGCCGGTCCCTTTCACGACCGCGCCGGCGCCGTAGCTGTCGTTGAGCGTGTAGGTGTTGCTGACGACGTTGCCGTCGGCATCAACAATGGTGAAGTGGGTGGTCTCCGGCGATTCGTATGGCGCGGGATTGCCGGCGCCCACTTCGCGGCTCGAGGAGGCGCGGTTCGGATCGATGGAGCGGCGCCGCTCCGTTGCGAAGGGCACGCTCGTCAGCGCCGACACTGGCACCTTCACGAAATCGGCGTCGCCGAGAAACTGCGCGCGATCCGCGAACGCGCGGCGCATCACCTCGACCAGCGTGTGCGTGTATTGCGCCGAGCCCCATCGCATCGAGCGGAGGTCGTACGCCTCGAGCATGTTCAGCATTTCCATGAGCGCGATGCCGCCCGAGGACGGAGGCGGCATGGTCAAGATCTCATGTCCGCGGTACGTGGTGCGCAACGGCTTGCGCAGCGTCGGCTCGTATGTGCGCAGGTCTTCGAGCGTAATGATGCCGCCGTTCGCTTTCATGTCCGCCGCGATGAGCTTCGCAGTCTCGCCTTCATAGAAGTCGCGCGGATTCGTACGGATGCGCCCGAGCACCGACGCGAGCTCCGGCTGCACGAAGGTCTCGCCGACTTCGTAAAAACGACCGTCGCGCTGATAGATGCGGCGGCTCTCCGCGAACGGTTTGAGCTTCTCGACGGTGCTGTTGTACCGAAGGCTGCGCGCGAGATGAAAGCCGACCGGGAATCCTTCCGCCGCGAGTTTGCGCGACGGTTCCACGAGCTCTTCCCACTGCAACTTGCCGTGACGTTTGTGTGCGAGCGCGAGTCCGGCCACGGTGCCCGGCACACCGGCCGCGAGATAGCCCTGCGTCGACAATCCCTTTACGACGTTGCCCTGCGCGTCGAGGTACATGTCGCGGTGCGCCGCCAGCGGCCCGCGCTCGCGATAGTCGATCGCTTCGGCCGTGCCGTCCGCTTTTCGAATGAGCATGAAGCCGCCGCCGCCGAGGTTGCCGGCGGAGGGCCAAGTGACGGCGAGAGCGAGCCCGACCGCCACGGCCGCATCCACGGCATTGCCGCCTTTTTTCATCACCTCCACGCCGACGCGCGAGGCGATCTCGGAGGTCGTGGCGACCATGCCATTGCGCGCACGCACCGGTTCGCGCGACGCGGCCAGCAGGGGAGTGGTGACGAGCAAAAGAAGCGCAAGCGTCCGTCTCATGGCGCGCGGATGTTACCAACTCGGGCAGGGCATTGCGTCCGCGCCGCGACCGGCGTAGATTTGGGGCGGGTCTAATTCGGAACATGTCTGAAAAGCTGGCCATGAACGCCGTCAGGCGTAGCAACCGCTTCCGGGTGATCATGAATCTCCCGCTGAAGATCGGTTGGAAACCGGGAACGCTCGTCGACATCAGCGAGACCGGCATCCTTGCGACACACACCGGCGTACTCAAGACCGGCAGCACGGTCGAGATTTCGTTCACGCACGAAGGTCAGCGTTTCGTCGCCAACTCGCGCGTCGAAACGTGCACGGTGGTCGGACTCGGCGCCGGCCCCGGCGGCGCAACGCTGTACGCGTCGCGCATGTTCTTCATCGACCTCACCGACGAGGCGAAGCAGATCCTCGCGTCGCTCGTGGGCAGCGGCGGCTGAGGATGACCTCCGGTCGATCTCAGCTCCGGTAGTCCGCGTTGAGGCTCACGTAGTCGTGACCTAGATCACTCGACAACACGACCGCGCTCGCACTCCCCATCCCCAGATCGACGCGGAGCGGGACGCGTTCGCGCGCGAACACTTTCGCGGCGTCCTTCTCGCGGTATGCGGCGGGCGCGCCGTTTTGGACGAGCGTGATGTTCGCGGCGTGCAGTGAGATCTTCTTGAGCGAAAAGCGCGCGCCGCTGCGGCCGACGGCGGCGAGGATGCGGCCCCAGTTCGGATCGCCGCCGTGCAGCGCGGTTTTCACGAGCGGCGAGGTGGCGATGGCATGCGCGGCGAGCTTCGCATCGCGCTCGGTTTTCGCGCCGGTGACCTCGAGCTCCATCACGCGGATCGCGCCTTCGCCGTCGCGCACGATCATCCAGGCGAGCTCGCGGCAGAGCATGTTCAGCGCGCGTTGAAAGTCGGAGAGGTCGGCATTCGTGGTGTTGCCGAGTTTTCCGGAGGCGAGCACGAGCACCGTGTCGTTCGTCGATGTGTCGCCATCGACGGAGATCGAGTTGAAGCTGATGTCGACGGCGCTCTTGAGCATCTTCTGCAGCGCGGCGGCGGTGATGTTGGCGTCGGTCATGATGAAGCCGAGCATCGTGGCCATGTTTGGATGGATCATGCCCGCGCCTTTGGCGACGCCGACGAGGCGGCCGCGCTTCTCGCCGATCGTGAACGTGACCTGCGCGACTTTCGGGCCGACGTCAGTGGTCAGGATCGCGTGCGAAAGCGCGTCGATGCCGCCGGTCGAGAGACGGCTTACCGCGTCCGGCAGAAAGTCGCGCACTTTCTTGTCGGGCAGCACGACGCCGATCACGCCGGTCGATGCGAGAAACACTTCGTCTTCCGCGCAACGCAGCAGCTCGGCGGTCCGCGTGCGCACGCGCTTCGCGGCGTCGAGACCTTCCTTGCCGGTGACGGCGTTCGCGCAGCCGGCGTTGACGACGACGGCCTTCACGCGTCCGCCGCTTTTCCTGAGCGCGGCTTTCGACAAGACGACTGGCGCCGCCTGAAACTTGTTCTGCGTGAACACGGCAGCCGCCGTAGCGCCGTCTTCGGCCACGATGAGGCCGAGGTCGGGGCGCTTCTTGCGAATGCCGGCGCGGACGCCGGAGGCGGTGAATCCCCTGGGCAGTTTCAACTCAGGCTCTCCAACGCCGCTTTCGCCGCGGCGAGCACGCGCTCCGGCGCGGTTCCTCCAAACACGTTTTTCTTCGCGAGGACGTCCTGAACACTGGAGGGACGGGCTCTCAGCCCGTCCTCGGCGGGCTGAGAGCCCGCCGTTCCAGATAGCTGGCGCCCGACGATCTCGTGCGCTTCGCGAAACGGAATCCCGGTCGCGGCGAGCGTATCGGCGGCGTCGGTCGCAAGCAGCGACGCGCTCGACGCGGCTTCACTCATCTTCGGCGTCAACTTCAAGCCGCTGACGAGCGCAGTGAGCGCAGGCAGGAGCAACGCGAGCGTCATGCGTGCGCGGAACAGCGGCTCCTTGTCGAGTTGCAGGTCTTTGTTGTACGCGAGCGGCAGTCCCTTCAGCAGCGCGAGGAATCCGGTCAGCTCGCCGAGCATCCGCGCCGCGTTGCCGCGCGCGAGCTCGAGCACGTCCGGATTTTTCTTGTGCGGCATGCGCGACGATCCGGTCGCCAATGCGTCCGGCAGCTCCGCGTACCCCGCCTCGTCGCTCGTGAAGAAAATCAGATCTTCGGCCATCCGTGAGATGTGCGTCAGCAGCAGCGAGGCGCAGAAGAGATATTCGGCCGCGAAGTCGCGATCCGAAACCGCGTCGAGCGAGTTCGCCGTCGCGTGCGCGAAGCCGAGCGAATGAGCGAGCTTCTCCCGGTCGATGTTCAGCGGCGTTCCCGCGAGCGCGCCGGAGCCGAGCGGACATTCATCGCCGCGCTCGCGTGCGTCGCGGATGCGCGACAGATCGCGCCGCAGCATTTCGACGTAGGCGAGACACCAGTGGCCGAACGTGACCGGCTCGGCCTGTTTGAGATGCGTGTAGCCGGGCATCGGCGTGGCCGCTTCGTCGATGGCGCGCTGAGCGAGCGCACGCGCGAGTGCCGTCACGAGCGCGTCGAAATCACCGCACGTTTTTTTCAGCCAGAGTTTGAGATCGGTCGCGACCTGATCGTTGCGCGAGCGCCCGGTGTGCAGCTTCCCTGCGAGCGCGCCAACGCGTTCGCGCAGCGTGCTTTCGACGAACGAATGCACGTCTTCCGCGTCGCTGTCCGTTAGAGAAAGCGAACGGAGCGCGTCGACGATCGCCGTGATCTCATCAGACGTCAGCACGCCGGCATCGCCGAGCGCGTGCGCCCACGCGATCGATCCTTCCACGTCCTCCGCGAACAGCTCGCGGTCGAACGCGAACGAATCGTTCAGCGCGCGCAGCAGCGCCGACGGTCCTTCCGTGAAACGTCCGCCCCACATCGTCACTGTGCTTTCTCCAGAGCCATGGGCGCGAGGCGCTTCCGTCCGCGCAACTGCAATCCGAAGAGCTTGATGAAGCCGGCGGAGTCGGTGACGTCGTAGCCGGTCATGTCGAACGACGCGAGGTTCTGCTGATACAGCGAGTACGGCGACTGCCGCGCGATCACCGTCGCATTGCCTTTGTACAGCTTGAGCGTGACCGTGCCGGTGACGTTCTCCGCCAGCGTCTGCACGAATGAATCGAACGCTTCGCGCAGCGGCGCGAACCACTGGCCGTTGTACACGAGCTCCGCGTAACGCGTGGCGATGCGCTCCTTCTCGTGCGCGGAGTCGCGGTCGAGCGTGATCGACTCCAGTGCCTTGAGCGCGCTGACGAGCAGCGTGCCGCCGGGCGTTTCATACACGCCGCGCGACTTGATGCCGATCAGGCGGTTCTCGACGATGTCGGCGCGGCCGACGCCGTGCTTGCCGCCGATCGCGTTGAGCGTCTGCACGACCGCGGCAGGGGAAAGATGGGCGCCGTTCACGGCGACGGGGATCCCTTCTTCGAACGTGATCGTGACTTTCTCCGGCGTCTCCGGCGCGTCCTGTGGGTCGACAGTCAGCTTGAACATCGACGCTTCCGGCTCGAACATCGGGTCTTCGAGCGGCCCGCCTTCGTGCGAGAGATGCCACAGGTTGCGATCGCGCGAGTACGGATCCTTCTTCGTGACCGGCACCGGAATGCCGCGCTCGGACGCGTAGTCGATGGCATCTTCGCGCGAAACGATGTCCCACTCGCGCCACGGCGCGACGATCTGCAGTTCCGGCGCGAGCGCCTGATAGGCGAGCTCGAAGCGCACCTGATCGTTGCCCTTGCCGGTGCAGCCGTGCGCGAGCGCATCGCAGCCGGTGGCGAGCGCGATCTCGACCTGCTTGCGCGCGATCAGGGGCCGCGCGGTCGAAGTGCCGAGGAGGTAGTCGCGCTCGTAGATCGCGCCGGCGCGCAAGACCGGGAAGAGATAGTCGGACGCGAACTCTTCCTTCGCGTCGACGAGATGGAAGTCGCACGCGCCGGTCGAATACGCCTTCTGCGCGAGGCCGGCCGTCTCTTCCGCCTGGCCGACGTCGACCGCGACCGCGACGACGTCGCAGCCGTAGCTCTCTTTCAGCCAGCTGATGATGATGGAGGTGTCGAGGCCTCCCGAGTAGGCGAGTGCAACCTTCTTGATGTTTTTCACGCTGCTTTCTCCGTGGACGTGGTGAGGACGTTGCCCAGCACCTTGTCGAGGCATTGAATGAATTCGCTGAGTGCTTTCTTCGGGACGATGTAGGGCGGCAGGAGCCGCAGGACCTTTTCGCGAGCGGTGCCCACCACGAAGCCATGATCGAGCAGTTCGCGCGCGACCGGCGACGCGGGACGATCGAGCTCGATGCCCCACATCAGGCCCGAGCCACGCACGTCGACGACATTCAGTTTTTTGAGCTCGCTCCCGAACCATTCGCCGAGCGCGTTGATCTGCGGCAGCAGCTTTGTGGTCTCTTCGAGCACGACTGCGCCGAGCCGGCACGCGACAGGGTTGCCGCCGAAGGTGGTGCCGTGGTGTCCGGGCTTCACGCAGCCTTCGAGCGCTGCGCCGGTGAGCACCGCGCCGAGCGGCAGGCCACCGCCGAGCGGCTTCGCGAGCGTGACGATGTCGGGAACGATGCCGCTCTTCCGAAATGCGAAGAGATGGCCGGTGCGTCCGAGGCCGCACTGGATTTCGTCGAGCACGAGCAGCGTACCGGCGCGATCCGCGATCTGCCGCGCGGCGATCAGATACTCATCGGCGAGCGGGATGATCCCGCCTTCACCCATTACCGGCTCGAGGAAGATCGCCGCGGTCTCGCCATCGACGGCCGCTTGAAGCGCGGCGATGTCATTCGGCGCGACGAACGAGACGCCCGGGACGAGCGGCGCGAACGGCTCGCGATACGCGTCGTGTCCGGTCAGCGACAACGCGCCGAGGGTGCGGCCGTGAAAGCTTTCCTCGAGCGCGACCAGCTTCGTTTTTCTGGTCGCGAGCCGCGCGAACTTCAGCGCCGCTTCGTTCGCCTCCGTGCCACTGTTGCAGAAGAACGCGCGCATGAGGCCCGACGCGCGCACGAGCTGCTCGCCGAGGATGCCCTGTGCGGGGTGATAGTAGAGATTCGAGACGTGCAGCAGCTCGTCGGACGCGTTGCGCAGCGTCTTCACGAGACGCGGGTGCTTGTGCCCGAGGACGTTCACGGCGATGCCGCCGAGCAGGTCCCAGTACGCGCGCCCTTCCGCATCGAAGAGGCGCGCGCCCTTGCCATCGCGCGGATGGAACGGCGTGCGCGCGTACGTCTTCACGAGAAACGCGTTCTCGCGCAACTCGACGGCGGCGGGGGATTCGTCATGCAGCAACAAGGGTCGTACCTCCTTCTTCTCCGATGGAGATCGCGTGCACTCCGGAAGTGAGCGCGGTCAGGGCGGCCTGCAGCTTCGGCTTCATGCCGCCGCTGACATTGATGAGAAACTGCTGCGCGTCCGCCGCGTTGAGATGCGGAACGACGTTGCCGTCTTCATCGAGCAATCCCGGGACGTCCGTGAGAAAGAGCAGTTCTTTCGCGCCGTGCGCGACCGCGATGGCAGTGGCCGCGGCATCCGCGTTCACGTTGAAGAGCGCGCCGTCGGTACCGATCGCAATCGACGAGATCACCGGCATCGTGCCGGTCGTCAGCAACGCGTTCACGAGCGCGCGATTCGAGCCGCTCACTTTGCCAACGTGGCCGAGGTCGATGCCGTCGATGTCCGCATGCTTCTCCGCGATGAGCGTCGCGCCATCACAGCCGGAGATTCCCGCCGCGCGCACGCCCAGCTTCGTCAGCTCGGAGACGAGCATCTTGTTCACCGCGCCGCCGAGCACGGACACCACCACGTCGAGGGTGACGTCATCGGTCACGCGCAATCCGGCGTGCGTGCGCTTCGCGATGCCGCGCTTCGCCAGCGCGGCGTCGATGTGCTTTCCACCCCCGTGCACGAGCACGATGTCCTCGCCGGCGTTCCAGCGTGCGACGATTTTTTCGAGCGCGGCTTCGCGGCGCGACGCGTCGTCGAGGAGCGAGCCCCCGAGCTTGATCACTTTCACAGCAGTCCCTCCGTCTCCGCATATCCATGCATGCGGTTGAAGTTCTGCACGGCCTGCGAGGCTGCGCCCTTGAGCAGATTGTCGATGACCGAGACGATCACCGCGCGCCGTCCACCGTGCAGCAACTGGAAACCGATCTCCGCGTACGGCGTGTTGACGACGTCCTTCAGCTCCGGGATGCGGCCCGCGGGCAGCATCCGCACGAACGGCGCGTTCGCGTAGCTCTCCGCGTACAGCGCGGTCAGTTCTTCCGCGGTCACCGCGCTGGTGAAGGCGACGTGCATGGTCGAGTAGATGCCGCGCACGGTCGGCAGGAGATGCGGGACGAAGACGAGCGCGGCGCGCTCGCCGAGGTGCAGTCCCTGGCGAATCTCCGGCTCGTGCCGATGCTGGCCGACGCCGTAGGCCTTGAAGTTGCCGAATAGCTCGCTGAATGAATATGCAACGTCGGCTTTCTTCCCCGCACCCGAGACGCCGCTCTTCGAGTCGCAGATCACCGGCTGCGTGCGGTCGAGCAGGTACGTGAGCGGCCGCAGCGCGAGCAGGATCGAGGTCGGATAGCAGCCGGGATTGGCGACCAGCCGCGCTTTCTTCAGTTCGCCGTTGCACCACTCCGGCAGTCCGTACACCGCTTCGCCGAGGAGCTCGGGGCGCGCGTGGGTGAAGCCGTACCACGACGGATACAGCGCCGGCTCGCCGAGGCGAAACGCGCCGGAGAGATCGATGACGCGGATGCCCGCATCGAGGATGGACGGCACCAGCTCGGCCGAGACTTCGTTCGGCGTCGCCAGGAAGACCACGTCCGGCTGAGCGTCGAAAAGAGCTTCGAGCGAAAACGAGCCGCTCGAAAACGCGGCCACGATCCTCGCGCGCGGATGGCGCGCGAGGATCTTCTCCAGCTCCGCTCCGGCGTAGCCGGTGGCGCCGGCGATGGCGACACGAATCTCCTGTGGATCGTTGTTCATGGGCGTTCTCTCCGGAAAAAGACGCCGCGCTTACGCGCGTGTACGTCGGGTGGCCGGGCGAATGCCGGCCACGTCGTGGACTCGCCGCGTAAACGCGATCGCGGCGGCGGGAGTGCTGAAAGCGATGAAGATGGTGTCGTCGCCGCCGATGGTGCCGAGGGCGCCGTCGATCTGCGTGGCGTCGATGGCGCTGGCGAGTGGCTGTGCCGCCGCCACCGGCGTCTTCACCACCACCAGATTCCCCGCCGCCTCGGCCGACACGACCGTGTCGCGCACGAGCTGCTCGAAGCGGTGCTCGCGCGATTCGCGCGGCGCGAACGTGGCCACCGGCGCGAGCGCGCCCGGCTGGACGTAGCCGGCGGGCGTCTTCACCAGGCCGAGCTCGCGCAGGTCGCGCGAGAGCGTCGGCTGCGTGATCCGGAAGCCGCGCTTGCGCAGCTCCGCCAGCAGCTCGTCCTGAGAATGGACGGGCGTGCGGCCGACGATGAGGAGGATTTCCTCGCGTCTGCGCATGGCGTCACCGGTCGAATAAATATTCATCATCTAGAATCTTTATGCACGAACCGGCTGGTGTCAACATCTATTTCGGTCCCCGGAGAAATCGTCTGAGGGACTTTCCTGCCGCGTTGCGCGATCAGTGAATGGAGGTCCAACCCATGATTCGCATCCCGGTTGCCGCGCGGCTGCTTGCCGTCTGCTTCCTCGTCATTGCTGTTTCCGCCGATGCGCGCGTGCGCGCGGTGCGGAAGACGCCGGCGCTCCTGCCGACCACGCCGCAATGTCACACGTTCGCGCTGGTGAAGGCGGGAACGAAGGCCACGTACCTGTCGACGACGCCGACCGGCAGTGCGAACTACACCATCACCTGGCTCTCCGACACGCCGACGCGGACGCAGACCACGCAGGTCGTGAGCACGCCGCAGGGGAACGCAAACGCGGTGACGACGATCGACGGCGAGGTGGTCGGTCTATTGCGCGGCATGAAGCACATCGACGTGAAGACGACCATCACCGTCCCGATCGTCGGTACGCTCACCACCGAAGTCGACATCGACTTCGTCCCTTCGCTGATCCTCGGCCCCGCGGCCGGCTGGTGCGCCGGCAACAAATGGAGCGTCGCGCCGGTGACGGAGACGATCACGACGAAGGCGCCGCTGGTGCAGCCGGTGACGGCGATCGTGACCACGATCGGAGGCGACGGCGAGGTGCTCGCGGTCGGCGAGAGCGTGACGGTTCCGGCGGGCACGTTCCGCACGGTGAAGTATCGCGGCGTGACCGTCGCGAACAACACCGTGCAGCACTCGATCACCTGGACATCGATGGATCACAGCATCGTGGTGAAGCAGGAGGCGACCGATCCCGCGACCGGTGCGATCCTCACCGCTACGGTGCTCACGAACCTCGTCTCTCCGGCGTCCATTTTGCAACGCCCGGCGACGGAGGATTCATCGAATGTCGAGAGTGGAGCGCACTGAGAACCCGAGCGATCGCCGCGGCTCCGAGCAGTTGCGTCAGGCCGAGCGCGGCCGTAACGCCAGCATGCCGAAACCGACGCCCACGCCGACCAAGGCGGAAGGGGAAGTTCGCGATGTGGAGCAGGCCCTGAGGAACGAGCAGGAAAAGTAAAGATCTGGAACCGACGGGCTCTCAGCCCGTCGACCACCGGAGCTCGACGGGCTGAGCCCGTCGCTCCAGTCACACCTCAATCCCCACACTCCTCATGAGCGCCAGTGCGTTCGACTTCGTCACCACGCCCGGCCGCATGCGGTAGTCGAACACGACGCGGCCGTCTTCGATGTGGTCCTCGAAGTGAACGTTCGCGGCGCGCGGCGCGAGGCTTTCCGCGATCTGCGCCAGCGCCAGGTCGTGCGTCGAGACCAGCCCGATCGCGCCGCGCTCCACCAGTCCGCGCACGATCGCTTCCGCGCCGATGCGCCGGTCGTGCGAGTTCGTGCCCGCCAGCACTTCGTCGAGCAGATAGAGCAGCGGCCCTTCCTTCGACATCTCCAGCACCTGCCGGATGCGCAGGATCTCGGCGTAGAAACGCGAGGCGTTTTCCTGCAGCGAGTCGGCGATGCGGATCGACGCACCCACCGCCGTCGGCGCGATGCGCAAGGACCGCGCGCATACCGGCGCTCCCGCCATCGACAGCACGGCCGCGATCCCGGCGCTGCGCATCATCGTGCTCTTCCCGGACATGTTCGAGCCGCTGACCACGAGCAGCCGCTGCGTCTCGTCGAGGCGGATGTCGTTCGTGACGCGCCGATCGTTCGGGATGAGCGGATGCCCGAGCGCCTGCGCATCGAACAGCGGCGATCCTTCGACGACCTGCGGCATCGCGAACGATGGATGCTCGAACGCGAACGACGCCAGCGACGCGAGCGCTTCGATCTCTCCGACCGCTTCGATCCAGTCGCCGATGCGCGATCCCGAACGCACGCGCCAGCGCTCGATGGCGATGGCCACGTGCGTCGTCCACAACAGCAGCACCGCGAAGGGCGCGAAGAACTGGTTGCGCCGCGCGTCGAGCAAAGCCACGAGCCTGCGCAATCGTTCGATTTCCTGCGAAGCCGCGCCTTCCGCGCCGCGCAGACGATCGTGCAACGCGACGAGGCGCGGCGAGGTGAACGACTCGCGTTCTACCCGCGCGAGCACGCCGCCGAGGAGCGCGAGCGCGGGCTCGGCGCGCTCGACGGCGATGACGATCGGCTCGACGCGCGGATGGAGCCGCCGCGCCAGCAGCAGCGTCGCCACGATCGAGATCAATGTCGGCCACGAAGGAAAATCCGCGATCGCCCCGAACCGCCCCACCGCCTCCGGATGCGTCAGGCCGATCAGCCGACCGATGAGCGACGGCAGCGAGAGCAGCACCAGCATGATCGTGATTGCGGGGAACAGCAGCGCCGCGATGCGTTCGGCCGGCGAGAGCGTGACCGGCGGAAGCGCCGACCACTCATCGAGCTTCGCGCTTTCGATCTCGCGCGTGACTTCGCTCGAGGCGATGGACATGTCTTCGCGCAGCGCGACGTTCTCGCGGAGCTCGAGCACCGCAGTTTGCCGCGATCCGATCTCATTCGCGTCGCGTGATGGTTCCTTCAGCCACGTCGCCAGGCGGCGCCGTCCCGCCGCGGTCACCGCGATCGAGATGAGCTCGAAGAGCGAGCCCTTGCCGAAGACGTCGAAGTCACCTGCGTACGGATGATGGTCGTCGGTAAAGTCATTGCCCGGATCGCCCTTGCCCTGCCAGGTGCCGTCGATGCGGCCGAGGCCGCGTTCGTAGAAGGCGGCGCCGTTGTCGGCGCGTTTGCGCGCGCGGATGATCCGCTCGTGCAGCACCACCAGCGCGACGAACAGCACGACCGGCACCAGCGCCGCGGCGAGGTTCCAGAACGCGAGCGCCACCGCCGCCGCGATCAGCAGCAATCGGACGATGGACGTGCGCCGTTCGCGGTTGCGCAGCGCCGCCGCGTCCGCACGGCGCGCATCGAGATGTTGAGCGTACAGTTCGCGCACGGCGCGCATTCTTATACTTTCCGCGCACGCATGCACTTTCCGCCCGGCCCGCGCACGCTCATCCCCGGCAGATATCTGCGCGAGCTGCAGTATCGTCCGCTGGCGTTCCTCACGCGGCTCGCGCGCGAATATGGCGACGCCGCGCATTTCCGCGTCGGCGGCCGGCATCTGTACTTCTTCGCGCATCCGGACCTCGTGCGCGAAGTGCTCATCACGCGCAATCCATCCTTCATCAAAGGCCTGGCCCTGCAGCGCACCAAAGTCGTCCTCGGCGAAGGTCTGCTCACCAGCGAAGGCGAGCTGCACAAGCGCCAGCGGCGTCTCGCGCAGCCGGCGTTTCATCATCAGCGCATCCATCAATACGGCGAGCAGATGGTGGAGAAGGCGCTGCAGGCGCGCGATCGCTGGCGCGAGGGCGAGGAGGTCGACGTCGCACACGAGATGATGCGGCTCACGCTCGCGGTCGTGGCCAAAACGCTGTTCGACGCCGACGTCGATGATGAAGCTGATGAGATCGGCGCGGCGCTCACGGAGCTGATGTCGATGTTCCCGCTGCTGCTGCACCCGCTGGCAATGGTGGTCCTGCGAATGCCGTTCATGCCGCAGACGCGGCGCTTCCGTGCGGCGATGGCGCGCCTCGATCGCACCATCTACGCGATCATTGAAGAGCATCGCCGCGGCGGCGTCGATCGCGGCGATCTGCTGTCGATGCTGCTCCTCGCCACGGATG
>Ga0196977_1000559_pt1 | contig 18722 bp, 23 predicted proteins | sample S3v_1013CmetaG_FD_148634 | JGI IMG/M metagenome (GOLD analysis project Ga0196977, IMG submission 148634) | Soil microbial communities from Anza Borrego desert, Southern California, United States - S3+v_10-13C | ecosystem: Environmental > Terrestrial > Soil > Desert | place: USA: California...
CGCGCGTCGCCTCCGCTAGAAGTTTCCGCCCCGAGTAGAGAACGATGTCGGCCGCGTCGAGAGCGCGCTCGTGCAGGCGGCGTATGGTCGCGGGGTCGGTCGCGTGATCCATCGTGTTCGCGTCGTACTTGTCCGACACCTGGTAGACGACCAGGGACTCTTTGAGGCGGCCGATCACCTCGGCGGCGGTCGGGATGGCTATCCACAGTATAGGGTCGGAGAGGCCGCGGCTGCGCGCGAGCGCCCCGACCTGCGCGCGCAGCATGTGGCGGTTGGCGGCGCGGGCGGCGCGGCTCCCGAAGAAGGGGAGCGCCGCGGGCGACACGACCGTGATGCCTTCGGGCGTCGTGCGCGCCAGCTTCGCGTAACTCTTCAGCTTTCGCGCCAAGCGCGGCAGCAGGTCCTTGTTCCCGAGCGACGCCAGCCCCATCGAGATCGAGTTGACGAAGATGACCCGGTTGCCCGCGCGCGCGAACCGCTTCATCAGGTGGTTCTTCGAGTGCGGGTGGTGATACCACCAGTCCTCGCCGCCGAAACAAACAATGCTTTTTCCTGAGAAAATCGGCACTTTTCGATGATTCTGACGCTGTTTTTGCTCTTAAATTTACCGTTGGGGTACACCAAAGGTACACCAATTTCAGGATAGTAGCACGAGCCTTATTAGGCGCGTGATTCTTCAGGAGCTTGCCCTAGCAACTATGAAAGGAAAATTGAAAATGACGAAAAAAGAACCGCTGATGAAAGTACACAATGTCTGCAATGGTAAGATTGAGTGTATTGTCGGCTTTGAAGGCTGTTACGACGATAACTATGGTCGTTGTTTGAAATGTGGAGTTGAAGGTGAGCTAATTACGGTAGGCATAGACATGGCAAAGGATATAGTACTCGTTCTAATAAAGCCTATAAAATCCCGCCACGATTTATTGGGTGAGAACTCTTCTAATGAGGCATAATCCAATAGTAATTAACCCCGTAAACTTATTCAGTCTTTAGCTTGCTTTTTGAGTGCTTACGGTTGATTCTTCTATCCCTAAGTTTCTCCCAGATTCCACGAATCATTTTAACTCGTTCAGATGTTAACCCTAGTCCATCAATTAAAAGGGCCTTGTCGGTTATGTTTAGGATGCTTTCAATGTCGTCTTGGAGTAACAGCTTGTGAAGCTCGTTAAGGTCTAGGTTTTCAGCCCCGTTAAGCGGTAATGGAAGCTTTTCAGCTTCATTCGGCTCTAGCTCAAGCACACCACCACCATAACTCCTGCCTATGACCTCTGAAAAAGCGAAGGTCAACGAATTTAGAAAAGCTGCTGCTATCACATCACCGCTTCTACCGTTGAGAAGCCTCACCCGATGGATAGTGTCAGTACAGGTTGCCCCCGACGCGTTGACTATAATCTTAGGATAGCCATGCACCTGCCTGAGCATGAAAGCGTCAGGCGTCCAAACTGAAGGAACTATGTACCAAGGATTACGAATACGGCACTTATAGCCAGTATGGAATTCTGCGTCTTCTCCAGTCTTGACGTATTGCTGTGCGGCTATAGGAAGCTCCTCAAAAGGCTTCTTGGGTAGGTCTAGCAAGTAGGCCGGCAAGTTGTTTTCAACGTTGGATTGCCAGTCCTTCTCAGAGAATATAACTCCCCTCAAATGCCCAGAACGACTCACGATACGCTTGTGATACTTTTTTAGAGAAGCAGCTTTAATCTGCTCCTCGTTCAGTACAAAGAACTGGTTTTGCCCAGTTACAACTCCGACATCAACATCAATAACCTTACCTGCTTCAGTAAGGTCAGGGTTCCCCTTCAAGGCTCGCAGAAGTTCAATCTCTTTAGTGTCTAAGAAGTACTGAGTCCACTTCTCAGTGCCGTGATTCATCGGCTTCAATTCAGTATCTGAAAAGTCGGTATGCTTATATGATGCCAGTTCCTCCACCCCTTCAAGTTCGATTGTCCTAATACCTGAATACCTATCACCGTTCTTCTCAGCAAGTAGCAACACCACTTCTTGCTGAATACCCTCAAAAACTAACTTTTTAAAAGTTATTAGAGTTATCTTCTTATAGAACTCGCTCAAGAAGTGGCGCAACTCTGCCGCGTAGTTAACTTGTAGCAACTCAGCAGGAATGACCATCGCCATTCGTCCATGCTCTGTAACAAGGAAGGATGAGGCGACGATGAATGGAACCCAAGTGTTAGTTAGCTTAGTAGGGTTCATCCCAGCTCGCTGCATTATCTCGAAGGCTGGCTTGCGTTGCTCGTCTGGGAAGTTCTGATAGCGAATGAATGGCGGATTGCCGACTATGGCATCAAAGAATCGAGGTTCTCGCTCATCGCAGAATGCAAGAAGCCCTTTATCCGTAAGGTGCTGTTGACAGTAGGTAAAGAAATCCCCCCTATGAATCATCGAATCTTCGGGAGAATAGCCGAGAAGCCGCACCCTCTCAAGTGCTTTGAGACGCTCTTTATTGTCAAGTTCTACGCCATGAACCAATATGACGGCCTTATGCTTAGGCGCACCCTGCGCGACCAATGCTGTTAGGCATTCCTGAAGAATGTTCCCGTCCCCACAGCTTGGCTCTAACACTTGTGCTGTAGGTGATTGGATAGCCCACCGAGCAAGGAAATGGGCAATAGGTTGAGGGGTATAGTATCCACCCCTAAGCTTTTGATAGGAAAGTGCAGGTTTCAAGTCTGCTCCCAGATATATTCTATAAGTTGTGGAATGTAGAGTGGCCTTCACAATTACTTGTGACAGCGCATTTTAATATAGAAACAATACGGAGACAATGAGACAGCTAATCTCTGTCGTGTGGTGGTAGGCTTTTGAAACGGTTCCGGTACGCCCGTTCTATCAAGGTGGAAAATTTTTCTATACGAATGTGAGAGTTGGGGTCAGGGAATTCAGTGCTTATGCGGCCGTCCTTTGGATGCCACAGCACAAAGGCGATTGCCTCGGCTTGGTAATGCTGGTCTGCCGGATTCATGCGGCGTGCAAGCCTCTCAAACACCGCTATCATCTGGTTTCGCCTAGTCTCGCTGATACAAGGTAAAGGGACAGCGATGATGAACCCAACCACTGCATCAGGGTATACGCTGTGAACCGTTGCTGCCTCGGTTGCAATATCATTCACCATATTTTGCCAGTTCTTCATAACGCTCTTCGTATCGTTGAGCGTCTTACTGTCAAAAGCGAACCTTACTCCCTCAGGGGCAAATCCAGTAGGGCGATAAGCAACATCAAAGTTCTGGTGGCGTATTCCTCCCTCAATTCGGGCGGGGCCGATTTCGACGCAGTTTGGCATCGGTGGTGTCAACCGGCGAGGGTTAGGCTTAGCAGTAGGGATGCCGCCCAGCATCTCAGCTAGGGCATGACCTACTGTATAGTCAATAAGGTTGCCAAGCTGCCCAGAAGATTGAGGCGGTGTACGGCTTAGACACATCCCATTCCGCTGCCACGTTTGACCAAAGACGGCAAGTTCATGTTGCGGGATAACAATAGGTGGCATTGCCCTCAGTCTCGGCATTACGCGTCTCTTTCGACAAAGGTGAGAAGTAGAAAAGCAGAGGAAGTTATAACTCCAGTGGTTTAGGTAAATAAAGAGTAATAGGAAAGCCTTCGTCTCATGAGGCTGCACTTGGCTCTTGTTACAATTCTGACCATATGATACGTTTAGCCGCTCACGCTCTGCTTACAATTAATTCGTCGGCAGCCGAAATATTCTTGATTAAATCTCAAGGCTAACCTCATTCATCAAGCGAGGGCTTCATTGGAAATCCTACAATCCATAAGAATTCAGCGCGCGGATAATGGTCAGTACATTGAGGCTGCAATTGTCAGACTGAGCGCTGATGATGCGCGTCTAATGATAGATAACATCTGGTGGAATCTACCCGAAGTGCCTGCCGAGGTTCTGAAACAGGAGGGTGATAATCACTGGAAGTGGGATTCAATTGTCCATCATTACGGCACTGGGGTTCTAAAGGAATGTGTTGCAATCAAATCCAAGGAAGGCTATATAGAAGGGGCTGTAGCTTATAACTTTAACGCTAAATCCCACCTCGAAACGAACGAGGGCTGTGCTTATATTGACAGGGTTTCCACCGCGCCGAGAAATCGTAGGCGGGTGGTAAAGCAGCCCTTATACAAAGGCGTAGGCAGTGCCTTGGTGTATTGGGTTCTTAAAGAGAGTTATAATGCAGGGTTGGGTGGAAGGATAGCCCTAGAATCATTGCCAGAACCGGACACTATAAAATTTTACGAAGCTAAAGGGTTTATCCGTACTGACCTTAGTCAGCCAGCCACTGGGCTGATGGACTACGAATTGCCGAAACCAAAGGCTGAAGCATGGTTAAAGCAGAAAGGAGACTTATCGTAATGAACAACGATGAAATTTTCGATGGATTCGCTGGTAGGGGAGAGATGCCAGAAAGTCGCGTCCGTGAAGATGTTGTTGAGCCGGAAAACCTGATAATCAAAAGTGAAACAGATAGGAAGATGGCGCGGCTTCTAGCACTTCATTCAAAACTACGGGTGAAGTTCAGAAGCAATGATTTATCCACTCTTGACGACCAGACTAAGGAAGCTTTGCTTCAAGATATGTACGACGTGCTGGGTGTAACTCCATTGAAGTAATGTTTAGCTTATCCGTCAAAGAGGCATTGGCACTAGCTGAAGAATTTTTCCCTTACGCCCCAGAAAGAATAGCCGAACAACTTAAAATTCAAGTTCGGCGCAGCCAGTTAAATTGTGACGGCTGGTGTCTTCAGGCAGATGACAATGCAATCATTAGAATCAATAGCGCCACCACCGCCGCCCGCCAAAGATTCACACTCGCCCACGAACTTGGGCATTTAATACTTGGGATTCCGGCGGTGGTCGGTGAATCCATGTTAGGTAATGCTAACAGAAGAAGTGCTGAAGAGCGGGAGGTTGATAAGTTAGCTGCTAGTCTTCTCCTACCTGAGTCGAAAGTTCTTAATGAAATAAAAGAAGTCCCAATTACTGCGGCTGTAATCAAGAAAATAGCAAGGCGTGCAAGAGTGTCGGATATAGTTGTCGCTTTGCGCTTAGCCAACGCAGCTTCTGTGTTCGGCCTAGCTAATGCCTCTGTGGTTTTTTACTCTAACGATAAAATGGTATGGCAATTCTCTGAATCATTAACATTGACAGAAGAAGGCAGTGAAGAATTACTGGAAGAGTGCACAGAAGCCTTTCCAATGGTGGCAAGAATTCCCCATGAAGAAAATCAAGTGATAGTAGCGTCCTTCCTTGATAACCCTCAACGGAACACTAAAACTGTATTCCTTCAGCTTGTGCCGGACTCGGAAGGATTAAAAAAGCTACAAGTAGAGCGTCTCCGTGAAGCGGAGACGGAATTGTTTAAGGGAGACGATACCTTTAGGCGTAGCATAAATGGGCGTTTTGGCAGCTTCAAGTTCAAGGCTGAAAAATTATTAATTGAGGAAGCCGTGGCCCAGTTCGTTCAAAAACTAAAGGATGACCCCCCTTATATGTTAAAGCCTCAGCAAGTCCAGCTACTACTTTCGCCCAAAGGGCGTGAGTACATTCGATTGAAACTACAACAGTGGACTAAGAGCTAAGATGATAGAAGGCGACGAAAACACTTGAGGCGGCGAAGCTGTCACGAACTTTTTACCTTGCAAGTGGTAATTTGGCGCTTGCAACAGCTATTTATGTCTCGGCTTCAGGAGCTTACTGGGAAGCTCTAGTTTGTCGTCTATCAGCAAGTCAGTAGAGATACCAATAGTGCGAGCGTAAGCAAGTAGAAGAGGCAGCGGAGGCTCGCGCTCGCCCCGCTCGAATCCAGAAATGTTCTGCGGGTGAAGTGGTGAAGCCTTGTACTCCAGCCGCTCAATCATCTGCTCCTGAGTAAGCCCTAACGATGCCCGAATCTGCCGCAGTTTTGCCGCCAGTCGAGCTGGCCGGACTCTGTTCCCCCGTCCCATTCAGAGTAGCCCTCCGAACGGAACAAGATGAGAAAGAGCCGTCTTGACTGATGCCCTATTTAGGGAGTTATTCTGTGCTGCCTTGAATCTCGCCCTAAGCCTTAGCGCCGATGGCTTCAGGGCGGCGAACATCAGGTGTGATGTGCTGCCTTAGCTGTCAAGTTCAACTCCCTAAACAGGGAGAAGATAACAAAGGAAGCCCCTAATAGAGAATCGGAAAGCATTTCATCCTCATAAAAGGGAAACAAAATGTCTAACCAGCAAATTGAGCCAACCCTCATCCCTTGCCCCGCCTGCAACGCTCAAGTTTCGAATCAAGCCCGAGCGTGCCCGAAGTGCGGACAGCCTATAAGTCCAGCAAGCGGTCGGGCTGATAACCAACGGACAGGCGTTCCGTTCGCCTCGTTGCCCTTCCAACAATTCCAGCCTGAGCCGCAAAAGATAAGGAATCCTCGCCTCGTCGGGTGCGTAGTTGTCATTCTCGCCCTCACATTGATTGGCACGATTGCCCAGATATTTACCGGCAAACTTATGGACGGCGGCAACAAGAATTCGTCGGTAGCGAATGTCACACCGTCACGAGGGGCCTCGTCTGCTTCAGACCCGAACGTTGCCGAGCGAGTCAGGCAGGGCGCACAGCTTTTCGAAAAGATTAAGTCTTCGCCGCCGAACCCACTCGTGACAGGTGTGGGTATGGAATATCCGGCGCTTACTACTCTTGTTCGTAAAGACAGATGGGATAGGCTGTCGAAGCGCGAACAGGTGGACTTGACCTACTACGCGGAATCCTTAGTGCAGGACGCCCGCAGTAATCCCGCAAAGTACAGCGTCATACCTCCGTCAGCGCCCAGTTACCCCTTATATGAAAAGAAGGTCAGGGATTTATGCGCGGAGTGCTGGGCGGTAGGTATTACTTATCCTTCACCAGACGTGCGGGGCGAAGATACTTTCGACCGGATAGTACTGGGGGATACAGCGTGGGAACAGAACAAGTCTGGAAGCCGAGCTTCTGAGTTTAGGCAGCAACGCTGAGAAAGCAGATTATTTATAAGTCAAGCTCTAGCTTGGCTGCTAATCTTGACAGTAATTCTTGGGCAGACGGGTCAGTGTCTTCAGCCGCAGGGCTGCTCGGTGTCTGGGCAGCAGAGCTGCTCGGAGTATGGAAGGGCACTGGGGCAGAGTTGACAGCAGCAGTTTCCTTGCGCGTTATCCCCAGTCGTGAAGTAGGTGTTATCTCTCGCGGGATGCGCCTGTCAATCGCGGAGCGAACCTTCTGCGCCTCAAGCTCTGATAAAGGCAAACAAGACAGCTTGTCTTCCACACGACGCCAGAATTCTGCACGCACACGCGGGTACTTAGTCCAGTGTTCCTTCACGCTGGCAAGATAGCTGATACTTCGCTGCCGCACTTTGCCAGAACATTTGTCTCGGTAATTCTCTACAATCTCACATCGAAGGCTTTTGTGCCCTGACACCAACTCATACTCACGGAATCTTACGAACATAGAATACCCACTACATTTCCGCCGTGCCCACTAATCCGCATTCGGCACAAAATTCTGCCGCGCATAGGCTGCAATTCTTAAAAGTAGATGCTGGCGATTATTTGCTCATCTTTGCCCACCACAAAGGTCTAGCTGGAGCGCGGGGCTAGAGATAAAGCTAGTCTGAAGGCGATATTTGCCCACTGGGAATCATTGCATTTATCCAGATTCGACTCTCTAATACTGCCCCCTACTGACTTGATACTAGAACTTCCTTAGCCCAGATTTCCCAGCGTTACGCCGTCTGCAATATTCGCGGGCTGTCGCTTCAGCTTCATCAAGATAGTTCTTGCCCTGTGGTATTTTGTCCTCACTGGTCTCGGGATAATTTGCTGACTCCTTATCTGTTTGTTTCCGCTTATAAGCATCGCTCTCAGCACCTGAGCCGGAAGAGCCGAATGGCTTGGTCGTCTCCCCAATGCGATACGTTGTTGGCGTTGTTCTCCAGTACATAAATCACTACCTCACATAATTATTTGAATCCGCGAACCAAAGAAAAATGCGGCGGCAGGAAATGAACCGCTAAGACATAGCGAAGGAGAACCTGCCGCCCTTGCCCGCCACCGAGTACTCAGCTTAGTGGCGAGGTCTTTCTAACCGCCGCTAAGCTATTTTCCGAACATAGCTCTCTGTTAGCCGAAGATATTCCGCAAGTCTCCCGCGCATCTTCTCCTCACGAACCCTTGGCGAAACCTTTTTCAGTTCAGCGATAGCTTCCGACATGGAGAAGCCACGCTTTACTGATATAGCCAGAAATGAAGCGTCTGCCGCCGACCTGTCGCCGTCCTTATCCGTCAAGCACCGCTCGTAGGAGGGGAACTTTTGGGCCTGACCTTTTGATAGGGGGGCAGAGGGCGAGACAGCGGGCTTAGCTACCGGCAAGAGAAGTCCCGCCTCCTCAAGCTCAGACGCAGTAGTTCGTTTGAACGGTGCGACGCTTCGGACACGCACCCTGAAGCCGTTACGCTTCGGCTTGCGGTTGACTGAGCCACACATCCGCATCGCCCCGTTTGCGCCAATGTCCCCGCCGAGCTTCTTCACTAACCGCTCGCGGATTGCTCGCCGCGCCGTTTCGTCTGCGCCGTCCAGAGCGACCCACGCCTGATAGTTGCCAGCCGAAGTCTCGACAGTTAGAAAGCTATAACGTTCAATGCGTGCGAGGTCAGCTTCCTTCAAATCATCAATCTGAATTAATGACGCGCCGCGAGGTCGGACGATGAATGACTCAGAGCGGGTGGTGTTAGCTGATAAGTAGTAAGGCAGCATATCGCGCAAGCCTTGGGGATAATGTATGCGATACTCGGTCCCTTCGCCTGTGCGCTCGTCTCGCATCGAAACATCGTACTGTGTCACGCCCACGCTCTCGAACGCATTCAGAGCCACGACGCTCTCGGCCTCATCCGTGACAGTGTCCCCCCGCCCTGTGTCCCTAACGCTTTCAAAATAAGAATCTCCAATCCCGTCACCTTTTTCACCCGCGTCGTCGGTTTTCCGACGCGGGCGTGTGTTCCTCGTAATCTCTGGAGTCTTCTCTGATGAAATCTCTGATGTAATCTCTGTTATAGTTCCTTCAGTTTCTACGGATTCGATTCTTGAATCAGTCGCGGTTTCATTCTTTAACAATTCGAGTGCCGAATCTCTATTATTTAGATGTTCGAGGAAGGATTCCGAGAATTTTTCTACGACGAGGCGGTAATGAACTGTGGGATTACCATTAGCCTTTTTAAGTTTAGTCTCTAACACGCCTTTAGCTACGAGTAGCCTCGCCGCCTTGCGAACCTGATACTCGCTCAGGAAAATCTCCCGTTTCCAATCCTCATATGTTTTCCAGAACCAGCCGTTAGGCATCGTCGCACGGTCTGTCCAATAGAGAACCTGATTGAGAAACAGCGCGGCGTCGGACGAGCCTGTGTAGCGCACGAACTCGGTCGGTATGACTAACACGTTGTCCCTGCCCGTCAAGGCTTTTATCAAAGTAAGTGCGTCGTCGCGCACGGTGGATTTCCTCCTGTTGCTGCGCTTATCATTTTGAGTTACATTATTCATGTTCGTATCACCATTTAGTTCGAGCCGCGCTGACGCCCATTCGCTTGCGTCGGCGCGGTTTTCTATCTGCAATAAAAAGAACGGAGTCGGACAGTTGCGCTGCCGCAAACGTCCATCCTCCGTTCGCTAGACGATTTATATTTCGAGTTGTGGGGGCAACATAACGGAATCCGTTATGTTGCCCCCACGACCTCTGTAGGAGGAACGTAACCTATCATGAGACGCTCCCCCACAACGATGGATTCTTAGCCCAGTGCCAAGAACTGAACGGGTAAACTGGGGCAGGGGCGCGCGGAATCCGCTGTTCAAGCTCTTCCCTGAATTTCGACACTTCTTCAGGCGGAAGTGCGAGCTTCGCTAAACGCTCGTCCGCCTGCTTCCAAAACCTTTCGCGTTCGTAATACCCACGCTCCTTAAAAGTGCCCTGAAGATGCCGCTCCTTGACCGACCCCATGTATAAAATACTCTTCCGGCGGGGCTTCCCTGTCTCGTCGCGGTAGCTGGTAAAAATCTCCGCCTGAAGGCGCATACCGCCCCCCTTTAACTCAGTCCGTTTCCACTTCAGAAACATAACGATTAGTCCACTAAGCTACTTCTGCTACCCGCTGTTCGTTGGCAGACAGATACTGGTTAATGTGTGATGCGCTGACAAAAATTTTCCCCCCGACGCGGTAACAACTAAGCCGACCACGCCGGATTTCACGCCAAACAGTTACAGGGCTTATAGGCCCAAGTAGATGACCGTTTGCTACCTGCTTGATAGTGTATTTCTGCTCTTGATTCTTATTAGCTTCATTCATTGAACTGTTTTTCACCCTGCTACTAGAATGCTCAACTATAATAAAAGCCCCTGCCTTTGTCAAGGACAAGCTATTGAAAACAAAAGAGTTATCTGGACGGCGGTAAGCTAACCATGCGTTTTACGGAAAACCGTAATGTATTTGTTGTGAGTATGGTCTTTGCAGCAAGAAAAAAGGCTGCCGTATGCCTTATGCAAATACGCGACAGCCTATTTGTTCGTGGTGTGTTACTTGGACGGCCAGTAATTACTAGCTAGTACGGGACGCCGTACTAGGCTCGAAGACAAGTAAATCCCCGACGCCGCATCCGAGTACCTCGCATAACTTCTTTAATGTTGATATGCCAATCTTTTTGAAGTCACCCCGCCAAAGTTGTGCTGCTGACTCCTTAGAGCCGCCGATTTTCTGCCAAAGCTGAAAAGCGTTTTCGATTCCTTTTTTCTTCGCCATGTCTTGAATATGTGACACTACTTCATAAGCCTTCCTTGATACTGTTTGTCCATTTGATGTTTCTTGCGGCTTAATGGATTCCGTGAAACCCGATGCCGATTGTTCTGGCGTGTCTCGGTTGAAAGAAGTGAACAAATTTTGTAAGCCGTCGGGCAAGGTTTCTTCGTCCGATACTTCCTTCCTTCTTTTGCTGGCTGGCCTGTCTGTATCGCCGCCCAACCAAGACATAAAGTCTTCCGCCTTTTTCTTCCTTCTTTTATTAACTGGAGGATATTTCTTAATGGCTTGTTTGTACTCTTCTGTTTTCCCTAGTGTTGTAAGCGTTCTTTTATGAAGAGCAGATATACGATTAACGACAGGCTCATCAGGACTTTCCTTGGCAAGTTCTTTTTCTGGGATTTGCACGCTTGTATAAGCGTCGGAGAAAATTCGATAAGTCCTTCTTCCTTTACGCATACACGCCCTTCGATGCATTAGCTTGTTCACTTCTCTGGGCTTGAAGTCGCTGAGTTTCATATCTTCCCTCATCAGGTCTATTCAAAAGAACACATCGCGGATAGTAAGTGTAGCGCGCAGATAGCGTCAAGCAATTTTTACGGAATCCCGTAAAAACTGCTTGACGCTGGTTACGGAATTCCGTAATATACGTTGATAAACCGCCCTGAGCGGCAACTACTAAAAGGATGGATTAAGAGATGATTGAACTTCGGTCGAAAGAACAGATGCGGAACGCAATCAGGAGGGCTTACCAACTCCGCCCTTTTGTTCGGGTGCGCGGCTTCCGCTGGTACGAGGTAATGTCCAGCAACAACGACTCAGTTTACACAGTCCACTTCTACAAGAGAGGTCGCCAGAGGCTAGGTGAGTGTAACTGCAAGGCTGGCGAACGAGGCTTGATTTGCTACCACATGGCTGGCGCGGCGGCTGTCCACATGGGCATTGCATCCATGCGCCGAGCGGCGTAAGGCGATGGGCATAGGAAAGCGCCAACTTCCCTATGCCCCTTACATCAACCCCTTCCGGTCAAGAAAGGAAAGAAGATGTGCCCCGATAGTATCAACTCGAAAGGTCATGCGGCAAAGCCGAAAAAATATCCCATAAAGCACAAGCGCCCAGTAGGGCGAATCATACAGCGAGCGCCTAATCGTTTTTTAGTGTGGATTCATTCTCACACGGATTCGAGCGGGCAGAAAAAACGCTACACAAAAATGTGGAGTACCTTAAAGGAAGCGGATGCCGACCTCGCGCGGGTAGTGGCTCAGCGTAATCGCGGCAAGGGAGTAGTAGATACCAATGAAACCCTCCGCGCCTTTATAGAAAGATTCTTGAGCGAGGCACACGCCCCCAGAGTTAAGTCTTACGTCAACGGCAAAGTGACGAGAGCGTTTAAGGCGTGGGTCTTCCCGTTCATCGGGTACAAAAAAGTTCGCAGCATAACACCCGCCGACGTTCAAAACCTGTACACCACCCTTCGCGGCAGGATTTCGCCGCGAACTAACGCCCCTCTTTCGGAGGCGACCATCCAGCGCGTTCACGTTCACTTACGCATGGCTCTTAACTGGGGTCTAAAGACAGGAGAATTAAGCCGTCACCCGATGGAGAACGTTACGGTTCGCAAACCGCCGCGCCAAAAGATGGTGACGTTCTCCGAACAGCAGATTCGCCTTTTCTTCCAGAAGTGGGAGGAGTATCAGGCGGAACATCCCTTGCGGATTCCTTACGGCTGTATCTTCCACGTCGCATACGAGACGGGGATGCGCCCCGAAGAGTACTTAGGTCTGCAATTCTCCGACCTTCATCTGGACGACGACCTGCCACACATACGAGTCCAGCGCGTCGCCATCCGCGACATAGCAAAGGGCGGCTGGTGGTTTGACGAGCCGAAGACGAAGGGCAGCGTGCGGAACATCCCCATCAGCCGAGAATTGGCCCAAATGCTGCGGCTGCAACGGCTGACGGTCGAAAATTACAAGCGGCTGCGGGCTGAAGCTTGGCGCGAGAATGATTTGGTCTTCCCAAATCAGAAGGGCGAGCCGATTTACCAATACCTACTTACAGACCTGTTCCGCGAAATTGTCAGGGGCATCGGCTTAGACCCCAAGAAGTATCGCCTCTACACTTGGCGGCATTCGATGGCGACACTGGCGATTGCCAACAAGGTCAACGTGAAGGCTGTTAGTGAAAGGCTGGGGCACGCCGACATCTCGCGGACGCTCGAAACCTATACGCACGTCCTTCCTAGTATGCAGCTTGAAGCGGTCGAAGCCCTCGGCGCGATTGCTTACAAGCGGGATACAGAGACGCGGATTATCAATGCCCAAGCGGCGGAAGGGGACGCGACCAGACCGTGTTAACTGGGTGAAAGGCTAAGATTATGAGGGCGTTGGAGTGGTTCCGACGCCTTTATAAGCAAGGTAAAACTGACGGGTACACCAGAGGTACACTAGGTGAAATGACATTCCTATCAACTCCGGTTAAAGTAATATTTTCTCTTAATCGCCTGCGCGGGTAACACATTGATGGTCAATCGGTTCCCCGCGCGCGCGAACCGCTTCATCAGGTGGTTCTTCGAGTGCGGGTGGTGATACCACCAGTCCTCGCCGCCGAAACAGACAATGCTTTTTCCCTGTAAAATAGCCGTTTCTCTCTCGTGAAATAAGCTTAAATTTCCACCTGTTTAGACTCCTGAGGTAGACAAGAGGTAGACAAGGTAAACAACATTAAGTTGTGAATAATATCATGCGAAAGCATCTGCCCGTACACGCACTAACTAGCTATCGATTTGAGGAGACAGATTACTGGCGGTAGAGGAACAACGTTTAATTGGCACTGCGGGTATAGGCCCTGATAGAACCTTCCGCTAAAGATCGAATACAAGCCGGAGGCAGGCATTTTGGTGCTTAGTTGTTAGCGTGTAGTATTCATAAGCCCGACTTTCGACTGACGGATCGCTGGGTATAATGACGACATTGACCCGAACCGTACAGACAAATAAACCCCTCGGCATTATTTTCTAGGTTTAATAAGGAGGCGGTAAAGAATGGATAGCGAACAGGGGAAGCAGCAGACTATCTTCCTGATTGAAGAGGACGACGAAACGCGCCGGGTGTTGGTGAAGAATCTGCGCAGGGACGGCTACCGCGTGATAGTGGCGCTCGATGAAGAGGACGCGCTGGAAAGAGTCGGCGGCGGACACGTCCACGCCGATTTAGTGCTGGTCAATCTCGTCGGGAAGACTTTGGATGAGGCGCTGAGACTGGGGCGCGGAGTCCGCAAGCACGCCCAATATGACGGTCCCACGCCGCTCGTCGTGATGCCTGAAAAATACAGCAAGGACGTGGAAGGCACGGACGTAAACGTCGAAGGCAACGACTGGATACATTACCTCGGGGAAGAACCCGACCAACTAAAGAATCTTCTCTCCCGCCTCACGTCGAGAGTATAGGCGCACAAGCGGCGGCGATCCTTGATGCTTACCAGGAGAAAACGACTGAAACGCAGCCCACAAGCGCGGAGACGATTCACTGGCTTGTGATTGTCGGTTATGCGGAAAGAGCCTGCTCTATTTTCCGGGGCAGGCTCTAGAATTCGCGGCGCTTTCTTAACAACTAGGCGGCCTTGAGGAACTGATGCAGAACGGTATTTAATTGAGCGAAGTCAACGGGCTTGGTGATGTATTCATTGAATCCTACGGCAAGGGCTTTATCACGATAGTCTGACATGTTATTGGAAGTGCAGGCCACAATCGGCACTTCACAAATGCCCTGAGTCTCGCGTATCCGCCGCGTGGCAGCAAAGCCGTCAAGCACAGGCATGTTCAAATCCATGAATATCAAGTCTGGACACTCACGCTGAGCAATCTCTACGGCCTCCTGACCGTTCGTTGCTTCTACCACGTGGTAGCCAAAGATACTGAGCAACTCCTTCAAAAAATCACGAATACAGTCGTTGTCGTCCACGACTAAAATTACAAGCGGGGCGTTCCCGGTTAAAGCCATGATGAACCTATACACAAACTAAAGTTCCAGCAGGGGACGACAGGATAAATGTCTCTGCGAAAAGATTAAGGCTAGAACGTAGGTTAAGCCCGATTGGTGTTCCTCCGTTGAAGGAATAAGGTTTCAGCAGTAAACATTCCGAATGTACGCCCCGCTAAAACGATAGTCAAGGCTATATGTACGCAACCGTACATATAGCCTGAGGACGGCAAGCAGCAATAGAATCAAGCAACTTTAAGTGATTCTGATGGCTTCGTGTAAATTCTGCCGAAGCGCAAGCCACTGGCGCAGAAGTTATCCAATAGCTTGAGATTGCTGGCACGTCGGCCGCCCCCGCGCTTTCAAGGTACACGGGAGGTGCGCGAGAATTGAAATACTGAAACGCGGCCGAGGGGAACGCATGAGACGCGCGCCCGTGTGTCTAAGTCTCATTCGCCGCGCCGGCCGCATCTATTGTTTTTTATCTTCGAGTTGATACACTACCGGCACACTTGAGGAGGATGGTTGACTCGAATGCCTATTTTGCTCGCCGTCGTGGGCCTGGCCGGGACAGGGAAGTCGGAAGTGACCGGTTACATCAAGGAGAGGTACGGTTATCAGGCGATCTACTTCGGGGGGTACGTCCTGGAAGAGATTAAGACTAGGAACCTGGAAGTCAACAGTCAGAACGAGAGACTCGTCAGGGAAGACTTGCGGCGGCAGCACGGCATGGATGTGATAGCCAGGCTGAGCGCCGAAGACATCCGCAGGGGCCTGGACGGCGGGCATAACATCGTCATCGACGGGCTCTACAGTTATTCGGAATACAGGTTCTTAAAAGAGCTGGCCCCCGGACGCTTTTACACGTTGGCGGTGCACGCCTACAAGGAGATGAGGTACGAGCGGCTCGGCCGGCGGAGTTACAGGCCGCTGACGCCAGCCGAAATTGACGACCGGGACATGTTCGAGCTGGCGAACCTGGAGAAGTGCCCCCCGATTGTGCTGGCGGACTATCACGTGGTCAACGAGGGCTCAATCGGCGACTTGCGCCGGAGGATAGACGCCGTCTTTGACCTCCTGGAGGGCGGGTAATTGAGGGCAGTTGCGTTACCGGCTGCGGCCGGGTATACTGCGAAGCAATCAGGGCGGTTGGTGAATCCTTCCGCCCGTAGCGGTTGACGGGGTGAGGACGTTGACCGCACACATAAACAGGCGCGACGGCTCCCAAGGCTGGCGCGCCTGTTTGCTTTTGCCCTCGGTGCTGGCGGCGCGCGACGGCCGCGTGGTAAAGTTTAAAGCGTCGGAAATTTCCCCGCGGAGAGTAAGTAAACCGTGAAATTCGGCGTCATTGTCTTCCCCGGCTCAAACTGCGATCACGACGCTTACCACGTCATCTCCAAGCACGTCGGCCAGCCCGTCGACTTCATCTGGCACCGCGACACGGACCTCAGTTCCTACGACGCGGTCATCATCCCCGGCGGCTTCTCCTACGGCGACTACCTGCGCGCGGGTGCCCTGGCGCGCTTCTCGCCCGTCATGTCTTCGGTCAAGGAGATGGCCGCGCGCGGCCGCCTGGTGCTCGGCATCTGCAACGGCTTCCAGATTCTCTGCGAGGCGGGGCTTTTGCCCGGCGCGCTGATACGCAACCGCGACCTGCACTACATCTGCGACCACGTCCGCATCCGCGTCGAGACGACCGAAACGCCTTTCACCAACCGGCTGAAGGCGGGGAGCGTGCTCAGCATCCCCATCGCGCACGGCGAGGGCAACTACGTCTGCGACGACGCGACGCTCGAAGAGTTGCAGCGCGAGGACCGCGTCATCTTCCGCTACTGCGACGAGCGCGGCGAGGCGACGGAAGAATCTAACCCGAACGGCTCGCGCGACAACATCGCGGGCATCTGCAACCGCGAGCGCAACGTGCTCGGCCTGATGCCGCACCCGGAGCGCGCCTGCGAAGACCTGCTCGGCTCGTCGGACGGGAGCGGCGTCTTCAGCTCGCTCGCCGCCACGCTGGCCGCCACGGCCGCCGCTTACTGAGTCAAAGAGATTTCCCAAATCGTGATGGACGAGAGAAGAGAAGAGGAGCGAAAGACCGTCTCGCTCGAAGTCCGCTGGGAGGGCGGCTCGGGCCGCCACTCGGCGCGCGTCAGCGACCTCAGCCTCGGCGGGTGCTACCTGGACACGCTCGGGCAGGCGGAGGTCGGCGAAGTCGTCGGCCTGGAAATCAAGATGCCTTCTGGCGAGTGGCTCCCCTTGCGCGGCACCGTCGCCTTCCAGCACCCGGGCCTCGGCTTCAGCATCTGCTTCACGTTCATGACCAACGAGGAGCAGTACCAGCTCACGCAGTTAATCAACTCTCAATCCTGACCCGAAATCCGCACTTGAAGACGGCCGGCAATCACAGGCGGCGAAGGCGAGAGGACACTCCTCCTGAATCTTCTTCCGCGCCCGCGCGCCTGCCTAAACCTGAGTCCGAAGAGATTCTCTCCTGGGAAGAGGTGAGCCGCACGCACCCCGTGCGCAACGGCGTCTACCAGCGCAGCGGGCGGCTCGTCTCGCTTCTGACGGACTTCGGCCGCATCAACCCGTGTTACCCGGACCATTTGGGCGAGACGGAGGACACGCTCTATTACACGGGCAACGGCCGGCGCGGCGACCAGTATCTTAACCCGGGCAACCGCGCCCTGCTCGCGGCAATCGAGAGCGGCCACAGCGTGCCGCTCTTCAACAAGCTCGCGGTCGGCCGCTGGCAGCACATGGGCTTCTGGCGCGTCACGTCGGGCCGCCAGCTCTTCGACGAGCGCGAGAACCGCATGCTCTGGCAGTTCACGCTCAAAAGGGTCCGAAGCCCGAAGTCGGAAGTCCGAACTCGCAGAACTAATCGCTGAATTCTATCGTTTGGACTTTGGACATCGTTTTAGTTATTCTTCCCGTCCCAATGCTGAAAGGAGTTTAGAAGAACATGAGAAATCGCAGATTTGTCGTCGCCGCCCTCTCGCTGCTGCTCGCCGCGTCCGCCATCACGCCGGCCCACGCGACTAACCCTGGCGGCACAGGCATAGGCCAGCCCGTCGCGGACTTCAAGCTGCCGGACACGGACGGCAAGGAGCGCTCGCTCGCGTCGCTGAAGGGCGAGAAAGGCACCGTCATCATCTTCATCTCCGCGCAGTGCCCGATGGTCAGGGCCTACAACGAGCGCATAGAGAAACTGGCACAGGACTACCGCGCCAAAGGCGTCAACGTCGTCGGCATCAACTCCAACGTGACGGAGTCCGCGGACGACATCAAGCGCCACATCAGCGACAACAGCTTCTCGTTCGTCGTCCTGCGGGACAAGGGCAGCAAGATCGCGGACATGCTCGGCGCGGAGCGCACGCCCGAAGTCTTCTTACTCGACGCCTCGAACAAGCTCGTCTACCGCGGCCGGATTGACAACCACAGGGACGTGGCGCTGGTGCAGACGAGCGACCTGCGCAACGCCATCGAAGAGACGCTCGCCGGCAAGTCCGTCACGAAGACGGAGGCCGCGGCCTTCGGCTGCACGATCAAGCGCGGGTAGAGGCGGTCGATGAAGAGTAAAGTCCTTCTAGTCCTCGCCGCCGCGGCCCTCCTCATTCTGCCGGTCGCCACGCCGTCGCAGAAAGGCGGGGCCGCTTCTTCCGCCTCTACGGCGCGCGCGGTCTCCGTGCGCGAGATTGACCTGGACGGACTCAAAAAACTTATCGGGCGGGAAGGCGCGGGCGCTGCCCGCCCGGCCCGCCCGCTCCTCGTCAACTTCTGGGCCACCTACTGCGAGCCCTGCCGCGACGAGTTCCCGGACCTCGTGGCGATAGACAGGGACTACAGGGCGCGCGGCCTGGAGTTCGTCACCGTCTCGCTCGATGACGCGGCCGAGATAGAAACTGCCGTGCCGGAGTTCCTGCGCTCGATGCGCGCAGAG
>Ga0196977_1000560_pt1 | contig 18684 bp, 17 predicted proteins | sample S3v_1013CmetaG_FD_148634 | JGI IMG/M metagenome (GOLD analysis project Ga0196977, IMG submission 148634) | Soil microbial communities from Anza Borrego desert, Southern California, United States - S3+v_10-13C | ecosystem: Environmental > Terrestrial > Soil > Desert | place: USA: California...
GTGATCGATCCCGGCGCGAGCGAGGGGCCGCTGACCGAAGTGCGCGGGCTGGTCGAGAAGCCGCCGGCCGCCGAGGCGCCGTCGAACAAGATCATCTCGGGCCGCTACATCCTCCAGCCCGAAGTCATGCGCACGCTCGAAGGCCAGGAGAAGGGCGCCGGCGGCGAAATCCAGCTGACCGACGCGATGGCGCGGATGATCGGTCGGCAGCCGTTCCACGCGGTGACCTTCGCCGGGCGCCGCTACGATTGCGGCAGCAAGACCGGCTTCATCGAGGCGACGCTGGCGCTCGCGCTCGAGCGCGACGACATGGGCGCCGACGTGCGCCGCATCGCCGAGCGGCTGCTGGCCGGCTAGCGCCGCTGCCGGCAAGGCCTTGTTAGGGCCTCGCCGCTAACCTGACCCGATCTGGTGCGCCGCCCCGCACCCCGCTGGACGACCGGCGGGGGGGATGACAGCCACGCCGCAGCAAATGGGAAAGGGACCGGCCGTGCCCCCGACGACCGCCAACCTGCGAGGCTCCGTCGCGCTTCCCGCGACCACCGTGCTCAAGCTGCTGCTGCTGGCGTTCTATCTGGCGTGGGATTACCAGGCGATCGCCGGGCGCGTCGCCTCGCTCGGGGCATCGCCGGCGCTCGTCGCGTGGCTGGCGCTCTACACGCTGCTGGCGCTGGCGCTCGCCGCGGCGGCGTTCATTCCCGGCCATCTGCTGCGCTTCGCCTTCGCCGCGGTGCTCGCCGCCGGCTCGGTGATGCTGCACAGCTACGAGTGGGCGACCGGCTCGCCGCTGACCTACAACGCCTTCGAGACGATGCTCGCCTCGCGCGGCGACGCCAGCGATGCGGCGAGCCAGCACGGCGACGTGCTGCTCCAGGCGCTCGGCGCGGCGGCGATCCTGCTCGCAGCGATCGCGCTGCCGCCACGGCGACACGCGCTGCGCTTCGGGCTCGGCTGGCTCACGCCGGCGGGGGCCGTGCTGGCGCTCGCCGGCCTGCTCTACGTGCGCGGCGGCGAAGGCGCGCGCGCCCTGCCGGCGCCGTTCTCGCCGATCGCCCAGGCGGGCATCATGGGGGCGCTCTCGCTGACCGAGGAAGGCGGTCCTCGCCAGCCGGTGACGCTGGCGCCCGCCGCGCCGCTCGTCCCGGGCGACGTGGTGCTGGTGATCGACGAAAGCGTCGCCGCCAACTACCTCGACATCAATCACCGCGACGGCGTCCATTCGGGCCTGGCCGAACTGCGGCCAGGGCTGGAGATCGTCAACTACGGCGTCGCCGCCTCGGTGACCAACTGCAGCGCCGGGAGCAACCGCACGCTGCGCTTCGGCGGGACGCGCGAGACCTATCGGCATACCGCCCGGATGGCGCCGTCGATCTGGGCCTATGCCCGCAAGGCCGGCTACCGGACCGTCTATCTCGACGGGCAGCGGCGCAACGGCCGGCTGCAGAACCTGATGGACGAGGCCGAGCGGGCCGAGCTCGACGCGTTCGTCCAGCTCGGCGATCTCGCGGTGCCGCAGCGCGATCTCGAGCTGGCGGCGATGGTCGCCGACCGCCTGCACAACGGCGTCGCCGAGTTCATCCTCGTCAACAAGGTCGGGGCGCATTTCCCGGTGGCCGACAAGTTCCCCGAGGACGCCGCCGAGTTCGCCCCGTTGCCGGCGCGCGGCGAGACCAGCCGGATCATCGACATGGGCCCGGTGCACGGCAGCCATCGCGGCACCGCGGCCGAGTGGCGGCTGTACCGCAACGCCTACCGCAACACGCTGATCTGGAGCACCGGCGGGTTCTTCGACCGCCTGCTGCCCCGCGCCGCGGGCTCGGGCGCGGTGATCCTCTACACCTCCGACCATGGGCAGGACCTCCACGAGCGCGCCAATCCCGGCAAGGGCACGCACTGCGTCAACGACCCGCTGCCCGAGGAAGGCGCGGTGCCGCTGGTGGTGATCGACGCCGCCGGCGGCGCGACGCTCGACTGGCGCGGTTCGGCGGCGGCGCACTTCGACGCGACGAGCCACTTCCGCCTGTTCCCGACGCTGCTGCAGCTGATGGGCTACGCGCCGGAGGACACCGCGGCGATGTACGGTCCGACGCTGGTCGCCGCCGACAAGGACCCGATGACCTTCACCGCCAACTACTTCGCCGCGCTCGGGCGCGATCCCGGCTGGCGGCCGGTCGAGCATGCCAAGCTGGCGGCCCCGCCGCGCTCCGACTTCACCACCCTCGCCGCGCGCTGAGCTAGCGCAGCTGGCTGTCCTTGCTGCCGCGGCGGTTGATCCCGCTGAAGCGGCGCTGGCTGTCGCGGGCGGACTGGCAGGCGACGCATGTGCGCGCACCGGGCAGCGCCTGGCGCCGCGCCTCGGGGATCGGCTCGCCGCATTCGTCACAATGCGTCGCGCTTTCGCCGGCCGGCATGTTGGCGCGCGCCTGCAGCACCGCGTCCTTGACGGTGTCGTCGATCTGGTCCTGCACCGCGCCGTCGCGCGTCCATCCGCCTGCCATGTCCGCTCCTTTCGACGCTAAACGCAGGAGATCAGATGTCGTTGCGGATGGTGGCGAGCGCGCCGCCGTCGATCTCCCACTTGGCGCCGTTGACGTAGCTCGCCTCGTCGCTGAGCAGGAAGCTGACGACGTCGCCGACCTCGCGCGGCTGGCCGACGCGGTTGAGCGTGGCGACCTGGCCGAGCTTATCCATCCCGGCCTGGACGTCGTCGAACATCTGCTCGAGCATGCCGACCAGCAGCGGGGTCTCGATCACGCCCGGCATCACGCAGTTCACGCGCACACCTTTCTGCGCCACCTCGCTCGCCGCGGTGCGGGTCAGGCCCACGGCCCCGTGCTTGGCGGCGTTGTAGGCGCATGCGCCCGCGAGCCCGCGCTCGGAGCCGATCGAGGCGGTGTTGACCACTGCGCCCTTGCCGGCCGCGACCATGTGCGGCAGCACAAAGCGAAGCCCGAGGAACATGCCGCGCAAGTTCACGTGCAGCACGCGGTCGAACATCGCGATGTCGTATTCGTGGGTCGGCGCGAGCTCGCCTTCGATCCCGGCGTTGTTGAAGAACCCGTCGATGCGGCCCCAGGCGTCCATCGCCGCGCGGGCATAGCGCTCGACTTGCGCTTCGTCGGCGCAATCGGCGTGATGGGCGATAACGTCGTAGCCGGCGTCGCGGAGCTGCGTGGTGCGCTCCTCGAGCCGGTCGGCGGCGATATCGATCAGCATGACCTTCGCGCCTTCGCGGGCGAGAATCTCGGCGGTCGCGAAGCCGATCGCGCCGGCGGCGCCGGTCACCACCATGGTCTTGCCTTCGTGGCGCATCATTTGCCTCCCTTGCGAAACGGCAGCGTGAGCAGGAACCACATGAGCTTCGGCGTCAGCAGCTTGCGGAACGCGCGCGCTTCCTCGGGCGTCAGCGTGGCGGCCATCGGCATCGTGCCGAACACCTTGCCCTTGAGCACCAGGTTGTCGCCCTGGCGCTCCACTTTGGTGACCTGCATCAGCTCGGACTTGTCGGCGGCGTAGATCTTCATGGAACGGCGATCCGGTCGAACTCGATGCCGAGGTCCTCGGCCATGACCATCGCGGTCGCGCGGCCTGCTCCGAACACGCCGCCGCCCGGGTGCTGGAACGGGCCGACGAGGTAGAGCCGCTCGATGCCCGGCACGCGGTACTGGCCCAGCTCGGGCGTCGGGCGGTGCGCGCCGGACTGATAGGTCGTGGTGGCGATGCCGTGGAGGTCGCCGCGCAAGAAGCTGGGGCTGGTGCGCTCCATGTCGACCGGGCTGTCGCAGTGGTAGTCGAGGATGCTCATGTCCTCGACGTAGCGGCCCATCCGGGCGATGATCTGGTCGGCGAACTCGCGCTTGGCCTCGTCCCACGGGCGGCCGTCGGGGCGCTCGTAAGGCACGTAGTCCCACGCATGGAAGATCACCTTGCCTTCCGGCGCGCGGCTCGGATCATGCTGGGTCAGCTGGCCGACCCCCACCAGCGGTGTGGGCGACATCTGGCCGTAGCGCAGCTCGTCGAAGGCGCGGCGCAGGTCCTCGTATTCGGCGGGCATCAGCTCGTACATGACCGCCGACAAGTCGCCGGCCTTGAACTTCAGCGGCGCGTCGAGCGCGGCGTGGACGGTGAAGCAGGCGGCGGGCGTGATGTGCGTGCGCAGCGCTTTCTTCGCCACCGTCGGCGACACCGCCGGCACCATCTCGGGGAGCAGGTGCGGGTGGATCGCGCCGATCACCCCGTCGCCGCACGACAGGCGCTCGCCATCGTCGAGCACCACGCCGGTGGCGCGGCTGCCGTCGGTGACCACCTCGCGCACCTGGGCGTTCGCGCGCACCGCGCCGCCATGATCCTCAATGCAGGCGATCAACGCGTTGGTCAGGCTGCCCGAGCCGCCGACCGGCACGCCGAAGCCGAACTTCTCGAGGAAGCCGAGGAACACGTAAGCGCCGATCCCGGTCGCCTTCTCGTCGGGGCTGACCAGGTTCTCGCCGGCGACCCGGCCGAAGTGCGCCTTGACCTTGTCGTGCTCGAACAGCTCTTCCATCAGGTCGAAGGTGCTCATGCCCATCGTGCGCATGATCTCGCGGCCTTCGGCGCTCTGGTCCATCATCGCGGTCTGCGCGCCGACCGGCATCGGCGGCGAGTAGAGCCCGGCCTGGATCATCGGCAGCCATTCGGCCGCCTGGCGCGACAGCTCGAGGAATGTATCCGCGTCCCTGGCGCTGAACTTGCGGATCGCCTCGGCGGATTTGGCCGGATCGCGGTAGAGCGGCAGGGTCGTTCCGTCCTCCCATACGCTCATCATCGGCACTTCGGGGAACACGTACTTGAGGCCGTACTTGCGCTTGAGGCCGAGTTCGTCGTGCAAGAGCAGCGGATTGCCCTGGATGAAGATATGGCTCATCGAATGCTGGTCGTGCTTGAACCCGGCCAGCGTCAGCTCGCGGGTGACGACGCCGCCGCCGAACCACTCGTTGCGCTCGAGCACGAGCACCTTGCGGCCCGCCACCGCGAGATAGGCCGCGGCGACGAGGCCGTTGTGGCCGGATCCGATGACGATGATGTCGGCGTCAGCCATCTAGTCCCCCTCCCCTTCAGGGGAGGGGTCAGGGGTGGGGGCTGTCAGCCCGTGCCAATCCCTTACAGGCCCCACCCCAACCCCTCCCCTGAAGGGGAGGGGCTTGTTCGCTCGTGTCGGCACGCGCTGCATCATACCATCGCACTCAGCGCCAGATCGCTGAGCTTCTGGCAGCGCTCGATGTTGGCCGCCTGGGTCATCACCCCGGCGCTGCACAGCGCGAAGCTGACGTCGCGCGCGGGGTCGACCCAGAACATCGTGCTGCCCGCGCCGTAGTTGCCGTGCGTCTCGGGGCTGGCAAGCGTGCCGAACAAGTGGTGGAACACGCCGCTCCCGCGCACCTGGAAGCCGATGCCCTGGTTGGCCGGCGGGACTTCCCAGCCGGCGTTCTCGGCCACGCGCTTGTAGAGCTGGTTGGGCATGTCGCCGGTGCGGACCTGCCGCGCCAGCGCGAGCGTCGCGGGCGAAAGGAGGCGCACGCCATCGAGCTCGCCGCCGCGGCGGAGCATCTCGGCAAAGCGGTAGAGGTCGCCGCTGGTCGAGGCGCAGCCGACGTGCGGGGCTTCGACCTCCGGATCCTCGAACAGCGCGTGATCGCCGGGGATGTTGCGGGAGAGATGCTGGATCGGCACCGTGCCGCGCATGTCGGGCTTGACGTGGCGCGGGGCGAGGTCCGGGCGCAGACCCATCGAGGTGCTGTCCATCTTGAGCGGGGCGAACAGGTCCTCGTGCAGCAGTGTCCGGTAATCGCGCCCTTTCGGGTCGGTGCGCACCAGCGCGGTGCCCATCAGCACGTGGTTGACCAGCGGCGAGTAGTCGCAGCGTGTGCCCGGCGGGACTTCGCCGTGGACGTGCTCGATCGAGGCCTCGAACAGCTCCTGCAGCCGGTCGAGGTACATCCCCGGCTTCGGCGTCCACACCCCGGGCATTCCCGCGGTGTGGGTCAGCAGGTGATAGAACGTCGCGTCCTCGCGCGGGGCGCCGGTGAACTCGGGCAGCACGTCGCGGACCTTGGTGGTGAGCGCGAAGCGGCCTTCCTCGATGGCCTTGAGGATCAGGACGTTGGTGAACGCCTTGGTGACCGAGAAGATCGAAAAGACGTTGTCGTAGCAGAGCGGCTTCTCGCCCGCGCTATCCTCGGCCCCGATCGCCTCGGCGAACACCACCTCGCCGCCGCGCCCGATCGTCAGCACCGCGCCGAAGTAATCGCCGCGCGCGATGTCGGCGAGGATGACCTCGCGCATCTTGTCCAGCCGTTCCTGCCAGACCGCCATTGCCGTCACCCCGCCGCGATGATGCCGCCATCGACGGCGAGCATGGCGCCATTGATGAACGCGGCGTCGTCGGAAAGCAGGAATGCCACCGCCTTGGCGACGTCGTCGGACGTGCCGTTGCGGCGGAGCGGGATGTTCTTCGCGCGCTGTTCGTACTGCTCGGGCGTCACGAAGCCCTCAGTCGCCGGCGTCGGCACGCTGCCCGGCGCGATCGCGTTGACCCGGATGCCGCGCGGCCCGAGCTCACCGGCGAGCACTTTGGTCAACCCGGCGATACCCGCCTTGATCGTGGTATAGGCCCCGGTGTTCGGCCGCCCGCGATAGGCGACGGGAGACGAGTAATTGAGGATGTTGCCCGGCGCCTCCTCGTCGCGGTGAGCGAGGTAGGCCTGCACCCCCCAGAACACCGACTTGAGCCCCGCCGACAGCATCCTGTCCAGCGTCTCCTCGGTCACCTTCTCGATGGGCTCGTAAACCAGCACCGAAGCGTTGTTGATGACGGCACGCAGTGGGCCTGCATCGCGCTTGAACGCCTCCGCGACGTCGAAGAACGCCTGCCGCCGGCCAAGGTCGGCTTCATAGGCGAAGGCCTTGCCGCCAGCGCCGCCGATTGCCGCCGTGACGTCATGCGCGGTCTGGCCATTGATGTCCGCGACGCCGACCACCGCGCCTTCGCTCGCGAGTTGCCTGGCAATGCCTTCGCCGAGCCCGCGCCCGGCGCCCGAGATCAGGATCGGCTGGCCGGCGAACCGCACTCAGTCCATCCCGAACAGCTTGGCCGTGTAATGGCTGTCCATGTACTCGCGCATCGCGTCGATCTTGCCGTTCGCGACCTCGAACACCCAGCAGTAGTCGTTCTCGTAGACAAGGCCGTCGAGCGTCTTGCCGGTCGAGTAGGACTCGACGCAGACCATCGGCCCGGCGCTGAACATGTTCTGCACGTGGACCTTCGGGTCGCCCGGCTCGAACATCCCCCGGACGGGCGCGAGGAACTTGTCGATGATGTCCATCCCGACGTGCTTGCCGGCGCCGGCGATGTCCTTGACCTTGGGCTCCCACACCGACTTCTCGTGATAGAATTCGCGCAAGGCTTCGAGCTCGCCCGAGCTGAGCACGTCGAAGAAATCGAGCACCAGCTGCTCGTTGGCGTTGGCGGCGGTGACGGTCATTTGAGGCCTCTCGCTTCGTCGCTCGGCACGGGAATGGTCGGCATCGGCCCGCCCTGGTGCAGCACCACGCGGCCGTAGCGGCTCTTGAACCGCCAACCGCCGTCGGTCTTCACATAATGGTCGTCGAACCCGCCGACGTAGAGCGCGCCGGCTTCCTGCGGCGGCTCCGTCGAGGCGTGGCTCGACAGCATCGCCAGGTAGTTTGTGCCGCGCGCCTCGGTCGGGCTGATCGCCTCGACCAGCACGTTGCTGACGATGTGGCGCACGAGGATCGGCGGGCGGTCGCGGAAGATCGCCTGCACGCGCTCGCGGCCATAAAACGGATGGTCGGGCTGGAACGGCCGGGCGAACTCGCAGTCCTCGGTGAACAGCTGCGCCAGGCTGGCGTGGTCGCCATTGTCGGCATAGCGCGCGAACAGCAGCGGCAGGCGGCCGCATTCGCGCTCGATCAGCACGCGCGCCAGGTCGTCCATCAATCGAGCTTCTCCTGCGCTTCGCTGTCGATTTCGGCGAACGCCTCGTTGGCGAGGCGGAAGCTGTCGACCGTGGCCGGGATGCCGCCGTAGATACCGACCTGGAGCAGCACCTCGCGGATTTCCTCGCGGCTGAGCCCGTTGTTGAGCGCGCCGCGGACGTGCGCCTTGAGCTCGTTGTGGCGGTTGAGCACCGCGATCATCGCCAGGTTGATCAGGCTGCGGTCGCGCCGCGCCAAGCCCTCGCGCCCCCAGCACCAGCCCCAGCAGTAGGTCGTGACCAGCTCCTGCAGCGGGTCGTTGAACTCGCCCGACTTCGCCAGCGCGCGGTCGACGTACGCGTCGCCGAGCACCTCGCGGCGGATCTTCATGCCCTTGTCGTAGAGGTCCTGGTCCATCGTCGCTCCTTCATTTCCCCATTTCGTCATTGCGAGCGAAGCGAAGCAATCCAGGGCGGCGCACTCTGCCGCCCCTGGATTGCTTCGTCGCTCCGCTCCTCGCAATGACGAAGGAAAGGCTCATCCCACGACCCCATAAACCGCATCGATCAGGCGCCGCGCGCGCGGGCCGTTGGTGCCGACCGCGTGCATCTGGTTGCAGCAATAGGAGAAGCCGAGCTTCGCGTCCGGGTCGCCGAAGCCGATCGAGCCGCCGAGGCCGTGGTGGCCGAAGCTCCTCATGTTGGGCCCCATGTAGACCGCCTCGGGCGTGTTGAGCAGCACGCCCATCGCCTGGTGGTAGGGCCGCTCCTGCAGCAGCTCGGTCTGGTTGTGCTGCTCGGTGATCATCGCCTCGAGCCGGTCCTGCGACATCAGCGAGATGCCGTCGGCCTCGCCCACGGTGGCGCCGTAGATGCGGGCGACGCCGCGGGCGTTGCCGTGGCCCGAGCCGGAGGCGATCTCGACCTCGCGCCAGCGCGGCGAGTTCATCGTGTCGTACCACGGCTCGGCCGGGTTCTGCAGGAACGCGAAGCTGCGCAGCACCGCGCCGTCCTGCCAGCCTTCGGGCGTGGTCGGCTTCTCGGGCACCGCCGCGTCCTTGGCCGCGAACAGCCGCGCGCCGGTGTTGGGCAGCACCTCGGCGACGTGCGCCTGCTGCTGCTCGTCCATCCCGCCGATGTAGTACTCGGCCGCCAGCGGCTTGGTGACGTGCTCCTTGAGGAACGGGCCGATCGTCATGCCGGTGACCCGGCGCAGGATCTCGCCGAGCAGGAAGCCTTGGTTGTGGACGTGGTAGGCGGCGCGCGTGCCCGGCTGCCACAGCGGGTGCTGCGCCTCGAGCGCGCGGATGTAGGCCGGGTAGTCGAAGAATCCGCCCGGATACATCGTGTCGTCGGTCAGCACCGGGATCGCCGCGGTGTGGTCGAGCACCATGCGGACCGTAATGTCCTCTTTGCCGTTCTGCGCGAACTCGGGCCAGTAGGTCGCGATGCGTTCGTTGGGGTCGATCAGCCCGCGGTCGATGGCCATGTTGAAGCAGATGCCGGTGACGCCCTTGGCGACGCTCATCATGCACACCGTGGTGTGCTCGTCCCACTCCTGCGAGCGGTCGGCGCGGGCCCAGCCGCCCCACAAGTCGACCACGGTCTCGCCGTCGAGCACGACCGAGCAGGCGGCGCCGAGCTCCTCTTCCGAGCGGAAGTTCTCCGCGAAGGCTGCGAAAACGGGCGCGAACCGTTCGTCACCGGTGCCGCGCAGGGTGAACGCGGCGCCCCGGGCAGCGACGGTTTCGTGAAACTCGAAATGCGCCATGCTCTCTCCGAATCCGCGCACCGGCCTAGGCCAGCTTGCGCGCGGGCGGAAGGGGCGGCATCGAGGGCCCATGCATGACGTGATCGTCGTCGGCGGCGGGCCGACCGGCTTCGTGACTGCGCTCGGCCTGGCGCAAGCCGGGGTCGGCGTGTGCCTGATCGAGGCCGGCGCGGCGATCATCTCGAGCCCGCGCGCGTGCGTCTATCACTGGTCGATGCTCGACGGGCTCGAGCGGCTCGGCATCCGCGAGGAGGCGGAGGCGATCGGCTACACCAAGGACGACTACCTGTGGCTGGTGAAGCAGACTGGCGAGCGGCTGCCGTACGACCTCAAGGTGCTGTCCGGCGTCACGCGGTTTCCGTACAACATCCAGCTCGGGCAGGACCGGCTGGCCGAGATCTGCCATCGCCGGCTGGCAGCTTTGCCCAACGCCGAGGTCCACTGGAACACGCCGTTCGCCGGACTCACGGAGGACGCCGACGGGGTGACCGTGCAAGCCGGCGACCGCGAGCTGCGCGGGCGCTGGGCGGTCGGCGCCGACGGCGCCGGCAGCGCGGTGCGGAAGGCGCTCGGGCTGTCGTTCGACGGGATGACCTGGCCCGAGCGGTTCGTCGCCACCAATGTCCGCCACGACTTCGAGAGCGGCGGCTACGGGCAGTCGACGATGGTGGTCGACGCCGAATGGGGCGCGGTGATCGTCAAGATCACCCGCGACGGGCTGTGGCGCTGCACGTTCATGGAGGACGCCGCGCTGCCGGTGGAAAGCTACCTCGAGCGCATCCCCGCGGCCTACCGACACCTGCTCCCCGGGCAGGGCGGCTACGAGCTGGTCCAGGCCTCGCCGTACAGGATGCACCAGCGCTGCGCGGAGGCTTTCCGCCACGGCCGCGTGCTGCTCGCCGGCGACGCCGCGCACGTCACCAACCCGACCGGCGGGTTCGGGCTGACCACCGGCCTGTTCGATGCCTTCGCGCTGTGGCCGACGCTGGCGGCGGTCGTGCTCGACGGCGCCGACCCGGCCCTGCTCGACACCTGGTCCGAGGAGCGGCGGCGCATCTTCCTCGAAAAGACCAGCCCGATGGCCTGCGTCTACAAGGACTTCGTGTTCCACGCCTGCGGCGGCGGGCCGCGGCTGGAGGAAGCGCTCGACGGCATGCGCCGGATGGTGCGCGACCCCGGCTACCGGCTCGAGCGGCTGATGTTCACCAAGGGGCTGGAGACGACGAGCCCGGCCGAGCGGTGAGCCGCTCCACTTTCGTCATGGCGAGCGCAGCGAAGCGATCCAGAGCGGTGCAGAGCCGCCCCTGGATTGCCGCGGGACCTTCGGTCCCTCGCAATGACGGTCATAGGTAGGCGATCGTCCGCACCTCGATGCTCTGCCTCGGCGCGGCGTCGGGCGGGGTGTTGGGGTCCTCGAACGCGCTGTGGGCGGTGTGCTGGACCGCGTCCGGATCGCTGTCGAACAGCTTGAACACCAGCGCTTCCCACGGCTGCATGTGCGGCACCCAGTACCAGCGGTGGCCGGGGTCGTAGGCGAGGTTGAAGCCCCACAGCGAGCGGCGCTTGAAGTCGCCGAGCCCGCCGACGACCTCGCTGTCGAACAAGTCCTCGCGGCGGACGGTGCTGGCGTCGCAGACCGCGAGCGGGGCGCTCTCGACCATCACGATCGGCCGCCACACGTTGATCAGCATGTGGCGGCGCTCGAGCCGCCGCTCGGCCTCGTCCACGGGCAGCATGTCGCGGGTGAAATCCGCGACCGTGCGCGCGCCGTAATCGACGTGGGCGCCGTGCGCCGGCTGGTTATGGCCGTGCGCGCCGGTCGCGTTGGTCCGCAGCATCGGCCCGAAGCTGACCACCCTGGCGGCCCCGGTCAGCCGCTGCACCAGCGCCTCGACCTGGCGCTGGTACCGCTCGAGCTCGCTGTCGGCGAACTCGCTCACGTCGGTCGGCGCGTCGACCAGCACGAAGCCGTTGCGCTCGAAGCTCAGCCGGTCGCGGATCGGGCGCACGTCGTGGATCGTCACCGGGTGCTCGTCGACCGGCCAGTAGCTCTTGGCCCGGTCGCCGGCGTGGAACGTCGCCTTCTCGCCGCGCACGACGTATTTCATCGTGGTCTCGACGTCGCAGACAACCGCGTCGGCTTCGCTCACCGCCACTCTCCCTGCCGGAATCGGGCGACGAAGGCGACACCCTGTCGCTTTCGGCCTGATCGAGAAACGGGCTGGTATTTCAAGATGTTGCGCCTCAAAACAGGGTGCGAAAACCGGGCGACACTTATCCTACGAAACTCCCGTTTTGCAAAAGTCCGCGGGGCGAATCCCGCTTCCCGATCCTGCACCGAATCGCGGCGTGTAGGACAGCGAAAGTTGCCCCGTCAGGCCTTCAGAAACCGCCGCAGCGCCTCGACCGCGGCCGGGAACTCGTCGAGCAGCAGGTGCGAGCCGCCCGGGATCACTTCGAGCTCGGCCTGCGGCAGGACTTCCTGCCAGTCCTGCGCCATGCCGAGCGGAACGATCCGATCGTTCTCGCCCCACAGCAGCAGCGCCGGGCGCTCGAAGCCCCGGAGCCCCTGCCGCAGCGCGCGGTCGGTCGCCGTGACATCCTCGCGCGAGGCGAACGCGGCGCGCGATTCGCGGTCGCGCAGCGCCTGCCATTCGGGCGACGGGCTGGCGGGCCAGTACGGCTCGATCCACGCCGGGTCGGCGACGAACATCTTCGGGATGTCCTGCGGCGCGACCCTGGCGAAATCGGGCAGCGAGGCCCGCTCCGACTTGAGCCCGGCCGCCGAGACCAGCACCAGCTTGTCGATGTCGCCGGGATGGGCCGCGGCATAGCGCGCCGCCATGTGCCCGCCCATCGACGCGCCGGCGAGGTGGAAGGTGTCGAGCCCAAGCGCCGGGAACAGCATCTCGTAGTGCTGGACGTAGTCGGCCATCTGATCGAACGGCGCGTCGCCGCTTTCGCCGAAGTTCGGGTGGTAGGGCGCGTAGACGCGGAAGTCGTCGGCCAGCGCGCGAGCCCATTCGAAGCCGTGGAACGTGCCGCCGCCGTGGAAATAGACCAGCGGCTCGCCCCGGCCGATCGCGTAGACGACCGTCTCGATCCCGTCGATGCGGCGGACGATCCGCTCGAAGCCCTCGGTGCTGTAAGCCCATTTCTGCATGCGGTTGCCTGTCCCGGTCTGCGTGGCGGCGCAAGCCGCAAGAACTGTCGTGGCGGTTCCGGCGCCGAGCCAGGCGAGGGCGTCGCGGCGATTCATGCGGCGACCGGCTCGACCGGCATCGGCGCGCCCTTGATCAGCTCGGCGAGCGAGGAGGCGCGCACGTCGGCGTTGCCGCGATGGGCCTGGGCGAACATCGCCGCCTTGTCCGCAGCGCGGCGCGCGGGATCCGGCTCGGACAGCAGCCGCTTGAAGTTGGTCGACATCGGCGAGGTCACCTCCACGAACACGCGCCGGCGTTCCTGCGCGTAGAAATCAAGCACGCCATCGGCGGCGCGGCCGGCGATCACCGCGCCGAGCGCGTCCGACAGGGTGTCGGCGTCGATCACCCCGCCGGTCAGGCCGAGCCCGCCGCACGGGTTGCAGGCATGCGCCGCGTCGCCGGCGAGCAGCACGCGGCCGGCACGGAAGCTCGGCGCGCAGCGCTGGTGCACGCGATAGGGCGAGAAGTTGTCGATCCGGTAGGGCACCGACGGGTCGGGCAGGATCGCCGCGAACCGCTCGGGCAGGCGCTCGAGGATCGAGGCCTCGTCGAGGCTCGCGTCCTCGCCGTACGTCAGCCGCCACAGGTTCTCGCGCCCGAGCCGGCCGATCACGCACCAGTTGACCGGATCGACGACCATGTTGGCGTTGGCGTAGCCGTAGTCGAGGAACGGGTAGTCGATGTTGGTCGCGACGAACCGGTCGGGCCAGGTGAAGCCTTCGAACGGCAGCCCGAGCAGCTGGCGCACCGTCGAGCGCGCGCCGTCGGCGCCGATGACCCAGTCGGCGGCGAAGCGGACCTCGCCCTCGGGGGTGTCGACCGCGAGGCGGACCTCGCCGTCGTCCTGCGCCAGCGCCTTGAGCGAGTGGCTCCACAGCACTTGCGTGCGCCCCAGCCGGGCGAGGTGGCGCAGGACCAGCTCGGCGAGGATGTGCTGGCCGAAGTGCAGGTTGTGGTCGAACTCCTGCCCCGGCTCGAGCGCGTCGCGCATGTCCGAGCGCATGACCTCGCCGGTCTCGAGCCAGCGCATCTCGAACTCGGTCGAGGCGAGGCCGATGGCGTGCGCCTCGTCCGACAGGCCGAGCTTGCGGAGGATGGCGATGGTGGTGTGGAAATAGACCGCGGCGCGCGGGCTGCGGACGACCGCGGGCTCGCTGTCGAGCACCGTCACCTCGATTCCCTGGCGGGCGAGTCCGAGCGCGGTCAGCAGCCCTACCGGGCCCGCGCCGACGATAACGGCCTGGCGGCGCTCGCTCATGCCGCAGCCGGCGCCGGAGCCCGGCGGGCGAGCACGCGCGGGTTGGTCTCGATCACCAGCAGCGCCGCCAGGCAGGCCAGCAGCGCCAGCCCGCCCTGAATGTAGAGCGCGACCTCGAGCCCGAAGCGGTCGGCGAGTCGACCCGCGAGCGGCGGCCCGAACACCCCGCCGGTCAGCTCGCCGATCATCACCACCAGCCCCATCGCGGTGGCGGCGCGCGCACGGCCGACCGTTTCGGTCGGGATCACGCCCATGAACAGCGGGAAGGTCCCGAGGCCCATCCAGCTCAGGAACATCAGCGCGGTCAGCACCGCCACCGGGCCGTCGAACCACAGCAGCGCGGCCGGCGCGAGGGCCATCATCAGCGTGAACACGACCAGCGGCGGCTTGCGCCCGATCCGGTCCGACCACAGCGCGATGACGATGGCGCCGACCGCCGGACAGAACCCGACGATGGCCATCACGTTGCTCCACGTCAGGTCGTCGTACCCGCGCGGCCCGTCGAGATAGAGCGGCATGAAGATCGAGCCGATGACGATCGAGCCGACCGCGCAGGCGCTGACCAGCGAGCAGGCGACGATGTTGCGGTGCGCGAGCAGTCCGCGCGCGCCCGCTCGGGCCCCGTCGTCCGGCGCGGCCGCCGCGGGCGGCGGAGCGGGCTCGTCGACGAAGCGCCAGATCAGCGCCGCGAGGATCAGGCCCGGGATGCCGGCGACGAAGAACGCCGCCTGCCAGTCGTAGGCCGCGGCGATGCGCACCAGCGCGAACGAGGCGAGCGAGGTGCCGACGATCGGGCCGAACACGTTCTGCACCACGCCGGCGTTGAGCGCCTGGCGCGTCGGCCCCGAGGCGGCGGCCATGATGGCGAGGCAGATCGGCAGGAACGGCCCTTCGGCCGCGCCCATCACCACCCGCGTGGCGAGCAGCGTCTCGAAGCTCCACGCCAGCCCCGACAGCACCGAGCAGGCGGAGAACAGCAGCAGCGCGCCGATCAGGAACGGCTTGCGCCGCCCGATCCGGTCCGACCAGCGGCCGATCAGGAACGCCCCGAGCGCCCAGGTCAGCGACAGGCCGGAGTTGGCCCAGCCGAGCTGCTCGTTGCTGAGCCCGAGATCGGGCTGCACGAACGGCGCCAGGAACGTGAGCGCCATGCGGTCGAAATAGGCGAAGCCGAACGCCAGCCCGAGCAGCACGACGACGCGCAGCTCGTACGCGGCCGGCGGCCTCGCTTGCGCGCCTGCCATCGATCCCGCGTCCATCCCGCTCCCCGCAGCCGTTCTTCCGTGTCGCCCGTGGTAGGATCGCCGCCCGCCGCCGTCCAGCGCGAGATCGCCGCGGGCGGCGCCGGCGCGCAACTTTCCTGCTCGCCCGCTGGCGAACTGTGTTGCGCGATTGCGACACCGGGGCACTTTACGGAGGACAATTGCGCCCGCCGCCCTTTGTTCGGCTCGCGTTCTCCGCTATTGCCGACGCTGGACGAGGGAGTGGGTCGCACCGCCTCCTACAAGTCGGGGTCTCCCTTGACCGCGCTCGAAGCCAGGCCGCACGGACCTTGCGCGGGCACAACGGGATTGGATCGCGGCAGCCGGCCACGGCGCCGCAACGGGAGGACACCTGATGAAGCTCAAGACGCTCGGCGTCGTATCGTCGCTCGCGATCATGGCCAGCCTGGCAACGCCTGCTTACGCGCAGGACGATCCCGCACCCGGCGCGGCCGAGGCCAACGAGGACGGGCGGACGAACGTCATCACGGTCACCGCCGAGTTCCGCGAGGCCAACCTGCAGGACACCCCGATCGCGATCACCGCGGTCAATTCCGAGATGCTCGAGGCGCGCGGCCAGACCGACATCTCGCAAGTCGCCGCGCAGGCGCCGAACGTCTCGCTGACGCCGCAGCCGCAGAACGGCGGCACCGGCCTCATTGCCTACATCCGCGGCGTCGGCCAGACCGACTTCAACTACGCGATGGATCCGGGCGTCGGCATCTACATCGACGACGTGTTCATCCCGACGCTGTCGAGCTCGCTGCTCGAGCTGATGGACCTCGACCGCATCGAGATCCTGCGCGGGCCGCAAGGCACGCTGGCGGGCAAGAACTCGATCGGCGGCGCGATCAAGCTGTTCGCCGCCAAGCCCCGCGGCGACGGCACCGGCTCGCTGCGCGTCGGCTACGGCTCGTTCGACCGGCTCGACTTGCGCGGCATGGCCGACTTCCGCGTGACCGATACCCTGGCCGCGCGCATCTCGGGCGTGTTCAAGGCCCGCGACGGCTATCTCGACCTGCTCGACTACGGGGTGACGCACCCCAACGACGTCGTCCCGTCGAACAACGCGCGCGGCGCCTATGGCGTCGTCGGCACGCAAGGCGGGCAATCGCTTGGCGCCGGACGCATCGCGCTGCGCTGGGAGCCGACCTCGACGATCGAGATCAACCTCTCGGGCGACTACACCCACGAGCGCTCCGAGCCGCAGCCGACCGTGCTACTCGCCGCCGGCCGGCCGCAGAGCGCGACCAATCCGGTGTTCACCCCGTCGGCCTCGCCGGGCGACGCCAATGCCTTCCCGGCCCAGGGCGCCGGGCCGGGCCAGCCGCCGTGGCTTCCCGGCACCGACGGGAGCGCGGTGCCGTTCGACTGCCGCTTCGTACCCGCCGGGCCGTACAGCTGCGATTCGCTGAGCACGGCCGCCTACAGCGGCGACCGGCGCTTCATCAGCTACGCCAACTTCCTCGACGGGACCGCGCCGACCCAGCAATCGCCGTACAAGCCGTACGCCGCGCTGCAGAACCAGGACTTCAACGGCTGGGGCATCCACGCCAACGTCGCCGTCGACCTGACCGACAACCTGCAGCTGTACTACATCGGCTCGTGGCGCGAATACACGACCAAGTTCGGCCAGGACCAGGATGCCTCGCCGGTGCCGATCGCCCAGCTCGACAACCGCCTCGACCACCGCGCGTGGAGCCAGGAGCTGCGCCTGAACGGCGAGTTCGGCGACGGGCTGCTCGAGTACACTCTCGGCGGGTTCTACATGGACCAGGACGGCAGCTACACCGCGCGCGTCGACCTGAACTACGCCGGCATCGACTTCATCCACGGTCCCGACACGACGCCGTCGACCTCGAAGGCGCTGTTCGCCACCGCCACGCTGCACCCGACCGACGCGTGGTCGATCTCGGGCGGCCTGCGCCGCTCGTGGGACGAGAAGACCTACACCTACTTCCGCTCGAATCCGGACGGCACCGTGCCGTTCCGCGAAGCCGACAACCTGTTCATTCCGGGCGTGCCGGCGTGCGAGTTCTTCCTCGGCGCGCCGGTGGCCGGGCCGACGGGCATCGGCAACACGCCGAACTGCCTGCTGACCGGCATCTTCGATCTCGAGGGCGCGTTCAAGGGCAAGCGGTGGGATTGGCGCCTGGTCACCGACTACCGCTTCTCCGACGAGTTCCTCGCCTACGCCTCGGTCGCCACCGGCTACAAGGGCGGCGGCATCAACCCGCGGCCGTTCTTCGGCCCGTCGGCCGGCGTCTGCCCGCCGTTCTCGTTCAATCCGGACGGGACGGTGATCCCGGCCGCGCCGTGCAACCAGATCCTGCCGTTCAACCCGGAAACGCTGATCACCTACGAGCTCGGCTTCAAGAGCGACTTCTTCGATCGCCGCGTGCGGCTGAACGGGGCGGTGTTCTACAACGATTACCAGGACATCATCTTCATCCTGTCGGCCTGCCCGTCGTCGCCGTGCATTCGCCCGACCAACGTCGGCGAGGCGAAAGTGAAGGGCTTCGAGCTCGAAACGACGGTCTATCCGGTGGACGGCCTGTCGATCGACGGCTCGGTCAGCTACATCGACGTCGAATACGATGCAGCGTCGGTCGCTCCGGCCGGCCTCAACGGCTCCGAGACCTTCCCCTACACGCCCGACTGGACCTACAGCTTCGGCATCCAGTACGATCACGACATCGGGCCGGGCACGATCGGCGCCCGCTTCGACGGGTCGTATCGCTCGGCGATCTTCACCGACACGACGAACAGCCCGTGGAGCCGCATCAACGGGCGCTTCCTCGGCAATGCGCGGCTCCAGTACACGACCGCCGACGAGGACTGGCGCCTCGCGCTCGAGGTGCAGAACGTGTTCGACAAGTATCACTTCCTCAGCATCAGCGACATCACCCGGTCGCTGGGCGCGGTCACCGCGGTGCCGGGATTGCCGCGGACGTGGATGCTGTCGGTGACGCGCAACTTCGGCCCGTCGCAGAGCGCCGCCGCGCCGGCGGCGTTCGTCCCGCCGCCCGAGCCGGTGGCGACCTACAAGCAGTGCCTCAACGGCTCGGTCGTGGCGATGGACGCGGCCTGCCCGCCGGCGCCGACCCCGCAGCCGGCGGTGCCGCCGGCGCCGGTGGTCGAGCCGTCGGGCGAGAACGGCTGACGCCGGCCATTCGGCCAACGAGGGCGGCGCGAGCGATCGCGCCGCCCTTTTTCC
>Ga0196977_1000561_pt1 | contig 18654 bp, 13 predicted proteins | sample S3v_1013CmetaG_FD_148634 | JGI IMG/M metagenome (GOLD analysis project Ga0196977, IMG submission 148634) | Soil microbial communities from Anza Borrego desert, Southern California, United States - S3+v_10-13C | ecosystem: Environmental > Terrestrial > Soil > Desert | place: USA: California...
GCCGCCGCGCCGCAGCGCCCGCGCCGCCGCGCGCGCGCCCTCGCGGAAGCCTTCGCGCGGCCCGACCCGCCCGGCCGCGGCCGGCTCGGGGAAGGGCGCGCGCCACGCCAGCGCGAGCACGACCAGCGCGAAGGCGGCCAGCCCCAGATAGACGCCGCGCCAGCCCCACCCGAGGCCGGCCGCCCCCGCGACCGCGAACGGCCCCGCCGTGTTGCCGAGCGACCCGGCCAGCGTCCAACGCGCCATGTTCTGCTCGCGGCGCGCGGGCGCGGCGTCCATCAGCGCGGCCTGCGAGAGGCTGACGAACGCGCCCGAAGCCGGGTTGAACAGGACGGCCGCGGCGAGGAGCGCGGCGAAGCTGTAGCTGAGGCCGGTGAAAAGCGTCGAGAGCGCGAAGGCGACGCCGCCGGCGAGCACGAGCGCGCGCCGCCGCCACACGTCGGCGAGGATGAAGAGGCCCGACTCGACGACCGTGCCGAAGACGGCGGGCACGGTCAGCAGGACGCCGATCTGCGTGTAGGTGAGCCGCAGGTCGTCGCGGACGAGCGGCCACGCGGCCACGCGCACGCCGTCTACGAGCTCGTCGAGGAACTCGACGAGCAGCAGCGTCAGCGCGAGCGGCAGCAGCAGCCGGCCGGCGGCCGAGCGCGAGCCGCCGACAGTTTGATTGCTTTCGGATGACATGAACGGTGATTCTCCTTTCGCGGGAAGTCGGGGACGTTGGCGGCTTCAGGCGCGCGTACAACGTCCTCCCGCGGAGGCGGAATCACCGAACGGGCGAGCGCGAACCAGACCTCGCGCGGCACACGCGCCCACGCGCGCGCCGCCCGCGGCCCCGGCCCGGCCCACACACGGAAGGCTTACCAGGGAGGGAAGTTTGAAGTGTCTGCTCTCATCGTCTTAAAACCGTAAACCGTGAGTCGCGAATCGTCAACCGTTGTCGCCGGTCGTCAGTGCTTCGCCTTCGCCGGCGGCCGACGGCTGAGGACTTCGGTCGGCGATTCACGCCTTTTCACGCGCCGGCCCCGGACGCGCGCGGGCCGCGCACGCGCTCGGTCTCGGCCTCGAAGATGTAGGCCAGAGACTTGTAGATGAGCTTGGCGCAGAGGAAGGCCGAGGCGTTCTGGCCTTCGACGTAGGCGTACTCGTTTAAGTCCATGCCGACGACGCGGCGCTGACGCGCGAGCGTGCGCACGAGGCCGACGACCTCGTACCAGCCGAGGCCGCCCGGCTCCGGCGTCCCCGTCTGCGCGACGAGCGAAGGGTCGAGGCCGTCGATGTCAATGGTCAGGTAGACGTTCTCGGTCAGCCCCGAAACCGCCTCGTCCCACCAGTCGGTGCGGCCGACGATGTCTTTGGCCCAGAAGATGCGCGTCGGCAGGGCGTCTAGGGCGCGCGCCTCCTCGGCCGAGATCGAGCGGATGCCGACCTGCACGGCCGGAACCCTCAAGTCCTTCACGACGCGCGCCATGATCGAGGCGTGCGAGTGCGGCGTGCCGTCGTAGGAGTCGCGCAGGTCTGCGTGCGCGTCTATCTGCAAGACCGAGAGGTTCTCGTAAGCCTCGGCGTGGGCCTGTATGACCGGCCCGCTCACCGAGTGCTCGCCGCCGATCATGCAGACGAACTTGCCTGTCCTGACCAGCTCGCGCGCCCGCTCCAGAAGGCGCTTCATCATCGCCTCGGGCGGCGCGGTCGGCCCCGTGAGTTCGACCGTGTGGATGCCGAGCTTATACACCTCGGCGTCGGTCTCCTCGTCGTACAGCTCCATGTTGCGCGAGGCGTCGATGATCGCCATCGCGCCCTCGCCCGTCCCGCCGCCGTAGGAGACCGTGCCCTCGTACGAGATCGGCCACACCAGCACGCGCGCCGACTCGAAACCCGAAAACTCCTCCTCGGCGATGCCGCCGAAGTTCATCGGAAGTTCTGCTGATTCGGACATGGGAAAAGTATACAGGAAGAAGGCCGGCGGCGGGCAGCGGGCGGCCCGCGCGCGGCGGCGGGGATGTCGGTTGACACCGGCGGCGCGCGCCGACATCAGCCGCGACGGCGACTCGTGCCGGCAGGCGCGGGGTAGTCCGCGGCCCGCGCGGGAGGCCCTACGGCACCTCGACGAGCAGCTCCTTGCCGTTGAAGGTGAAGTTGGGGCGCTTGCGGCCCTTCATGTACTTGGCGGCCGTCTGCGAGAGCGAGGTGATGAGGATGGGCAGGGCGATGGTGGCGTCGCAGTTGACGTGGGCCGTGGTGGCGCCGCGCTGGAGCTTGCCGAAGATGGTCGTCTCGTCGCCCATGTTCGAGGAGGAGCGGCCGCCGGGGTGGGCGGCGTCGGAGGAAATCTGGATGGCGTACTTGTGGCCGCGCGGCTGCGTCTTGAGGATGTAGGAGGACGCCTCCATCTGCTGGACGAAGCTGCGCGAGGTGCCGCCGCCGATGTTGATGACGCCGGTGACGCGCGAGCGCGCGCCGACCTGCATCATGTCGAGGATGTCCTGCGCGAGGTCGAAGCAGAAGGCGTTCTTCTTCTCGAAGCGCGCGCCGGCGATGCCGACGGTGATGGCGCTGTCGGAGATGGTCGGGCAGAAGACGGGGACGCGCGCCTTGTAGGCCGAGGTGAGCAGCCCGTCGTCGGTGGCGATCTCGGCCAGCTCGCGGCCGAGCAGGTGCAGGAACTCGCGCGTCGAGTAGGCGCGCGTCTGGTCGAGCTGGTTGGTGAAGCCGCCGACCCACTCGTCGGCCTCGCGGTACTCCTCCTCGCTGGCGAGCACGTCCCACATGCGGTTGATCTGCGAGGCTTCGAGCTCGGCGTCGGTCATCGAGGGGTGGGCTTGGTAGTGGAGGCGGCCGAGGGTCTCGTGCAAGTCCTGAAAGAGCATCGGGCCGGAGCAGACGAGCACGTCCACGAAGCGGTTCTTGATGACGTAGGCGAGGAGCCGGCGCATCCCGGCGGGCACGAGCGCGCCCGAGGCGGCGACGATGATCGTCGTGTTGTCGCCGAGCATGTCGAGCCAGATGCGGTGCGACTCGGCCAGTTGCCGCGCGCCGAGGCCCGCGCCCTCCATCTTTTCGAGGAGGCCGGCCACCGAGCGGTCGCGGTCAACCTGCACGGGCCGGATCGGCGCGGTCAGATACTTCGTGGCGCGCGGCTTACGTTGTGTCACCATATTTTCTGAGCGCAGGAGTCGGGGCGCGGGGTGCGGGACTGAAGACGATTCGGTTTCATTCCGCACCCCGCGCTCCGGCTCCTGCGCTTCCTCCCTTTATCTCCGCCGGCGTCGGTCTTCCGGCTGGCCGTTGACCGCGAGGTAGGTGTAGGCGTTGATGCGCGACTCGTAGAACTCGACCACCTCGGCCCCCTCGGCCTCGGTCAGGTCGCCGCGCTTGACGCGCAGGGCCACCTGACGGCGGAAGCCCTCGTGGAGCTGGCCGCGCTCGTAGCGCGCGCGCTCGAGGGCCTCGCCGACCGTCGTCCCTTTGACGACCTTCTTGATGAGGTAGCCGTCCTCGTCGATGTGGATGTGGGCCTCGTTGGGCGCGCCGAAGAGGTTGTGGTTGTTGCCCATCACCTCCTGATACGCGCCGACGAGCATGAAGGCGATGTAGTAGGGCTCGCCCTCGATGAGCGGGTGCAGCTCGAGGACCTGCTTCACGTCGTGGAGGTCTACGAACTTATCGACCACGCCGTCCGAGTCGCAGGTGATGTCGCAGAGCGTGGCGTACTCGGTCGGGGCCTTGTTGAGGCGGTGGATGGGGATGATGGGGAAGAGCTGGTCTAGGGCCCAGTGGTCGGGCACCGAGCGGAAGACGGAGAAGTTCGTCAGGTACTTGGCGCGCAGGAGCCGGCGCAGGTCGGAGAACTCCTCGGAGACGTAGGCGGCCTGCTGCGCGTACTTGTCGGCGCGCTCGCACACGTCCCAGAACAAGACCTCGCCCTTGGCGCGGTCTTCGAGGGTGATGAGGCCGAGGTTGAAGAGCGTGAACAGCTCGTCGCGGTGTTCGAGCGCGTCGTGGTAGTACTCGCGGTAGTTCTTGACGGTGATCGTCTCGCGCAGGTCGCCGAGCTCGGTGACCACCTGCGGGTCGTCCTCGTCGATCTCCATCGGCGTGATCTCCTCGACCTCGGTCTCGATCTCGCTCTGGACGTTGGTGACGAGGATGGCGTGGTAGGCCGAGAGGTACCGGCCCGACTCCTGAATGATGGTCGGGTGCGGGACGTTCTCGTCGTCGCAGACCTGCATGATGGTGTAGACGACGTCGTTGGCGAACTCCTGCGCCGTGTAGTTGGCCGACGACTCGAAGGCCGTCTTCGACCCGTCGTAGTCGACGGCCATGCCGCCGCCCACGTCGAGGAGTTCGATGGGCACCTTCATCTGGTGAATCTTGGCGTAGACGCGCGCGGCCTCCTTCATCGCGTTCTTGATGCGCTTGATGTCGGTGAGCTGCGAGCCGATGTGGAAGTGCAGGAGCTTGAGCATCTCCACGCGGCCCGCCTCTTGGAGGCGGCGGATGACTTCGAGTATCTCGGTCGTGGTGAGCCCGAACTTGGCGGCCTCGCCGCCCGACTTCTCCCAGCGGCCCGAGCCCTTCGAGTAGAGCTTGACGCGGATGCCGACCATCGGCAGCGGCTCGCCCTCCTCGTAGCGGTCGGCCAGCTTGAGGACGTGGTCGAGCTCGTTGAGCTTCTCGATGACGATGACGACGCGCTTGCCGGAGCGGGCGCCGACGAAGGCCAGTTCGATGAACTCCTCGTCCTTGAAGCCGTTCAAGACGAGCAGGCTGTCGGGCGACTGGTCGAGGGCGAGCGCGCCGTAGAGCTCGGCCTTCGAGCCGGCCTCCAGCCCGAAGTCGTAGCGCGTGCCCTCGCGCAGGTACTCCTCGACGACGGCCCGGTTCTGGTTGACCTTCATCGGGTAGACGCACATGTGCGTGCCCTGATACTCGTACTCGCGGATGGAGCGCTGGAAGGCGCGCTGGAGCTTGCGGACCTGCCCGGCGACGAGCTGCGGGAAGCGGAGCAGGACGGGCGTGTGGATGCCGCGGCGGTGGAGGTCGTCGATGATCTCTTTGACGTCGGCGGCGCGCCCCTGATCCGTCTCCGAAGGGTGGACGACGAGGTTGCCCTTGCGGTTGATGCCGAAGTAGCCGGCGCCCCAGTTCTCGATGCCGTAAGTCTCAAGCGTCTGTTCGATGGCCGTCGTCAACTTCTGGTCTCTCCTGCCTCCCTGCGGTTCGTCCCTCGCGGCTGTGGTGGCGCGGTCGCCCTCCTGCGGTCGCTCTCTGGTGCCGGTGTGGAAAAGAAGATTTCAGGATTGGAAAACTTAATGGCGCAATGTAACAGAAAAACCGGGGGCGGTCAAAAACTATTTTTCCGCGGCTCGCGCCGTTAAGTGGCGTGCCGGAAAGGTTTAGGCACGACGGCCGGGCGGCGCGCGGGGCGCGGCCGGCGGGGCCCGCGCCGGCCAAACCTTGACAGTCGGGCGCGCCCCGCTATAATGCCCACTTTTTACCGCGTCACCTGATGCTTTACGACGCTCACCCCCTCCCGCACCGATTCCCGAAACCGCCCCGCCGAGGCGGCCCAAGACTTCTACCCCCTTCAAGCAGCCAGCAGGAGAAAATATGGACGCAAAAACGGTCTTGAAGTACGCCGAAGACCATGAGGCGAAGTTCGTCTCCGTACGCTTCACCGACCTCGTCGGCAGTTGGCACCACCTGACCTTCCCCATCCACGAGCTGTCGGACAACTCCTTCGAGGACGGCTTCGGGTTCGACGCCTCCTCGCTCCGCGGCTGGGCCTCGATCCACGAGTCCGACATGCTGCTCATCCCCGACCCCGGCCGCCTCTGGATGGACCCGTTCTCCGAGGAGCCGACCCTCTGCGTCATCGCCAAGGTGGTTGACCCGATCACGAAGGAGGGCTACTGGCTCGACCCGCGCGCCGTCGCCGAGCGCGCCGAGAGTTACGTCCGCTTCACCGGCATCGCCGACACCATCTTCTTCGGCCCCGAGGCCGAGTTCTTCGTCTTCGACGGCATCGAGGTCACCAACGACCCCCACCAGTCCGGCTACCGCATCCACTCCGACGAGGGCATCTGGAGTTCGGGCCGCTCGGGCGACCACGAGCGCGGGCCGAACCTCGGCTACCGCATCCGCAGCAAAGAGGGCTACGTGCCGGTCGCGCCGACCGACTCGCTGATCGACCTGCGCTCCGAGATTTCGCTGACGCTTGAGAAGGTCGGCATCACGGTCGAGTGCCACCACCACGAGGTCGCCACCGCCGGCCAGTGCGAGATCGACTTCCGCTTCTCGACGCTGTTGGGGACGGCCGACAACCTCCAGCTCTTCAAGTACGTCGTCCGCAACACCGCCTACCAGTACGGCAAGACCGCGACCTTCATGCCGAAGCCGATGTACGGCGACAACGGCTCCGGCATGCACTGCCACCAGTCGCTCTGGAAGAACGAGAAGCCGCTGTTCGCCGGCGACGGCTACGCGGGCCTCTCCGACCTCGCCCGCTGGTACATCGGCGGGCTGCTCAGGCACGCGCCGGCGGTCGTGGCCTTCGCCGCGCCGACGACGAACAGCTACAAGCGGCTCGTGCCCGGCTTCGAGGCCCCCGTCAACCTCGCCTACTCGGCGCGGAACCGCTCGGCCGCCATCCGCATCCCGATGTTCTCGCAGAACCCGAAGCAGAAGCGTCTGGAGTTCCGCCCGCCCGACCCTTCGTGCAACCCCTACCTCGCCTTCTCGGCGATGCTCATGGCCGGCCTCGACGGCATCCAGAACCGCATCGAGCCGGGCGAGCCGCTCGACAAGGACATCTACGACCTCGCGCCCGAGGAGCTGAAGAACGTGCCGAGCCTGCCCGGCTCGCTCGACGAGTCTCTGAAGGCGCTCGAAGACGACCACGAGTTCCTGCTCAAGGGCGAGGTCTTCACGCGGCAGCTCGTCGAGCGCTGGATCAGCTACAAGCGCGAGCGCGAGATCAACGTCATGCGGATGCGCCCGCACCCGCTGGAGTTCGCGCTCTACTACGACATCTGAGGGCGCCCGCGGCGGGCGGGAATTAACAGGGGCGGGCGGGACGGACGGGGTGGATTTCGGCACCCTGTACATCCCGCCCGCCCCTGTTCTATGTTTGCACGGCGGTGAGCGACTCCGGCGAAAAAACAGAAGCGCTCCTGCGCGAGCTGCCCGACCCCGACGGCGCGCGCCTCTTCTACGAGCGCCTGACCGCCGCGGACGCGCGCGCCGCGCGGGCCTTCGCGCGCGACGAAGGGCTGCTCGCCGACGCGCTCGCGCTCGCCGCGTGGAGCCCGCTCCTCGCCAACACGCTCGAACAGAGCCCCGACTACCTCCAGTGGCTGGCGCGCGAGCGCGGCTCGGCGCGGGTGCGCGAGGCCGAGGAGCTGGGCGAGTCCCTCGCGCGCTTCGCGCTGACGCACACGACGCTGGGGCCGCAGGTCGTGCTCGCCCGCTTCCGCCGCCGCGAGCTGCTCCGCGTCTACCTCCACGACATCCGCCGCGCCTCCACGCTCGTCGAGACGACCGAGGAGCTGTCGAACCTCGCCGACTCGGTGCTGCGCTACGCGCTCGGGCACGCGCGGCAGGAGCTGGAGAACCTCTACGGCGCGCCGCAGTGCGCCGACGAGCGCGGGCGGAGGATGACGGCCTCGGCGACGGTCGTCGCCCTCGGCAAGCTCGGCTCGCGCGAGCTGAACTACTCCTCCGACATAGACCTCCTCTTCCTCTACTCCGACGACGGCGAGACTTCGGGCAAGGGCGCGCGCGGCGCGGTCACCAACCGCGAGTTCTTCGTCAGGCTGGCCGAGCGCGTCGCGCGCATCGTCGGGCAGCCGGCGGGCGAGGGCGCGGCCTACCGCGTCGACCTGCGGCTGCGCCCGCACGGCCGCGACGGCGCGCTCGCCGCCTCGCTCGCGGAGGCCCTGCGCTACTACCGCGGGACGGCCCAGCGGTGGGAGCTTCAGGCGCTCATCCGCGCGCGCGCCGCGGCCGGCTCGCAGCGCCTCTTCGCGCGCTTCCTCGAGCAGACGCAGCCGCGCGTCTACCGCGAGGACGAGACGGTCGGCCGCGCGCTCGAGCACGTCCGCCTCGCCAAGCTGAAGATCGACCGCTTCCACGCCGAGGACGCGCGCGGCTTCAACGTCAAGCTCGGCCGGGGCGGCATCCGCGAGATCGAGTTCGTCGCGCAGGCTTTGCAGCTCGCGCACGGCGGGCGCGACCCGTGGCTGCGCGCGCCGCACACGCTCATCAGCCTCGGCCGCCTCGCCGAGCGCGGCCACCTCTCGGAGCGCGAGCGGTCGGAGCTTTCGGACGCCTACGTCTTCCTGCGCACGCTCGAACACCGCCTCCAGATGGAGCACGGCCTGCAAACGCACACCGTGCCGGAAGAGGCGGCGCGGCGCGCGCTCGTCGCCCGCCGGATGCGCTTCGCGGGCGGGCGGGCGGAGTTCGACCGCGCGCTCGAACTCCACACCTCGAACGTCAGCCGCGTCTACCGGCGCGTCTTCGAGGCGGCCGACGAAGACGGCTTTGAGAAGACCCCCGCGGCCGCGGGCGGGGCCCGCGCCGCAGGCGACGTGGCGGGCGGGGGCGCGGCCGTTGATGAAGGCCGAGCCGACGCCGCGCCCTCGGAGCACGCCTTCCCGGCCGCGGCCGGGGGGCACGAAGACGCGGAGGAGAAGGCGGCGCGCGCGGCCGCGTCGGTCTTCGCGCGTCACCTCGCGGGCGCGGGGCGCGCGGAAGCGACGGAGGAGGAGACGGGGCGCGTCTCGTCGCTGCTGCGCGAAGAGTCCGCGCGCTCGCTCAACGCGCGCCGCGCGCTCACGCTCGCGTCGCGCGTCGCCGCGTCGCTCGACAAGTCGGGTCAGGCGCTCGCGCTCGGGGAGTCAGACCTGCGCGCGCTCGTGCGGCTGTGCGGCTCCTCGGAGTTCTTCGGCGAGATGATCGCGGCCGACCCGCAGCTCATCCCCTCGGCCTCGGCCCCGGCCGCGACGGTCAAAGGCCGCGACCACCGCGCCATCCTGCGCGCCGCCGTGGACGCCGGGGCCGACTTCGGCGCGGAGCTTTCGGCGCTCCGGCGCGCGTGGGCGCGGCTCATCGTCGAGCTGGGCGCGCGCGACGCGGCGGGCGACCTGACGCAGGGCGAGTCGAACGCGCTGCAAACCTCTCTGGCGGCGGCGAGCATCAACGCCGCGCTGCTCGTCGCGCGGCGCGAGCTGGCGCGCCGCGCGGGGCGGCTCGCGGCCGGGCCGCGGCTGGCGGCGCTCGCGCTCGGCCGGCTCGCCAGCGGCGGCACGGACTTCGGCTCCGACCTCGACCTCGTCCTCGTCTACGACCCGCGCGTGCCCACGCCGCTCGCGGGCCTCTCGCGCGAGGAGGCTTACGCGCGGCTGGCGGCGCTCACCGTCGCGGCGCTCTCGAACATGACGCGCGACGGCTCGCTCTACCGCGTCGATCTGCGCCTGCGGCCCGACGGCCGCAACGGCGCGCTGGCCTCGCCCGCGCCCGCCTTCGTCGGCTACCTGCGCGAGCGCGCGGGCGTTTGGGAGTGGCTGGCGCACGTGAAGCTGCGGGCGGTGGCGGGCGACCTCGAACTCGGGCGCGGGGTGGAGCGCGACGCGCGCGCGGCCGTCCACGAGGCGGCGCGCCGCGCCGACCCCGAGACGCTGCGGGCCGAGACGCGGCGCGTGCGCGAGCGGCTTGAGCGCGAGCGCGCGCGGCGCGGGGCGCGGCAGGGCACGGACATCAAGTACGGGCCGGGCGGGATGCTCGACGTCTACTTCGCCGCCCGCTACCTGCAACTGCGCGACGGCGTGCCGGACGCGGGCGCAGATCGCTCGACGCGGGCCACGCTCGAAAGCCTGCGCGACGCCGGGTCGCTCCACGCCCGCGAGTTCGAGGCACTGTGCGAGGGCTATGCGCTGCTGCGGCGGCTCGACCACGACCTGCGCCTGCTCGCCGGCCGCTCGACGCGCCTGCCGCCGGCCGCGGATCACCCGCTCCTCGGCGACCTCGCCCGCCGCGCCGGCTTCGACTCGCCCGCCGCCCTCAACTCCGAACTCCGCGCGCGCATGTCCGCCGTCCGCGCCGCCTACGACGGAATAACCAGAAGCCGCGAATCGTGAAGCGCCGAACGGTAAAGACGCGCGGGGCGCCGCCGCGGCCTGAAGGGTTCAGGCCGCGGCGGCGCCCCGCGGTTTCGACGGTTCACGACTGCCGACTTACGGCTCGCGGCTTTCGCCCCCGCACGGCTTTTTCACCCGCCGCACTCGGTGGTGAACTCGAAGCTGGTGGCGGTGATCTCGCCGTTGGCGTTGACGGTGGTGTGGATGGTGGTGCGGACGCGGAGGTTCTCCGCGCCGCCGGTCGAGACCACGTTGAGGTGGCTGACGGAGGTGAAGGTGGAGGGCGCGCCGTCGGCGTCGCGCGTCTCGGTGCTGTTGACCGTCTCGTTGACGACGTAGCGCGCGCCGGAGGCCGACTCGCCGCTCAGCCGGAAGTTGATGTGGAACCGGGCGACCTGCTGCCCGCCCGGCGTCCCCGTCGCGTGGAAGACGACGTGCGACTCGCCGTTGATGATGACCGGCTCGCCCGAGCACGAAGTGGTGATGAACTCGATGGGGACGGTCGCGTTGTCGGTGATGGTGGCGGCCTGCGGCGCGGCGGCCGCGGCCTGCTGGAAGACGAGCGCCGCCGCGGCGGCGAGGATCGTCAACGTCCGCGCGAAAGTTCTTCTCATGTTCACTCTCCCTCTTTTGGAAGTCTGGAGTTGTCAGTCGAGGACGACGTAGATGATTTCGGCGACGACGATGATGGCGAAGAAGATGCCCATGACGACGCGCACCATCGTCTTGCTGCGCCGGCCGCGGGCGAGCTGCATGGCCCCGCCGACGGTGCAGGCCGCGCCGAAGGCGATGACGAGGCCGAAGATGCCGAAGATGAGCGCGATCTCTTTCGTCCCGCCGTCGAAGCGCGTAGTCGCCGCCGGGTCGGACGAGCGGATGATGATGCCGGCCACGATGACCGAGATGGCGCCCATGAAGGTGACGAGGAACAGCCCCAGCGCGACGAGCACGCCGCCGAGCGCGCGGATGCCCTTCGTCGTCAGCACGCGGCGGTTGCCGCAGCGCGGGCAGCGCTCGACCGGCTCGCGCGTCTCGTGGTCACACTTGTAGCAGACGCGCGTCTCGCCCGCGGCCGCGGGCTGCGCGGCGACGCCGGCCGCGCCCCCGTAGCTCGTCCGCGCCTGCGCCGCGGCCTTGAGGTTGAAAAAGCCCCGCCCGCACTCCGGGCAGTCCGCCAGATAGAACGGCGACTCGAAGCTACAGTTAGAGCAGGCGTAAACGTTCTCCATAAGAATTAAGAGTTAAGAGTTAAGAGTTGAGAATTGAGAATCGGCGTGGTCGTCAGTCCTGAAGGGCGCGGCGGGCGCTCCGTTCTTAATTCTCAATTCTTAATTGGTCTCACGCCGTGCGCGGGGCGCCGGTCTGCTCCTCGTGCCAGCAGCGCGTGCAGAAGCGGTGGCGGGCGGCGCGCTCCTGCGGGGTGAAGTGGGCCGCGGCGGGGAGGCGCGAGGCCACCTCGCGCTCGTCCTCGCTCAACTCGTACCAAGCCTTCAAAGGCCCCTCGCCGCAGCGCGGGCAGGCGTCTTCGCCCTGCGCGCTCGTCGCGTAGTCTCGGCTCATCGCGTCCCCCCGGCCGCGCCCTCGACGCGGGCCTTCAGCGCCTCGTTCATCAAAAGGTAGCCGCGGCGCACCTTCCGCAGCGTCCCGCCCATGAAGGGGATGAGCAGGCCCGTGAAGCGCTCGCCGTGGTGGAAGCGCGTGCGGCCCGGCCCGGCGGGTTCGAGCCGGAAGATGTGCTCGCCGTTGAAGAGGTTCAGGGGCATGCGGCCGATCCAGCGCAGCTCGCGCGCCGGCTCGGCCCGCAGCACCTCGGGCGTGAACCTCATCCCGCGCCCCCCCGGCACCTGCACGAAGATTTCCAGCCGCCCGCCCTCGCGCGGCTCGCCGCTCACGCTCTTCACGAACGGGTTCCACGAAGGGTAAGCGCCGAAGTCCGTCAGCACCCGCCACACCTCTTCGGGCGCGGCTTCGATCTCGATCTCGGTGTGAATCTCGCGCATAAGGGAAGCAGACGGCAGACCGCGGTCGGTAGCGGGTAGACGGGCGGCCGCCGTCATACCGTTCGCGCCGCCGGCCCCGGCCGCGGTGACGCGGAGCCTGCCGGCCGTCGACCGCCGTCTACTCTTCAATTGTTAATCGGCCGGGGGCCGAGTTAATATCGCGCCTGTCTTTAACACACCTGACGCGAAAGAGAAAGCACGCCCCGGAGATGAGAAAGCCAGCCCGCCCGCTCGCCGCCCTCGCGCTCGTCCTCGTCTGCCTGTCGGCCGCCCCGGCGCAGGAGCGCGCCGACCGCTTTGACTTCTACGCGCGCGGCCCCTACCGCGAGAACGTGCCCCGCCCGCAGACAGTCCTGCGCTACGACGTGGGCGAGTTCCACACCAACTACGCGATGATGGAGCGCGTCATCTCCTCCATCGCGCAGGCGGCCTCCGACCGCGTCCGCGTCTTCGACATCGGGCTGACGAACGAGTACCGGATGCAGCACGTCGTCGCCATCAGCGCGCCCGAGAACATCGCGCGCCTCGAAGAGATCAGGTCCAACATGCGGCGGCTCGCCGACCCGCGCGGGCTGCCGGAGGCCGAGGCGCAGCGCCTCGTCGGCAGCACCCCGGTCGTCGTCTGGCTCAGCTACACCATCCACGGCAACGAGTCGGCCTCGTTCGAGGCGATGATGCAGGTCGTCTACCAGCTCGCCGCCTCCGAGGAGCCGGCCACGCTGGAGATGCTGCGCAACAGCGTCGCCCTCGTCAACGTCTGCGCCAACCCCGACGGCCACGAGCGCTTCGTCACGTGGTACAACTCCTTCGGCAACGGCAACCCGGACCCCTCGGCCGCCGAGCACGACGAGCCGTGGTCGGTCTACGGGCGCGTCAACCGCTACCGCTTCGACCTCAACCGCGACAACGTCGCCACCTCGCAGGTCGAGACGAAGAACATGCAGCGCGCCTACCTCGAATGGAACCCGCAGGTGGCCGTAGACCACCACGGCCAGCCCTCGCAGTTCTTCTTCCCGCCCGCCGCGCTCCCCGTCAACCCGAACCTCCCGCCCGCGCCGACCGAGCGCTGGCTCGCCGCCTTCGGCCGCGCCAACGCCGCGCAGTTCGACCAGCGCAACTGGGACTTCTACGTCCGGGACATCTTCGACCTCTTCTACCCCGGCTACTGGGATTCGTGGCCCTCTTTGCAGGGCGCGACCGGCATGACCTACGAGACCGACTCCGGCGGCTGGAAGGGCCTGAGATGGAGGCGCGACGACGACACCATCGTCACGATGCGCTCCGGCATCGCCAAGCACTTCGTCGCCTCGCTGACGACGCTGGCCACGGCCGCCTCGAACCGCGAGGCGCGCGTGCGCGACTTCTACGAGTTCAGGCGCACGGCGGTCGAGGAGGGGCAGCGCGGCCCCGTCCGCCGCTTCGTGCTGCTGCCGGGCCGCAACCCCGGCGCGGCCGCCGAGCTGGTCGAGAACCTGCTCCGCGCCGGCGTCGAGGTGCAGCGGGCGACCGCCCCCTTCCGCTCGGCGCGCGCGCACGATTATTCCGGCAAGGACTCGCCGGCCCGCGCGAGAGATTTCCCCGCGGGCGCTTACGTCGTCGACCTCGCGCAGCCCTCGAAACGCATCGCGAAGGCTCTGCTCGAAGCGCACACGCCGCTCGACGCGGCCTTCGAGCGCGAGCAGCTCGCCCGCTTCGAGCGCAACGAGCTGCGCAGCGCGAACAAGGAGGGCTACGGCTTCTACGACGTGACCGCGTGGTCGCTGCCGCTCGCCTTCGGCGTCGAGGCTTTCTGGACTGAAGACGCCGCGCCGCTCACGGCGACTCCCGTCCAACTGCCGGCGCCGCGGCCGCACGCCGGCGAGCGCGCCGAGCCGGGCGGGGGCGTGTCGCACCCGGTGGTCACGCCGCTGGTGCTCGGCTCGGCGGTCGCGCCGGAGGGCGGCGTCACGGGCCGCGCGCAGGTGGCCTACGTCATCCCTTACGAGTCGAACGGCGCGGCCTCGCTCGTCTACCGCCTGCTGAAAGAGGATTACAAGCTCGCCGTCGCCACCCGAACTTTGAACGCGGGCGGGCGCGACTGGCCGCGCGGGACGGTGGTGGCGCGCGTCTCGCGCAACCCCGACAACCTGCACGAGCGCATCGCCCAGATCGCGCGCGAGACGGGCGTGACCGTCGCCGCCGTCCAGACCGGCTTCACCGAGACGGGCGACGTGGCCGTCGGCTCCGAGACGGTCGTCAGTCTGCGCAAGCCGAGGATCATCGTCGCGGCCGACGAGCCGGTCAGCGTCACCGGCTACGGCGCCCTGTGGTGGACGTTCGACCGCATGGGCGTGGACTTCACGCCGATGACGATTCAGGCCATCCGCTCCGCGCGCCTCGACGACTACAACGTCATCATCCTGCCCGACGGCTCGCCCGGCCAATACTTCGCGCGCTTCGGCAAGCCCGGCGCCGACCAGCTGCGCGGGTGGGTCGAGCGCGGCGGCACGCTCGTGCTCGTCAAGGGCGCGGCCGTCTTCGGCGCGCTCAAGGACGTGAACCTGACCTCGTCGCGCCTCGTCGGCAGCGACGACGACGACCAGAAGCCTTCGGGCGGCTCGGAGGCGCAGGCCACCCCGACGCCGACGCCCGCGCCCGGCGGCGAGGCGCAAGGGGCGCAGAGGCGCGGCGCGCAGTCCGGGCCGGCGGCCTCGACGCCCGAGCAGCGCGAGATCGCCGACTCGCAGACCGAGAAGATGGAGGGGGCCGCGCCGGGGCTGCCGCCCATCGCCTCGCCGTCGGCCCGCCCCGGCCGCGTCCCCGAGGCCGTGCCCGGCGCCATCTTCCGCGCCACGCTCGACCGCACCACGCCGCTGACCTACGGCTACGAGGCCGCGACGCTGCCCGTGCTCGTCGACTCGGGCTACTTCTTCCGCCCCTCGAAGGAGGGCACGAACGCCGTCGTCTTCGACGCCGACGAGCGGCAGCCGCTCCACGTCGCCGGCTTCATCTGGCCGACGACCGAGAGGCTCCTGCGCGGCACGGCCTACGTCGTGGACGAGCCGACGGGCAAGGGCCACGTCGTGCTCTACGCCGAAGACCCCAACTTCCGCGCCATCTGGCGCTCGACGACGCGGCTCTTCTTCAACTCGTTCCTTTTTCAACCGATTCTTTAAGAAATCGTAAAAGGCTTGAATCCTAAATCGTGGATGGTGAAGATAAGTCGTCGGCCGCCGGCGGGGGCACGAACCGGCGGCCGACGACCGACAACAACGGTTTACGATTCACGGCCGACGTTCTGCTTATGTTCCAACTAAAGGCGGTTTTCAGCGAGCAGATGGAGTGGCGGACGAGCGCGGAGCGGGCGCGCGAGTTTCTGAGCGACCTGCGCAACTTCGTCGAGCTGATGCCGAACGTCGAGCGCATCTCGGCCGAGGCCGGGGGCGTCGCGCGCTGGCTCATCCGGGCCGAGGTTCCGGTCGTCGGCTCGATCCGGCAGGCGTTCGCCGTCTTCCAGTCGATCAACGAGGCGGGCCGCATCGAGTGGTCACCCGTCACCGGCGAGCGGCAGAACTTCCTGCGCTACGCGGCCACCTTCGAGCCGCGCGGCGACGTGACGCGCATCCGCATCGAGCAGCGCGTCGAGCTGCGCCGCGAGCACGCGCGCCAGCTCCACACGCTCGCCGGCCTCGCCGGCCAGAGCCGCCTCAGCGACGCCCTCCAGCGCGGCGTCGCCGACATGATGCGCACCTTCCTCCAGCGCGCCCGCGCCCGGCTGGAAAGATGACGGCCGTGGGTCGGAGAAAAGCGGCGAATCGCGAATCGTAAATCGTGAATCGAAAAGAGGCGTCGGGCGCCGCGGGCGGGGTCGGGGTTGTAAAGGGGGTTGCTGGCTATGACGAAAAGGGAAGTGGCGCGCAGGGCGGCGCGGGCGGGCGGCTGGAAGCTGGCGAAGCGACTGCTCAGGCCGATCCCCTTCGTCGGCACGGCGGTCGTCGTCGGCACGGCCGGCCGCGCGCTCAGGCGCAAGGGCACGGTGCGCGGGGCCGCGCACGTCGGCCTCGACCTGATCCCCGTCCTCGGCACGGCCAAAGCCGTCGTCGAACTCTTCACCGGAGACCTGATACCGGACAGGAAGAAGTAGACGGTAGACAGTAGACAGTAGACAGTAGACAGTAGACAGTAGACAGTAGAAAGACCTTCTTTGCCACGCGCCATAGGTATTAACCACGGCCGCGGGCAGGGAAGGTTTTTCTACTGTCTACTGTCTACTGTCTACTGTCTACTTTGTTCAGAACCTCACCCCGACGCCGGCCGAGAACTGGAAGTTGTGCTCGGTCTCGGGGCGGATGTCGCGGACGGGGCGGGCCGGGTCTGAGCCGGCGTCGCGGCGCTCGCCGTAGCGGACGAGGGTGTCGCCGAAGTCGAAGCGGGTGAAGAAGCGGCGCAGCGGGTAGTATTCGACGACGCCGCCCACGTCCATCGAGAAGTAGGTGCGGCTCTCGATGTCGAAGCGGCCGACGACGAACTGCTGGCCGCCGAAAGGGATGACCTCCGTGCCCGTCAGCCGCAGCGTGCGGCTGAAGTTGACGAAGCCGGGCCGCGCTTTGGCGAAAAGCCCGAAGCGCTCCCAGCGCCGGCCCGCCTTGACGCCCGCCTGAAACTGCTTCGCGGAGCCCCCCGAAGAGTTGTTCGCGAACTCCTCGCGCGGGAAGAAGTTGCCCTCGGCTTCGACGGCGAAGTGTTCGTTGAGGTTGAAGCCGACGCGCGCGCCGAAGCCCTCCTCGGGCCGCGTGCCGGCGCCGAAGTTGTCGCGGAAGGGCGGGAAGTTCAGCTCGTTGAAGCGCGACTCGGGCGTGTTGAAGAAGAGCGTGGTGAAGTGCGCGCCGACCTCGAAGCGGCGCAGCCCGGCCGCGCCCGCGCCGCCGGCCTCCGGCTCGACCTCGGCGCCGCCGCCGAAGCGGAAGCCGACGCCCGCCTCGAACTGGAAGTTGTGCGCGACCTCGGCCGGGGCGCGGATGACGGTCTGGCGGACGCCGCCGCCGGGCAGCGTGATGGCGGGGCCGAACTCGTCGTGCTCGCCGTAGCGGACGAGGGTGTCGCCCGCGTCGAAGCGCACCACGACGCGGCGCGAAGGGTAGAACTCGACGACGCCGCCCACGTCCGCGGAGAAGTGCGTCTTCCGCCCCTCGGCGATGAACGGGAGTTCGATGACGCCGCCGGGGCCGAGGACGGGCGCGAAGTCGGGCCGCCCCGCCTCGCCGAAACTGATGAAGCCGGGCCGCGCCTTGGCGAAGAGCCCGAAGCGACGCCAGCGGCGGCCGACCTTGACGCCGGCCTGAAGCTGTTGGTAGCGGCCGCCGGTCGTGTAGGTGCGCGCCGCATCTTCGACGGAGAGGTTGGCCGCGGCCTCGACGGCGAAGTAGTCCGTGAAGTTGTACGTGACGCGCGCGCCGACGGCCGGCGAGTTCTCCGAGCGGAAGCCGGGCGGGGTGATGGTGAGCGAGCTGTACTGCGCGCCGACCTCGACGCGCGGCGCGGCGCGCCCGTCCTGCGCGCGCGCGGCGGCGGGAAGAATTAACAGGGCGATGATGGTGGCGAAGAACCCGTGCTTGTTCATCGAGTCGTCTCCTTCGTGCGTCTGGCGGGCCGCGGGAGACGGGGCGGCCGGCCGGCCGGCGTGGTTTGGGCAGACGGAATCGCGAGGGCGAACGCACACACGTGCGCCGCCCCGATCCGTTCAAAAACGATTTCGTAGGAGAGTTGCGGGAATTTTGGATTTTAGATTGATAGTTGTCGGCGGTCGGCGAAGGCGAAGAACCGGCGGCCGACGGCCGACGACTAAATCCGAAATCTCTTCACTTCTTCGGGAGAAGACTTTCGACACGGTCGGCCGCGCCGATGGCGACGCGGGCGCGTCTGGGCGGCGCGGGGCGCGGCGTCTCGGACGGCTCGACCAACTCGGCGCGCGCGCCGCGCTCGCGCATCCGCGAGGCCGCCTGCCCGACCGAGGACGACTCCTTGCCCTCGGCCGCCGGGTCGCGCTCGAAGAGGTCGTAGGAGTAGTCGGGGTCGCGCAAGACCCACAGGTGCCAGTTGCCGCCGCCGACGACGACGGGCAGGCTCGACACCCACTCGAAGCGCGTGCCCTCCCACGCGAAGTCGATCTTGTTGTGGCTCACCGTGCCGACCTTGCGGAAGTCGTAGCCGGGGCGCGGCACGAGCGAGAAGATGAAGCGGCCGCGCCCCGTCAGAGAGAACCAGACGAGCGGGCCGGAGCAGCCGCTCGTCGAGCGCGCCACCTGCTCGCCGTCGACGAGGAGGCGGTAGCCGGTGACCTTCATCTGCACGTCTTCGAGCCTGAAGTCGCGCGGCGGGCGCGCGCTCTCGGGCGCTTCCTGAAGGCGCGGGTCGTCGAACGAAACCGTCACCACGTCCACGATCTTCGTCCCCGTCCGCGGGTTGCGCAGCACGTCGAGCGCGAAGGTGTCGCCGTCGCCGACGAGCTGCGGCCGCGCGGGGAAGGCCGAGGG
>Ga0196977_1000563_pt1 | contig 18633 bp, 16 predicted proteins | sample S3v_1013CmetaG_FD_148634 | JGI IMG/M metagenome (GOLD analysis project Ga0196977, IMG submission 148634) | Soil microbial communities from Anza Borrego desert, Southern California, United States - S3+v_10-13C | ecosystem: Environmental > Terrestrial > Soil > Desert | place: USA: California...
GTTTCGAAATCAGCAAAACGATCGTGGCGGCTACGGTTTTCGCACCGGCGGGCAATGTTCAGCCACGCCTGCAGCGAGAGCCGTTTATCCCAAGGCGTTGCCCAAGCCGAAAGCAATGCCGCCCCTGTCCGAAGGTGGCGTTGCCGCTGCGCCTCGCTCGCTACCGGTGCGCACAGCGCGCGCAGGATGCGCGGCTCTCCGGCGAACGGATTGCGCTGACTTGCGAGGGCGAACAGGCGCGCCGCCTCGCGGTGACGCGTCTGCAACGCTTCTGCGTACGCGCCGATCGCCGCCTCCTCCGAATATCGTGAAAGGGCCGGCTTTCGCGAAAGACGCACCGGCAGCGTCTTGCAATCCAGAAACCGCCACCAGCGGAAGAGCCGTGACATCCACGGTGCCGGGCCGCCATCGGGTGCCTTGCTCTGTTCCGCCACGTTCGCGCTCTCGATCATGAGCAGGCGCTGCACCGCCGTAAGAGAAATCCTTACCGGCGCGCCATTACGGACCCGATCCGCGTAATACAGGGTGCCGGAGGGCCGCGCCTTCGCAAGCATGTCCCAGTAGCCGCGGCGATCCATCGTGCAGAACCGGTATACGAGCGACTCGGCTTCGCGTCCGATCAGGCGGCGCACACGATCACGTTCACTCAGATCGAACAGCGCGTGGGGGTAGAAGGAGGTGGCGTAGGCGCTGTGCAGGAAGCCGGCGCGACAGACGCTCGCCGGCATGCCCCAAGCGGCCAGCACGCGTGATGTTTCGTACAGGTGCTCCAAAAACGAGCGGCCGGAGTGGCTGAGGGCCAATGCGCGGTCGAATGTGTGGGCAAACCCGTTTGCGACCGCTGCTTCTGTCATCTCAGATGGGGCGGTCGCTTGCTGCCGTTACAAGGGCTGGCGCATATGGGTTGCCAAGAGCCAGGCGCGCGTGAGATCTGCTTCGCTTTGGCGCATCGCAGCAAGCTCCGCCTGCAAGGCGTCGATGCATTCACGCAAGCTCCGTGCGACGGGCTGCGGGACGCGAGCCGCTTTGTGACGCAATGCCAGCGGGAGCGGCTCGCGCCAGCGTGGATTCTCGCTGAGGCGCGCTTGCAGCAGCCTCATAACCGAGTCGAACGTGCTGCCGCCGTGGTTGTGATCGAGCGCGAGATTCAATGCAAGAGAAGTACTCCTGCCTTCCGCGCGGTGCCAAGTTCCGGCAGGAAGACAGAGCACGTGGCCTGGCTTCAGCACCACAGAGCGGAACGCATCGGGCGGAGGCGGCTCGAAGCGCGGATATCCCGGCGGTTCTTTGCCGGAATTGTGAGTCGGAAACGGCACGGCTGGCTGCTTCGAGTACCACCAGCGCTTGCTGCCCATGATCTGGAGCGTGGTTACGACACGCGCGTCGTAGTGAAGGTCGAAACCACTTCCAGGAGCCGAGAGGTACGCGCGGAAGCTCACCTCGCCGGAATAGCCAAGCTCTGCCCGAATGCGCCGGGCGGCTTGCAGCAGCTTCGGGTGCGCCTGCTCCATGCCCGTGATGCATATCGTTGCGCCGGCAGACACCATGTGGGGAATGTCGGCTGGGCGAATCGTTGCCTGCCGATGTCGCGCGAACACTGCGCGGATCTGCTTGACCTGGTCGAGGTTCTTCCAGAAATCACCGGCCCGGAACAAAAAGTCGAACTTGCCTTCGCGACCAGCGAGCGGCAAAGGCCGGCGCTGGAAATATGCGCCGACGAACTCGTCCATAGTCAGTGGACTGATGATGCGCTGTAACGTGCTGGCTTTCGACATATCGCTCCAAGAATTGCAAGTCGCGTCGAACTGCTTGTGGCATTTGTTCCGCCTAGTGTAGTCTGTAAGCGCAGGTCTGCGGATCAATCACAGGGGAGTACTCGTATGGCATCGCGCAAGATGGCGCCGGCGGAGAACGGCGGCAGCAGCGGAGGCAGCCGTGGCAGTGCGGAGCACGATTCGATCAGCGGCGGCGTCAATTTCGAAGAGGGCTTTCCAAAGGACTTCAAGAGGTATCTTGACAAATACTTCACCGGTGGCTGGCATCTGAAGCTCATCATCGGCACTGGCAACGATGGCGAGGGTGACGACGGCAGCGTAGACCTTGGCGACTTTCTGGGTCGAGGGTCGGCTGGAGGGCCCGGCGGTTCCGGAAGTACTCCGACGAAGCATGCTTCGCGCAGCGTTAGAACGAAAACAGCGCGGAAAACAATCCGGTCAGCGCGCGCGGCGAGGGATAACGTCAGCCGCTCCAGCGTCGCGAGCGGGGCTTCAGTAGCTCAAAGCGGACGGACGAAGGCCAAGAGCGCCAAGCGAAAATCCGCGGCGATGAAGGAAACTGTCGGTACGCGACTGCCGGCGAAGGGCTCGCGCAGGAAACACGCTCAGCGGTAAGGTTCAACGGCGGGCAGCCGCACAGTCTGCTGTCGGCCACTCGCCCGCGGTCCCGGACGGGCGTCAACGTCACATCAGATGAGACGCAGGCAGTTTCTCGCTCTGATCCCGGCGCTGATCGTTACACGCGCCCACGGTCAGTTACCGTCACGCAAACCGGGGCTGTATCGCGTAGGCCTGTTTCTCACGGGGCCCCTGAAGACAACGCAGCAGCACTACGTTGAGTCCTTCAAGAGCGGCATGCGCGATCTGGGCTGGATCGAGGGCGGCAATCTCGCGTACGAGCACGCGCGTTATCCGCTGCGTGATCTGTACCCGCCGCGGGATAACCAAGAAATGTTGGACATCGCGCACGAGCTGATCGGACGTAAACCAGACGTGATCTGGTTGCCGAGCAGCGTCAGCGCAACCGTCATGCTCAAGGTCACGGGTACTATCCCTGTCGTGGGTGCCGCCGTGAGCGATGTAGTGGCGCGCGGGTTTGCCGCGAGCCTGGCGCACCCCGGCAAGAACTTCACGGGAATCAGCAACTTCACCTGGGAGCTCGGGGCGAAACGCTTTCAGCTACTTCACGAGATGATGCCAAAGCTCGCGCGCGTCGGTGTACTTATGCACCCGAAGAATCCGAACTGCATTCGCGAGCACCAGATCATCGAGGAAGCCGCGCAGCGCGTGCGGGTGACGGTCGTACCAGCGATGATGGAGCACGAAGATCAGGCGGCGGCGGCCTTCGCGCAGCTCTCAAAGGGCCAAGCCGAGGCGGTGCTCATCACGCACTATCCGCTTTTCCAGAGCTCCCGCAAAGCCATTCTCAAGCTGGCGCACGAGCAGCGCTTGCCGGCAGTGGGCCACCGCACCTATTTCGCGCATGACGGCGCCGTGCTTGCGTATAGCACCGTCCTGGACGAACAGATGCGGCGCTCGGCATACCTCGTGGACAAGATTCTCAAAGGTACGCCAGCCGGAGACATTCCGATCGAGCAACCGACGAAGTTCGAGCTTGCAGTTAATCGTGCGAAAGCCAAAGAGTTTGGCCTCATAATTCCGGAAACTATCCGCGTGCAGGCAAGCCACTTGATCGACTGAGCGCATGCACGAACTTCAGCCGCCTGAAAAGTCCAACGCGCTCCGCGCGTCGACTCTCGGGCTGCGCGCCGTGGCCCTGCTTGCGGACCTGCCGGCATCGGCGCTGGACGCTGTAGCGCTCAGATGCCGATGGCGCCGCTGTCCCGCCGGAAGCCGGGTGATCTCGCGCGATGCCGCCGACAACGATCTTTACATGATCGTTTCTGGCCGCGTCAGGGTGACTGCGTTTTCCGCGGGGGGCCGACAAGTGATGTACCGCGAGGTGGGCGCCGGAGACTGGTTCGGCGATCTGGCTGCCATCGACGGTCGCACTCGCTCAGCCGACGTCGACGCTCTCGAAGACACACTGCTCGCCGCCATGGGTCCGACGGTCTTGAAGGAGCTCATCCACGCTCATGCAGGCGTCTGCGACCGCGTGCTCGCGCGGCTTACAGGACTCGTACGCGATCTTTCGGAGCGCGTGTTCGACTTCAGCACGCTCGGGGTCCAACAGCGCGTGCACGCCGAGCTCCTTCGTCTTGCGAAAGAAGCCGGCGTCGACGGCAACACGGCTCGAATCGATCCGGCCCCGCGACACTCGGACATCGCGGGGAAGGTGAGCACCTATCGCGAGCAGGTCACGCGTGAGCTATCGGTGCTGACGAGGCAGGGCCTGCTTCAGCGTAGCGGCCGCGCCCTGGTCGTGACGGACGTGGAGAGGTTGCAACGGATAGTGACCGAGCTGCGGCGGTCTACCTGACGCCGTAGCCGGCCAGCCGCGCCACGGTAACGCAAGGGGCCCATCGCCGGTTCTTCATCCACGCGGTGCGTTTACGCACCGGATACGAATTCCCGTACGGCCACTGTGGGCTCCCGTGCTGCACAATCAATGTCCAGACCTAGGTCCGAACCTCCAGACCCACGGCTATTTACCTGTGACCGTTGTGACGACAACTCCCACGTCCGCGCCTGACGCGGCGTCGGCTGGCAGCACGCGGCAGACGAGGAGGATAAACGCCGGCAGTTCTCTGCTCCGGAAGTATGTCGTTTCGCTCGTGGCGCTGGTCAGCGTCGCCCTCCTCGTGAGCGGCTTGGTGGGCCTGTATTTCACTTACGAGGAGAGCAAGACCGCGAGGCTCAACCTGCAGCGCGAAAAAGCCGAGGCTGCGGCTACGCGTATCGACTCCTACGTAAAGGAAATCGAACGACAGCTCGGGTGGATGCGGCTGTCGCGCTTCGGCCCCGCCGCCGCTGATTACCGCCGGCTCGAACACCTGAAGCTCCTCAGGCAGGTGCCGGCAATCACCGACGTCTTAGTCCTCGATTCGACTGGCCGAGAGCAGCTCCGGGTCTCGCGGCTCGGCATGGACGTGCAGAACAGTGCAGCGGACCGGTCTGCCGCGCCCGCTTTTCAGAGGACGCGGCGTGGCGAGACGTACTACAGCGATGTTTACTTCCGCAACGATTCCGAGCCGTACATCACAATGGCCGTAGCTGGAGTCGAACCGGAGGGCGGCGAAGTGACAGTGGCAGAGATCAACCTGAAGTTTATCTGGGACGTCATATCCGGCATTCGAATTGGTCAGCAAGGTATTGCCTACCTGGTTGACGCCCGCGGGCACCTCATTGCGCATCCGGACATGAGCCAGGCGTTGCAGAAGACGGACCTGTCTCATCTTGCCTACGTCAGTCGCGCGGTCGCAGGCGATCCGATACCAGTGACGCTTGCGCCAAACGTTCGTGGAAACGAAGCTTTGATCGCGCATGCGGCGATCCGGCCGCTCGGCTGGCACGTATTCGTCGAGCAGCCGTTGTCGGAGGCTCTGGCGCCGTTGTATGCGTCGCTTCAGCGAACCGGGCTGCTACTGATGGCAGGGCTGCTGCTCGCCCTCGGCGTCAGCATCGCGCTCGCACGTCGCATGGTGACCCCGATCAGGGCCATCCAGGCAGGCGCCGCGCGCATTGCTTCAGGGAAGCTCGACCAGCGCATCAGCGTCAGAACCGGGGACGAGCTGCAGAGTCTCGCGGCAGAGTTCAACAACATGGCCCAGCAGCTGCGTGAGTCGTATACGCACCTCGAGCACAAGGTGGAGGAGCGCACGCGCGAGCTGCGGCAGTCGCTGGAGCAGCAAACCGCCACAGCGGAGATTCTGCAGGCGATCTCGAGCTCACCGACAGATCTTGCGCCCGTCCTGAACGCGGTCGCAGAGAAGGCGGCTCGGTTATGCGGTGCCGATCACGTGGTAGTTCGCCTGATTCAGGACGGACAGAGCCGCGTGGCGGCAGAGTTCGGCGATGTTAATTCCTCCGCATCCGGCGCCGAGGCAGTGGTCCCGCTTATCCGCGACGCTGCCACCGCAGGCGCGATCGTCGTGCGCCGCCGTGCGCGTCATCCGTTCGACCGCGCGCACATGCAGCTGCTCGAGACGTTCGCCGCGCAGGTGGTGATAGCCCTTGAAAACGTGCGCATGTTCAGGGAAATCGACCTAAAGACGCGTGAGCTGGAACGTGCAAATCGCCACAAATCGGAGTTTCTGGCGAATGTGTCGCACGAGCTGCGCACGCCGCTCAACGCCATCATCGGTTTTTCCGACGTGCTGCGTGAGCGCATGTTCGGCGAGCTCAACGAGAAGCAGTTCGAGTACGTCGAAGACATACACGAATCCGGTAAGCATTTGCTGTCCCTCATCAACGACATCCTCAATCTCGCCAAGATCGAGGCAGGCCGCATGGATCTCGAGCTGTCGAGCTTCGACCTGGAGGAGGCGATCAGGAGCGCAGCCAGTCTGATCCGTGATCGTGCTGTCCGTAGCGGCATTACGCTCGACGTAACTCTAGCCGCGGGGCTCAGCGATTGGGTCGCGGATGAACGGAAGTTCAAGCAGATCATGCTCAATCTGCTATCCAACGCAGTCAAGTTCACGCCTCGCGGCGGTAGCGTGCGCGTCGCAGCAGCTCGGTCGCAGGACGGTCTTGAGGTCAGCGTCGCCGATACCGGCGTTGGCATCGCTCCCCACCATCTTGACATGATCTTCGATGAATTCCGGCAACTCGGGTCCGACAATGCGAAGCATGACGGCACGGGCCTCGGGCTCCCACTTACCCGACGGCTGGTGGAACTACACGGGGGCACGATGCAGGTGCGCAGTCGCGTCGGCGAGGGTTCGACCTTTGTGTTCACGCTGCCTGAGAAGAGGCTTGCGACGGTATGAAACCGATCCTGATCGTCGAGGACAATGAAAGAAATCTGAAGCTCGTGCGCGACATTCTGCAGTTCAAGGGATACTCCACGCTCGAAGCTGGAACCGCCGAGGACGGGCTGCGTCTGGCGAGAACGGAACAGCCGGCCTTGATACTGCTCGATATCCAACTGCCTGACTTCGATGGAATCACGGCACTGCTGAGGCTGCGCTCCGATGCGGCTACGCAGCACATACCCGTGCTGGCCGTGTCAGCCTCGGCCATGCCCGATGACCAGCAAAGAATAATGGCCTCGGGATTCGACGCTTACATCACGAAGCCCATCGAGATGCATAGTTTCGTAAAAACGGTGGAGCGATTCATCGGGATGGCTGCGTGATGCCGGGGATTCTCGTCGTAGACGATGTCGTCAAAAACGTGAAGTTGCTCGCGGACATTCTTACCGCTCACGGCTATGACGTTCATACCGCTCATTCAGGCACCGAGGCCCTCGACAAGTTGCGGCGCGTTGCAGCGGACCTCGTTGTGCTAGACGTCATGATGCCCGATATGAGTGGCTATGACGTATGCCGAGCGATACGCAGCGACCCTGCGACCACCATCGTTCCCGTTGTGATGGTCACAGCGCTCGATACGTCCGAGCGTTCGAAAGGTCTGGAAGCCGGCGCAGACGATTTTCTCACGAAACCCGTCAACCAGCCGGAGTTGCTTGCGCGCGTGAGATCGCTGCTGCGCATCAAGTCATTGTTCGATGAGGTGCAGGCGCAGCGTGCGGAATTGGCTGACTGGAACCGCACGCTGGAACAGCGGGTCGCCGAAGGTATCGCCGAGCTCGAGCGGCTGTCGCGCCTGAAGCGCTTCTTCTCACCGCAAGTCGCAGATCTCATCCTCGCGGGAGACGCGGAGGACCCGCTGCGCAGTCACCGCAGCGACATCGTAGTCGTCTTTATCGACCTGCGCGGCTACACGGAGTTCACCGACACCGCAGAGCCCGAGAACGTGATGGGGGTACTGCGCGAGTATCACGCGGCGATGGGACGGCTGATCCTCAAGTACCAAGGCACGCTGGAGCGCTTCGCAGGCGATTCCATCATGATTTTCTTCAACGACCCGGTGCCTCAAGCCAACCCGGCCGAGCACGCCGTACGCATGGCGATAGACATGCATCAGGCTTTCCAAAACCTTGCGAATCTCTGGGAGAAGCATCAGGTGCATCTCGGCCTCGGCATCGGTATCGCGCAGGGTTACGCAACCTTGGGCGCCATCGGGTTTGAGGGACGTCTTGACTATGGCGCGATCGGTGCCGTTTGCAGCCTCGCCGCCCGGCTTTGCTCTGAGGCAAAGGCCGGCCAGACGCTGGTTACGCAGCGAGTGTTCGCGGCGATAGAACACATCGCAAGAGCGGAAAGGATCGGCGAGTTCAACCTCAAGGGGTTTCATCAGCCGCAGCCGACGTTTGCGGTACAGGGGCTACAGGCGTGTCATTAAGATGCCGCGTCGGCCGCGATGTAGTCAGAAAAAGACGGGAGGGGCAATGACGACTCGCCGCGATGTTCTACGAACCCTGACGGCCAGTGCGCTACTGCCGGCCGCCGGGCTTGGCAACTCGGAGGCGCTCGCGGCTCACGCGGGAGCTGAGTCGTGTGGTTGTAACACGGTTCTGACGCAGGAGCAGCGAACAGTCATTTTGGATCAGGCCATCCTGCTCCTGGAAGCGAATTACGTGCATCTCTCCGACAAACGCAAGCGGCACAACATCGACCCGGTGGCTCGCCTGAAGGAGCTGCGTGAACGCCTTATAGGCACGCAGCCGCTCGGGGACACGACAGCCTTTCACGACGAGGTCGATGAAATTTTCACTTCGGCGCGCGACCGACATTTGCGCTACGCAAGATGCGACTCGAAGTGCTTCGCGTATCTGCCTTTTGACGTGAGACAGATCTACGAACAAGGCAAACCGCTGTACGTAGCCGCGTCGATCGACGCTAAGCGAGTCGATCCCGAGTTTAGAAATGGTGTACGCCTCGTCACGTGGAACGGCCTGCCAATAAACGCCGTCGTGCAAAGCCAGGCGGCTCTCGAAGCCGGCTCGACAATGGATGCGTGCCGTGCGCTCGCGTTGCAGACGCTAACGACCCGTACGTTGCGTTACGACGGCTTTCCGCGTGAGGAAAAGATCAAGGTCGGCTTCAGCACGAACGGTGAGATCAAAGAACACCCGTTTGCATGGACTTTCGTACATGGAGCCAGCCCGGGAGTTCTGCCGACGCTCATCGCATTTTTCACTGGACTGACGTCCCGCGATGAAGATCCAAAGCTCGCGCTCCTGAAAGAGCTGCGGGAGATTCGGCTGACGGCCATATCGGAGGCATTTCCGCCCAAACCCTGCGCCGATTTTCGACGAGTCGAGCTGCAGTACCCGAAGGTGTTCGAGGCGCGGGATTACACCATCAGCGGCAAGCCTTACGGCTACATTCGCATACACCGCTTCGACAAGAAAATTCCCGAAGGCCTATTCGAAGAAGTTTTCGTGGACTATCTACATCGCATGCCGGAGGGCGGGCTTATTCTGGACATCCGGGACAACCCTGGCGGGTGGATCAACTCCGGAGAGCGGCTCCTGCAAACGCTTCCGACGAAAAAACCGCGGATCAAACCCGAAACCTTCGACATGCGGAACACCCGATTCAATGCGGACGTTTGCCAAAGAGACGCGCAGCTCAGGGCTTGGTGGCCCTCCGTGGACAAAGGATGGCGCGCAGGTATCCCGTATTCCGAGCGGCTACCGAAAACCGATGAAGAAGCCTGCAACGTCCGCGGGATGGTCTATAAGCATCCGGTGGTGCTGGTTACGGACGCATTGACGTACAGCGCCGGTGATATTTTCGCGGCTGGGTTCCAGGACCACGAGATCGGACCAGTTCTCGGCGTACATCCAACTACCGGCGGTGGCGGCGCCGCCGCATGGAGTCAGGATCAAGCGGGCAAACGGTACTGGCCCGGTACGCCATATCAGGAGCTGCCGGAGGGGGTCTCCATGATGACTGCGCACCGTCGGTCGTTTCGCGTGTACAAGAATCAAGACAAGGTTCTCGAAGACGCTGGTGTCCGGCGCGACGCGGAACACCTCCCGACGCTCAACGACGTTCTCAACTGCGACGCCGATCTAATCGCTAAGGCAGCGTCATTGTTTAGGGCCTGACCGATCGATCAGTGACGGCGCCTGATGTAGGCGCTACCGCTCCATCGGCCTAACCCGATCGCTCACCCACTCGCTCCACGACCCAGGATAGAGCCGCGAGCCCGCGAGCCCCGCGTGCTCCATCGCGAGCAGGTTGTGACAGGCGGTCACGCCCGAGCCGCACTGGTGCACGACCGCGCCTGCATCGCGCTCGCGCAGCACGTCAGCAAACTCGGCGCGTAAGGCTTCGGCCGGTTTGAAGCGACCCGACGTGTCGAGATTCGACCTGAAGAAGCGGTTCAGCGCCCCCGGGATGTGCCCTGCGACCGGATCGAGCGTTTCGTTCTCGCCCCGGAAACGGTCGGGGCTGCGCGCATCGAGCACAGTGCAGGTGGGCTCGCCGAGGTGTCCCACGATGAAGCCAGCGTCCACCGCCATCTCCGGCCGCGGCCGCGGCGTGAATGTCGTCGGCTGAGGCAACACGGGTTCCGCGCTGATGGGGTGCCCGCCTTCGACCCACGCCTGCCAGCCGCCGTCGAGCACTGCGACGCGCGTATGGCCCAGCCATCGCATCATCCACCACATGCGCGCGGCGTAAGCGCCGCCGCTCGCGTCGTAGGCGACCACCTGCTTCCCGTTGTCGATGCCGAGCGCGCCGAGCCGCAGCGCGAAAGTCATCGGGTGCGGCAGCGGGTGGCGCCCGTTCGTGCCCGTCTTCGGGCCGGCTAAATCTTCGTCGAGGTGGAGAAAGCGCGCGCCGGGAACGTGTCCCTGGGCGTAGGCGCGGCGGCCCGATTCGTAGTCGGCGAGGTCATGGCGGCAGTCGCAGACCACCCAATCGGCACGGCCGAGATGGGCTGCGAGCTCGTCGGCTCCGATCAACGTCGTGAACACGACTGGTCCTCCCTCAGACGTGGCGCCCGAGCTCCCGGCGGATGAACTCGTGGAAGTGGCGCATGCCGTCTTCCAGCGGTGACTGGTAGGGCCCGGTCTCGGCGAGCCCCTGCTGAACCAGCGCGCGGCGCCCGGCAGTCATACGCGCGATGATCTCCGCGTCTTCGACCGCCGTTTCGCGGTACGCCGCCTGTTCCGCTTCGACGAATTCGCGCTCGAAGAGCGCAATGTCTTCGGGGTAATAGAACTCGACCACGTTCGTGCACGCTTCGGGGCCGCGCGGCACGAGCGTGCTCACCACCAGCGAGTGCGGGTACCACTCGACCATGACGTTCGGGAAATACGTGAGCCAGATCGCGCCATGGGACGGCGAACGTCCCTCGGCGTACTTCAGGACCTGCTCGTGCCAGCGACGGTAAATGGCCGAGCCAGGCTTCCCGAGCCCTCGTTTGACCCCGCATGTCTGCACGCTGTACCAGTCGCCGAATTCCCAGCGCAGGTCACCCACGTTCACGAAATTGCCGAGACCGGGATGGAACGGCTCGACGTGGTAATCCTCGAGGTAGACCTCGATGAACGTTTTCCAGTTGCACGCGTACTCCTCGATCTCGACGCGATCGAAGACGAAGCCGGAGAAGTCGAGGTCCGCGGCGACCCCCAGATTCGCGAGATCGGCAGCCACGTCGCGCTGACCGGCGAATAGCAGCCCGTTCCAGGTCGTGAGCTTGGACCGGGCGAGATCGAGACAGGGGTTTTGGGGGAAATGCGGCGCGCCGATCAGCCGGCCGTCCAGCGCGTACGTCCAGCGGTGCAGCGGACAGACGATGTTGCGCGCCGTGCCGCGGCCTTTGAGGATGATCGCCTGGCGGTGCCGGCAGATGTTCGACAGGAGCTCGATACCGTCTGCGCTGCGCACGAGGACTTTCGCGTCGTCGAGCCATTGCAGCGTCTGATAATCGCCGACGTTCGGCACCATCAGCTCGTGACCGACGTAGCCCGGTCCTCGATCGAAGAACAGCCGCTTCTCGATCTCGTAGATTCGAGGATCGAAGTACCAGTCCGGGGGAAGCTGCGACGACGTGCTGCCGAAAACCGCGGGGCTGAAAAGATCGGACATGCAGGGGGGTTCTTTTTGCAAACGCCCGGCAAAAAAGAGGCCGTATTCTTCCCTAAGTACCTTGAAAAGGCAACAGAATTTGGCCTGCAATGCCCGCTGGAGGGTAAGCGGCGGTTTCAGCAGTCGAATTCACGACGTGCGACGTGCGCCGACCGCTAATAGACCGCTGGTGGCGAGCCGCTCGTAGTCAGCCGGCCGATCGACGTCCCATAGCGTTTCGAGCTCGACGGCACGCCACGCAAGCTCGCGCACGCGTCGCCGGGTCTCGGCCATCACGTCCGGAGAGCTCCACGGCATGTCGCGAAAAAGACGTGGGTCCGAGCGCGTAAGGCCGATGAGCGCATAACCACCATCCTCGGTCGGCACGAACACTGCGTCGTGACCTTCAGCCAGCGCGTGTGCGGCCAGACGCAGGTGTTTCGCAGTCAGCGCGGGGCAGTCACTGCCGACGAGCACGACCAATGATGCCCGGGTGAGCGCCTGCTCGAACGCCCGGTGCATGCGGGCACCGAGATCGTCGCCGCGCTGCGCGACCAGCTCCGCGCCGAAGTGCCTCGCGCAGTAGCGCAGAAAATCGTCGTCGGCGGGATCGCCATGCAGCTCGAGCGGCCCGAGCGCCGCGCGTGCCGCGGTCTTCAGCGTGTGCTTGAGCAAACGCGCTTGCAGCGCCGCCGCGCCTTCCGCGCCGAGCACGGGGACCAGCCGCGTTTTCACTGCGCCCGGACGAGGCGCCTTTGCGAAGACGAGAACGCGCCTATCTGTGGGGCGCATACCGCATTGCGAGCTCATCGGGATTTGCGCCGAGGCGGTACGCCAGCCGCAGCCGCCACATGAGCACCATCGTGCGCACCACGCCATGCTTTTCCCAGCGTCGGGCGGACGTATCGACCTTTGCCTGCAGGCATAGCGGGGGACCGTGCTTCTTGAGCATCGCGGACAGCGCGAGGTCTTCCATCAGTCCGATGGGTGGATAGCCGCCGACGCGCTGAAACAGGGTCCGCTCGACGAATATCGCCTGGTCGCCCGTCGCGATACCCGTGAGGCGCGAGCGCACATTCATTGCCGCCCCGATCACGGGGAACAGGAGATGAGTGCCCGCGAGGCGCACGTCGAAGCGGCCCCACGCTCTGCCCGTGCGCGCGAGCCCGTCGATCACGAGCGCGTCGGCCTGCTGCGGCAGGCGCGTGTCGGCGTGCAGGAACAGCAGGATCTCGCCGCGCGCGCATGCAGCGCCACGGTTCATCTGGATTGCCCGTCCACGCTCGGAACGCACCACGAGGTCCGCGCCGCGTTCGGCGATATCCGGCGTGCCGTCGGCGCTCCCGCCGTCGACCACGATCACTTCGGCGCTGCGTGCGCGCAGTGGCGCGAGGGCGTCGAGGGCGTACTCGATGCTTTCGGCTTCGTTCAGGCACGGCACGATGATGCTCAGGCGCGGCGGGCGCGTGCCGCTCATGCGCGCATCCGTGCGTGATAGCGCTCGAGCAGCCGCAGCACGCGAGGTGATACGTGCGCGCGCTTCCATGCGCCGGCCGCATACTTGTTGGCTTCGACGAACGTCGGATAGATGTGAATCGTCGAGAGCAGCTTCTCGAGGCCCAGACCATGACGCATCGCCAGGATGAATTCGACGATGAGATCGCCGGCATGTGCGCCGGCGATCGTCGCGCCGAGTATCGTGTCCCTGCCCGGCACCGTGAGCACCTTCACGAAGCCCGCCGTGGCCTCGTCGGCGATCGCGCGATCGAGCTCGGCAAGCTCGAATTTCGTGACTTCGTACGCCACGTTCTTTTCGCGCGCTTCCGTTTCGTTGAGCCCGACGCGGGCGACTTCGGGATCGGTGAACGTCGCCCAGGGAATGACGCGGTAGTCCGCACGAAACCGGCGGAAGCGGCCGAACAGCGCGTTCACTGACGCATACCACGCCTGGTGCGACGCGGTATGCGTGAACTGATACGGCCCGGCGACGTCCCCGCAGGCATAGATGTTCGGATAGGTCGTCTGCAGATAGTCGTTGGTCTCGATCGTTTTGGCTCGCGCCAGCGCGATACCGAGCGCCTCGAGGCCGAGTCCGTCGGTGGTCGGCTTGCGGCCGACGGCGCACAGGAGCTCGTCGAACGCGATCCGCTGTTCCTGCCCTTCGTGTTCGACGATGAGCGCCTTCTCTGCGCCTTCGATTACCACGCGTTTCGCCTTGTGGCCGGTGAGCACGCGCACGCCTTCGTCGCGAAACCGTGCGGCGACCAGATCCGAGACCTCCGGGTCCTCACGTATGAGAATGCGCGGCAGCATTTCGACCTGGGTCACTTCGGAGCCGAAGCGGGCGAAGCATTGCGCGAGCTCGCTGCCGATCGGTCCGCCGCCGAGCACGACGAGGCGTCTGGGCAGCGTCCGCAGCCGCCACACCGTGTCCGAAGTGAGCGGCTCGACCTCGTTGAGCCCGGGGATCGGCGGTATCAGCGGTTGAGCACCGGCCGCGATCACGATGCTGCGCGTGGTCAGCGTGCGCGCCGTTCCGTCCGCCAGCGTGATCTCGACGTTCCACGGACTCACGATGCGCGCGGTGCCGGAAAGACATTCGACGCCGAGCGCTTCGTAGCGCGCGACCGAATCGTGCGGCGCCACGTCCGCGATGACCCGCTGAACGCGTTCCATCAGCGCCGCGAAATCGAGCTCCACCGACGGTTCGGCAAGCCCGAGCCGGCGAGCGCGCCGCATGTCCGCGATGAGCCGCGCCGACCGAATCAACGCTTTGGACGGCACACAGCCGGTATTCAGACAGTCGCCGCCCATGCGGTGCTGTTCGACGAGCGTCACCTTTGCTTTGACCGCCGCGGCGATGTAAGCGGACACCAGCCCGGCGGAGCCCGCGCCGATCACGACCAGGTTGCGATCGAAGCTGCGCGGGCGCGGCCAGCGGCGATACACCTTGCGCGCCCGGCCGATATCGACCGCTTTCTTCGCGACCAACGGGAAGATCGCGAGCAGCGTGAGGGCGAGCACGAGCTGCCAGGTGATCTCGAAGCGTCCGAGCTGCGTGCCGGCGTATACGTACAGCAGCGTGCCGGGCAGCATCCCGACCTGGCTCACCCAGTAGAAGGTCCGCGCGGGCATAGCCGTGAGGCCCATCGCGAGATTGATCGCGAAAAACGGGATCACCGGTGCGAGCCGCAGCGCGAGCAGATAGAAAAGGCCGTCCTTGCGGATGCCGTCGTTGATGGCCCTGAAACGCTCACCGAGCCTGGCCTGCACCCATTCGCGCAGCAGGAACCGCGACGTGAGAAACGCGAGCGTGGCACCGATCGACGCGGCAAAAGACACGATGACGGTTCCCCACAAGACACCGAACAGCGCGCCGGCAACCAGCGTCAGCACCCCCGCGCCGGGAACGGAGAGCGCCGTTACCGTCACGTAAATCGCGAAAAACGCCGCGGCGGCACGCAACGGCGCGGCCGCCACCTGAAGATCGATGGCCTCGCGCTGCGCGCGAAAGAATTCAAGCGAGACGTATTGCCGCAGATCGAGCGCGAAAAAGAGCGCGATCAGCGTGATGACGGCAGCCGCGAGGACGAGTTTCCTCGTCACTCAGATCGTCTCACGCAAGCGCGCCGCCACAGCTCGAGCCCTGCCCGGCAGTGCAGCCGTAGCAGTGATCCTTCACGACGATCCGGTTGTGGGTGAGGTCCGCGTCGAGGAGGTCGCTCAGGCGCGTCCGTGATCGATCCTGCCAGGCGAGCGGCAGGTCGAGCATCTGGTTGAAATCGCAGTCGTAGACGTAGCCGCGCCAGTCCACCGAAACGAGCGACCGGCACATCAGGTTTTCCAGGTTCTCGCGCCGATACGCGTTCTTCAGCAGCGCGAGGTACTCCTCGAACAAACCTTTGGATATGAGCGTGCTGCCGAAGCGTTGTATCGGCATGTTCGCGAGCACGTACAGGTGGTCGAAGACGACGCCGTAGCGCTCGCGCAGATGCCGGCGGTAATCGACTTCGAGCTGCGCCTGCGCCGGCGGCAGCACCGGGCCCTGGGGGTTGTACACGAGGTTGAGCGCGAGGCCGCGCTCACCGCGGCCATAACCGAGCGCGTTCAATGCGGTGAGCGCCCGTATGCTCGACCCGAACACGCCTTTGCCGCGCTGACGCTCGACGTTGTCTTCGAGATAACACGGCAGCGAGGCGATAACTTCGACGTGGTGATCCGCAAGAAAACCGGCAAGGTCCTCCTGACCGGGCTGCTCCATGACCGTGAGATTGCAGCGGTCGATCACGTGCGCCCCCAGCGCGCGCGCTCCTACGACGAGCTCGCGAAAGTGCGCGTTCAACTCGGGTGCGCCGCCGGTCACGTCGACGTTGCGCACCCGACTCGACTCGATGAACGCCAGCACCTCTTCCAGCGTCTCTCGCGACATCTGCTCGGTGCGCGTGGGGCCCGCATTGACGTGACAGTGCACGCACGTCTGGTTGCACCTGTAGCCGACGTTCACCTGAAGCGTTTCGAGCTTGGTGCGGCGAATGGCGGGGAAATCGGTGGCGGCGATGCGGGGCAGCGTTGCGTGCATGGTTGCGGGATGGTCGGAATGAACGAGCGGCCGATAGTGTTGCACGGCCTAAGTGCTTCAACCCTTCGTCGCGCTGCGAGGCGCCTTCCTTACGTGTCGCACTTTGACCGCAACCCTCTGATTGCGTTATGCTTTCGTATGGCTACGTCAGGCAAGAGCCAGGGTGAGGCAAGCTTCGAATCCGCGCTCGACGAGCTGGAGAAGATCGTAGCCAGCATGGAGACCGGCCAGATGCCCCTGGAGCAGTCGCTCGCCGCATACAAACGCGGCGCCGAGCTTCTCAAGTTCTGCCAATCCGCGCTGCAGGACGCGCAGCAGCAGGTGAAGATCCTCGAAGACAACGTGCTCAAGAGCTTCGGGTCGGCAGAGCAGTAACCACAGCAGAATTTTCCTTGGATCCCGTCGATTTTCAGGGCTGGGCCGCAGCCCGGCAAAGCCGTATTGAATCCGTTCTCGAGCGCGTCCTGCCCCCGGCCCGGATCGTGCCGTCGCGTCTGCACGGCGCGATGCGCTATGCCGTGCTCGGCGCGGGAAAACGCGTGCGCCCGCTGCTCGCATTTGCGGCCGGCGAGCTGTCGGGCGCCGATGCGGAACGTGTCGCGATCGCCGGCGCTGCGGTGGAGCTCATCCATGCGTATTCGCTGGTGCACGATGATCTGCCGGCGATGGACAACGACGTGCTCCGGCGCGGCAAGCCGACCTGTCACGTCGAGTACGACGAGGCGACGGCGCTGCTCGTCGGGGATGCGTTGCAGGCGCTCGCGTTCCAGCTCATGGGCGAATACCGGCTCGCCGACGATCCGGCCGATCAGCTCCAGATGGTGAAGCTCCTCGCAACCGCCGCCGGATCGCGCGGCATGGCCGGCGGACAGGCGATCGACCTTGAATCCGTCGGCAAGAAGCTCAGCGTACCCGAGCTCGAGCTGATGCACATCCACAAGACGGGGGCGATCATCCGCGCGTCGGTGCTCCTCGGCGCGCGCTGCGGCAGCGGCCTCGATGACAAAGCGCTCGGTGCGCTCGATACGTTCGCGAAATCGATCGGCCTCGCATTCCAGGTCGTCGATGACATCCTGGATACCGAAGCGCCGACCGCAACGCTGGGAAAAACGGCAGGCAAGGATGCCGACCAGAACAAGCCGACCTACGTGAGCGCGCTCGGACTCTCCGACGCGAGGGTGTTCGCCGCGGAGCTGCGCGAGGAAGCGTTGAAGGCGCTGGAGAGCTTCGGGGCGCGCGCCGTGCGCCTGCGCCAGCTCGCGGACTTCATCGTGCTGAGAAAATTCTGATGTTCGAGCTGCTCGAGAGCATCAACTGGCCGCACGAGCTGCGCGCGCTCGAGCGCAGCCAGCTCCCGCGGCTGTCGAACGAGCTGCGGCAGTTCCTGCTGGAGTCCGTGAGCCAGACCGGCGGCCATCTGTCGTCCAATCTCGGCACGGTCGAGCTCACCATCGCGCTGCACTACGTCTTCGATACGCCGCACGATCGTATCGTGTGGGACGTCGGTCATCAGACGTACGGGCACAAGGTGCTCACCGGCCGCCGCGCCGCCATGCGCAGGCTGCGCATGTGGGGCGGCATCTCCGGCTTCCCACGCCGCGAGGAAAGCGAATACGACACGTTCGGCACCGCGCACTCCAGCACCTCGATCAGCGCCGCGCTCGGCATGGCCGTCGCGTCGAAGCTGAAAGGCGAGCGCCGCCGCGTCGTCGCGGTGATCGGCGATGGCGCGATGACGGCGGGCGAAGCATTCGAAGCGCTCAACAATGCCGGTGACATGGACGTCGATCTCCTCGTCATCCTGAACGACAACGACATGTCGATCTCGCCGCCGGTGGGCGCGCTGAACAAGTATCTCGCGCGGCTCATGTCGGGGCGCGTGTACCGGGCTGCCCGCGGGATCGGCGAGCGCGTGCTCGGCGAGCTCGCGCGGCGCGCCGAGGAACACGTGAAGGGCATGGTGACGCCCGGGACATTGTTCGAGGAGTTCGGGTTCAACTACATCGGGCCCATCGACGGACACGACCTCGACGCTCTGCTGCCGACGCTCTACAACATCCGGCAGATGCGCGGCCCGCAATTCCTGCACGTGGTCACGCGCAAAGGCCAAGGCTACAAGCTCGCGGAAGCCGATCCGGTGCTCTATCACGGTGTGTCGAAATTCGACCATGCGAACGGCATCGTGGGCGGCAAAACCGGCGGCAAGCTCACCTATACGCAGGTGTTC
>Ga0196977_1000564_pt1 | contig 18617 bp, 19 predicted proteins | sample S3v_1013CmetaG_FD_148634 | JGI IMG/M metagenome (GOLD analysis project Ga0196977, IMG submission 148634) | Soil microbial communities from Anza Borrego desert, Southern California, United States - S3+v_10-13C | ecosystem: Environmental > Terrestrial > Soil > Desert | place: USA: California...
CGATCGACCCAGTCGCGGTATTCCGCTTCGGGCAACTCGAGCGTCTGGTAGGCGACGCCGAGCATCTGCAGGAACTGGCGCGCCATCTCGCGCTCGTTGTCGGCCGCCCAGTCGCGCAGCACGACGATCGCGTCGGACAGCACGATCTCCTCGCCGCCGCGCAGCGCGCCCGGCTGCTCGACTTCCTGGGTCTCGGGCGTCGGGGCCTTGTAGCCGAGCTCGGGCCAGTCGCCGCCGACGACGCCGTCGGGCGTGGTCCCGGTCGCGATGAAATAGGGATTGAGGGCGGTGAAGTTCTGGAAATACAGCGTGCTGCCGAACGCCGGCTGGTCGAGCCGGAAATAGACCAGGCCGCTGCTCGGGCCGCGTTGCGCCGCCTCGATCTTGCCCTCGGCGCGCGTCGGATCGTCGTGGGCGTCGAGCGGGTAGAGATCGCGCGGGAGGTACGGCAGTCTCATGTCGGCGGCGGGCGTGAACCGCACCACTGCGCGCAGCCGGTGAAGGCCGGCACCGCTCGTGGTCAGGCAGACCTGGTGGCGACCGAGCGCGCTCTTCACCTCGAGCCGCAGGACTTCGTCCGGGCCGGCCTTGACGCGGCGGCACGAGTAGGCCGCGCCGCCGATGTGAGCGGTGCGCAGCGCCAATCCGCCGCGGCCTTCGCGGCGGATCAGGCACCAGACCGACTCGCGGCCCTCGCAGACTTCGACTTCCAGGTCGCCCAGCGCGAAACCGGCCTTGTGCTTCATCCCGGCGCTCAGCTCCTCGCGGAGCGACAGCACTTCGGGGCTGATCTTGTTCTGCGGGGCGAGAGTGGCGGTTGGGGGCAAGCGGTTTCTCCCGGAAGGCTGCTGCTCGAACACGCGCTCCGGCGCCGGGGTTCCCGTATAAACTTATCTGAGTGCCACCCGGCTAATCGAGGAAAATCAGCACGCTAGTTTGCTCTTTCCGCGGGCGCGGGAACCTTTCCTGATTTGGATCATACCGTCGTTATCACCGATCAACGCTTCGGGCTTCGGTGGCTGAGAGATGATATGCGCTCCCGCTCGCCGACAGGGATGCCCGTATGCCGCTCTCGACTCCCACTCCCTTGCAGCTCTTCCTCAACCGCCTGCTGCGGCGCTCGCCGCTCGGCCGCCAAGAGCAGGAGGCCATCCTCGGCCTTCGCAACCGGCCGGCGCAGGTCGAACCGCGTCAGGACATCGTTTCGCCCGGCACGGCGACCGCGCACGCCTGCCTCGTGGTCAAGGGGCTGGTCGCGCGATTCGACCAGATGCGCGACGGCAAGCGGCAGATCGTCAGCTTCTACCTGCCGGGCGACATGTGCGATCTCCATTCGGTCGCGGTGTCGACGCCGGGCTGGGGGCTGGAGGCGCTGACCACCACCACCGTGCTGTTTGTGCCGCACGCCGATCTGGCCCAGTTGGCGCAGGACCATTCGCGGATCGCCATGGCGTTCTGGCGCGATACCACCGCCGATGCCTCTATCCTCGCCAAGTGGGTCGGCAATCTCGGGCGGAGGCAGGCGGCGCCGCGGCTGGCGCACCTGCTGTGCGAGATGGGCTCGCGGATGGAGCAGGCGGGGCTCGGCTCGAAGACGCGCTACAACCTGCCCGCAACCCAGGCCCAGCTGGCCGATGCGACCGGGCTTACCGCGGTCCACCTCAACCGGACGCTCAAGACGCTCGCGCCCTACGGCGTCACGTTCCGCGCGCGGACGGTGCGGATCGAGGATTGGGGCCCCGTCGTCGAGGTCGCCGAGTTCGATCCGGCCTATCTCCTGCTGCGGACGGGCGAGCCGGCGCGCGCCGCCTGAGCCGCCCGTTGATCGAAGTTCGATCGGGAACGCAGTCGTTCGCGGCTTGTTCGGCTGGGCGATGCCCCGCTATTTCTTCCACTTGCACAACGACCTCGACTCGTATGACGACGAAGGTCGCGAGATGGACGATGCCGTGCAGGCGCGGCGCTGCGCCGAGCAGGACGCGCGCGACATGGCGGCCGAAGGCGTGCGGGCCGGAGAGCTCAACCGCTCGCACCATGTCGATGTGACCGACGCGGGCGGCACGTTGCTGTTCAGCGTGCGCTTCGGCGAGGTCGTCAGGGTGGTCGGCTAGCCGCGCGCGGCGACCATCGCGTCGGGCGCGGCGGTCACCGGCGTATGCTCCTCGTCCATCGGCGCGGTGACGTTGTAGGCGGCCAGCACCAGGCCGCCGTCCTTGCCGCCGGCCGGATCGAAGCGGTATTCGGTGACCCCGCAGTTGCTGACGTCGCCTTCGCGGTCGATCGCCAGGATCGTCTCCTCGCTCAGCCCCTCGATCACGTAGCGCAGGCACAGCACGACGACCTGGTGCGCGCAGATCAGCACGCGCCGGCCGCCGTAATGCAGCGAGATCGTGTCGAGCAGCGAGCGCAGGCGGAAGATCACGTCGCACCAGCTCTCGCCGCCCGGCGGGCGGTGGTAGAACTTGCCGAGCAGCTTGCGGAACTCGGCCTGCTGCGGCTCGAAGTGGGCGATGCCGTGCGTGGTCAGCCCGTCGAGCACGCCGAATTCCTTCTCGCGCAGCCGTTCGTCGAGGCAGATGCGCTCGTCGGGCTCGCTGCCGCCGTGCGCGCGGAAGATCTCGGCGGTCTGCCGCGCGCGCACGTAAGGCGACGAGAGCAACACCTCCGGCCGCTCCTCGCGCCGCGCGAACCACCGCCCGAGCGAGGCGGCCTGCTCGCGCCCGAGATAGGACAGCGGCACGTCGACGTCGCGCGAAGTCAGCCCGATGCGGTGCGCGCCTTGCTTGTTCGCCAGGTCGCGCGCGACGTTGCCCGCGCTCTGCCCGTGGCGCACGATCCACAGCACCGAAGGCCAGGTTTTCGCCATCGCAAGGGAAAGTCGGGCGGGCCGGTGCGGTTCCGCCGCAGTCAACCTGTTCACCCTCGACACTCCGATGCTGAATGCCTAGGGCCGTCGCGACGGGCGAACAGGGTGCACGCGTGAAGCTGATCATCGGCAACCGGAACTATTCGAGCTGGTCGTTGCGCGGCTGGCTCGCCGCCAAGCAGTCGGGGCTGTCGTTCGAGGCGCTGACCGTCCACATCGACGGCGACGACTGGCAGGCCGCGAAGCACGAGGGCCAGTTTCAGCCTTCGGCCGGCAAGGTCCCGGTGCTGTGGGACGGCGAGGTGGTGGTGTGGGATTCGCTCGCCATCCTCGAGTACCTCGCCGACAAGGTCGGGCGCGACCGCTTCTGGCCCAAGGACGACGGCGCGCGCGGCATGGCCCGGGCGATGGTCGCCGAGATGCACAGCTCGTACCTCGCCCTGCGGCGGCTGTGCCCGGTCAACATCCGCAAGCGCGTCCAGGGCCTCGAGCTGACCGAGGAGGCGCGCAACGACATCGTCCGCATCCTCGGCCTGTGGGCCGAGGCGCGGGCGCGCTTCGGCAAGGGCGGGCCGTTCCTGTTCGGCACCTTCAGCGCGGCCGACATCTTCTACGCCCCGGTGGTCACCCGCTTCGTCACGTACGGCATCGGCGTGCCCGGCTTCGCCCAGGCCTACATGCAGGCGGTGTGGGAGCACGACTGGATGCAGGAATGGATCCAGGGCGCCGAAAGCGAGCAGTGGGTGATCGAGCAGTACGAGGTGGCGTGACCCTCCCCGCTCGCGGGGAGGTGGCATCGCGCGGCGATGACGGAGGGGGCCCGCCTCCCGGCGCGGCGCTTGCCGCGGGCCCCCACCACCACCCTGCGGGTGGTCCCCCTCCCCGTGCCGGGGAGGATCAGTAGGGCGTGCCGTCCTTGCGGGTGAAGGCGCCGGGGCGGAACTTCATGTCGATGTCGGGATATTCGCCCGCATCGTTCGCCGCGTCGCCCGCGCTCACCACCACGAAGCTGCACTCGGCGTCGGATCGGTTCTGCAGGCAGTGCCCGTTCTCGACGCCCTTCGGCCAGGCGGCGACGTCGCCCGGTCGCAGCACGGTCTCGCCGTCGTCCTCGACCAGCACCGCCTCGCCCGACAGCATGACCAGCAGCTCATCGACCGCGGCATGCCAGTGGCGCTGCGACGACCACGCGCCGGGCTTCAGCACCACGTGGCTGGCGCCCATCTCGGTCAGCCCCGCGCCCGGCGCGAGGCGTCGGTACCAGCGCCCGGAGACGGCGCGGTCGTGCGGCTCGGGATAGCCGGTACGGTTGGTGGGCTCGATCGCATCGAGGTCGATCCTGGGCATCGGCGGTTCCCTCCGGCTGGTCAGCGGGCCATGCCTCGTCTACCGCGCTTGCGATGGGGAATTCCAGCGACGTCGTCAGCCTCGCCGAACGGCTGATCGCCTGCGACAGCGTGACGCCGGCGCGCGGGGCGGTGTTCGACGCTTTCGAGGCGATGATCGCCCCGCTCGGCTTCGAGGTCCACCGGTTCGTCGCCGGGGGCACGGTCGAGAACTGCCTCGCCATCCGCCGCGGGCCCCCCGGCAGCCGCCATTTCGGCTTCGCCGGCCATCTCGACGTCGTGCCTCCGGGCGAGGGGTGGAGCAGCGATCCGTTCGTGCCCGAGCGGCGCGCGGGGATGCTCTACGGCCGCGGCGCGGTCGACATGAAAGGCTCGATCGCGGCGATGGTCGCGGCGCTGTCCGACATCCCCGCCGAGGCGGGCACCGTCAGCCTGATCGTCACCGGCGACGAGGAAGGCGAGGCGGTCCACGGCACCCGCGCGCTGATCGAGCTGATCCGCCAGCGCGGCGAGATTCCCGACATGTGCCTCGTCGGCGAGCCGACGTCGGTCGCGCGGCTGGGCGACATGGTCAAGATCGGCCGGCGCGGCTCGGTCAACGTCTGGCTCGAAGTGACGGGGCGCGAGGGCCACGTCGCCTATCCGCACTTGTCCGACAACCCGATCCCGCGGCTGGTGGCGCTGCTCGCCGAGCTCGATGCGCTGGTGCTCGACGAGGGCACCGAGTGGTTCCAGCCGTCGAACCTCGAGATCACCGACGTCGCGGTCGGCAACCCGGCGACCAACGTCATCCCGGCGAGCGCGCGGGCGCGCCTATCGATCCGCTTCAACGACCGGCACACCGGCGCCGCCCTGGGCGAGCAAATCGCCGGGATCGCCGCGCGGCACGGCGGCACCGCGCGCGCGGTGGTGTCGGGCGAATCGTACCTGACCAGGCCCGGTCGACTGTCGGACATCGTCGCCGCCGCGATCGCGGCCGAGACCGGCATCGCGCCCGAGCTGTCGACCACCGGCGGCACCTCGGATGCGCGGTTCCTCAAGGACTTGTGCCCGGTGATCGACTTCGGCCCGCCGAACGCGACGATGCACAAGCGCGACGAGGCGGTGGCGCTTGACGATCTCGCGGCGCTCGTGCGCATCTATGGCCGCATCGCCATCGCCGCGCTTGAAGAATAGTGCGTCTTTGCGGGGAGCGTAGCGACGACGCCATTCCGGTGGCGGCGCTCGACCGCTCTGGATTGCTTCGCTACGCTCGCAATGACGAGTGGAGGGGACTGCCGCCATGAGCACCGACGCCGAACAGATCGCCCGCGAGGCCGCGCCGATCGGCCACGGCAGGTTGCAATGGCGCATCCTGATCGGCTTCGCCGCCGGCCTCGTCGCCGGCCTGCTGGCCTACACGCTGGCGCGCGACGCGGCGTGGATCGAATGGCTGGTGACGTACGTCACCGGCCCGATCGGGCAGATCTTCCTGCGCCTACTGTTCATGCTGGTGATCCCGCTGCTGTTCGCCGCGCTGGTGGTCGGCATCGCCGAGATGGGCGAGATTCGCGCGCTCAAGGCGATCGGCCTGCGCACGCTCGCCTACACGGTGATCGTCTCGTCGATCGCGGTGGCGATCTCGCTCGCCGCGGTCAACCTGCTGCGCCCCGGCGATGGGGTCGACCCGCAGGCCGCGCGCGAGCTGCTCGCGCAAGGCGGCGAGGGCGCCCGCGGCATCGTCGCCACCTCGGCCGACAGCCCGACGGGTATCGACGCGCTGATCGCCATCGTGCCCAACAACGTCGTCGCGGCGATGGGCGCCAACGACATCCTCGCGGTGATGTTCTTCGCGCTGTTCTTCGGCATCGGCCTGTTGCTGGTGCAGACGCGCCGGACGGTCCAGCTCAAGGACGCCATCGAGGGGATCTTCGAGGTCGCGATGCGGCTGATCGGGCTGGTCATCCAGCTCGCCCCGATCGCCATCTTCTGCTTCATGTTCAACCTCTCGGCGCAGTTCGGCTGGGATCTCCTGTTCAAGCTCGCCGCGTTCGTCGGCGTCGTGCTGCTGGCGCTGGCGATCCAGATGTTCGGGGTGTTCCCGGCATTGCTGAAGTTCGTCGCCGGCAAGAGCCCGCTGGCGTTCTTCCGCGAGACGCGCGAGGCCAGCGTCATGGCGTTCTCGACCGCCAGCTCGAACGCCACGCTGCCGACCGCGCTGCGCGTCGCCGAGACCGAGCTCGAGCTGCCGCCGAGGATCTCACGCTTCGTGCTGACCATCGGCGCCACCGCCAACCAGAACGGCACTGCGATGTTCGAGGGCGTGACGGTGCTGTTCCTGGCGCAGTTTTTCGGCGTCGATCTGGCGCTCGGCGAGCAGGCCTTCGTGATGCTGATCTGCATCCTCGCCGGGGTCGGCACCGCCGGCATTCCCGGCGGCTCGCTGCCGGTGATCGCGCTGATCCTCGCCGGGGTCGGCGTGCCGCCCGAGGGCATCGGCCTGATCCTCGGCGTCGACCGCTTCCTCGACATGTGCCGCACCACGCTCAACGTCATCGGCGACCTCGTCGCGGCGCAAGTGATCAGCGCGCTCTCCCCGGCGGAGGGTCGAGCACCTTCGCCCTGAAGGCGCACAAGTCGACCACCGGGCAGCGCCAGCATTCCGGCAGCCGCGCCTTGCAGATGTAGCGGCCGTGGAGGATCAGCCAGTGGTGCGCGTGGCGGCGGAACGGCTGCGGCACCCGCTTGTCGAGCCGCGCCTCGACCTGCTCGGGCGTCTTGCCGCGGGCGAGGCCGGTGCGGTTGCAGACCCGGAACACATGCGTGTCGACTGCGAAGGTCTCCTCGCCGAACGCGCAGTTGAGCACGACGTTGGCGGTCTTGCGGCCGACCCCCGGCAGGCCGACGAGCGTCTCGCGGTCGGTCGGGACCTCGCCGCCGTGCTCGGCGACCAGCTGCTGCGACAGCGCGATGACGTTCCTCGCCTTGGTGTTGAACAGCCCGACGGTCTTGATGTGCTGCTTGAGCCCCTCCTCGCCCAGCTCGACCATCTGCGCCGGGGTCGCGACCTCGGCGAACAGGCGGCGGGTCGCCTTGTTGACCCCGACATCGGTCGCCTGGGCCGACAGCACCACCGCGACCAGCAGCTGGTAGACGTTGCCGTATTCGAGCTCGGTCTCGGGCGAGGGATTGTCCTCGGCCAGCCGGCGCAAGAACTCGAACGTCTCGTCGCGGGTCATCGCAGCCAGCGCGCCATCGCCGGGAACGGCGCCAGGCCGCTCTGCGCGGCGCGGTGCGGCTCGGCGGTCATGTCGTAGCAGGCGAGGATCGCTATGCCGAAGCCGCGCCCTTTGGCGAACGCCGCGGGAAGCGCGGGCGACCAGCCGCGGTAGCCTGCCGGATGGAACAGCGTCTCGAGCGGGATCCCGCAGGCCGTCGCGGCGGCGACCGACCACGCGATCGCGCCCATCTCGTCGCCCGGATCGTCGCCGACGTCGTCGGTCTGGTCGCGCGTGGCCGGGTCGCACAGCGCCAGGTGGCCGGCTTCGTGGAGTAGGTCGCCGGGGTAGGCCGGCACGGCGGGATCGATCACCAGGCGGCCGGCGCGGGCGGTCATCCCCGGAAGCGGGCTATCCGCCGCCACCGGTCCGGTCTCGACCGCGATGCCGATCCCGGCGAGGAAGCCGGCGATCGTCCGCGCCGCAGCGATCCCGCCCGGCTCGTGCCAGCGGCACCGCTCGACCCAGTCGCCGGTCACAGCGACAGCACGTCGCCCATCGCGTAGCGGCCCGCCGGCCGGCCGATCAGCCACGCCGCGCCGCGCACCGCGCCGTGGGCGAAGATCATCCGGTCCTCGGCGCTGTGCGCCAGCGTCAGCCGCTCGTGCTCGCCGGCGAAGATCACCGTGTGCTCGCCGGCGACGGTGCCGCCGCGCAGCGAGGCGAAGCCGATCGAGCCCTCCGGGCGCGCGCCGCTGTTGCCATGGCGGGCCGGGCTCTCCGCCCCGTAGAAGTCGACCCCGCGCCCTTCGGCCGCCGCCTCGCCGAGCAGCAGCGCGGTGCCCGACGGCGCGTCGACTTTCATCCGGTGGTGCATCTCGAGCACCTCGATGTCCCACCCGGCGCCGAGCCGCTTGGCTGCTTCGCGCACGAGGTGCGCCAGCAAAGTGACGCCGAGCGAGGTGTTGCCGGTCTGCAGCACCGGGATCGCCAGCGCCGCCGAGTCGATCGCCGCGTGGTGCCGCTCCTCGAGCCCGGTGGTGCCGACGAGGATGGGAATTCCGGCGCCGATGGCGGCGTGGAGGTTCGCCTCGAGCGCCGCGGGGGCGGTGAAATCGAGCAGCGCGTCGCTGTTGTCGGCGAGCTGGGCGACGTCGCCGCCCTTGTCGACTCCGCCGGCAGTGTCGTGGCCGGCCGCGGCGATCGCCTGGGCCAGCGCCTGCCCCATGCGCCCCTCGCTGCCGATGATGCCTATCCGGGCCATTGCGCCTCTCCCAATCCCCGTGCTTCATGCGGCGAATGAACGGCGTCCGCAACATCGTCATCCTCACCGGAGCGGGCATGAGCGCCGAGAGCGGCTTGCGCACGTTCCGCGCCGACGACGGGCTGTGGGAGGACCACCGCGTGGAGGACGTCGCCACCCCGCAGGCGTTCCGGCGCGATCCCGCGCTGGTCCAGCGGTTCTACGACGAGCGGCGGGTCAACATCCTCGCCGCCGCGCCCAACGCCGCCCACGCCGCGCTCGCCCGGCTCGATGCCGCGTGGGACGGCGAGCTGCTGATCGTCACGCAGAACATCGACGACCTCCACGAACGCGCCGGGGCGACGCGGGTGCTGCACATGCACGGCGAAGGGCTGTCGGCATGGTGCCTCGCATGCGACGCGCGGCACCGCTGGACCGGCACGCTGATCGACGGCCCCGCGTGCCCGGCCTGTGGCGAGCGCGCGATGCGGCCCGACATCGTCTGGTTCGGCGAGATGCCCTACCGGATGGACGAGATCTTTGCCGCGCTCGCCCGGGCCGACCTGTTCGTCTCGATCGGCACCTCGGGCGCGGTCTATCCGGCGGCCGGGTTCGTCCAGCAGGCCAAGAGCCATGGCGCGCGCACGCTCGAGCTCAACCTCGAGCGCAGCCAGGGCTCCGCGTGGTTCGATGAAACGCGGCTCGGCCCGGCGACCGTGCTGGTCCCGGCGTGGGTGGAGGAGATGGTGCAATGAGCGAGGCTCAACACTCGGGCAGCTGCCACTGCGGCAAGGTCCGGCTGACGCTGTGTGACGATCCTTTCGAGGCGGCCGAATGCAACTGCTCGATGTGCCGTCGCCACGGCGGATTGTGGCACTATAGCCATCCGGACAGGGTTGCCGTCGAAGGCGAAGGCGTGTCGTACCGGCAGGGCGATTGCATGCTCGACCTGTGGCATTGCCCGACCTGCGCCTGCACCACGCACTGGACCTCGGTCGATCCCGGGTACCCGCGCATGGGGATCAACTTGCGGATGTTCGAGCCGGAGCTGTGGCAGGACTTGCCGCGCCGCTTCGTCGACGGCGCGAGCTACTAGCCTCCGCAGGCCTTGCAGCCGGGATCCTTGGCGATCCTGAGCGTGCGCATCGACGGCGCGAGCCCGTCGAGCAGGTGCAGCTTGCCCCATTGCGGATCGCCCATCCCGCCGGCGGGGGCGAGCAGCACGCGGATCGCCTGGAGCGCGGCGAACGTGCCGGTCCATCCGGCCATGGCCCCGAGCATGCCGTCGTCGGCGCAGGTGTCGCAGTCGTCGGCGTCGAACGCGTCGCCGACGTAGCAGCGGTAGCACGGCTGGCCGGGCAGGTGCCCGGCGAAGGCCCCGACCTGGCCCTGGAAGCGGCCGACCGCGGCCGACAGCAGCGGCACGCGCGCGGCAACGCAGGCGTCGGACACCGCCAGGCGGGTGGCGAAGTTGTCGCACCCGTCGAGCACCAGGCCGGCCCCGGCCACGAGCCCCGGCGCGTTTTCGGGCGTCACCCGCTCGACCACCCAGCGCAGCTCGATCTCGGGATCGAACTCGCGCACCCACACTTCGGCCAGCTCGGCCTTGCGGTGGCCGACCTGGTCCTCGCGGTAGATCGTCTGCCGCTGGAGGTTGCTCGCATCGACCGCGTCATCGTCGATCAGCACCAGCGAGCCGACGCCGGCGCCGGCGAGATACTGCAGCGCCGGCGAGCCGATGCCGCCGAGCCCGATCAGCACGACCCTGGCCTGGGCCAGCGCCGTCTGCCCCGCGCCGCCGATCTCGGGCAGCACGATATGCCGGGCGAAGCGCTCGAGGCGATCGGGAGGGAGGGCCATGTCTTGCAGCTAGGAGGCTCTCCAACTGGCGGCAAGCGGGTCCTTCGAGACGCGTCTTCGATACGCTCGCTACGCGAGCAACTCAGTCGTTCCTCAGGACGAGCGGATGTGGAATGAATCCCTTCCGCGCTTATCCTGAGGAGGGACTGAGCTTGACGAGGGCCCGTCTCGAAGGACCGGACTCAGGTCTCGAGCTGCCGCAGCAGGCTGCGCACGTCGCCGTCCATGTCGGCGTCGCGCTTGCGCAAGTCCTCGATCAGCCGCACCGCGTGGATCACCGTCGAATGATCGCGGCCGCCGAACTTGCGGCCGATCTCGGGGTAGCTGCGCGGGGTCAGCACTTTGGCGAGGTACATCGCCACCTGCCGCGGGCGGACCACCGCGCGGGCGCGGCGCTTGCTCGACATCTCGGCGCGGTCGATGCGGTAGAACTGGCACACCGTGCGCTGGATCTCGTCGATCGTGATGCGCCGGCGGTTGGCCGAGAGGATGTCGGTCAGCTGCTCCTCGGCGAGCTGCAGCGAGACTTCCTGCCCGGTCAGCTGGGCATAGGCGATCAGCTTGTTCAAGCCGCCGACCAGCTCGCGCACGTTGCGGTTGATCGTCCGGGCGAGGAACTCGATCACGTCGGCCGGCACGTCGAGCGGGGCGAAGCGCACGAGCTTCGACTGCAGGATCAGGCGGCGCAGCTCGATGTCGGCCGGCGAGATATCGGCGACGAGGCCCATCGACAGGCGGCTCAGCAGGCGCGGCTCGACCCCGTCCAACGCCTGCGGCGCGCGGTCGGCGGCGAACACCAGCCGCTTGCCCTCGGCGAGCAGCGCGTCGATCGTGTAGAGCAGCTCTTCCTGCGCGCTCGCCTTGCCGATGATGAACTGGATGTCGTCGACCAGCAGCAGGTCGAACCCGCGCAGCCGCGCCTTGAACTCGATCATCTCGTTCGACTTCAGCGCCGAGACGAACTCGACCATGAAGCGCTCGGCCGAACAGTAGAAGATGCGCGCGCGCGGATGGGTCTGCAGGTACGAATGGCCGATCGCGTGGAGCAGGTGGGTCTTGCCCTGGCCGGTCGCGGCCTTGAGGTATAGCGGCGAGAACTGCGGCTTCTCGGCCACCGCCATGCGCTCGGCGGCGTTCTTCGCCAGCACGTTGGTGGTGCCGGTGACGAACGCGGCGAAGGTCAGCGACGGGTCGAGCCCGACCGACGAGGTGAACCCGTCGTCGCCGATCGATTCCATCGCCAGCGCGCCTCCCAGCGCGCCGTCGTTGGCGGCGCGGTGGCCGAAGCCGTCCTCGCCGCGCAAGTCGAGGTCGGCCAGCTTGCGGCGGCCCGGATGGACGGCGATCTTGACGTTGCGCACTTCGCTGCGGGCGATCTTCCACGCCAGCGACAGCCGGTCGGCGAAGCGATCCTGGACCCAGTTGGCGGAGAACTCGGTCGGGAGGAACAAGTGGAGCGTGCCGCTCTCCTTGCAGAAGCTGCCGACCTGGATCGGGCGGATCCACTGGCTGTAGAGCTGGTGCCCGAGGTCCTTGCGCAGGCCCTGGCTGATGTCGGCCCAGTCGGCGGCCAGGTCCACGGCTTCTTGGTCTTCCATAGCCCCCTCAACAGCATTCTGCCTGCCCGGTCCCGACCGGCCAGCATGCGGTCCCACCCGAATCATGTCGTATTCCTCGTCCCGAAAGGCCTATCCACTCCCCACGCAGATCGGACACAGCTTCCCCGCCCCGCACGCCGCACTCGGCTGCACGGGTCCCCCCGATCGTCGTCTCGATATTGGCGGTCGAAGCAGGTCGTGCCCCGGCCGGAAGGCTGTTATGAACGCCTCTTCGCGACCCGCAAGGCCGCTAACCTAAAAAAAGTGAAATATATCGACTTGACTCGCCGCGAGGCCGCAGCCGTCCGTTCAACTGCCTGAATCGTCGAATAAATCGCGCCGCGGCTTGGCGAATCGCCGGAATCCCTTCCGTTTATCGCAACGCAGTCTTAACCCTTTCGCGGATGCAAAAAAGGCCGGTGGAAAACCCGCCGGCCCTGTTCGAATTTCGTTCCGGGTTAGCGCTCCCATTGGAGCGCCCGGCCGCGAATCAGAGCGCCGCGACTCGCTTGCTCAGCCGGCTCATCTTGCGCGCCACGGTGTTCTTGTGGATCACCCCGCGGGCAACGCCGCGGGCGAGCTCGGGCTGCGCCGCTTTGAGCGCTTCGGCGGCGGCGGTCTTGTCGCCGCCGGCGATCGCGCTCTCGACCTTCTTCACGAAGCTGCGGATGCGGCTCATGCGCGCGCCGTTGATTTCGGCGCGCTTGTCATTGCGGCGGATGCGCTTGCGGGCTTGCGGCGTGTTGGCCATAGGATTCTCTGGGTCTGTCCTCTGTCGGGCCGCGGCAGCGGCCGGCACCTTTGGGCGTGATCGGAAACGACGGTTTCCCGCCGGAAAGCGGCGCCCATAACGGCGAGGGCGCGAATCGTCAAGCAAAGCGCCCTATTTCTGGCACTTCGGGCAGAACCAGGTGCTTCGCCCGCCCTGGACCACACGCCTGACCGTGCCGCCGTCGCCGCGCCGGCAGGGCTGTCCCTCGCGGTCGTAGACGTCGAAGCGGCTGGAGAAATAGCCGAGCTCCCCGTCGGGCCGGGCGTAGTCGCGCAAGGTCGCGCCCCCGTCGCCGATCGCCTGCGCGAGCACCTCGCGGATCGCCGGCACCAGCCGCGCCAGCGCCGGGCGGGTCACCTTGCCGGCGGCCTTGCGTGGGTCGATGCCGGCGCGGAACAGCGCCTCGCAGACGTAGATGTTGCCGAGCCCGGCGACGATCCGCTGGTCGAGCAGCAGCAGCTTGACCGACTGCCGGCGCCCGTGGAACGCCACGCGCAGATGCTCGGCGGTCAACTCGGGCCCGAGCGGCTCCGGGCCCATCGCCGCGAACGCCGGCCACCGATCGAGCGCGGCGGTGTCGACGAGGTCGACGAAGCCGAACCGGCGCGCGTCGTTGAGCGCGAAGCGATGGCGGGCGGTTTCCAGCACCAGGTGATCGTGCTTGCCGAGCTCGCCGGGATCGATCCGCCAGCGCCCGCTCATGCCGAGGTGGAACACCATCGTCGTCGCGCGGTCGGTGTGCACGAGGCCGTACTTCGCGCGGCGGCCGAGGCCGGTAACCCGCGCGCCGGTGAGCGCCTGGACGAGGCCGTCGGGGAACGGATAGCGCATGTCCGGCCGATTGAGCGCGACGCGCTCGATCCGCTCGCCCTCGAGGTGGCGGACGAGGCCGCGCACGGTGGTCTCGACTTCGGGCAGCTCGGGCATGGCGGGCGCGTTAGCGGGGTGGGCGAAACCCCACAACCACACGACACTTCGTCATGGCGAGCGTAGCGAAGCCATCCAGGGCGGTTCCCTGCGGCTCTGGATTGCCGCGGGACCTTCGGTCCCTCGCAATGACGAATTGTTTGGTCAGGCGAGTAATCGCGACTACGGCGCCCGCGCGATGCCCGCAGACCGCCAGCAAGCCCGCGCCTTCGCCCTCATGGGCCTGGTCATGCTGCTGTGGGCGGGCAACTCGATCGTCGGCCGCGCGGTGCGCGACGACGTCGGGCCGTTCACGCTGGCCTTGGTCCGCTGGGGCGGGGCGAGCCTCGTGCTGGCGCCGTTCGCGGTGCGGCCGCTGATGCGCGACTGGGCCGCCGTCGTGCGCGGCTGGAAGGCGATCCTGCTGCTCGGCCTGCTCGGCGTCGCCGCCTTCAATGCGCTGCTCTACACCGGGCTCAAGTACACCACCGCGACCAACGCGCTGCTGCTCCAGGCGGCCATCCCGCCGGCGGTCATGCTGTTCGACCGGCTGTTCTTCGGCGTGCGCTCGACGCTGTGGCAGGCGCTCGGCGTGCTCGCCTCGGTGTTCGGCGTGGTGGTGATCGTGTTCGAAGGCGACCCCGCCGCGGCGCTCCGGCTCCATTTCGGGCGCGGCGACGCGCTGGTGCTGGTGTCGATCGTGGTGTGGGCGCTCTATACCGTGTTCCTGCGGCTGCGCCCCGGGATCTCGCCGGTCAGCTTCATCGCGACGACGTTCTTCATCGGCGTCGCGGCGATGGCGCCGCTGGCGCTGTGGGAGGGGCAGCCGGTCGTGTGGAGCCCGGGCCTCGGAGGGGCGTTCCTCTACGTGGCGCTGCTGCCCTCGCTGCTCTCTTACTTCATCTACAACCATGCGACGGGCATCGTCGGGCCGGCGCGCGCCGGGCAGGCGATCACCCTGATGCCGCTCTTCGGCGCGTTCCTCGCCGCGGGCCTGCTCGGCGAGCGGCTGCACGGCTTCCATTTCGCCGGCATGGCCCTGATCCTCGCCGGCATCGGCCTCGCCGCGCTGGCGCCGCGCCCGGACGCTCGCTAGAGGCGGGGCATGAGCGAGCCCGTGTCCTTCGGCTACGAGACCGTCGACGCCGACGAGAAGACCCGCCGCGTCGGCGCGGTGTTCTCGAGCGTCGCGGCCAGGTACGACGTGATGAACGACGCGATGTCGGGCGGCCTGCACCGGCTGTGGAAGAGCCAGCTCGTCCGCCGGGTGAAGCCGAGGCAGGGCGAAGCGATCCTCGACATGGCCGGCGGCACGGGCGACATCGCCTTCCGGCTGGCCGAGAGCGGCGCCGCGGTGACGGTGGGGGACATCAACCAGGAGATGCTCGACGTCGGGCTCGAACGGGCGGTCCGGCGCGGAATCGACACGCTGGTGTGGTCGCGCCAGGACGCCGAGCAGCTGGCTTATCCGGACCGCTGCTTCGACGCCTACACGATTGCGTTCGGGATCAGGAACGTGACCCATATCGACAAGGCGCTGGCCGAGGCGTTCCGGGTGCTCAAGTTCGGCGGGCGGTTCTTCTGCCTCGAGTTCTCGACCACCGAATGGCCCGGTTTCAAGGACGCCTACGACTTCTACTCGCACCGGATCGTGCCGCAGCTCGGCCAGGCCATCGCGCACGACGAGGCGAGTTACCGCTACCTGGTCGAATCGATCCGCCGCTTCCCGCCGATGCCCGCCTTCGAAGCGATGATCCGCGCCGCCGGGTTCGAGCGCACCAGGGTCGAGCCGATCATGGGCGGCCTCGTGGCGATCCACTCGGGGTGGAAGATTTGAGCGAAGCCTGCCGCCCGCGGCCGGCAGCCTTCGTGTCCCCCTCCCGCTTGCGGGAGGGGCTAGGGGAGGGCCTGTCGCTCATTTTCACAGGCCCACCCCCGGCCCCTCCCGCGAGCGGGAGGGGAGAGAGAAGCGGGCCCGCGTCGCGGCCCGTGGCTTCATGACCCGGCCCGCGACCCATATCTGGCGCCTCCTCAAGTGGGGGCGCAGGCTTGCTCGGCACGGCGCGCTGCGGGGGATCGAGGCGGATCGCAATACTCCGGCGCAAGTGCGCCGCCTGGTGCGCGTGGCGCGCTTCGGCACGGCGCAGCCGCGCGTGCCCGACTACGCCGCGGCGTTCCAGGCGATCGGCCCGGCGGCGATCAAGCTCGGCCAGACGCTCGCCACGCGGCCCGACCTAGTCGGCGACGAAGCGGCGCGCAACCTGCTGCGGCTGCAGGACAGCCTGCCGCCGCTGCCGTTCGCGCAGATCGAGGCGGAGATGGCGCGCAGCTTCGAGCAGCCGCTCGACACGATCTTCGCCGAGATCGACCCGGTGCCGGTCGGCTCGGCGTCGATCGCGCAAGTCCACCGCGGGGTCACCAACGACGGCCATACGGTGGCGATCAAGGTGCTGCGCCCGGGCATCCGCGAGCGGTTCGCGCAGGACATTGATACCTACGAATGGGCCGCGGCGCATCTCGAGGCGCTGGGGGGCGAGGCGCGGCGCCTGCGCCCGCGGCTGACGATCGCCAATTTCAAGCGCTGGACCAACCGCGAGCTCGACTTGCGGCGCGAGGCGGCCTCCGCCTCGGAGCTGGCCGAGCACATGCGCGGCTTCGAGGGCTACTGCATCCCTTCGGTCGACTGGGACCGCTCGAACAGCCGGGTGATGACCATCGAGTGGATCGACGGCATCAAGATCGGCGATGTCGCGGCGTTGCGCGAAGCGGGGCACGACCTGCCGGCGCTGGCCAAGCGCCTCGTGCTGGCGTTCCTCAGCCAGGCGATCAGCGCCGGCTTCTTCCATGCCGACATGCACCAGGGGAACCTGTTCGTGCGGCCCGACGGCACGATCGTGGCGATCGACTTCGGGATCATGGGGCGGATCGACCGCCGCGCGCGGCAGTGGCTGGCGGAAATCCTCTACGGGCTGACCACCGGCAACTACCAGCGCGTCGCCGAGATTCATTTCGAGGCGCAGTACGTCCCGAGCTACCATTCGGTCGACGAGTTCGCCACCGCGCTGCGCGCCGTCGGCGAGCCGATGCGCGGCAAGCCGGTCAGCGAGCTGTCGGTCGGGATGATGCTCGACAGCCTGTTCGCGATCACCCGCGACTTCGACATGCAGACCCAGCCGCACCTGCTGCTGCTGCAGAAGACCATGGTGATGGTCGAAGGCATCGCCACGCTGCTCGATCCCGAGATCAACATGTGGGACGTCTCGGCGCCGTTCGTGCGCAGCTGGATCCGCGACGAGCTCGGGCCCGAGGCCGCGCTCGCCGACCGCATCCGCGAGGACGTCGACACGTTGCTGCGCCTGCCGCAGCTGATCCGCCGGATCGAGGAGCGCTACCCGCCGCGCGGCGGCGCCCCCGACCCGCCGCCGCTGCCCGAGATCGAGCTGGTGTGGGAGCGGCCGGTGCGCCCCCGCAACCGCTGGCTCGGCTATCTCGCCGCCGCGCTCGCCGGTGGCGCCATGGCATGGGCCGGCGCCGCGCTCGGCTGGCTCGGCTAAGCGAAACCTTAACCATCGGGCGGCAAGATTCGCCCGGGCTGGCCTTGCGGGGGCAGCGAAGCTACGTTCGCGAGGCTAGGTAATTGGCCGTGGGAGTAGAGCACCGCCACATGGTTGCGCCGCGCATCCTGCTGGTCGTGGGCGGGGGCATCGCCGCCTACAAGTCGTGCGAGCTGGTGCGGCTGATCCGCAAGGGCGGCGGCGAGGTGACCTGCGTGCTGACCGACGGCGGCGCGCAGTTCGTCACCCCGATGAGCCTCGCGGCGCTCAGCGGCAACGCCGTCCATTCCTCGCTGTGGGACCTCAAGGACGAGGTCGAGATCGGCCACATCCAGCTGAGCCGCGCGGCCGACCTCGTGGTCGTCTGCCCGGCGACCGCGGACCTGCTCGCCAAGATGGCCGCCGGCATCGCCGACGACCTCGGCACCACGCTGATCCTGGCGACCGACAAGCCGGTGCTGGCGGTTCCGGCGATGAACGTGCGGATGTGGCGGCACGCGGCGACGCAGCGCAACGTCGAGCGGCTCAAGAAGGCCGGCGTCAAGGTGATGCAGCCCGACGACGGCGAGATGGCCTGCGGCGAGTTCGGCCCGGGCCGCCTGCCCGAGCCGGAGATGGTCTGGCTCGAGATCTGCGAGCTGCTGTCGATCGATCCGGGCGAGGCCGGGGTCGAGGACGTCGCCGCCTATCTCGAGGCGCTCGAGCCCGAAGACGAGCCCGAGGCCGCGGCGCACAAGCACGGCGGGCTCGCCGGCCTGCTCGCGTCGATCATCCCGCGCAGCACGCCGCGGCGGATCGAGGAGGACGAGGTCGAGTACGGCGACGAGTTCGCCGAGGAAGCGCTGGCGGAGCCGCCGGTGGCCGACCCGGCGGCGGCGCCGGTGCTGGTCGCCAAGGGCAAGGCCAAGGCGGCGCCGCCAACCGATCGCGAGGCGATCAACCACGAGGTCAATCCGAACCAGGTCGCGCCCGAGCCGGTCTTCGGCGAGCCGGTGTTCGACCCGCTCGAAGGCCAGCCGGACTTCGACGAGGCCCCCGAGCACCGCCCGCTCTACGGCAAGCACGTGCTGGTCACCGCCGGCCCGACCCACGAGCCGATCGACCCGGTGCGCTACATCGCCAATCGCTCGAGCGGCAAGCAGGGCTTCGCCATTGCCGCCGCCGCCGCCGCCGCGGGCGCGCGGGTGACGCTGGTATCGGGGCCGGTCAGCCTGCCAACCCCGCCCGGGGTCGAGCGGGTCGACGTCGAGAGCGCCGACGAGATGGCCGCCGCGG
>Ga0196977_1000565_pt1 | contig 18584 bp, 14 predicted proteins | sample S3v_1013CmetaG_FD_148634 | JGI IMG/M metagenome (GOLD analysis project Ga0196977, IMG submission 148634) | Soil microbial communities from Anza Borrego desert, Southern California, United States - S3+v_10-13C | ecosystem: Environmental > Terrestrial > Soil > Desert | place: USA: California...
GAAAATTCCGCGGCCAGGTCGCGCGTGAGCTTCTGCTGCATGCCGCCGATGATCGTGGCCGCGCTGCGGCTCAGCCCGGGCAGCAGCACCGAGAGCACCTGCCAGCAGCCGATGACGAACGCTTTTACGAAACCGATCTGCTTTTCCTCCCGCACTTTCGGCTGGCGGAACCAGTTGTCCACGAACAGCAGCAGGATGCCGCCGCCCAATAACGTGCAGCCGATGAACACCGGATTGCCCAGCTTCGAGTCGATGAAATCGTCGAGCAATTTTCCGAAAATCAAAGCGGGAATGACAGCGACGCCGAGCTTGAGGTAGAAGCGGTAATCGCGCAGGTTGATGAATTTTTTCCAGTACAGCACCAGCACCGAGAGGATCGCGCCCAGCTGCACGGCGATGGTGAACAGCTTGGTGAACGGATCGGTGGCGATGCCCAGCGCGGAGGAGGTGATGATCATGTGCCCGGTGGAAGAGACGGGAAGAAATTCCGTCAGCCCTTCGACGATGGCGAGAAGGATGGCGTCGGTAGTTGTCATTTACAATTTCGGATGTTGGATTTCCGATTTCGGATTTTTCGTTTTCCGTCGCGCAAAGATAGAAGCATTCGGCAACGGATAAACTTCCTATTTTGCGCGGCAAGACCCGCACCCTTTGCTCGAGCTCTGGAACAAAATTTCCTTCGCCGGCCGCGACAAGCTGGCCGACCCCAACGACCTGCGGCCGCTGACGCTGATGAACCAGGTCGCGGCGATCGCGGTGCTGAACCTGCTGGCCTTCATCGGCGTGGCTTTCTGGTTCGGCCTGCCGCACGTGGCCGTTTACGTTTCCATCGGCATCGTGTGCTGCTCGGCGGCCATCTGGCTGAACAGCCGCGGCTTTTTTCCCGTGGCGCGCATCGGCTTTTTGCTCGTCTCCGTCGCTTTCGTGTGCATGATCCTTTTGATCAGCGGCAAGGATGCGGGCAGCCAGGTCACGTTCATTCTCATCGGCGTGCTGCATTTGGTGCTGTTCCGCAGCACGCGCCGGGCGCTGCACGTCTTCGCGGGCGTGCTGGTGGCGTTCGGGCTGGCCAGCTACCTGGTGGAAACGCAGATGAAACCTTTGTTCGTGATCGAGGAGCTGAACCGTTTTTCGTTTTACCTCACGATCACCAGCAACATGATCCTCGTTTTTTGCGTGATGCTGTATTTCAAGCGCGTGAACCGCACGCACGAGGAAACGATCATGCAGCAGAACGCGGAGATCACGCAGAAAAACAAGGACATCACCGATTCCATCACTTACGCCCGCCGCATCCAGCGCGCCATCTTCCCGCCCGAGGCCGCGGTGAAGAAATTGCTGCCCGAGAGCTTCGTGCTCTACCGTCCGAAAGACATCGTGGCCGGCGATTTCTATTGGGCCGAAAGCGCCGGCGGAAAAATTTTCTTCGCGGTCGCCGACTGCACGGGCCACGGCATTCCCGGCGCGCTGCTGAGCATGCTGTGCGGCAATGCGCTGAGCAAAGCGGTGAAAGAGCTCGACATCCATGAGCCCGCGAAAATTTTAGACAAAGCCGCGCAGCTGCTCGAAGAGCAGTTCGCCCGCAGCGAAGAAGACGTGAACGACGGCATGGACATCGCGCTCTGCCGTTTCGACCCGGGGAAAAAAATGCTGCAGTTCGCCGGCGCGAACAACACGCTTTGCTTTATCCGCAACGGCGAAGCGCACGAGCTTCCCGCCGACAAGCAGCCCGTGGGCCGGCACGAGGGACGTCGGCCGTTCACGAATCAAACGCTTGAATTGCGCGAAGGTGACTGCGTGTATTTGTTCTCCGACGGCTTCGCGGACCAGTTCGGCGGACCGAAAGGAAAAAAATTCAAGCACAGCCGCTTCCGGCAAACGCTGCTCGACATTCATGCGCTGCCGATGGAAAAGCAGAAGCGGCAGCTGGAAGAAATTTTCGAGGCGTGGAAAGGCGAGCTGGAGCAGGTGGACGATGTGTGCGTGGCGGGCCTGCGCGTGTGAGCCTTGCGCGGCTTGGCTTTAAGCTTTACATTTGGTTAGCAACCCTTTGGCTCATGAAAAAACACTTGCTTTTCTTATTTCTCGTATTTCCCTGCCTGGCCGGCGCGCAGAGCTGGAGCCCGGTCGGTACGGGACTGAACAACGACGATCACTGCCTCTGCACCTGGAACGGCATGCTCATCGCGGGCGGCAGCTTTAACAATAATCCTTGTGACAAGATTGCGCAGTGGAACGGCAGCACCTGGGCCTGCGTGGGCGGCGGCATCGGCACGGTCGTGCGCGCGGTCATGCCTTACAACGGCAACCTTGTGGCCGTGGGCGATTTCTGGAACAATTCGCAGCCCTGCGTGGATTGCAACGGCATCGCCGTGTGGGACGGAACGCAATGGTCGCCGTTGGGCACGGGATTCAACAACGACGTGCTCGTGCTCGCCGAATGGAACGGCGACCTGGTGGCTGCAGGCGATTTCACCACGGCCGACGGCAATCCCTGCTCGCGCATCGCGCGCTGGACGGGCTCGCAGTGGGTCGGCATCGGCGGCCCGACGGATTTCGACAATGACATCCGCGCGGTGACGGTGTACAACGGCGAGCTGTACGTGGGCGGCGATTTCGCCAACGCCGGCGGCTGCACGGGCTGCGACCGCATCACGAAATGGAACGGCAGCAGCTGGACGGGCGTGGGCATTCCCGGCGGGCTCGACAGCACGGTGCGTGCGCTGCACGTGTTCAACGGCGAGCTGTACATGGGCGGGCATTTCCTTGAAGTCGCCGGCGATGCGAACATGGCCGGCATCGCGAAGTACAATGGCAGCACCTGGTCGCCGCTGGGCACGGGCATGAACAGCTACGTGCGCGCGATCGGCTCGTACAACGGCAGCGTCATTGCAGGCGGCGATTTCACCACGGCAGGCGGAACGCCTGCGAGCAAAGTGGCGAAATGGACCGGCTCGGCATGGACGAACATGGGTTCGGGCATGGACGATTACATTCGCGCGTTCCAGGTTTATAATGGGGAATTGTACGCGGGCGGCGCATTCGGCACAGCCGACGGCAATCCCGCCGATTACATCGCGCGCTGGTACGAGCCGCCTCCGCCGCCGGTCGCTGCTTTCGCTGCGAACGACGCTTCGGTGTGCGCGGGCGCCTGCGTCAGCTTCAGCGATCAGAGCCAGAACTCGCCCACGTCCTGGGAATGGATCCTGCCCGGCGGAAACCCGTCGACATCGACTGCGCAAACACCTTCCGTCTGCTACAGCAATTCCGGAACGTACGACGTGACGCTGATCGTGACCAACAGCACCAGCAGCGACACGCTCACGATGACGAATTACATCACCGTTAGCGCGCTGCCGAATGCGGATGCAGGTCCTTCGGATACGATCTGCTCCGGCGGCTTCACGCAGCTCAACGCTTCGGGCGGCGGCAGCTACCAATGGATCCCGTCCACCGGCCTGAGCTGCACCACCTGCCCGAATCCCGTCGCCACGCCTTCCTCCTCGACAAGCTACGTGGTGATCGTGACGAATTCGCAAGGCTGCCAGAACACGGATTTCGCGATCGTCACCGTAGAGATTTGCACGGATGCGCAGGAGATTTCAGCAGGGACTTCACTGAAAGTTTATCCGCGTCCTGCTTCCGGGCAGGTGTCGGTCGCCGTCGATCTTCCCGGGGATGCGAAAAATTTACAGCTCGTGCTCCACGATCTCACGGGACGCGTGGTGCGCGAAGCAGGCGTTGCCAATAACTCGGTGATCACGCTGGAGCGCGACGGCCTCGGCAGCGGCTGCTACCTGCTGCGCCTGCTGAGCGGCGGGGAAACGCTGGCTGCAGGGAAGATTATTTTCGAGTAAGAGAAAAATAACGCAATAAAAAAGCCTTTCCGCGGAAAGGCTTTTGCTTTTATCGTTCGGCGTTTTTAGCGCGACTTTTTCATAATGCCGTACAGCACCAGTCCGAAACCCACCAGCAGCGTGACCGGTGCGATGGTGACGCGGCGCGTGCTGAACAGCTCGTCTTCTTTGAACACGTTCGGATCGTCGGAGCCGCCGCCGATCATCAGGATGTACCCGAGCACGAGCACGCCGACGCCGGCCAGCAGGAAAATGTAATTGCCGCGGCCGAACGCGAGGCCCGCCTGGGGCGCGTCCTTCGAACCTTTTTCAGGGGCTGATTTGGAGACTTTTGCCATGGGGGCGAAGATACGAAGTTTTGGAATGTTGGATTTGAAGGGATGTTAAAGGTTGTAAATGTAACCGTTCCCTCCGATCCGCTCGCGTTGACGTGCTTTACCTCAGCTTCAGCTCCTTCGGGTACTGCGGCGGCTCCGTTTCCGTGCCGATCGTGCGCACGATCACTTTTACTTCGCAGCCTAAACGTTTTTCAAACTGCTCCAAAAAACCGGGCTTGAAATTTTCCCAGTTCCAGAAGATAAAGCCGAGATTGCTGAAGGCCCAGGGCGGGTGGATCAGGAAATCGTTGAGCTCGTTCTCCGCTTTGCATTCCGGGCATTGCGCTTTGGAGCCTTCGCCCCGGACGAACGGGATCATCATTTCGAAAGCGAATGGGGCGTCGTGCCTGCAGTTCGGGCAGAGCATTTCGCGCAGGCCGAGCTCACCCGCGTCGAAAACGGTGCGCTCGGTCACGATCTCCATACCGTTGATCGTATAGCCGCGCGGGAGGCGGAGCGGGCGCTTGACGAGGCGGCCGGCGCGCGGACCCATCGCGTAGCCGGGATCGGTCATGTACAGCGTGCAGTCGGAAAGCTCGGGCTCCACGGCGCGGATGTCGACCAGCCATTGGAGGATTTCCTGCGCTTTTTTCTCGCGGTCGGGGTAATCGGAAATGACGGGCACGATGCTCGTATTGAGCAAACCGTAGCGGCGGCGCTTTTTGAAGAGACGCCTCCAGATGAAAAATTCTTTCCAGATCATTTGAAAGGCACGATGACGCGACCGGTTTTTCCCGAGGGAAGCGTGAAGTCGGCGCTGCTTTGCTTCAGGTCGTACGCCTTCGCCACGGGCGCCTGCAGCTCGCTGTTCTTTTCCCGCACGAAGGTCACGCGCAATCCCACCGCGCCGTCCCATTCCCAGCCTTTCACTTCGCTCACCCGCACGAGCTCGCCCGGCGCCAGCCTCGCGGTGAAGGGCGGCGGGCCGGTGACCGCGCTGTCCCCGGTCGTTTCGTCGAGCGTGATGAACGATTCGCTCAGCACGAAAATGGTGAAGGCATGCGGCGTCACGTTCACGCAAAATACCTCCGTGTCCACCGCGTCCGGATCGAAAGCGGTTTGCGGCACGGCGGCGCGCACGATGAGCGGCAGTTTTTCCGGCGAAGGCATACTATAAAATTCAAGATTTTTTCGTCGCGCGAAACGCCCGCCGATATTCGGGATTTAAAATCTCAAATTCAAAATTCAAATTTTGCGCAGCTTTTCGCGCCTGGATTGCGTGGAGCGGCCGGTGCGGAATTTTGGATCTCGGATTTTGAATGCGTGCGGGAAAGCGCGGAAGATCAATTTTTATAAAGCGCATCGATGTCCTGCCGCAGGTATTTGCGCACGGCCAGCCAGGTGCTGATCCAGGTGATGAGAATGCCCAGCGCCACGACCATGCCGAAGAGGATGGCCAGCGTTTTCAGGTCGGTGACCTCGAGCAGGTGCAGCTCGGGCGCGATTTTGTCGAGTAAATAGATCAGCCCGCTGAGAAAACCGATGGCGAGGATCGCGCCGAAGATGCCATTGCGGATGCCGCTCAGCACGAAAGGCCTCCGGATAAAGCGCTGCGTGGCGCCGACCAGGTTCATCGTGCGGATGAGAAAACGCTTCGAATAAATGGCGAGGCGGATCGTGTTGTTGATCAAGGCCACGGCGATGATCAGCAGCAGCCCGCTGAAGATGAGCAGGCCGATGCTCCAGTCGCGGATATTCTCGTTCATCGCGCTGACGAAACGTTTCTGATAATGCACGTCTTTCACCTTCGCGTCCTCGCGCAGCTCCTTCTCGATCCAGGCCAGGCTGTCGTTGTTCGCGTACTCCGCTTTCAGGTACACCTCGATCGAAGGCTCGAGCGGGTTGAAGCCGAGCGTCTTGATGAAATCCTCGCCGATGTCTTCCTGCAGACGCTTCGCGGCTTCCTCTTTCGTTACGTAAACCGAAGAGTGGCGGTACGGCGAAGCGTCGATGGACTTCTGCAGGGCGATGATGTCGGCTTCTTTCGCGTTCTCGTCGAGGAAAACGGTGACGAGGATATTTTCTTTCGCGTAATTGGACAGCGTGCGCGCGTTGAGCACGATGAGGCAGAGCACGCCGAGCATGGTGAGCACGAGCGAGATGCTGATCACGATGGTGAACGCGGAGGAACGCAGACTGAGTCGGTAGCCGGCCATGCGAAAGCGAAATTAGGCAAAGCGCGGCCCGGCTTTTCGCGGGGAAAGGCAAGATGTTGACAGGGGGAATGTTGAAAACCTTTCCGTCCCGCCGATTCACTAACTTCGTCGTCCTTTTACCAATGAATTCTATGGAATACAACTTTCGCGCGATCGAGCAAAAATGGCAGGACTACTGGCGCAGCAACCAGACCTATAAAGTCGAGAACGGCGGCGGCAAGCCCAAGCATTACGTGCTGGACATGTTCCCGTATCCTTCCGGCGCGGGCCTGCACGTGGGGCACCCGCTGGGCTATATCGCATCGGACATCGTGGCGCGCTACAAGCGGCTGAAAGGCTTCAACGTGCTGCACCCGATGGGCTTCGACGCGTTCGGCCTGCCCGCCGAGCAGTACGCCATCCAGACCGGCCGCCACCCCGCGGAAACGACGAAAGAGAACATCGCGCGCTACCGCGAGCAGTTGGATAAGATCGGTTTCAGCTTCGACTGGAGCCGCGAGGTGCAGACCTGCGAACCGGGGTATTACAAATGGACGCAGTGGATCTTCCTGCAGCTTTTCAAATCCTGGTACAACTGCGAAACGCAGAAAGCCGAACCTATCGAAACGCTGATCGCGGTGTTCGAGAAAGAAGGCTACAAAGGCGAAGAGCATCGCTTTCTCACGGGCGAAGTGGAGCAGGAGCTGCAGGCTTTTTCCGCTGCGGAGTGGAAAGCGTTTTCGGAAAAAGAAAGATCGGACGTGCTGCTGCATTTCCGTTTGGCTTACCTCGGCGAAGCCTGGGTGAACTGGTGCCCGGGCCTGGGCACGGTGCTGGCGAACGACGAAGTGAAGGACGGCGTGTCGGAGCGCGGCGGGTATCCCGTGGAGCGCAAGCGCATGCCGCAATGGAGCCTGCGCATCACCGCCTACGCCGAGCGCCTGCTCCGCGACCTCGACTCGCTCGACTGGCCCGACAGCATCAAGGAAGCGCAGCGCAACTGGATCGGCCGCTCGGAAGGAACGAGCATCCGTTTCAAATTGGAAGCGCACGATGAATATGTCGAAGTGTTCACCACGCGGCCCGATACGGTCTTCGGCGTTTCGTTCGTCACGCTGGCCCCGGAGCACGAGCTGGTGCAAAAAATTACCACGCCGGAATACCGCCCCGCCGTCGACGCGTATGTGAACGTGGCGAAAAACAAATCGGAGCGCGAGCGGCAGGCGGATGTGAAAACGGTGAGCGGGCAATTCACCGGGGCATACGTGCTGCATCCGTTCACGGCGAAACGCATTCCCGTATGGATCGGCGAGTACGTGCTCGCCGGCTACGGCACAGGGGCCGTCATGGCCGTGCCCGGCCACGACAGCCGCGATCATGCGTTCGCGAAACATTTTCATTTGCCCATCCTCAAAGTGATCGAAGCGCCGGCTTCGCTCAACGTGCCGCCGGTAGATGCGGCTTCGTACGATGAGAAGATCGGAACGTGCGTGAACTCGGACTTTCTCAACGGGCTGGAAGTCGTGCAGGCGATCACGCGCGCGATCGAAGAAATTGAAAAGCGCGGCTACGGAAAAGGCAAGATCAACTTCCGCCTGCGCGACGCCGCCTTCGGAAGACAGCGCTACTGGGGCGAGCCGATCCCGATCTATTACAAGGACGGAATTCCCACGCCGATGCACGAAAGCGAATTGCCGCTGGTGCTGCCGGAGATCGATAAGTTTTTGCCGACGGAAACGGGCGAGCCGCCTTTGGCGCGTGCGAAGGATTGGTTTTACAGACCTCACCCCCGGCCCCTCTCCCAAGGAGAGGGGGGAGGTGAGGTTCTCACCGAAGGTGAGAACTATGTGCCGTTGTATTTTACTACTTCTCCGGAGAAGTGGAGGATTTTGAAAGAGCGGTGCAGGGAAAATCGTAAGGCTCCGACCTTGGCTGAAGATAATCTGTGGCAGGCTTTGCGGAATAAAAATATCGGGTTTAAAATTCGCAGGCAGCATGCAATTGATTGTTTCATCGCAGACTTCGTCTGTCTTGAAAAGCAAATCATTATCGAGGTAGATGGAGATTATCATGCGACCCCGGAACAAAAAGAATATGACGAGCAGCGTACTGCTGTGCTGAACGAATTAGGGTATAAGGTTGTTCGTTTTTCCAATGAACGAGTGATCGAAGAGCTCGATAAAGTTGTGGAAGAAATCAGATCCCTTTTGGCCACCAGCGTCCTCCCTGCAGGGGAGGAAAGAGGAGGGGTTTACCCCTACGAGTATACCACCATGCCCGGCTGGGCCGGCTCGAGCTGGTACTTCCTGCGCTACATGGATCCGCATAACGAGAACGAATTCGCCTCGAAGGAGGCGGTGGACTACTGGCGCAACGTCGATCTCTACATCGGCGGGGCGGAGCACGCGACGGGGCATTTGCTGTACGTGCGCTTCTGGACGAAATTTTTGTACGACATCGGGAAAATTCCCGTGATCGAGCCGGCGCAGAAGCTGATCAACCAGGGGATGATCCAGGGAACTTCGCAGCTGGTGTTCCGCGTGAACGGAACGAACAAATTCGTGTCTGCGGGATTGAGCAGGAAATATGAAACTACCGCGCTTCACGTCGACGTGAACATCGTCAGCAACGGCGTGCTCGACATTGAAAAATTCCGCGAATGGCGTTCCGAATTCAGGGATGCGGAATTTGAGCTGGAAGACGGCAAATACATCTGCGAGGCGGAGATCGGTAAAATGTCGAAGCGCTGGCACAACGTCGTCAACCCCGACGACATCTGCAACCAGTACGGCGCCGACACCCTCCGCCTCTACGAAATGTTCCTCGGCCCCATCGAGCAGCACAAGCCCTGGAATACGAACGGCATCACCGGCGTGCACAATTTCCTGCGCCGCTTCTGGCGCTTGTTCCATGATGCGCAGAATAATTTTTCCGTCTCCGGTGAAGCGCCTTCGAAAGCGGAATTGAAAGTGCTGCACAAGACGCTGAAAAAAGTGAGCGAGGACATCGAGCGCTTCGGCTTCAACACCTGCGTGAGCTCCTTCATGATCGCCTGCAACGAGCTGACCGATCTGAAATCGAACAAGCGCGCGGTGCTCGAGCCGCTGGTGATCGCGCTTTCGCCGTTTGCGCCGCACATCGCCGAAGAGCTTTGGGAAAAACTGGGTCACACCGAGAGTGTCACGAAAGCGAGCTTTCCCGCGTACGATGAAAAGCATCTCACGGAAGACAGTTTCGAATACCCGGTGCAGATCAACGGCAAGCTGCGCTTCAGGCAAACGGTCGCGCTGGGCCTCAGTCCGCAGGAGATCGAACGCGAGGTGATGAACGGGACGGAGATCCAGAAATGGCTGGACGGCAAGACGCCGAAAAAAATTATCGTCGTTCCCAATAAGATCGTCAACATCGTCGTTTAGAAAGAGGGGACGCTCCGGCGTTTGAAAAAGCCTGTTTTCCGTCTTTATAAGTCGCTGTTTTTAAGTAAGTTAGCTTCTCAAAAAGCTGGCATAGCTTTTGAGAAATCCCTGTAAACGCTAATACGACCATGAAACGCATCATCATCAGCCTCGCAGTGGCTTGCACCATCCCGGTGCTGGCCGGCCCCGGCTCACAGTTCGAGGCTCCGCAAACGGAGCAGGAACAGGGTGAGAAGGACGAGCTGCGCAAGGTGAGCAATAAAGCCTTCAAGCGCGGCGAAGTGCTCAAGTACCGCGTGCACTACGGCCTTATCAACGCCGGCGAAGCCATCATCTCCGTCGAGAACGAGGTGAAGCAGATCGGCGGGCGCAACACGTACCACGTGGTGGGCAAAGGCTACTCGCGCGGCACGTTCGACTGGTTCTTCAAGGTGCGCGACCGCTACGAGTCGTACATCGACGAGGAAGCCATGGCGCCCTGGGTCTTCATCCGGCAGTGCGACGAAGGCGGCTTCAAGATCAACCAGAAGCAGGTGTACGATCACAAAGGCGGCCGCGTGAATTCCGACGGCAAGATGATGACCGTGCCCGTGTACGTGCAGGACATGATCTCTGCCTTTTACTACGCGCGCAACATGGATTTCAGCAAAGCGAAAGTGGGCGATATTTTCGAATTCCCCTGCTTCGTGGACAACGAGATCTGGCCGATGAAGATCAAGTACGTCGGCAAAGAGACGATCAAGTCCGACGTGGGAAAAGTAGCCTGCCTGAAATTCCGCCCCGTAGTGCAGAAGGGCCGCATCTTCAAGAAAGAGGAAGACCTGAGCGTGTGGATCAGCGACGATCCCAACCACATTCCCATCCGCGCCGAAGCGGAGATCCTGGTCGGCTCCATCAAGATGGACCTGACCTCGTACTCGGGCCTGGCGAACCCGCTCAGCATTAAAAAATAAAAATCGATTTCGCACATCCCCTTCGGCAGGCGGTCTTCGGATCGCCTGCCGTTTTTTATCCCGGCAGCGCCCTTCTACAGCCTTCATGCATATACACTGCCCCGTGTCAGAATAATTAAATACGATAGTATTTAAAAATATTTCCAGGTTTCTCAATGGAATAGTTTTCTATCCTTGCGCCCCTTTTGTTGGAAAAGAGAGTTCGGGAAAGTTTACCAAAAGAAAACTTTTGTATCTTTGTTATGAGGGTTCATTTGATAAAAGAGAAGACGATCCGGGAATTCATCAGAAGACAGCCAGGAAGCAAATATCCCTTCGATGAATGGCTATCAAAACTATTCGATGCCGATTGGGAATTGCCGGGGGACATCATGCAAACCTTCGGTTCGGCCGACTTGTTGGGAAAAGGTTCGTCGAGGGTGGTGTTCGATATCGGCGGGAATAATTATCGCATGATTTGCAAATACGCTTTCGGTGAAAATGAAGTTCACCTTTTCGTGTGCTGGATCGGTACGCATGCGGAATATGACAAAGTGTGCGGCGAAAAGAAGCAGTATGCCGTGTCGGATTATTAAAATGTCGAGCTATGGAAACTTTAAAATATAAAGTCATCACTTCGGAGAGACAGTATGATAAATACTGCAAGCTGCTCGAAGAGCTCGTATTTGCGGAAGGCAAAAAAAACAAAGCGCAGAAAGACGAGATCGACTTGCTCACGCTGCTGATCGAAAAATGGGACGAGCAGCACCGCTCGTATCATCACCTCGATCCGATCGAGCTGCTGCATTCGCTGATGCTGGATCATGGCATGAAAGCCAAAGACCTGGTCGAACTGCTGGATGTGAGCAAAGGCTACGTCTCCGGCATTTTGAATTACAAAAAAGGATTGTCCAAAGACGTGATCCGCAAGCTCTCCGGGCGGTTCAAAATATCACAGGAAGCGTTTAACAGGCCTTACAAGCTTAAGCTTTCTTCTTATCGCAGCCGGGATGGTGCGGCACAATCTGCGGCATAGCTGACGGATCTCATTTTTTTCCGGCCTCCGCATTTCCTAATTTTGTGCGCCCCTTATTAACGCGCGGCATTTTTTGCGCATAAAAAGCAAACCATGGAGATCCGTCCCGAGATTTACGAGAAGTTGAAGCGACTGGAAGAAAAATTCCAGGCCCGCGGCCAGGACTTGGGCGTGTACCTCGACGGGTTGCTGTACTCCGATTATCTCACGTACTGGGATTACATCCAGCTCGACACGCTGCTCAGCCTGCAGAAGCCCCGCACCGCCTTTCCCGACGAGCACATCTTCATCATGTACCACCAGGTGACCGAGCTGTACTTCAAGCTCTGCCTGCACGAGTACGGGCAGCTCGACGAGCGCGGGACGAACGGCACGCTCACGGGCGAATTCTTCCGCGCGCGGGTGCTGCGCATCGCCAATTATTTCGACGCGCTGATCACTTCGTTCCGCATCATGCGCGACGGCATGGAGCGCGAGCAGTTCCTCAAATACCGCCTCGCCCTCACGCCCGCCAGCGGCTTCCAGAGCGCGCAGTACCGCATGATCGAGATCCGCTCCACCGATTTCATCAACCTCGTGGCGCACCGCGTGCGTGAAGAGCAAAAAAGCGCGGCGCCTGAAGAGCAGTTCGATCACATCTACTGGCGCTCCGGCGCGACCGAGCACACGGAGGACGGCAAGACGAAAAAAACGCTCACGCTGATCCAGTTCGAAGAGAAATACGGGGAGGAGTTCGTGCGCCTGGCGAAACGCTCGGTGAAGACGAATCTTGCCGCGCTCTATCGTCATCTCCCGGAAAATGAGCGCAGCGAAGAATTGAAACAGGCCTTGCGCTGGCTGGACGCGAACGTGAACGTGAACTGGAAGCTGCAGCATGTGAAATCCGCCTCGCACTACCTCGAGCGCAAGCCGCACGACATCGCCGCCACCGGCGGAACCAACTGGCAGAAATATTTGCCGCCTTCCCTGCAGATCAACGTGTTCTTCCCCGAGCTCTGGAGCCGTGAAGAGCTGGCCGCCTGGGGCAGCGCGCCCTTTGACAAAAGCGCGTTCGGCATCCGGGAATGAGGAAGAACGCGTAAGGTTTTCCGTATTCGGGTTTTAATTGCGGCGGCGATGGTTTACTTTTAATGCTGAACCAATCCACCCCGCATGAGAAAAATCTACACACTGTTTTTTGCCGCCTCGTTTTCTCTCCCGCTTGCGCTCAATGCGCAAAACTGGGATCTGCTGAACGCCGCCGATCATCACCACTTCCGGCTCGACGGCGACGCTACGATCACGGCCACCATCCGCACCACCTCCGCGCAGCTGCAAGGTCTCGATTCCGTCTTCCAGCTCAACCGCATCTCCTGCGATTCCTGCCTCACCTGGGCGAGCGGCCCGATGGGCGCCTGCGATACGTGCTACGGCCTGCGCAACCTCCCGCAATTCCTGCAGCGCACGGCGACGAAATTGCCGAACGGCGATTACACGTTCACCGGTCCCGGCAATATCCTGGTGAAACCGCAGGCAAGCCTCGCGCAAAGCTGGACCTTCGATGCGGCGAACAGCATTACAGCGATCGTCACCGCTGCATATTCGGGAACCGTTCTCGGGAATACCGACTCGATCAAAGTAGCGATGCTGAGCTCGGGCGACAGCGTGAGCTGGTCGAAGGATCATGGACTGCTGAAATATCCTGCGGCGTACGGCAGCGGGAATTATTATCGCCTCGTTGGAATCCAAACGCGGCAGCTCGGTCAGCTCGTGCCGCTGATGCGCGATTTCTACGACATCCAGGCGGGCGATATTTTCGAGTACGAAGCCTATCAGACCAACGGCATGTCGCCGGTGTGGCAGGACATGCAGCGCAAGGACTACGTGCTCGCGCGGCAGGATATGGGCGACAGCATCGTGCTGACGGTCCATTCGCTGCTGATGACCTACGATTACAACCTTTTCCCGCAGCCCGGCGGCAGCTATGTCTGGAATTATTGGTCGTACACCCAGAACTATTACTACGAAGCCTCTGAGCTGGCAGGGCTTGACGCGTACAACAACGAATGGGTCATCGACGGAACGAACAATGCGCCGTTCTACCGCGCGCAGCGTTTTCTCGAGCCGCTCGAAGGACGCGAGAGCCTGAAGTACGGACGGCAGGATCGTCCCGCTTCGCAAGATGGCTTGTGGGCGAACGGGCCGACCTGGACGGCGCCTGTTCCTTCCGCTTCGGATACGCTGATGCATTACGATATGAACTATTATTACCAAAATCCCGGCACGCCCGTTCACACGTATCTCGGCGCCATATACAGCGCAGGATTGGGCAGAACGTATTACTGGATGAGCACCTTCTTCGAAAGCTCGTTCGTAGAGCAGCTGGTCGCCTACAAAAAAGGGAACGATACGGTCGGCGTGTTCACGCCGGATGACGTGCTCACCGGTTTGCCGCCGTCTGCATCGAAGGAAACGTTCAAGCTTTTCCCGAATCCTGCCTCGGATATTTTCTTCCTCGAAGGCGAAATCGCCGGCGCACAGCTCACGCTGCTCGACATGCAGGGAAGACAAGTGCTGAAGCAAATGGCGCAAACCAATTCCCCGCGCGTCGACGTTTCGAGTCTGCCCGCAGGAATATATTTGCTGCAGGTGCTCACGGAAAAAGGAGAAGTGTCGCAGAAAAAAATAGCCGTGAGAAGATAGCTCCTGCTGTTGCTTGCATCGAATTACGAATCACTACGAAAAATAAGAATGCGCGAAAGCAACCCGTATTGCCGCCGATCTCGCACGATCAAAGTGCAGAATTGGTAATTCGTTTTTTCGCAGAGATTCGTAATTCGATGCCTTTTCTACTTCCATCCCTTCTGGTTTTTCGACCATTTTCCTCCTAAATCTCCCTGTAACTTTTCGCTACATTTGTTCGTCAGGCAACGGACGCGCACGAGATGCGTCTTTTCGCTAACTGTAACCTGTCCGGGTTTAAGATTTAAAGGGTCTCCATGTTTCGCCTGCGTTTTCTTTTCGTGCTTTTTCCTTTGCTGCTTCCTGTTGCCGCCGCGGCATTCTCGCTCAGCGGGCGCATCACCGATCCCAACGGCGAGCCCTTGCCGTACGCCGCCGTTTACGTGAAAGGCACCACGCGCGGCACCGCCACCAACATCGAAGGAAAATATTTCCTGGAGCTGCAGCCCGGAACGTACACCGTCGTTTTCCAGCTCATCGGCTACGTGCAGCGCACCGAGACCGTCGACCTGGGCAGCGGGCCGAAAGTCCTGGACATTAAACTGCATCCCACCATCATCACGAAACAGGAAGTGACGATCACCGCGGGAGAAGATCCGGCGTACGAAGTGATCCGGCAGGCGATCAAGAAGCGGAAATTTTACCGCGACCAGGTCGAAGCGTTTTCCTGCGACGTGTACATCAAAGGCCTGCAGCGCATCACCGAGCACCCGGAAAAAATTATGGGCATCAAGGTGGATGAGGAAGGCGAGATCGACAGCGTGAGCGGCATCGTGTACCTCTCGGAGTCGGTGTCGAAATTCAACTTCAGCCAGCCGGACAAGATCAGGGAAGAGATGGTCTCCTCGAAAGTGAGCGGCGACAACCGCGCGTTCAGCTACAACCAGGCCAGCGACATGCTCTTCAATTTTTACGAGAACCTGATCGAGATCGACGAGCTGAGCGACCGCGGGTTCATTTCGCCGATCTCGAACAACGCGCTGTTCTTTTACAAGTACCACCTCGAAGGAACGTTTTTCGAAGGCGACCAGATGATCAACAAGATCGAGGTCACGCCCAAACGCAAGAGCGACCCGGCTTTCCGCGGGCACATCTACATCATCGAGAACTCCTGGCGCATCTACAGCACCGAGCTTTACCTGACGAAGGACGCGCAGATCGATTTCGTGGACACGCTCGTGATCAACCAGCAGTTCGTGCCGGTGGACAAGGACGTGTGGATGGTGTTCAGCAACAAGTTCCGCTTCAACTTCGGCTTCATGGGCATCAAGGGCAACGGCTATTTCGTGGGCGTGAACAAGAACTACGTGCTGAATCCCGATTTCCCGAAAAAATTCTTCGGCGGTGAAGTGATGAAAGTGCTCGACGACGCGAACAAAAAAGATTCCGCCTACTGGAAAGAGACGCGCCCGATGGAGCTGACGAAGGAAGAGGAGCTCGATTACCGCCGCCGCGACAGCCTCGCGCGCATCCGCGAATCGAAGCCGTACCTCGATTCGCTGGACAAGGAGCTGAACAAGCCTACGCTCGGCGGTATTCTGCTCACGGGCTATTCCTTCGAGCGGCGCTTTAAAAAATCGAGCTTCAGCGTTTCGCCGATGATCCGCAACATCGGCTTCAACACCGTGCAGGGCTGGCGTCCCGCGCTGGAGCTGGAATACCGCCGCCGCTGGGAAAATCGCCGCTGGCTGAACATCTCGCCGAGCTTCAATTACGGCCTGTCGAACGCGCGCTTTTACGGGGCGCTCGAAGCGGAATACAATTACAAGCCGGTGCGCTTCGGGCGCGTGCGCATCGCGGGCGGGCACGATGCGGTGCAGTTCAACGAGCGCGAGCCGATCGGCAATTTTCTCAACATGCTGTATTCGCTGATCGAGGAAAGAAATTACATGAAGCTGTACCAGAAAAGCTACGGCGGCATCGGCTGGAATTACGAGCTGATGAACGGCTTAATGTTCAACGCCTACGCCGAGTACGCCGACCGGCAGCCGCTGTTCAACACTACGGATTACACCTGGGTGGATAAAAACGAGCGCGAGTACACTTCGAACAACCCGCTCGATCCGTTCAACCGCGATACCGTTCCCGCTTTCCAGCCGCACCAGTCGCTGTACGTTTCGCTGATGGCCACGATCCGCTTCAAGCAGAAATATTATACGCGCCCGAACACGAAATACATCATCGGCTCGAAATATCCTGCGATCGACATTCTCTACAAGCGCGGGCTGCCCGTGCTGGGCGCGGATGCGGATTACGATCTGGTGAAGATCCGCGTGCGCGACGAGATCAAATTAAAATTGCTGGGCCGCTTCCAGTATTACGCCTCGGTCGGGAAATTCCTCACGAAGAAAAATTTATTCTTCCCCGATTACCAGCACTTCAGCGGCAACCAAACGCTGTGGTCGAGCTTCCAGTTCCAGAGCTTCGAGCTGCTCGATTATTACAAGTACAGCACGAACAACGCCTTCATCGAAGCGCACGCGCAGCAGAATTTCAGCGGTTTCATCCTGAACAAGCTGCCGCTGATCCGCAAGCTGAAGCTGAACGAGATCGCCGGCGTGAATTTTTTCATGACCGAAACGCCGCAGACGCAATACGCGGAGCTGTTTTTCGGTTTGGAAAAGCTCAACCTCATCCGCGTGGATTTCGCGATGGGCTTCATGCAGAACAAGCAGGTGAGCGCGGGCTTCCGCTTCGGGCTGAAATTGGATTAGAAGAAATTTTACAGCATCATGAAACACGTACTTTTTTTCACCACGCTCTTCGCAGGCGCCACGCTCGGCGCGCAGGAGTACCCGACCTTTTCGGAAACGCTGCCGAACGGCCTGAAAGTGATCGTCTGCGAAAAACCCGGAAACGATTTCGCCGAAGTGGAGGTCTGGTACCGCACCGGCAGCAAGGACGAGCAGCCCGGCAACCGCGGCATGGCGCACATGTTCGAGCACATGATGTTCCGCGGCACGAAAAATTTTCCGGGCAGCGCGCTGATGGACATGCTCGACAGCGTGGGCGGCAATTGGAACGCGTACACGAGCTATGACCGCACGGTGTATCACGAGTACTTGCCCGCATCGGCCGTGGGCATGGCCCTGGAGCTGGAAGCGGATCGCATGGCGAACCTCGTCGTCACGCAGGATATTCTCAACACCGAGCGCGAGGTGGTGGGCGAGGAGCTGCGCAACGGCCTGAGCAACTGGTACACGAAATCGCTGTCCGATCGTTACCCGCTGCTGTATCCAGCCGGCCACCCGTATGAAGTGGACGTGATCGGCAACCTCGACGAGATCACCGCTTTCACCGCGCAGCAGTGCATGGATTTTTACAACAACTTCTACAGCCCGAACAACGCGTTCGTCGTGGTCGCAGGCAACGTGAAGCACGAGGAAGTATTCGCGCAGGCGAAAAAATATTTCGGGCCGATCACCAAGCAGCTGAAGCTGGAGAAAAAGCAAAATATCCCCGACGTGTTCGGCGCGAAGCTGAAAGGCACGGACGTGGAATTGAATTTTCCCGTGCAGATATACAGCTTCGCCATCCCGGCGCCCGCCGCCGATCACAAGGATTTCTGGGCGCTCAGCATGCTGACCTCGCTGCTGTTCACCGACGACAATTCCATCCTCGCCAACCGCCTGGTGAAAAAAGAGTTCAGCGCGTACGGCATCCGGCTCAGCAGCGAGGACTGCAGCTTGTACCCGAGCCGCTTGACGATCGACATCTTCATGCCGCCGAACCCGGGCAACGTGAAGGTAAAACGCGCCGTGCGCGAAGAGATCGATAAAGTAGCTGCGCAGGGCGTGCCGCCGGACATGCTGACGACGTACATCGAGCACCTGGAGGCCATGGACGTGATGGGTGCGTATTCGTCGCAGGACATCGCGGCGGATCTCGGGCAGGCGGAATATTATTTCCACGATTACAAGAAAGCCAACCAGCTCATCGACACGTACAAGCAGGTCACGCAGGAAGATCTGAAGCGCGTGGCGGCCACGTATTTCTCCGCGGAGAAAGTGGAGATCATTAATATCAAGCCGCCGTTTTAGCAAAGCGCTGCGATCATTAAAATGAACAAGAACTTTTCAGCATACGCATCATGAACGCACCGAAACGAAT
>Ga0196977_1000566_pt1 | contig 18582 bp, 12 predicted proteins | sample S3v_1013CmetaG_FD_148634 | JGI IMG/M metagenome (GOLD analysis project Ga0196977, IMG submission 148634) | Soil microbial communities from Anza Borrego desert, Southern California, United States - S3+v_10-13C | ecosystem: Environmental > Terrestrial > Soil > Desert | place: USA: California...
ATGGTTGGCGACTGTCTCAAACGCGGAACCCTTTACCGACGTTCTGAAGTTGAGGCGCGAACAGATGACGGGCAGTTGCGGAGGCTTGGTGCGACGATCGCACCGATCGAGTTGCCGCCCGACCGTGGACCACGCGGCGCGTTGTGTTTGTTGACGGATATCACAGAAGTCACAGAGCTGCGCGAACAGGTGGCTTTGAAGAACAATCTTGAGAGCCTCGGCGAGATGTCCGCCGGGTTGGCTCATGAGTTTAAGAATGCGATCGCGACGCTTCAGGGTTATGCGCAGCTCATGCAGAGTTTGGAACTAAACGAAAACGCGCAGGTTGCAGCGGCGTCGTTGCTAAACGAAGTGCGTGGGTTGGCGATGATGGTTACGGCTTTTCTGGATTTCGCACGGCCGCAACCGTTGCACCTCGAGGAGGTAGATCTCCGTGAACTCATCGTGGACTGTAAAACTGAACTCGAGTCACTATTCCAGGAACTGCGGGTCGACCTTAACGTAACGTCGGAGGGTTTGGTGATTGTCCGCGCTGACGAACGGATGCTGAGATTGGCTTTGCAAAACCTGATGCGCAACGCTGCCGAGGCAATCCCCGCTGATAAAACACGGCGCAAGGTCGTTGTCACGATAGCCAGCGAGCACCAATCCGCCGTAATCGAGGTACGCGACACCGGAACAGGAATTCCGCCGGCCCAACTACAAAAGATTTTCATTCCCTTCTTTACGACAAAACCCAAAGGTCACGGTGTCGGGCTCGCGCTGACACACCGGATCATCACGGAGCACGGCGGAACCCTCACTGCCGCAAACGCACTCGATGGCGGCGCTGTGTTTACGATCAAAATCCCTTTGGAAAATACTCACGCCAGCGACGCTCAACCAACGCCGCAATATCCGGCCGAACAATAAGCTCATCCGGAAATCCCGGTTTCGTCCGGGCGTCGATCACGATCGGCGCTTTGTAAACCAGATGATGGCGCAGCACCGTTGTCTCGGCTGCGTATATATCAGACGCGGGTTCGAAACGCGTCCAGGTGGACCACAGAAAATCCGGGGTCGATCTCGAAACCTCCGCTTGGTCGTGTAGCACGATCAAAGGCCAATCCACAAAAATCTCCTCCTTGGCCACTCGCATCGCTAACTCCTCGTCTTCTGCGAAAGCCTTTCCTTCTAACACCAAACAGCCGCCACAAAAGACCTCGGCTTTCGCCAGGTAACCCGGCAACTGTCCTTTGAACTCACGCGGCAACGTGCGGATCGCATCGCCCAACCCGAGCATGATAGCTTTGCTGCCTTCATTCACTTTTCCGCTCGTGTAATCGAGCGTGTCCATCGACACGTTTGAAAAGACAAACAGATCCGACTCCGGACGGAAACGTTCCAACACGTGCTCCAGCAACCGCGGAAAGTCTCTCAAATCCTGCGGCGTGTCCGTGAGCAGCAAAAACTTCGTCAACGAGAGTTGACCCTCACCAAGAATGCGAAAACCGGAAACCAGGGCCTCGCGTCCATATCGCTCGCGCACCACGGCTGCGGCCAACGAGTGAAATCCCGTCTCTCCATACGTCCAAAGGTCGCGCACCGACGGCATCACAAGCGGAAACAATGGCGACAACAACCGCTGCAAGTAATCGCCGATGAAGAAGTCTTCCTGCCGCGGCTTGCCCACCACCGTCGCCGGGTAGATTGCATCGCGACGATGAATGAGGGCGTCACAGTGAAACACCGGATAATCATGTCGCAGCGAGTAGTAACCGTAGTGATCGCCGAACGGTCCTTCGGGTCTGCGTTCGTGCGGTGGGGCATAGCCGATCAAAGCGAATTCAGCTTCCGCTGCGAGTCGATGCCGGCCACGAATCGGGTTCGCCGTCATCTTCAGTTTCTCACCGGATAGAAGTGAGGCAAGGACTAACTCCGGCACGTCCTCCGGCAGGGGCGCGATCGCCGCCAAAATCAACGCAGGTGGACCACCAAGGAAAACCGTCACCGGCAACGCCTGATTCAACCGTTCCGCTTCGTGATAATGAAACCCGCCCCCCTTTTGAATCTGCCAATGCAGTCCGGCTGACTTCTCGTGGTAGATCTGCATGCGATAGATGCCGAGATTGTGCTTTCCGGTGATCGGGTTTTCGGTGTAAACAAGCGGCAGCGTGATGAATGGCCCACCGTCCTCTTGCCACGTCGTGAGCACCGGCAACTGATCCAACCGAGCGGGCTTGTCAATCACCTGCGTCACGGGTGCCCGGTTCGTGTTCCGCGTGCCGAGTTTTAAAAGCTCGAAACCAACCGAACGGTGCTTCCAAATCTCCGCCGGTTTTGGCGGCAGCAGTGACTCTGCGATTTGCACCGCATCGCGCACAAACGCTTCGGGCCTTGGGCCAAACGCCAGATCGATGCGGCGCTCAGTTCCAAACATGTTCGTCACCACCGGATAAGGACTTCCCTTCACGCGTTCAAACAACAGCGCCGGACCGCCTTCGCTGATGACGCGACGATGGATCTCCGCGAGCTCGAGGTACGGATCGACCTCGGCTTTGATGGTGATGATTTCGTTTTCTCTGGTTAGTCGATCTAGAAATGTGCGCAGGCTCGGATGCATCTACGGTTTGTCCGCTGCCTTTTCAACTGTTCGCGGACGCGCACGCGTTGCTGCCGCCGGTTCCGCCAAACGCTTCTCGATCTCGTCGTGAGCCATTTCGGCTGCTTCGGCTACATACGGTTGGTACGATTCGCGAAACGGTTTGATCAGATCGAGCGTCTGCGCGTCGCCGATGCGCGCGAGTGCTTTTAGCAAACCTGCATTCACGCGTGGCGGGTTGTTGCTTCTCTTGAGAAACGGGTAAAGCAGGTTCGGGCTTTCCAACTCCGATAAATAACCTACGGCCTGTTCGTGGCGGCCGGAATCGAGTTCGTCGACGACGCGATACAAAGCGTCCGCTCGGCCCATGCGATACAAGGCCCAGTCGAGTGCGAGTCGAACTTCGTTGTTCTTCTCCTGGAGCTGATAGCCCTCGACGAGTTTGCGTTGATCGGTTGCGGCGAGACGCGCGAGTGCTTCGGCACTGCGGCGGCGCACGTTGGCGTCGAGGCTGCTGAGGCCTTTAGCGAATTCAGCGGGGTTGGAACGCGCATCGACGCCGTCGAGCGGTACGGTTTGAGCGTGCGCGACGCCAGTGCAACTCAAGAGGAGAGGGATTAAAAGAAAAAGGCAGATCTTCATTGCTGTTTCTTCTTTCTCAGGAGAGCAGTGTTTAGGTCGAGCTCCGAGACGGGAATCACTTCCACGTTCGGATACTTCTTTTGCAACTCGGGGAGAAACAACTTTGCGTTACCAACGATGATGATGTTACTCGTCTTGGCATCCAGCCGCGCGCCGGCAAACTTCTGCACGTCCTCGGTCTTGATCGCCTGCACATTATTTATGTAGCGATTGATCTCGTCCAGACTCAAACCATGCAGCGCCAACGACGCCACCTGGCTCACGAGTCCGTTCACGGTTTCGAGGTTGCGCGAGAAGCCTCCGATCAAAACGGCCTTGCGTGGCGTCAGTTCCACGTCGGCCGGCGGCGCACTCGACAACCGGCCAATCTCACCCAACAACAAGTCCGCCACCTGAGCACCCGACTCGTTCTTGGTCTGCGCCGAAGCGACGAATGGACCAACGTCACGACGCGTGTCCAACTGACTGCCCGCGCCGTAACTCAACCCGCGCTTAATGCGAATCTCCTGATTGAGACGGCCTGAATAACCACTCAAAACAGAATTCGTCACGATGCCGCGAAAGTAATCCGGATCGCGACGATTGATGCCGGTGCGCGCGAGATACACAGCGGCTTGTCCCGCATCCGGTTTGTCGACGACCACGATGCGTCCGGCCTTCGGAGGCGTCTCCGTGTTTGTTGCGGCGCTCAGCGACGGCAAAGGCGTAGTTGGTTTTGACCAGTCGCCGAAATACTTGGTCGCCAGTGCGAAACCGTCTTTCGCCGCGATGTCGCCGCCAATTACGAGGATTGCGTTGTCCGGACGGTAGTAGCGGCTGTGCATCTTCGCGATGTCCGCGCCGTCGATGCGCGTGAGTGATTCCGTCGTGCCACTTAGCGGATGACCGTAAGGACTGTCGCCGAACACAACACGCGCTGCTACAAAACGAGCAATCGAACCCGGATCGCCAAGCGCGAGCGTGAGGTTGTCTAAATATTGCTGGCGCAGCCGCTCGACTTCCTCACTCTTGAAAGTCGGACGGCGTACGACGTCAGCCAGAATCTCCATCGCCTGCGGAATCTTCGTCGACATCACGCCGACCTGCGCAAATGACGAATCCCAGCGCGCACCTGATTCCAGCGATCCGCCAAGACTCTCGATCTCTTGCGCGATCTTCGTCGCGTCTCGACTCTGCGTTCCTTTCGTGAGCAGGCTCGCCGTCATGTCCGCCAGACCCGCCAACTCACCCGGATCGGCTTCGCCGCCGTTTTTGACAAGCAATTGAGCCGAAACCAGCGGCGACTCGCGCCGCTCGATCACGATGACGCGAAGTCCGTTTGGCAACGTCTGTTCGGCTGGTTTGGGAAACGTTCCCGAACGTGGCGTGGCAGGTGGTGGAGGCGTGGCCTGTGGCGTTTGCGCACTGACGCCGACCGCAAAGATCAACAAGGCGAGCAATGCGAGTAAACGATGTGTATGTCTCATCGGCGCACCTCCTTCGCCTGTTTCGCGGATTCAGGCAGGTAGTAGATCACCGTTCGATTCGCGTCCGTGAAATACTTCTTCATCACTCGCTGCACATCCGCCGCCGTGACCGCCTGCAACCGTGCGAGGTCCGTATTCACTCGTGCCGGATCTCCCAACAACACGGCAGCCTCGCCAAGCGCAAGCGCCTTGCCGTTGCTCGTCTCACGCTGGCGTAGTTGATCCGTAATGATCTGATTCTTTGCTTTGTCCAACTCGGCGGCCGAAACCGGCGTATCCTGAAGTTTCTTGATCTCCGCCAGTAGCGACTTCTCCGCGTCTTCAGGTTTCTTGTCGCCAGACAAAATCGCCAACAAGATAAACAAACTCGCGTCTTCGCGTGACTCGGCGTTCGCATCGACTTCAGCCGCCAACTGCTGCGTATAAACCAGCGAGTTATACAATCGCGAAGACTCGCCCGCCGAAAGAATCGCATCCGCAACACGCAGTGCATCTGAATCCGCATCCGCCTGCCGCGGCGTCAGGTACGTCAATCCAACTGCCGGAAGATCGTTCGTGCCGTACTCAGTAAAACGCGCTTCCTTCTGCCGCGCCGGCTCTTTGGTTTTTACTCGCGGCAGCGGCCTGTCCGGTTTGGGGATCGGAGCAAGATACTTATCGATCCACCCATCGAGTTGCTTCGGATCGAAGTCGCCTACAACGACGAGCGTGGCATTGTCCGGCCGGTAGAAAGTCGAGTGAAACTCCTGCACGTCTGCGAGCGAAGCGGCGTCGAGATCTTCAATGCTGCCGATAGTGGGGCGTTTGTACGGATGTTCGACAAACGATTTCTGCTGCAGAAGATAGAAAAACTTTCCGTACGGTGGCGCCAGCACGCCTTGCCGGTACTCTTCCTTGACCACGTCGCGTTCCGACTTGAAGTTTGGGTCGTCGACGTTCAGACCCGAAAGCCGATCGGCTTCAGCCCAGATCAAAGTCTCCAGATAATTCGAAGGCACGACTTCGAAATAGACGGTAACGTCGTCGTTCGTGAACGCGTTATTGAAACCACCAACGTCTTCCGTGAGCCGATCCATCATCTCCGACTTCATGTTCTTCGTGCTCTTGAACATGATGTGCTCGAACAGATGCGCGAAGCCACTGCGCTTTTCGGGATCGTCTTTTGAACCAACGTGATACCAGACCTGAATCGCGACCGTCGGGCTCGAATGATCGGGCGCGGTAAGAACGCGCAAGCCGTTCGCCAGCATCCGGTCGGTATACTTGAGCTGCGGCATTCGCGTTTGGGCGAACGCGGCTGGCCAGCAAGAAATTGTAAGTAGAAGAACACTGAGGATTACGTAGGGGATTAAGCGGGTCGAAATCCTGGCCATCTAGTTTCTCCGAAATTAGTCGATATCGAGCGGGTTCCGATAAGGCTTGTCTTTGTCTTTATCAGCCCGTTTCATTGCTTCCTGAAACTTCTCTTCCAGAATGCGATCGCGGTCTTTCATCGAACTGAGTTCCTGGGCGAAGATCTGTTCGCGCATCTGTTTCTGTTTGTCGAGTCCCTTCACCATCTCGTCAAACGAAGCGACTGGTTTCGCTTTCGCTTCGTGAGAGAGCATCGCTCCGGTTTGTGCGTCAATCGTCAGAGTGGCCTCGCAACAGGGACAAAGAATGGTAAATCTTGACGTATCCGCCATGGGTCAAAACTCCTCCTCGCAAGGCGAATAGTATAACAGCCACGGACGAACGCGTCTCATTGGCGTCGATCCGTGGCTGCTGTGGGACAAGCCGGGTGGCTGTCCGGTGTCAGACTCGAGGGTCTGTCTACGTTACGGAATAACTTTCTTCACTGCCTTCTTGGTTGCGCTGCCGACTTTCTTGGCGCCTTCGACAGTCTTCTCACCAGCCTTCTTAGTCGTGCTGACGGCCTTGTCTCCAGCGTCCTCTGCTTTATCCGCAGCCTCGCTACCTACTTTCTTCGCGCCGCTGACGGTCTTGTCGCCGATGTCTTCGGCCTTGTCCGCCGCTTCGCTGCCTACTTTCTTCGCGCCACTGACGGTTTTGTCCTTGACGTCTTCGGCCTTGTCGCCAGCCTCGCCAACCACGTCCTCACCCTTGTCGGCAACGAAGCCGGCTGCGGCCGCTACTTTTTCGCCGGTTGCTTCGAGCACGTTCTCGTCGGTGTTCACTTCGCGCTCTTCACCGCTCGGAGAATACGCTCTCACGGTACGCCGGCCGTCGCGGGTCGTGACCACAACACGGGAAATTCGTGAATTGCTTTTAAAGGTTCTGGTTTCGGTTCGAGTGCCATCGGCGTCGACGCTGGTGGTGATCTCTGAATTGTCGGGAGCCGCCGTCGTCGTGCCGTTCGCCGCAGTGGCGTTGGCATTGGCGTTCGCAGCGTCATTTGCGTTCGCGGCTTCATTCCTCGTACAGCCTGCCGCGAGTGCGACAAGCATCGCTACCATTAATACTAAAACTCTCTTATTCACGCTTTCTCTCCTCCTAATTGGGTAAAGCTGCGGCAAAAACTCGCAAGCAACGTGCCAGATGACGACACGCCTAAAGTTCGTCCGCCAAACGCAAAGTGAGACGCCTCCTTGTCACTGCCGTTCAATTACGATACGCCGGTCCCCGGAAACCGTGAAATTCGCGTTACTCCATGAGGCCGATTTTCCATTGACTTTCGCAGTGTTTTACTTTAGAAGCAACACTACACAAGCCGCCGGTAAGCTTCCGTTCAAGGCTTCTATTTGAGACCGACTCTTGATCACTAACAATCACCCCGAGGAGCTTTTGTATGCGTAGACTGCTTTTTGTTGCTATAGGCGCCTTTTTTATTTCCGCCGCCGTACTCCCAACACAGCGCACCTTCATCGTACACGCCGTGTCGGAGGGTGAACGCCTCGCGATGTACAGCAAGCCCGCAGTGGTCCGCATTATTGACGGAGCCCAAGGCCAAATCGTGCTGCAACTCCCTGGCTATCAGGCGCAAACCTACAACGTCTCGGCAGTCTCTTTTGGCTCCGGTTTCTTCATCAGTTCCAACGGCTACATCGCGACCAACGCGCACGTCGTTTCCATGACCAAGGACGGCGAAGAGAAAGCGAAGCAAGCGCTGTTTTGGCAGATGGTCCAGCAGGTAGCGAAGCAACTTGGACGCGACCCAAGAAGCTTCAACCAGTCCGTCATCCAACAACTCGACCAATACAGCACCCTGCAAGGCTTCCAACTTTTCCACCACGTAATCATTCCCGACGGCAGCGCGTTTCCGTTCGAGATCAAGCAGTACGGCGCGCCGACCGGCGAAAGCAGCGATCAGGGTAAGGACGTCGCGATCGTCAAGATCGAAGTGAAGAACGCTCCGATTCTCAAACTCGCCGACTCCGAAAAAGTTCAACTTCAGGATCACGTAACGGTCATCGGTTATCCCGGCGCGGCAGACACGTTCAACTCCGGTCTCCTCAGCAGCCGTTCAGCACTCGAAGCCACCATCAACGACGGCAAGATCTCCGCAAAGAAAACGGCCACGAGTGGAGCGCCGATATTGCAGACGAGCACTGCCGCAACCCACGGCAACTCCGGTGGACCAGTCTTGAACGACGCTAATGAAGTAGTTGGCTTGCTGACCTTCCGCGGCGACACCGTCAACGGCCAGGAAGTCTCCGGGTTCTCTTTCATCGTGCCGTCAAACACGGTGATGGAGTATGTGAAGAGCGCAGGCGCCTCCAACGAAATAGGAAACACAGACAAGGCCTACCATGAAGGTCTCGACCTTTACTGGAACCAGTACTACTCGTCGGCGATTCCGAAGTTTGAAGAAGTAAAGCGCCTCTTCCCGCAACACTCCGAAGTCGATCGTTTAATTCAAAGCAGCCAACAGGCAAAGGCTGAAGGCAAAGAGAAATCGAGTTTTCCGTTCTGGCTGGTCGGCGTGATCCTCGGCGTGCTGTTCATACTGTTACTGGTCATCATCATCATTGCGGCGATCGTCGTCATGATGCGCCGGAAGAAGAAAGCGTCGAGCGCACCGGGTGCGGCAGGATCGGGCAAAGGCCATGGCCATTCAGCGCCGACTCCGTCGCCTTCGCCAGCCGTCGCACATTCAGCGCATCTGGCCCCGTCAAGACCCGCACCACCGCCGCCGGCTCCGGTCCCGGCGCCAATGTCAATGGGCGATCAGGGAATGACCGTGGACCTTTCACGCACCGTGGCGATCACGGCGGACATGGATGGTTTCGGAAAGAGCTTCGGATCGATCCAGTTTGTTTCCGGTCCGTTGTCGGGACAGAAATTTCAGATCAGGCCCGATGGCGACTACATCGGCCGCGACGGTGGTTCGTCACAGATCGTGATCGGAGACCCGCGCATTTCGAAACGGCATTTGTGGATTGGTGTTAAGAATGGTCGCGTGGTGATCGAGGATCAGAACTCACGCAACGGCACGTTCGTCAACGATCCGAAGTCAGCCCGCGTCACTGAGTTGCCACTCAACATAGGCGACACAGTGATCCTCGGCGAATCAGACGTGGCACGTTTCGAGTTCCACGCTTAATTTCTATGAGACTTCCGTCGTGCTTTTGGCGGCGGAATCGAATAGCGAGACGAGTTTTTGGGCGGGCAGGGGTTTACTGAACAAGTACCCCTGTATCTCGTCGCATTGCAGCAACTGCAGGAAACGTAACTGTTCGTCTGTCTCCACGCCTTCAGCGACGACTTTCAAACGCAAGTTGTGACCAAGTGTGATGATGGCCCTTACGATCGCCGCATCGTCAGGATCCACCGTTGCATCGCGCACGAACGACTGGTCGATCTTCAACGCGCCGATCGGTAAACGTTTCAGCGAGGCGAGCGAAGAGACGCCGGTGCCGAAGTCGTCGATGGAGATGTTGATGCCCATGTTCTTCCAGCGCGTCAACAGGTTCTCGGCGAATTCCGCATTCTGCATGATCGAGCTTTCCGTTAACTCCAACTCGAGATGGTGCGGCGCTAGTCCTGATTCTTTCAGAATTCTATTCACGGTCTGTGACAGATCACGATCGTGAAACTGGCGGCCCGAAATGTTCACGGCCACTTGAATCGGCGCAAACCCCTGGTCCTGCCAGCGTCGATTTTGTTCGCACGCCTGGCGCAACACCCATTCGCCAATCGGCACGATCAGACCAGTGTCTTCCGCGAGCGGAATAAACTCTGACGGCGAAACTAGTCCAAACTGCGGATGCTGCCAGCGCACCAGCGCCTCCACACCCGTGATCGTCAACGAGTCAACAGAAACGCGCGGCTGATAGTGAAGCAGAAACTCCTCGTTCTGAATCGCGCGGCGGAGATTGGTTTCGAGTGCGAGGCGGCGCGTCGCGAGCTCGTGCATGTCTGCCGTGAAGAATTGATAGTTCGCGCCACCCGATTTCTTTGCTTTGTAAAGCGCGGCGCCGGCGTTCTTTAGGAGCGTGTGGCAATCTTCGCCGTCGATCGGAAACATACTCACGCCTACGCTGGCGGTCGCGTACAATTCGTGGCCCGGCAAATTAAACGAGAACTTCAACACCTGCGACAACGAACCGATCGTTTCGATCACGTCATTGGTGCCGTCAATCTGCGTCTTGAGCAGTGCAAACTCGTCACTGCCGAAACGCGCAACCGTGTCTGACTTGCTGATGCAACTTTTCAAGCGTTCCGCAAATTCGCGAAGCAGACTGTCGCCCGGTCCGTGTCCCAGCGAGTCGTTTACCTTCTTAAACTGGTCGAGCGAAATAAACAGCACGCCCAACGATTGGCCGTTGGATTTGGCGATGGAACAAGCCTGGGTGAGCCGGTCTTCGAACAGGGCGCGATTCGGCAGTTGCGTCACCGTGTCGTAGTACGCGAGCCAGTCGACTTCCGCGGTACGCTGTTGCAGTAAATCTTCGAGTTGTTCCTTATAACGGCGCTTCTCTTTCAACAGCTCGTTGTGTTTCAGCGCGCGTTCGACCGACGCCTCGACGTGCCGCAGATCGATCGGCTTGGTGATGTAGTCAAAGGCCCCAACTCGCAGTGCCTGAATCGCGAACTCGATATCCTGATTTCCGCTGATCATTACGACGACCGTGTCCGGCGAGAGTGAATGAACGCGCGGCACCAACTCGAGACCGCTCATTCGGCCCATGTCGATGTCGCTGATAACGAGGTCGAACGTTTGTTCTGACAGTGCAGCGAGTGCTTCTTCGGCCGAACTTGCGGTGCAACAGTCGTAAAGACTGCTGAGCAGATCCATCAGCAAATGTCTGATCTGCTCTTCATCATCGATGATGAGAAGTTTTGGTTTGACGGGTTCCAGAGGTTCCATTCGGTTGCTTCTACTCAGCCCCGGTCGTGCTCTTCCCTGGGACCGCAGGCGTCTCGCCTGCATTCTTCGGAACCGGCCACTAACGATTCCGGGCAGGCGAGACGCCTGCGGTCCCAGGGTTTACATCCTACGGTCTAACGGTTACAGCCCCTTGCACATGCCGGGTGCCCACGGTTCACGTAACGCGCGCTCGTAACTCACCTGAACTTCAGCCATGTTCCACGTTTTTCGCTGCGAGACCGATCCGTCTGCGTACTCTACCCTGGCGAAGTTTCTGTTTTGGGGAATCATGGCCCGCGCAGGCGCGTTGCCTTCCTCGGCCGCCGTCTCAAACGTACGGCGCGCGCGCGACCATTTGAAGTTCACCACCGTCAAAGGTGAATCCTCATTCGCACTGGGGAGTTGGTAAGGAATCAGGAGACCCAAGAGAACCGGCAACAACCGCTTCATGGCCCGCCTCCGCTAACAATAATCAAAGAGTGCTCTGAGTATGCGCTAGTTACCTCCGCTATTCAACCATTTCAGAAAGAATATCTTGACACGTAGGCGGCGGGTTGTTTATAGGGGATTGTACTTAGTTTCACCTCGCTCACTTAAGGCCCTCTCTGTCCCCGTAGACATTCAGGGAGACCCTTACCAACTCTTTCACTTCGGCGCAGTGCGCCGACCAAGGAAGGTTTTGCATGAACAATCGAAAACACCTACCCTTAATACTCTGCGTTGTATTTGTGATCACCTGTTGTTCCGCGGTGTGGGCCCAATCTTCCGAAGACCGTCCGTTTGCAGCGGTGACGGGAATGGGATCCAGCGTCAGGTGGGATGTCGCTGGTCCACATGCGGCAGTGACACTGACTGTCTCGACCCCCGACGGCCAGGTCATCAGTAAAGAATTTGCCGCGGGAAACTCGCCGGAGTTTCGGCTGATCGATACCAACGGCGAGCGGCTGCCGGACGGCCAGTACGTTTACGAACTACGCCTGACGCCGATCATCGCCAAAGAAGTCAAAGACAAACTCAAAACCGCGCGCGAAAAAGGAAACTCTGACGAAGTCCAACGCGATTTCAAAAAGCGCGGCGTACTGCCTTCGCGACCGCAGGTTCAATCCGGAAGTTTTACCGTCACCAACGGCTCAGTGCTCGTACCTGGCGCGGCGACTGAAGGCGCACGGCCCGGTCGTGCAGCAGTGGATCAACCAACAGCACCGGCACCGGCAGCGCCGTCTGCTCCTTCCGGCCGAACAAATTTCAAGGTCGTGCGGCATCACCCCCGATTCATGGTCTTCGACCAGGTCATTCCTGACGACCTGATCGTGCAAGGAAGCATCTGCTCCGGCTTCGATTGTGTTAACAACGAAAGCTTTGGCACTGACACCATTCGCCTAAAAGAGAACAACGTGCGCATTCAGTTCGACGACACTAGTTCGTCGGCGGGCTTTGCGACCAACAACTGGCAGCTCAGAGCAAACGATCAGGCCAGCGGCGGCGCCAACTTCTTTGGCATTGTCGATCAGGGAGCAACTGGAAATGGTGAGTCCGGCACAATCGTCCTGGCCGTCGATGCGGGCGCGCCTGCCAACGCGGTCAGAGTCGCCAGCAACGGCAAAGTGGGTTTTAGAACAGCAACGCCAGGGCTTGACCTGCACGCAGTCACGAGCGACACGCCAGCGATTCGGCTTGAACAGACCAACGCCGGCGGTTTCACCGCACAGACGTGGGACATTGGCGCCAACGAAGCTAACTTCTTCGTACGTGATTTAACTGGTGGTTCGAAACTTTCGTTCCGCATCCGCCCAGGCGCGCCGACGAGCTCGATCGACATCGCGGCGAATGGCAACGTCGGCATCAATACCGCAAGCCCGTCAACCACGCTGGACGTCTCGGGAAACGTCGTCCTGGTGGGATCTGAAAGCGGAGTCACTACCAGAACCACCAGCACCACCAAACTTGCTCGCCTGGCGATGCCGCCATTCACGAACACCAATACCAATGTGAGTTTGTTGGTGGGAGCTACCACCAGCACGGAAAATATCGTGGTGGTCGGAGGTGGCGCTTTTGGTCAATCGGCAGCGACATCGATTTCTTTCAACACGGGCGCGACAACAACCACTGACATCGGTACTGAACGCATGCGCATCCTGTCGAACGGCCGCGTTGGTATCGGCACTGCCACGCCCGATCAGTTGTTGTCGGTCGCTGGTGATGCAAGTAAGACGACTGGTGGATCGTGGCAGACGTTCTCGGACGTAAGACTGAAGGACATCTCGGGACCATTCAAAAGCGGTTTAAATGCAGTGATGCGGTTGCAGCCGCTGCGCTACCACTTCCGGCCAGACAACCCGGTCGGAATCACGTCCAACAGCGAACATATCGGCCTCGCCGCACAAAACGTGCAGCAGGTAATCCCCGAAGCAGTCACGGCTAACGCCAATGGATACCTGATGGTCAACAACGATCCGATCATCTGGACCATGCTCAACGCGATCAAGGAACAACAGCAGGAGATCCAGGAACTGAAACGTGAAGTTCGCCGTTTGCGCGCCAACACGACGCGCCGTCGCACACGCAAGTAAGACAAGAATTTTCCGGGGTGGTCCATCGTGGCCACCCTTTTTTTTATCGCGCGGGGGGTTTGAGAGGGAGTCGGAAATCTCCGATCTCCTGACAGGGTTTGAACTCGATCTCAGTCTTGGCCGCTTCCGCTTCACGGCGTATGAGCGATCGCGTTTCGGTTTCGTGAGGCAGCCGCATCTTTGCTGATCTTGCTGCTGAGTCATCGCCACCGATTTGGGTCAGAACCCAATAACGGCCTGGAGCGATGTTATACAACTCAAATAATCCGTTCCGTGAGATGGGCGTTGCGAAGAAACGCAACACGTCCGTAGCCTTCTCGCGTTCTGCGGGCGCGAGATAGAGGAACGATCCGGCTGGAACCGGTTCTCCCGGCACCGGCACAAAGTATCCTCGTAACGATGCGCCGCCCTCGGCCAGTGAGATTGTCAGACCGGAAAGACGTTCGGCCGTTTTAACGTTGGTCCAAATGCGCGTGGCGTCGACCTGTTTTGTTTTTGTCGTCGCATTCGGAGGCGGACCAAAAGTAATCGAGTTCACGTACCATTGCCGCGCTTTGAGCGTGGGGCCGAAATAGTATGCGCCCGGAGCGAGATTGCGTAAGCGGAAATTACCTTGCTCGTCCGGACGCGCCGGATCGTTTAGGCGGCTAAACGGCGCTATTTGTTTCGCGGCTTCTTCATTCCTGGGCCACGCGATGACTGATGTTTCAGTAGATAACGGAGACTCTTTGTTAGTACATTCCGCAAGCTTCCTCGCTTCCGACACCACGCGGCCACTCACCGAACCTAACAGCTTAGTCGTTAATTGAACTCCAGTGACGTCTGCTCCCTGCACAGTCACTTGTTTTGTTTCAGAGAAGGCCTTTTCCTCTTCGGGATCGGACGACTGGGCAATCAGGCTATAATCGCCGTCAGCCACGCCCTTGAAAACAAAACTTCCTTTTTCGTCCGACTGGTGAGACGTCTCGGCGTACTGACCGCGTTCTCCACCTTTAGTCAACATCACTGCAAACGACCGGTGGGTTTTGGCTGGGACAGTTACATCTCCACTCACGACGCGTCCCGGCTCGCTGCGATAACGAATGTCGACATCCGTAGCTTCCTCACCTAATCGTACGCTGATCTCAGCGGCTGTTTCGCGGGTTGAGGAAGGAGCGTAGGTGGGAACGTCAAACTCAAAAACACTTTCTTTGTAGAACCCCCGCAATCGACCTGGACCACCGGCGAACACAACGTACGTTCCCTCGCGCAAACCGTAGATGCGGTAGATACCGCGATCGTCAGTCGCTCGTGCCTCGGTCCAGCCGTTTATTGGCCGGCCGTAGGCGTCGCGCACCATCTGCGCGTACACGTTTACCATGACAACCGGATCGCCGTTGGCGTCAATAACCTTTCCGGTCAGCACCCCACCTTTGATCATCTTCAACGTTACTCGATCTCCGATGTGATATCTGCCGGGCCCCCTGCCGTAGTCCGGGAAATACGCCGGCATTGTCAGATAAAACGTGTAGGCAAGCGGCGCCAAATTATTTATCTGAAACTGGCCTTCGCGATCCGTGCCAACTATCTGGGCTTCGTTTGAACCGGCCGCGCGAACCTGCACCGTAACGCCCTTGAGCGGTTGTCCGTTCTCGTCAACGACCCGCCCGATGATTGAACCCGTACTCGGAGGTCCGGCAGTTTCGGGAGTCGCGGCTGCAGGCGGTGCTGTTTGTGCCGGCACGCAAAGCGAAGTCAGCGCGAGAATGAACGTGATGCCGATTGCTCTTGACGCAAACATCTATGGTTTTGATTGGGGCACGTTGAGATCCAACTTGATGGTTGTGTTCGTGGTTGAACCGGCCGTGACGACGACCTGGTGTTTTGTTTGCGGAAACGGCGCGCGCGATCCCTGAATTAAGACTCCGTAAATTAATTCGTAAGTGCCTGGGAACAGATTGCCGATAATAAATTGACCGCGAGCGTCGATTGACTTGCTGGCATCCACCCAAGTGTTTTGCGGGCCTTCGTTCATCTTTCGCGCACCCAGAAAAACTCGTCCGTTCGGCGGCATCGCGCCGTTCTCGATCGCGATCATCCCGCGAATTGCTCCGTCAGCGTAACCAAGAACGATCCGCACGCCCGTGATGTCTTCGCCCTGCTTTACCTCCAGATCACTAGTCTGGATGATTCCGGCCCGCTCGATCCGAATGATGCGAAAGGGCTCTGAGAGATCTGGAAGAAAAGTCGCGCTACCGGCCGGCAGGCCACCAAAGCGAAAACTACCATCCGGACGCAGCCGGGTTTCCACTCCCATTGTGCCGCCGCGTTGCAGACTTTTCTCCGTGGCAACGAAAACAACCAACCTCGCGTTGCTGAGTTGTTCGAGTACCGCCTTATCATATGTCCCCTCCAACACCACCACACCCGACAGGCTCGCGCTCTCTACGGTCTTGACGACCAAGCCGGTCACGTCCTCATCAACAATTGTGAAGCGTAACTCCTCGGAGCGCCATTCTTTACCTTCCTCCGGGCCCACAAAGATTGCGTATTGTCCGGGCGTCAGGTTTTCGAGTTTGAACTCTCCTTTTTGATTCGTGAGCGATCCCCGGTGTGAAGACGTGCTGCTCGGGCCGAAGAATTGGATGATGTTATAACGCACGTCCGGTATCGGTTGACCGGTTTGTCCGTTAACCACGCGGCCGCTCGCGGTGTGCCTGGTCAGAGTACGACCAAAGGTGATATCGATGTTTGTTGTTTCGCTTCCATTGCTGATTTGAATGACTGTAGCCTGTGCAGGATCAGTGGCTCCGGGATAATAGGTCCGGCTGTAAACAGCACCGCGCGGAGGTCCTGTCGAGGATGGGCCAACGTCGTTTTTTCCGGCTGCAACCTTGTATTTGCCTGGCCTTAGCCCAAAGATTCGGTAGATACCACGGTCATCAGTGATCGCGGCAGGCAACGGCGATCCGTAGCTGGGTCCGTCAGGAGATAAGTAAACTTCTTCTTCAATTACCGGCCGGCCATCTGAATCAACTACTCTACCTGTGATTACCCCGCCGCGTATCAGTGAAAAATCCAGGTTTTCGATCGTGCCGCCTTCGTTGACGATTAGGGTCCGCACACCGTTTGACACGCCTTCAACCACGTACGCCGCGGCGCTCGGACTCACGTCATAATTTCCCGGAGGAACATTCGTGATTCGATACTCGCCTTTTGCGTCTGTAATTCCGCGAACATTGGTGAGTTTCGGCGGCTTCGTCGGCTCGTTTACACTAAGCGCAACGATCACGCCTCTCACCCCCTCGCCTTGGAAAGTTACCTTGCCGCTGATGCTGGCTGCCGGTTCTTTAGATGAAGTGGACTGCGCGTGACCGCAGACAGCAACGCCGAAGACTATGAGAACGCAGGCAAGTGCCGGGCGAGTGGGGGACATAATCATCAATCCTGGTCGCGAGTCTTCAACGGAAGTTTGAAATCTTTCACGTCCTGGCAGGGTTTGAATTCGATCTCGTTTTTAGCCGCTTCTCCTTCACGGCGTAGCTGCGCGCGCGTTTCGTTTTCGAGTGGGTATCTGACGTGCATCAACGGCACCGGCTCATCTTCAGGTACGGTCTGCGCGAAGATCCAGTAACGGCCGGGAGCGATGTTGTTCATTGCGATCTTGCCGTCGGCAGTGACCGGTGTGCCGAAGTAGCTCAAGGGATTTTCCGCTCTCTCACGCTCCACTGGCGCAAGATAAATGAATGTTCTTGCGGGGAGTTGTTCTCCTTCAGCCAACATAAGCTGACCTCGTAATGATCCACCGCCTTGCGCGAGTGTGACGGCCAACCCCGAAAGCCGATCGCCAAACTTCACGTTGGTCCAAACACGGCTCGCATCGATCGGCTTCTTCGCGCCGGAAGGCGCAAACTGGACCGACCGCACATACCAATTCTTCGCGGCCAGCCGGGTGAAGAAAGAATACTCAGCCGGCGCAAGATTGCGCAGCACAAAGTTTCCCTGAGCATCGGGCTTGACCGGTGCGCCATTGGACCAGACAGACTCCGGAATCTTTTTTGCGGCCTCGGTATCGTTGTGCCACCCTCCAATCGTCATCTCTTCGAATTTTGGACGCGTCTTGTCCGTGCACTCCGGTGTGCTCGTCTGTTCCAGCACCACACGTCCGGCAACAGACGCTAAAGGGCGCGGTGTTAACTCAATGCCTGTAACGTCAGCACCGAGGACCTTAATGCGCTTAACGTCGGAAAGGGCGTGGTCACCTGTATTGGAGTATGCGTACGCATATAGATCGTAGTCTCCTTCAGCGATGCCGACGAAAGTAAAAGACCGGCCGTTCATGTCCGGGTAGGCTTTACCATTCCACGGTTCGGCTATATCTCCCACCGCCGTTACGGTAACGTTGAATCCCTCACTCGCACCGGGTACGACACCGCTGATCGTGCGCCCCTGGTCGCCGTGGTGAATAATATCGACGCCCGTGATCTCCTCACCGGAACGCACGCTGATCTCGGTAGCAGTATCACGCGTCGAAGAAGGAGCGAAGGTTGGGACGTCAGTGTCGAAAGGATCTACGTTCGCTGTTGAGTAAGACTGACTAGCCCCACCAGCCATCACCACATACGATCCTGCCGGCAAACCGTAGATGCGATAAACGCCACGATCGTCAGTCTCTCGATCGCGTGCTTGTCCGTTCGATAAACGCCGCCCGTTACGCGCGCGGTCCACCATCTCTGCGCGAACACGTATGCCCACGAGTGGATCGCCGGCGGCATTAGTCACTTTTCCGGTAATCACGCCGCCCTTGATCAGTGTAAAGGTTACGGAATCTCCGACTCGATATGTCGAAGGGGCGGTAGCGCCAGGCTCCCGGCGCGGAGTTGTATACGCCGGCATAGAAGCGTTGACGTAATACGAGACGTTGGGCTCAAGACCGTCTATCTGAAAACTTCCGTCACGATCCGTAGCTACAAAGCGATTCGAATGACCCGGGCCCGGCGCATTGATCGAAACGATGGCATTCTGCAGTGGTTG
>Ga0196977_1000567_pt1 | contig 18554 bp, 17 predicted proteins | sample S3v_1013CmetaG_FD_148634 | JGI IMG/M metagenome (GOLD analysis project Ga0196977, IMG submission 148634) | Soil microbial communities from Anza Borrego desert, Southern California, United States - S3+v_10-13C | ecosystem: Environmental > Terrestrial > Soil > Desert | place: USA: California...
ACCAGTATTCGTCGAGCCACTGCTCCGGGTAGCCCGCGCCGTAGGCTTTGGCGTGGATGTGCGCCGGGTTGCGGCCGCGCGGGTAAGAGCCGGGCCGGGTGGTTTGAAATTCGTAGCGGCCCTCGCTGTCGGCGCGCACCCATCCCTTGATGCGCGGCCGTGGCTCCCGCCCGTCGCCGTCCGACTCCGAATACAGGCCGCGCGCGTCCGTGTGGTAGACGTAGATCGTCACGCCCCCGGCGGGCGTCCTGCCGTCGGGCGCGAAGACGCGGCCGGAAACGGCGAGCGGCGCGCCCGCCACGCCCCACGCAGGGAGTACGGCGCGCGAGGAAATGTTATCCGGCTCGCCCTCGCCGTCGGCGGGCGACGGCGGCGGCAGCAGGGCGGCCGCGCTCTCCCGCGGGCCGCACCCCGCGAGGCCGTAGGTGGTCACGAGGCCCGCCGCGCCGAACAGGCTGTGGCGGAGGAAGTCGCGCCGGCCGCGCCGCCTTCGATTCTGTCGCGTCATCTTCATCCTCCCGCTGCCGAGATTGGTTCTCCGAATCATACGGCCGGCGCGGGGGCGGGGATGTAAAGGGATGTAAAAAGATTAAGTTTCGGGTTACGAGTTCGGGCCGCGCCGGCCGGGTCTCTTAACCCGCTCGGCCCGAACTCGTAACCCGAAACCTGAAGCAGGTTGACGCTCGCGCGGGGCGGACATTACAATCCGGCCGTCGTTCGAATCCGCCGACGGGGAAACGCTGACCGCACATGCCGACCCGAACCACGCCGCTCGCCCGCGCCGTCTGCGCGCTCGCGCTCGCGCTCGGCTGCGCCGCCTCCGCGCGCGCGCAGCAGCGGCCGCTCATCACCGAGGACGTGGACATCATCCCGCCCGGCTCGATCCGCGTCGAGGCCGGCATAGACTTCCTTCAGGACGCGAAGTTCCCGGTCTCCGGCCTGACCGGCGACCTGACCCGCATCGGCGTCATCGGCATCAACGTCGGCCTCTCGCCGAACGTCGAGTTCCAGATCGAGGGCGTGGCGCAGAACTTTTTGAGCGTCAACACGGCCGCGCCCAACCCGGCCGTCCCGCCCTCGCTCGCGCCCGGCAACTCGACGAACGACACCGGCGACTTCCGCCTCTCGACCAAGATCAAAATCCGGCGCGAGACGCGGCGCGGCCCGGCCGTCGGCTTCCAGTTCGGCGTCGACCTCCCGAACTCGAACGAGACGCGCGGCATCGGCCTGAACCAGACCAACGCCTTCGGCCTCATCCTCCTCGGCAAGAAGTTCGGGCACGAAGGCCGCCTCAACACCTTCGGCAACCTCGGCATCGGCATCCTCACCGCGCCCACGCAAGCCTTCACGCAGAACGACGTGCTGCTCTACGGGCTGGCCGGCATCTTCCGCGTCAACCGGCAGGTCAACCTCGCCGCCGAGGTCAACGGCCGCGCCAGCACGCGCTCGGGCAGCGCCCCGCTCGGCACCGAGTCGCAGGGCGAGTTCCGCCTCGGCGTGCAGGTCAAGGCCGCCGGCCTGCGCTTCGACGCCGCCGGCATCAAGGGCCTCACCGACTTCAGCCCGCGCTCCGGCGTCACCTTCGGCGTCACCTACGACACCCCCACGGTCTTCGCGCCCGCGAAATAAAGGGTTCACATCTCAAAGCCCGGAGTTCAAAGTTGAGAGCCGCGGCCCGGCTTTGAACTTTGGACTTTGAACTTTAAACTCTGAACCCTATGTTCGACTGGCTGGCCGGGGTCGCCAAGTGGCTCCACGATTTCATCGTCGGCGTGCCGATCTACGTCGCGGGGCCGGCGATGGTCGTCATCGGGGCGCTCGACTCGTCGCTGCTCTCCCTGCCGGAGATCAACGACTACCTCGTGGTCGCGCGCTGCTTCAGCGACCCGAAGGCCGTCTTCTACTTCCCGCTCTTCGCCGCCGCCGGCTCCGTCATCGGCTGCAACGTCCTCTACGTCATCATGCGGCGCGGCGGGCAGGCCGTGATGCGGCGGCGCTTCAGCCCCGCCTCCATCGCCAAGGTCGAGGCCGCCTACGCCCGCTTCGGGTTCCTCGCGCTCGCCGTCCCGGCGCTCCTGCCGCCGCCGATGCCGTTCAAGATTTTCGTCGCCACGGCCGGCGCGCTCGAATACCCGCGCTGGCGCTTCATGGTGACGATCATGCTGGCGCGCAGCCTCCGCTACTTCGTCGAGGGCGCGCTGGCCGTCTACTACGGCGAGCGGGTCATAGACTTCCTGCGCCACAACGGGCTGCTGATTCTGAGCGTCGCCGCCGGCCTCGTCATCCTCGGCGTGGCCGCCTACGTCGTCGTCAACCGCATCAGGACGCCGCGGCGCAGCGTGCTCGAAGAGGTCACGGAGACGCCCGAGGCCGAGGCGCGCGAGCAATCTTCGTAAAGGGAACGCCGAACCGGGGTGAAGTGGCTGCTGCGTAAAATCACGAACGGGCTGGGGCACGTCAGGGACTACCTCGTCGCCTTCGGCCCCGCCGGGCTGTTCGCCATCGCGCTGCTCGACTCGGCGCTCGTCCCGCTGCCGGGCGGCCCCGACGCGGTGATGATCATCCTCTCGGCGCAGGCCGGGAGCTACGCGCTGATGGCCTTCTACGCGCTGGCGGCGACCGCGGGGTCGGTCATCGGCTGCGTCATCCTCTACTACATTTCGCGGCGGGCGGGGCGGCGGGCGCTGGAGAAGTTCTCGGCGGAGAAGCAGGCGCGCGTCAAGGGCTGGGTTGACCGCTACGACGTGCTGTCGGTGCTGGTGGCGTCGGTGCTGCCGCCGCCGTTCCCGTTCAAGCTCTTCGTCGTCACGGCCGGGGTCTTCCGCCTGAGCGTGGCGCGCTTCGCGGCGGCCGTCGCCGCGGGCCGCGCCTTCCGCTTCCTCCTCGAAGGCTTCCTCGCCGTCCGCTACGGCGAGGAGGCGAAAGACCTGCTCGCGAAGAACTACCCGGCGGTCGGCCTCGGCGTGGCCGCCCTCCTCGTCGCCGCCTTCGTGCTGAGAGGACTTCTGAAGAAGCGAGAAAAGCAATTAAGAATTAAGAATTAAGAATGGTGTGGCGACGGAGCGCCCTTCAGGATTCCCGACCACCCCAATTCTTAATTCTTAATTCTTAATTCTTAATTGAACCTCACCCGGCGGCTGCGGCGTGCTTCTTGAACAGGCGCGCGCCGGCCACGTCGCGGACGCCGTGCTGGTGGAGGAGTTCGAGGAGGACGAGGAAGACTTCGGCGGTGGCGCGCGCGTCGTCGCCGGCGCGGTGGCGGACGCGGTGCGAGACGGCGAAGTGCTCGGCGAGCGCCGTCAGGCGGAAGCTCTTGAGGTCGGGCAGCACCCGGCGCGCGAGCGACACCGTGCAGAGGTGCGCGTTCGGCATCCGCCGGCCGGGGAAGACGAGCGAGAGTTCGTGGTTGATGAACCGCACGTCGAAGACGGCGTTGTGCGCGACGAGGATGGCGGTGCCGGCGAAGCGCAGCCAGTCGGCCGCCACGGCGTCGAAGGTCGGGGCGGCGGCCACCATCTGGTCGGTGATGCCGGTCAGGCCGGCGATGAAGGGCGGGATCGGGAGCCGCGGGTTGACGAGCGTCTGAAACTCGGCGACGATGCGGCCCCGCTCGACGCGGTACGCGCCCACCTCCATGATGCGCCCGCCCGGCGTCTTCGGCCCCGTCGTCTCCACGTCGAAGACGACGAAGTCGGCCTCCGAGAGCGCGCGGCAGTCGTCGTCCTCGCAGAGCACCGCGACCTCGTGAGCCTCCTCGTCGACGCCGACGCGCCAGTCGTCGCGGATCAACTCGGAGACGAGCGTGGTGGCGAAGGCGGGTTCGAGGGCGGGCAGTTGGAGCACGGCTTCGGCGACCTCGGCCGTCGAGGCCCGCCCCCCGTTCGAGCGCAGCAGTTGAATCGTTTCCTGCACGAGCGCCGAGTCGGGGACGAGGTTGCGGAAGGTCTGCATCGCGGCGCATTGTAGCACGCGCCCGCGGGAAGGGAATACGTTTATGGAAGTCGGCGAGGTCATCGAGAGGTTCCGTCGGACGGGCGCGTTGCTCGAAGGCCACTTCGTCCTGACGAGCGGCCTGCACAGCACCCACTACCTGCAATGCGCGCTCGTGCTCCAGCACCCGCCCGAGGCCGAGTCGTTCGGCCGGGCGCTCGCGGCGCGCTTCGGCGGCACGCGCGTCGAGACGGTCGCGGCCCCGGCCATCGGCGGCATCGTCATCGGCTGGGAGGTGGCCCGCGCCCTCGGCGCGCGCTCGATCTGGACGGAGCGCGAGGGCGGGCGCATGACGCTGAGGCGCGGCTTCACGGTGCGGCCGGGCGAGAGCGTCCTCGTCGTCGAGGACGTGGTGACGACCGGCGGCTCGACGCGCGAGACCGTCGAGGCGCTGCGCGAGGCGGGCGCGCTCGTCGTCGGCGCGGCCTCCATCATCGACCGCTCGGGCGGGCGCGCCGACGTGGGCGTCGCCCGCGTCGCCCTCGCCACGCTCGACGTGCCCGCGCACGCCCCCGACTCGTGCCCCCTCTGCGCCGAGGGCGTGCCGGCGATCAAACCGGGAAGCCGTAAAAGCCAGTAGCCAGTAGCCAGTAGCCGGTAGCCAGTAGCGCTCCGCGTTACTGATGCCGACGCTGACGCCCTAACGATCCGCTACCGAAGGTCTTCCTACTGACTACTGACTACTGTCTACTGACTACTCCTTATATGAACTACCGCTTGACCATCCAGTACGACGGGACGGAGTTTCACGGCTGGCAGGCGCAGGGCGAGAGGCGCACGGTGCAGGGCGAGCTGGCGCGTGCGCTCGCTCTGATCGAGGGCGGGGAGGTCGTGCTGCACGGGGCGGGGCGGACGGACGCGGGCGTACACGCCGAGGCGCAGGTGGCGAGCGTGAGGCTCGGGCGCGCGCCCGCGCCCGCGAAGGTGCGCGACGCGGTCAACGGGAACACGGGGCGCGACGTGCGCGTCGTCGAAGTCTCGGAAGCGCCCGCGGGGTTTCACGCGCGCTTCGACGCGAAGGGGAAGACCTACTGCTACCGCGTCTTCAACGAGCGTTTCGCCTCGCCCTTCTGGCTGCGTTACGCGCACCACGAGGCGCGGCGGCTCGACGTGGGGGCGATGCGCCGCGCCGCGCCGCTCTTCGTCGGCCGCCACGACTGGACGGCCTTCTCGGCGGCGCAGGCCGAGGCGCGCACGCGCGTGCGCGAGGTGACGCGGCTCGACGTGCTGGAGCGCGACAGCCGCCGCGGCCGCGGCCGCCTGATCGAGATTCGCGTCAGCGCCGAAGGCTTCCTCCGCTACATGGTGCGCTCGATGGCGGGCGCGCTGCTCGCCGCCGGCCGGGGCGAGCTGGCGGAAGACGACCTCCGCCGCGCCGTCCGAACCGGCGAGCGCCCGCGCGCCGTCACGACCGCGCCCGCGCACGGGCTGACGCTCGAAGAAGTTCATTACTGAGCCATAGCACTTTAAACTTTAAAGTAGTTCGTTTAAGATGCTCGGCGGGGCGGGCTGCGGGGTTCGAGGAAAAGGGTGAATGCTGGCTAACTTTGCCGAGGTGGTCGAGAGGGGTTCGCGCGAGGAGGCGTTGCTGGCGCGGGTCGATTGGGCGCGGCTGCCGCGCCACGTCGCCGTCATCATGGACGGCAACGGGCGCTGGGCGGCGCGGCGCGGGCAGCAGCGCATCGCCGGCCACCGCGCCGGCGTCGAGAGCGTCCGCTCCTCCGTCGACACGGGCGCGCGCCTCGGCCTGCGGGCGCTCACGCTCTACGCCTTCTCGACCGAGAACTGGAAGCGCCCGCGCCTCGAAGTCGAGGCGCTGATGCGGATGCTCAAGCGCTACCTGCGGATCGAGCTCGACGAGATCGACCGGCAGAACATCCGCTTCCAAGCCATCGGCCGCACCGGGCAGTTGCCCACCAGCGTCCAGCGCGAGGTGGCGCGCGCGATGGAGCGCACGGCCGGCAACACCGGCATGATTTTGAGCGTCGCGCTCAACTACGGCGGGCGCGCCGAGATCGCCGACGCCGTCCGCGCCGCGCTCGGCGACCTCTCGGCCGAGGGGCGCGCGCCCGACTCGATCACCGAGGCCGACATCGAGCGCCACCTCTACACGCGCGGCCTGCCCGAGCTCGACCTGCTCGTGCGCACCAGCGGCGAGCTGCGCATCTCGAACTTCCTCCTCTGGCAGGCCGCCTACAGCGAGATTTACGTCACCGAAACCCTCTGGCCCGACTTCCGGCGCGCGCAACTGCTCGAAGCCGTCCTCGACTTCCAGCGCCGCGACCGACGCTTCGGCGGCCTCCAACTCGTCGCGAAGGCGAAATGAGAGGAGTAGACAGTAGACAGTAGTCAGTAGTCAGTAGCGCCCCGCGTGATTGACGCCGACGTTGACTTTGAAATGCGAACGATTCGACAAAGAATGAATTTCTACTGACTACTGACTACTGTCTACTCGCTACTGTCTACTCGCTACTGCCACTGCATGAACTCTCGTCTCATCACCGCCGCCGTCGCGCTGCCGGTCATCATCGCCTCCGTCCTCGTCCCGCCGCTCAAGCTGCTGTTCGTCGTCATCGCCGTGGCCGCGATGGTCGTCGCGCTCTACGAGTTCTGGTTCCTGTCGAAGCGCGTGGGGGCGAGGCCGGACGTGGTGGTGGGCTACGCGGCCGCGGCGGCGCTGCTCGTCGCCTTCTTCTTCGGCGAGCCGGGGTGGCTGCTCGTCATCGCGCCGGCGCTGGTCATCGCGGCGCTGGCGGCCGAGATGCTGCGCGGCGCGCCCTTCGACAAGATGATTCTATCCACGGGCGCGACCGTCGTCGGCGTGCTCTACGTGGCGCTGCTCGGCGGCTTCCTCGTCGCGGTGCGGACGGGCTTCCCGCAAGTCTTCGCGCCGGAGGGCGGCTACTGGGTCTCCGAACGACTCATAGACAAGACGCTCTCGACGCACCTGCTCGCCTTCTTCTTCCTCGTGCTGATGGGGTCGGACACGGGCGCCTACTACGCGGGGCGCGCGTTCGGCAAACGCAAACTCGCGCCGGGGGTGAGCCCGGGCAAGACGTGGGAGGGCGCGGCCGGCGGGATGCTGGCGAGCCTTCTGGCGGCGGCCGTCGCGCACTTCTGGTTCTTCCCCGAGTTGAGCCTGCGGGCGGCGCTGCCGCTGGCGGCCGTGATGAACGTGCTCGGCGTGGTCGGCGATCTTTCCGAGAGCGCGCTCAAGCGCGGGGCCAACGCGAAGGACGCCGCCCGAATCCTCCCCGGCCACGGCGGCTTCCTCGACCGCCTCGACAGCTTGCTCTTCAACGCGCCGCTCCTCTACTATTTCGCTCTCTACTATTGGAAGTAGACAGGAGACAGTAGTCAGTAGACAGTAGCGCGCCGCGCTCAGGCTGCTGACGCTGACAGGCGAACGGTTCGAGAGGGAAGTTTTTCTACTGGCTACTGACTACTGACTACTGTCTACTCGCTTTTATGTCTTCCACGGGCATCGCCATCCTCGGCTCGACCGGCTCCATCGGCTGCAACACGCTGAGCGTGGTCGAGTCGTTCGGCGACGAGCGCTTCCGCGTCGTCGCCCTCGCCGCCGGCCGCAACACTAAAAAACTGGCCGAACAGATCGAGCGCCACCGGCCCGCGCTCGTCGCCGCCCGCGACGAAGCGGCCGCCGACGAGTTGCTCGCGGAGTTGAAGTCGCGCGGCGTCGCGGCCCCGCGCGTCGAGGCGGGCGAGGCGGGGCTGGTCGCGGTGGCGACGCGCGAGGGGGCCGATTGCGTCGTCAGCGCCACGGTCGGCGCGGTCGGGCTGGTGCCGACGCTGCGCGCGCTCGAAGCCGGCAAGCGCGTGGCGCTGGCGAACAAGGAGACGCTGGTCATCGCGGGCGAGTTGATGACGCGCGCCGCCCGCGAGGCGGGCGCGGAACTCCTCCCCGTGGACTCCGAGCACAACGCGCTCCACCAGTGTCTCCGCGGCGAGCGGCGCGAGGAGGTGAGGCGGTTACTCCTCACCGCGTCGGGCGGCCCGTTCCGCGCGAAGACGAGCCGGGCGATGGAGGAGGCGACGGTCGAGGAGGCGATGCGCCACCCGACGTGGAACATGGGCGCGAAGGTGACGATTGACTCGGCGACGCTGATGAACAAGGGGCTGGAGGTGATCGAGGCCCACTGGCTCTTCGGCTTCGGCCCCGAAGAGATCGACATCGTCGTCCACCCCGAGTCGGTCGTCCACTCGATGATCGAGCTCGTGGACGGCTCGGTCATCGCGCAGATGGGCGTCACCGACATGCGCCACGCCATCCAGTACGCGCTCACCTACCCGGAGCGCCACGCCTGCCGGGCGCTGCCGCGGCTCGACCTGACGAAACTCTCCGCGCTCCACTTCGAGGCGGTCGACTCGGCGCGCTTCCCCTGCGTCGGGCTGGCCTACCGCGCGCTGCGGCGCGGCGGCACGCTCCCGGCGGCGCTCAACGCGGCCAACGAGGAGGCCGTCAGCGCCTTCATCGCCGGCCGCATCCGCCTGACCGACATCCCGCGCGTCATCGAGCGCGTCATGGACGCCCACGGCGTGCGGCCCGTCGGCGACCTTAACGTCGTCATCGAGGCGGACCGCGAGGCGCGCGAGGCGGCGAGGGGAGAGATCGCGAAGTCGGAGGAGGCGTCGAAGGCGGCGGTGTGACGCGCGGCATGGCCGGCGGGGATGGGCAGGGCGGACGGGATGGGAAGGCTTATTCTTTACCCCGTCCGCCCTGCCCATCCCCGTCAGCTCAACCCTCCACTTAACCCGCGGCGCGAATTCTTCAGGGGTTTGCCTGCCGAACCCATGTGATTGAGGTGGCGCTGTTTGACGCTGCTCCGGCGGGCCGCTTAAACTGCTATGCAACCGGGCGGCGGGGCCGCGCCTCTAAACTTTTTGGCGGCTTGGTTTAGTCTTCCAGAGAAGTTGATTTTATGAACCTGACCGGCATCTTCGCCTTCATCTTCATCCTCGGCGCGGCCGTCGTCCTCCACGAGTTCGGCCACTTCATCGTCGCCAAGCTCCTGCGCATCCGCGTCGAGACCTTCTCGGTCGGCTTCGGCAAGCGCATCTGGGGGCGGCGCTGGGGGCAGACCGACTACCGCCTCTCGCTCATCCCGCTCGGCGGCTACGTCAAGCTCGGCGGCGACGACTCGAACGCCGGCCTCGAAGAGGGCGCGGGCGAGGAGATTCCGCCCAAAGAGCGCTTCGACCTGCGGCCGCGCTGGCAGAAGTTTCTCGTCGGCGTCGCCGGGCCGGTGATGAACATCCTGACGGCGCTCGCCATCCCTTTCGCCGCCGCGCTCATTCAGGGCATCCCGGCCTCGGCCTCGCCGGTCGTCGGCTTCGTCGAGCCGAACGGCGCGGCGGCCGTCGCGGGCCTGCGCCCCGGCGACCGCATCGTCTCCTTCAACGGCCGCGAGAACCCCTCGTGGCGCTTCATCAACGGCGAGGCCGGCGTCAACTACAGCGCCGAGATGCCGCTCGTCGTAGACCGCGGCGGCCAGCGCGTCCAGCTCACCCTCAAGCCCACCGTCCGCGAGCAGATGATCGGCGGCAAGTACGGCGAGCTCGACCTCCAGCCCGACCTCGGCGTCGAGGCCGTGACGGTCGACCGCGTGGTCGAAGGCTCGCCGGCGGCCGAGGCCGGCCTGAAGGCGGGCGACCAGATCGTGATGATCGGCGACGAGGCGGCCCGCAGCACCGAGCAGGTCAAGCAGTACATCCGCAAGCACCCGGAGGGCCGGCTGCGCCTCGTCGTCAACCGCGACGGCGGGCGCGTCGAGTTGCAGACGCCCGAGCGGCGCTCCGACAACAAGACGCTCGGCTTCTACTTCGCCGCGCCGCCGCTGGAGCCGGTCGGCGTCGGGGCCGCGGCCGCGCACGCCGTCGAGCTGAACGTCGAGGTGCTGCGCCTGACGGGCGTCGCGCTCGGGCAGGTCTTCTCCGGCCACCGCGGCATCGGCGAGACGCTGAGCGGCCCCATCGAGATCGCGCAGGTCTCCTCGGAGGCGGCCAACAACTTCGGCTGGGAGGGCGTCTTCAACATCCTCGCCTTCCTCAGCCTCAACCTCGGCATCTTCAACCTCCTGCCCATCCCCGTCCTCGACGGCGGCATGATCTTCATGCTCCTCGTCGAAGGGCTGCTCGCGCTCGTCGGCGTGAAGCTCTCGATGACGGTGCGCGAGCGCATCCAGCAGGTCGGCTTCGTCTTCCTCCTGCTCCTGATGGGCTTCGTCATCATCAACGACGTGACCAAAGTCGCCTCGCGCTGGCGCAACTCGGCCAGCCCGCCCGCGGCGACGGAGACGAAATAAGTCCCGAGCCGCAGGTTCCGCGCCCAAAGTTGAAGGCGGTGCGCTTTTAGCCTTGAAGGTGGAACCTGCGGCTCGGGGCTTTTCGTTTAGAACAATATGAGACAGACGAGAGCGGTCAAGGTCGGGGACGTGCGGATCGGGGGCGGCGCGCCCGTCGTCGTGCAGTCGATGACGAAGACGGACACGGCTGACGTGGAGGGCACGGTCAGGCAGATCGGCGAGATGACGCGCGCCGGCTGCGAGGTGGTGCGCGTGGCCGTGCCGAACAACGAGGCGGCCGTCGCCCTCCGGGAGATTCGCCGCCGCGTCCCCGAAGTGCCGCTCGTCGCCGACATCCACTTCCACTACAAGCTGGCCCTGATGGCCCTCGACGCGGGCGTGGACAAGCTGCGGCTCAACCCCGGCAACATCGGGGCCATCGAGCGCGTCCGCGAGGTCGTCGCCGCCACCAAGCGGCGCGGCATCCCCATCCGCATCGGCGTCAACGGCGGCTCGCTCGAAAAAGACCTGCTCAGGAAGTACGGCACGGCCACGCCCGAGGCGATGGTCGAGTCGGCCCTGCGCCACATACGCATCCTCGAAGAGCTCGACTTCCACGACATCGTCGTCTCGCTCAAGGCTTCGGACGTGCACCGCACGGTGGCGGCCTACCGCCTGCTGGCCGAGCAGGTCAGCTACCCGCTCCACCTCGGCGTGACCGAGGCCGGCACGCCCTTCGGCGGCACGATTAAATCGGCCATCGGCCTCGGCGTCCTCCTGCACGAAGGCATCGGCGACACCATCCGCGTGAGTCTGGCCGCCGAGCCGCACGAGGAGGTGCGCGTGGCGTGGGAGATTCTGAAGTCTCTGGAGTTGAGGAAGCGCGGCGTGACCGTCGTCGCGTGCCCGACCTGCGGGCGTCTGGACGTGGCGAACTTCGTCGAGATCGTCACCGAGATCGAGCGGCGGCTGGCGCACATCGAGGAGCCTCTGCACCTCTCGATCATGGGCTGCGAGGTCAACGGCCCCGGCGAGGCCCACGACTCGCAGCTCGGCATCACCTTCGGCAAGGGGGCCGGCATGATCTTCAAGGACGGCGTCCCGATGCGCCGCGTCCTCGGCCAAGACATCGTCGAAGCCTTCGTCGCCGAGACCGAGAAACTGATCGCCGAGGGCGCGTCGGCCAAGCCGGCGGTCGCGCCGGAACTCGTGACGATCAAATAAGCCCGAGCGAGCCCGTCGAAAGGCTCGGGGCGGAAAGATGGTCTCTTTCCGCCCCCGAGCCTTTTTCAGCGCCTTCAGTACGCCTCGACCTCCGTGCGGCACCGTCCGTCTCGCGCCCGCGCGCGGCGAATTTTCCCGCCCCGGCCCCAATTCCGCCCGCGCCGGCGCGCTTTCACACGCCCCGGCCTCGATTCCGCCCGCACCGGCTAACTTTTCCCCGCACCGGCCTCGATTCCACGCGCACCGCCACGCTTTCACGCGCACCGGCGGGGATTGCGCACGCACCGGCACGCTCTCACACGCACCGGCGCGAATTTTCCCGCACCGGCGGCGGTTCTGCGCGCACCGGCAGGCTCCGGCGCGCACCGGCGGCGATTTCGCACGCACCGGCGCCGATTCACGCCCGCACCGGCTCGACTCTACGCCCGCACCGGCTCGCTTTTCCCCGCACCGCCCCGGTTTCGCCCGCACCGGCACGCTTCACGCCGCACCGGCCTCGGCTGTACGCGTGCGGCTCTCGATTCTCGCACGCACCGCGCGGGTTCACGCGTGCGTATGGCGATTGACGCGCGCACTGTCTCGATTCGTGCGGCGCGTGCGTGAGTTACAGGCTCGCGGGTGGGAGTTCGCCGGGCGCGTGTGAGAGTTAACGCCCCCGTATGGGATGATGCGCCGTCCGGCGTCCGGTTGAGATGGGGGGCAGCGCATCTCCGGCGCGTCCGCTCTCGGCCAGAGGCGGACGCGCGAGGGGCCGCGCGGGCGTCGGCGGGGCGCTCGCGCGGCCCTTTCGTGTCTGGTGCTATAGTCTGAAGGGTAAGCCGAAAGAGGAAGGAAGACCCTTAAAAAGTGAGGTTTGTCAAAGACATAATTCCCAAACTTTTTCAGTTCAGCGAGAGCCCGCCGCCCTCGTCTATCACTTCGGGCCACGACTCGCGCTCGTCCTCGCGCCCGGCCTCCGGCGGCGCGCCGTACAACTCTTCGCGCAGCGCGGCGTTGAGGCGTTCCAGCTCGGCGACGCGCCGCTTCAACTGGCGGCCCCTGCTTTCGAGAAACATCACGTAGAAGTAGAGCACGCCGGCGGCCGCGGCCAGCGTCAGCGCGAGTATGATGGCGGCGTAGAACACGGCGCAACCCCCCCACCCGTCCGGAAAAGTTCGTCCGCGCGTAAGTATACAAGGGGCCGGAAGCGCGACGCCAGAAGGCCGGACGCCGGCCGAAAGCGTGGGCTTCAACCGATTCGCCCGCGCGCCGCCGCGCCCGCCGGCCGGTGAAATAAAAGCTTGTAATAAACCTTCACTCATGTATACTCGCCCGGCTTTTCACCATACTTCCCGTTTACGAAGAGATTCTTAATCTCAAACCCGTCTCGTTAACTTCATACCGACACACCGACCGCGGGGCATCACCGGCTCAGGGGAGTTTGACATGTCGCCCGCGGCTTTCGTCTTTGCCGAAACCTCTCTCGACGAAATAAGGAGAAACCGAAATGCGCACACAGAAACGTTCTCTCGCGTTCGGGCTAGGGGTGCTGATCTTCGCCGCCCTCGCCTGCAACTACAGCGCCTCGACGGCCAACATCAGCGACCTCAAGCTGGGCAAGACGAAGGACGCGAACGCACCGACGAACACCTTCGCCGAGGGCGAGACGGTCTACGCGGTCGCCACCGTCTCGAACGTCCCCGACAAGGTCAAGGTCACGGGCCGGCTGGCCATCGAAGAGGTCGAGGGCGAGCAGAGCGGGCCGATCCCGGGCCTTGAGAACACGCTCGACCTCGCCGGCAGTGGCACGGCCACCTTCACCTTCACGCCGCCGCCCACCGGCTGGCCGAAGGGCAAGTACAAGGTCGAAGTCATGATGCTCAACGAAGGCGGCGAGCAGAAGGATCAGAAGTCGGCGAGCTTCACCGTCTCGTAGGCGCTCGCGGAGGGAGGGAGTATGTGGAAGAGTTTACCGCGCGCGCTCGCCGCCACGCTCTGCGCGCTCTTCGTCGCGGGCGGCGCGGCCGCGGCCGTCGCGCCGCGCGAGGTCAAGGTCTTTCTCGTCGCCCTCGACGACGCGGGGAAGCGGGGCCGCAAGATCGGCTGCGACGACAGCCTCGTGCCCGTGACTCGCGCCGTCAAAGCGGGCCGCGCGCCTTTGCGGGCCGCGGTCGAAGAGTTGCTGTCGCTGCCGCGGGAGTACGAGGGCGGGCTGAGCAACTACTGGCGCGGCGAGGGGCTGAGGGTCAGGAGCGTGACGCTCCGCCGCGGGACGGCGACGATTCGCATCACGGGGACGCTCCCGGTCGCCGGCGTCTGCGACGTGCCGCGCATCGAGGAGCAGATTAAAGAGACGGCGCGGCAGTTCCCCGGCGTGAAGAGGGTGAGTGTCTTCGTCAACGGGCGCCCGCTCTCGGAGGCGATTGGCTGAAGCGTCCCGGCCCGGATTTCGACAGCGGCGGCGGCGAGGGCCGCGCGGGTTGTGATTGACAACCCGCGCGGCCCTCGCCGCGCGTGACGGCCGCTCGACGGCCTTACTGGTTACGGATCGCGTGCGGGGCGTCGCGCCGCACTTTGTCTTCGAGGCGGCGCAGCGTGGCGTCGAAGCGCGGGTCGGAGCGCAGGGCGTCAAGCTGCGGGTCGAACCTGAGCATCGCGAGGTTGTAAGGGTTCGGGAGCACCTGCCCCACGTACCCGATGGCCGTCTCCTTCTCGCCCAGCAGCGCGTAGAAAATGGCGAAGTTGTAGCGCGGCGCGCGGGCGCTGTCCGGCGAACGCAGGAACTCTTCGAGCATGGCGCGGCCCTCCTCGCGCCGCCCGGCCGCGAGGTGCGCGTAGATCAGGAACTGCCGCGACAGCGAAGGGTTCTGGGCGGCCTGCCCGCGAAAAATCCGGATGCCTTCGTCGAACATGCCGTTCGCTATGTAAGCCTCGCCGAGCGTGGTCTGGTGCTCGAAGGCGTCCGGCTCCAGCTCGTAGGCGCGGCGGGCGTACTTCAAAGCCTCCCCCTTGTCGCGCGACATCAGCAGCATGAAGCTCAGCGCGCCGTTGGTCGTCGGCGACAAAGGGTCGAGCTCGCGCGCCCGCCGCATCCCCTGAAGCGCGTCCGCCAGCCGCCCCTGCGCGAAGCAGAAGTGGCCGAACCTGACGAGGGCGACGGCGTAATTCGGGTTCAAACTCAGCGCGCGGTCGTAGGCGCGGGCGGCGGCCGCGTAGTCTCTCTCGAAGGTCTTGAGCCCGGCCATGACGGTGTGGGCCTCGGCCACCGTGTCGTCGAGTTCCAGCGCCCGCGCCGTCGCCTTCCGCGCCCTGTCCAGAGACTCCTCGGTCGGGACGATGTTGTACCTCCGGATGGCGTTCAGGTAGTAGCAGTCGGCGAGGATGGCGTGGGCGAGGGCGAAGTCCGGGTCTTTGTTGACCGCCTCGCCGAGGTACTGCATGCCCTTCGTCAAACCGTCCACCGTCCTCTTACTCCAGAAGTTCAGCCCGAGCAGGTACAACTCGTAAGCCTCCGTGCTCTTCGTGAGCTGTTTGGCCGGGAGGTTTCTGGCCGCGCCTGCGGCGACGCGCGGCACGAGCGAGGCCGCCAACTGCCCCGAGATCGAATCCTGAAGGGCGAAGATGTCTTCGTAAGAGCGGTCGAACGTCCCGGCCCAGAGGGCGCGGCCGTCCCTGAGGCGGACGAGCCGCGCCGTGACGCGGACGCGCGGGCCGGCGCGCTGCACCGTCCCGTCGAGCACGGCGTCCACGCCGAGTTCGCGGCCCGCGCTGAGGGCGTCGCCCGCGCCGCCCGTGTATTTGTAGACGGCACTGGTCGGCAGCACCCGCGGGCGCTCGAGGCTGCTGAGCCTGAGGATCAGAGCGTCCGCCATCCCCAGCCCGAGCAACTCCGACTCGCCCCCGCCGCCCACCATCTTGAACGGCAGCACCGCCACCGACTCGACCCCTTCGATGCCCCCATCACGCGCGCCGCGCGCGCGCCACAGGTAAAGGCCGGCGACCGCGGCGACGAGCATCGCGCACGCGGCGAGCAGCGCCGGCCGCGCGAAGCGCCGCCGCGCCGCGCCGCGCCGCGGCCGCAGCGCGTGCGAGAGCGCGGCCGCGTGCCGCCGCGCCTCTTCCGCCACGTCGGCGGGTTCGGCGGGCGGGGGCGTCGCCGCTTCCGCCGCGCCGACCTCGTCGCCCTCGTCGCACACGGTATGCACTTGCGGCACGAAGCGGTAGCCGAGCTTCGGCACCGTCTCGATGTACTGCCGGTCGGCCGGCCCGCCGTTGAGCGCCTTCCTGAGCAGCGAGATGTTCTGCGTCAGGCTGCTCTCCTCGACGAAGCTGTCCGGCCAGAGGAGGTTCATCAGGTCTTGCTTGCGGACGACGTGACCCTGATTCCTGACGAGCGTCAGCAGCGTGTCGAAGACCTTCGGCGTCAGCGGCACGGCCTCGCCGTCGCGCGTCAAGAGGCGTTCTGCGGGGTCGAGCCGGAAGGTGTCGAATTCGTAAATGTGCGAGAGGTGCTTACACATACGGCCTTTCGGGCGAGGATGAGGTTTTTATCAGAAAATTGTTAGCAGAATCTTAGGACTTTTACCCCCACTCTGCCGCAAAACGTGGGGGCGCGGTGACACGGCTTCGCGTCGTTGGATGTCCCGCCCGCGAACAGGGATGTCACGGGCGTCCCCGGCCGGCGCGAAACGGGTCGCGCCCTTCTGGACGAAAGTTGAAAGAAATGGATTTCACCTCGGTTAGTTTGCGACAAAGCTTCCGCGGCCTGCGGGCGGGGTGCGACGCGCCCATCTTCGTCGGCGACGAGGCGCGCGCCGACGGGCCGCGGCCCGCGGGCGGAATCACGTCGCCGGGCGACGCCGTGCCGGCCTTTGCTTCAGCCCCGCGCGGCATGGGCGGCGGGACTGAGGCCGCGGCGCTCGAAGGAAGGCTCGGAGCGCGGGCCGGCACACAGCGGGCCGAGGTGCGGGTCGTACGCGAAAGAGACCGACGTGGCCCGCACCTCCGCGCGCTCGTGACCTCGGGGCCGACGGCCGCGCGCCGCGACCGCGCGTCTTCCATCATCCTCGCGGCCGACGACGCGCTCTTCCGCCACGCGCAGGCCGCGCCGGAGAGCGCGGCCCGGACGGGTTAAAGCTCGGTTGGCGGCGGGGCCTCGGACTTCTGAGGGGCCGCCGTCCTCCCCGCCGCGCGCACGGTCTGGGGAATGCGCGCGGCGGGGACACTCTAGTGGGGTAGTGCCTTTTTGAAGCTGGCACACTATAGGCACACAAAATGAGAGAGGGCAGCCATGTGGCTGCCCTCAACTTATTGCATTTAATGATGCACCCGGCATGACTCGAACATGCGACCTTCTGATTCGTAGTCAGACGCTCTATCCAACTGAGCTACGGGTGCGAACCTGTTGTGAGAAGGAGTTTACGGGCGGCCATATGGAGTGTCAAGCGGGGGCGCGGAAGGGGGATTCCGGCCGCGCGCTTCGTAGTCTGAACGCCGTATCTCGGGCGCCCCGGTCAGCGCGCGTAGTAGCCGGGGCGGGAGCGGGCGATGGTTTCGGGGCGGGTGACTTCGATGTTGATGGCGCGCCAGTTCCCGTCGCGGGGGCGGGCGTTCGAGGACTGGTAGACGATGCTGTAGAGCGTGCGCATGTCGGCGGCGACCTCGGCGTAGAGGCGGCCGATGTCCTCGATGCGGTTGATCTGGTGGAGGCGGCCGCCGGTGCGGTTGGCGAGCGTCGTCATGCGCGCGCGCGCGGCGGCGTAGATGGCGGCCTGCTGCGGCGTGAGCGGGAGCAGGCGGCGCGGGTCGCCCGAGGGCAGCGCGAGCGGGTAGATCGTCACGCCCTGCCGGTCGGCCGCGTCGAGCACGGCGCGCAGGGGCGCGTTCTCGTCCGGCTTGACCGTAGCGACGGCCTCGTCGTTGGTCGCCGACTGGGCCGTGGCCTGCCCGTCGAGCTTGCGGTTCTCCGTGTCCACGCCGTCGGTGAGCACGACGACAGCCTTGCGCCGCTTGCCCTCTTTGGCGAGCAGCCCGAGCGCGTGGTTGAGCGCCGAGTAGAGCCGCGTGTCGCCGCGCCCGCCGGCCCGCTCCGAGATGGCGAAGGCGATCTTGCGGCGGTCGGCCGTGAAGTCGGCGAGCGTCTCCACCTTGCTGTTGAAGGAGACGACGGCGACACGGTCGGCCGGGTGGAGCGCGTCCACGAAGCGGAGCGCCGACTGCTTGAGCGTCTGGCGGAAGTTGAGCGTCGAGCCGGACATGTCGAGCAGCAGGACGAGGCTGAAGGGGGCCGAGGCCGGCTCGAAGCTGACGATCTGCTGGCGCACGCCGTCCTCGTAGACGGCGAAGTCCTGACGCGTCAGGTCGAGGACGGGCGCGCCGCGGCGGTCGGCGACGCCGACGTTGAGGAGGACGAGGTTGGTGTCCACGCGCACCGTCTCGTCCTCGTCCTGCGGGGGCTGCGCGAGCGCCGCGCCCGCGGCCGCGAGGCAGAGGGCGCAGACGGCGGCGAGGCGGACGAGATTTCGTAGACTGTCCGGGAGAATGGTCGAAGGAGTCATCGCTAAAAATTTTCCGACGCGGGTTAGTATGCCGAACCGCAACGCGCGGGCGCAAGCGTCCCGAAAAGCCGTGGAAGTAAAGGAACGGTCAGGCCGCGGGTTGCCGGTTGCCGGTTTGTTTGGGTGCGTCGTGCGCCCGCGAAGTTGCTCGGGTAGAGGCGAGGGGCCGGAGGCTCGTTCGAGTGTCTTTGTCTCGCGGCGCACGTCAGAGTTCGGCGCGCGGCGTCGCCGGCACAGTCCGCGGGGGCGGCGCTTTTGGAGCCCCGCAGGTTGGTTTAGCTGCGAAGCCCCGCCGGGGCGGAATGCGCATAAACATTCCACCCCCGCGGGGCTGTGGCACGGGCCTTATTAACGAGCCACTAGCCGCGCGCGGTCAAGCTCCCCGGCGACTTCGGAGCGCCGGCCGCGCGGGCTTCTTCGCGAGCCTCAAGCCCCTAGCCTCTGGCTTTGAGGCGGCGGCGCGGGGCGGGGGCTTGGGCCGGCGTCTCGGCGGCCGGGACGG
>Ga0196977_1000568_pt1 | contig 18524 bp, 20 predicted proteins | sample S3v_1013CmetaG_FD_148634 | JGI IMG/M metagenome (GOLD analysis project Ga0196977, IMG submission 148634) | Soil microbial communities from Anza Borrego desert, Southern California, United States - S3+v_10-13C | ecosystem: Environmental > Terrestrial > Soil > Desert | place: USA: California...
CCTCATCACCGCGGGCATCGCGGCGCAGACGGCGGCAAGCGCGGCGGAAGGGCTCGCGGCCGCATACGCGCGCGGCGAGTCGGACGAATTCGTGAAAGCGACGGCGATCGTGCCGTCCGGAAGCTCGGCTGTACGCATGAACGACGGCGACGCGGTCGTCTTCATGAACTTCCGTGCCGATCGCGCGCGCCAGCTCACCCAGGCGCTGACGAATCCGGCATTCGACGGCTTCGAACGCGCGTATCAACCCAGCCTCGGCTATTACTGCACGCTGACGAGCTACGGCAAGGACTTCAGCCGTATCCCCGCTGCATTCCCGCCGCAGTCGATCACGAACGGCTTCGGCGAGTACATCTCGAAGCTGGGACTCAAACAGCTTCGCATCGCGGAGACCGAGAAATACGCGCACGTCACCTATTTCTTCAACGGCGGCGTGGAGACCGCCTACCCCGGCGAAGACCGCATATTAGTGCCGTCGCCGAAGGTCGCCACTTACGATCTGAAGCCCGAGATGAGCGCGCGCGAGGTGACCGACAAGCTGGAGGAGGCGATCAAGTCGCGCAAATACGACGCGATCGTCTGCAACTATGCGAACGGCGACATGGTCGGTCACACCGGCAACCTGGGGGCCGCGACCCAAGCGATCGAGGTCCTCGACGAGTGCATTGGCCGCGTGGTCACCGCGATGCGCGAAATCGGTGGGGAGGTGCTGATCACGGCCGATCATGGCAACGCGGAAATGATGGCGGATCCGAAGACGCATCAGGCGCATACCGCGCATACGCTCAACGTCGTGCCGCTGCTGTACGTCGGGCGTAAGGCGAAGATCGCCGAAGGCGGCGCGCTGCAGGACGTGGCGCCGACGCTGCTCACGATGATGGGCCTGCCGCGTCCCGCCGAAATGACGGGCAAGCCGCTCATCTCGTTCGTTTGATCCGTACGGCCGGCACACTCGCGCTCCTCCTTGCGTGCGCGGCGGCCGGCGCGCCGGCGAACGCCGCGACGAACGCCTCCAAGTCAGCCGCGGCGCAGGCCGAGCTGAAGGCGCTCAAATCGCGCATCGCCGCGATCCAGAAGCGGCTCGCCGAAGCCGAGGAGTCGAAAACCGAGGCCGCTGACGCGCTGCAGGCGTCCGAACGCGGGATCTCCGACGCCAATCGCGCCGTTGCCGAGCTCGCCGAACAGGCGCGCGCTGCCAATGCCGCGGTGGCGCAGGTACGCGCTCGGATCGCGGCGGCCGAAAGCCGCCTTGCCGGTCAGCGGTCGGCGCTTTCGAAGCTCTTGCGCCAGCGGTACGTGTCCGGCAGACCGGATGTGCTCGCGCTGCTGCTGTCCGGCCGCGACGCGAACGCGGTCGCACGCGAGCTCACGTATCTCACGTACATCGGGCGCGCCCGCGCGGAGCTGATCGTGGGCTTGCGTTCGAATTTGGACGAGCTCGGCAGGCTGGCTGCAGAGGCGCAGGCGCGCGCGGGCGAGATCGCGGCCATCGCGGCCGAGCAGGCGCGGCAACGCAGCCGTCTCGAGTCCGAGAAACGCGAGCGGGCGCGCCTCCTTGCGCGCATCGCCCACGACATCGAGCGGCAGCGGCGGGAGATCGGCACGCTTCGACGCGACGAGACGCGCCTCACGCGCCTGATCGAGCAGCTCGCGAAGGCGATCGCGAGCACGCCGAAAGCACGCGCGCCGCGCGAGCGCCAGAAGGCCGAGCGCGTTCCCGAGCCGGAGCGTGAAGAACGTCATGGCGGCGCGTTCGCGGGGCTGCGAGGATCGCTGTCCCTGCCGGTGCGGGGGGAACTTGCGAACCGGTTCGGCAGTCCACGGCAGGACGGCGGAATTGTCTGGAAGGGCCTCTTCATCGCGGCCCGGGTAGGCGAAGAGGTGCGGGCGGTGGCGGCGGGCCGGGTGGTTTTCGCCGACTGGCTGCGCGGATTCGGCAATCTCCTGATCATCGACCACGGCGAGAGCTACATGAGCCTCTACGGCTACAACGAGACGCTCTACAAAGGGGTCGGCGACGTCGTCGGCCGCGGAGAACGCATCGCCGCGGTCGGTGCGACCGGCGGTCATGGGCAATCGGGTTTATACTTTGAAATGAGGCATGAAGGTCGGCCTTTCGATCCCATGACGTGGGTCTCACGCAAATGAGCTTCGTAGATGCATCGGTGGTCACTCGCGCTTCGTGCCGTTAGGGGGTTTGTAATGCGCAACAAGTTCAGTCAATTCGGGCTGATCGTCGTCGGTGTGCTCATCGGCGTCGCGATCAGTCTCAATTTCTCCGCTGTCGCCCAGCGCAACACCGGCGCGATGCCGCTCCCGATCGAGGAGCTGCGCGCGTTCACGGAAGTGTTCGGGCGTGTGAAGAGCGACTACGTCGAGCCGGTCGAGGACAAGAAGCTCATCACCGAGGCGATCAACGGGATGCTGACGGGGCTCGATCCGCATTCGGCCTATCTCGACCAGGAGGCCTTCCGCGAGCTCCAGGTCGGCACGCAGGGCGAGTTCGGCGGCCTCGGCATCGAAGTCGGCATGGAAGACGGCTTCGTCAAAGTCGTCGCGCCGATCGACGACACCCCCGCCTCGCGCGCGGGCGTCAAACCCGGCGATCTGATCGTCAAGCTCGACGAGACTTCCGTCAAAGGCATGACGCTCAATGACGCGGTGAAGCGCATGCGCGGCAAGCCCAATACGAACATCACGTTGACGATCGTGCGCAAGGGCGAGCCGAAGCCGGTCATCGTCACGCTCACCCGCGCGGTGATCAAGATCCAGAGCGTGAAGTCGAAGCTGCTCGAGCCGGGCTACGCGTACATCCGCGTGAGCCAGTTCCAGGAGCACACGGGCGAGAACCTCGCAAAAGCGATCGATGCGTTGTTCAAGCAGAACCCCGGACAAATGAAAGGACTCGTGCTGGATCTTCGCAACGATCCCGGCGGGCTCCTGAACGGCGCAGTCGCGGTATCGGCCGCATTCCTGCCGCAGAATTCGCTGGTGGTCTACACCGATGGCCGCACCGAGGATTCGCGCATGAAGCTGAACGCGAGCCCCGAGCACTACCTGCGCGGGCGTCTGAAGGACGACTACCTGCGGCGCCTGCCGGCCGAAGCGAAGACGGTGCCCATGGTGGTGCTGGTCAACGCCGGCTCGGCGTCCGCGTCCGAGATCGTCGCGGGCGCGCTGCAGGACCATAACCGCGCGGTCATCATGGGCCAGCCGACGTTCGGCAAGGGTTCCGTGCAGACGATCCTGCCGCTCGGCAACAACACGGCGATCAAGCTCACCACCGCGCGTTACTACACGCCGAAAGGGCGCTCGATCCAGGCGAAAGGCATCATCCCCGATATTCCGCTCGATGACGCGGTGACCGACCGCAGCGCGCTCAAGCTCCGCGAAGCCGACCTCACCAAGCATCTGATCGACTCCGCGACGCAGGACAAGGAGAAAGAGAAAGCGCTCGCCACCGCCGTTCAGAAGTTCAACTTCAAGCCGGCGCCGCGCCCGCAGGACATCGACGAGAAGCTGCTCAAGCCCGAGCCGGGCGAGATCGTGTCGAAGAACGACTACGAGCTCAATCAGGCGGTCTCGTTCCTGAAGACGCGCAACACCACGGCGACCGCTAAAGTGACCCAGTAGCGTCAACGCGAGGAGCCGGCAAACACGGCGTGGCGATCTCGTGACGCACGTCCGACCAAGACAACGCCCGGTTCAGCCGGGCGTTTTCACATGAACGACGACCAGCTCCTGCGCTACAGCCGGCACATTCTGCTGCCGGAGATCGGCATCGAAGGCCAGCAGCGGCTGCTTCAGGCACACGCCGTCGTGATCGGCGCGGGCGGGCTCGGCTCGCCGATCGCGCTCTATCTCGCCTCTGCCGGCGTGGGCCGCATCACGATCTGCGACGCGGACACCGTCGACCTCACCAATCTGCAGCGGCAGATCGTCCACCGCACCGAGTCGATCGGCCGGCCTAAGGTGGAATCGGCGCGCGCGACGCTGCATTCGATCAATCCGGAGGTGGAGATCGTCGCGATCCGCGAGCGCGTCGGAGAGGACCGCATCGCTGCGCTGACGGCCGATGCGGATGTCGTGCTCGACGGCAGCGACAACTTCGCGACCCGGCATGCGGTCAACCGCGCATGTGTACGCCATCGCAAACCGCTCGTGTCCGGCGCCGCCGTGCGCTTCGACGGCCAGGTCGCGGTGTTCGATATGCGGCGCGATGACGCGCCGTGCTACGCGTGTCTGTTTCCCGAAAGCGGCGAGAGCGAGGACGTGCGCTGCGCGGTGATGGGTGTCTTCGCCCCGATCACGGGCATCATCGGAACGATACAGGCCGCTGAAGCGCTGAAGGTGCTGATCGGTACCGGCGAGGCGCTGACCGGCCGCCTGCTGCTCATCGATGCGCTGACGATGCAGCTGCGCACCATCAAGCTCGCGAAGGACGCCGCGTGTGACGTATGCGCAGCCAAGTGAGCCTGCCGAGCGGCAGGCTACCGGGTCATATCGAGCGAGTTGTCGTCGTCGGCCGCTGATTGGGCCGCCGCGGGCGCGGCAGCCGCCGGCGCGGGAGCGGCGCCGCCGCCCTGCGCGAGCAGCGCTTCGAGATCGCGCAGGACGCGATCGGTGTCCGGCGCGGCCCTGCCGAGCATCTGCAGCAGCAGCCGCGAGGGGTAATCGGCGAGCGTTTCGGGCTGGTTCGAGCGTATGCGCGATGCCGTCTCGATCGCCGGTCGGAAGTGCGTCGCCTTGAAGCCCGCCTTCGAATTTTCCAGCGCGTCTATCACTGCGTTCTGCGCGCGCGCGACGCCGAGCAGCAGTTGCGCGAGTTGTTGCGTAGTGATGTTCGACATTACGGCTCCCGTTCGAAATAAGAGCGCGGCGACGCCGCGCTAAGCGAGTTCTTGCGTCCGAGGCGTAGCCGAAGACGCGTCGTGGGTTCTTACGCTGCCACGCCCTGGAGAAGCTGGTGCCACTGCTTGCTCCAGAGCTCCACCGGATCGCGCTTGAAGCCGCTTTTCGCGAACTGGTGCCAGCGGCCGGTGACGAAAGAGATGACGAGATTCGCGAACGCCGAAGCGTCGACTTCCGCGGCGAGCTCCTGCTGCGTCACGCCGAAGCGCACCGCCTGCTTCACGGCGGCCTCGATGCGGTCGTGGAGCTGGTTGATACGCGCCTGCAGACGCTCGTCCTCGTGCACGAGCGCATCGCCGATCAGCACACGCGTCATGCCCCTGTTCTTCTGCGAAAAGCCCAGCAGCACGCTCACGATCGCCTCGATCTGGCGCATGCCGCTCTTTTCCTCACTCGTGATCTTGTTGATGAGCGCGAACAGCGTCTGCTCGATGAACTCGATGAGGCCCTCGAACATCTGCGCCTTACCGCTGAAATGGCGGTAGAGCGCCGCCTCCGAGACTTCGAGCCTCGCGGCGAGCGACGCGGTGGTCACTTTCTCCGCAGCCGGATGCTCGAGCATGTGCGCGAGCGTCTGCAGTATCTGCGTCTTGCGTTCGCCCGTTCTGGCCATACCGTTCCCCAGGATTCACGCGAGCCGGGAGAGCGCGCGCTTCAACTCGCTCAGCCTGGCGATTTTCAGATCGACGTAGCGCGGGGCGCGCCGCTCGCGCGAGACCCATACCGTTGTCATTCCCAGCTTTTTCGCCGTACGCAGATTCGCGAGCGTGTCCTCGACCATGATACAGCGGCGCGCACGCAAATGGTTAGCGCGCGTAAGCCGCAGGAATCCGCGCACGTCGGGTTTCGGACGAAAGCGCGTGCGCTCTATCGAAAAGACTGCATCGAAGAGGTCGCTGATCGCAAGGGCTTTCAGCACGGCAAGCGAGTAATGCACGGGCGCGTTGGAGAAAATGAACTTGCGCCCGGGCAGCCGCGTGAGCGTCGCGCGAAGCAGCGGCTCGCGCACGAGCATGCGCTCGAGGTCGGGGAACTGGTGCGTCTGCCGCAGGAAATGCCGCGGATCGGTCCCGTGATGGCGGATCAGCCCCAGCAGCGTCGCACCATAGCGCCGCCAGTACTGCTGCCGCAGCGCGCTCGCCGCGTCCGCATCGAGTCCGAGCTCGGTTTCGAGGTACTCGGTCATCGCGCGGTTGATGTGGGGAAAGATGTGCGGCGAGGCGTTGTGCAGCGTGTTGTCGAGATCGAATATCCACGCGCGTCTGAACTGCAAGCGGTCTGCGCCGCTGCTCGCCTTCGTCGCCGGCCTCAGCGACGCACGAACAGAGTGAAATCCATGCAAGGCGCGCACTTGGGCGCGCCGTGTTCCCTCCGTAGCCTCCTTGCGTTTGGTTATTCGCCGCACCTAGCGGCGTCGGATCAGTGTGCCGACGCCTTCGCTCGTGAGGATCTCGAGCAGCACCGCGTGCTCGACGCGGCCGTCGATGATGTGGCAGGTATTGACGCCGTTCTTCACGGCGTCGAGCGCGGACGAGATCTTGGGCAGCATGCCGCCGTGTATCGTGCCGTCGGCGAAGAGCTCGTCGACCTTTTTCGCCGTGAGTCCCGTCAGCAGGTTGCCGTTCTTGTCGAGGACACCCGCGGTATTGGTGAGCACCACGAGCTTCTCGGCCTTGAGAATTTCCGCCACCTTGCCGGCGACCAGGTCGGCGTTGATGTTGTACGACTCGCCGCGGCTGCCGAAGCCGATCGGCGCGATGACCGGGATGAAACCGCCGTCGAACAACGTCTCCACGATCTTCGGATCGATCGCCTCGACCTCGCCGACCTGCCCGATGTCGATGAGACCGTCGCCGTCGCCGGGGCCGCGCACCATCATTTTCTTCGCGCGAATGAGCGCGCCGTCTTTTCCGGTGAGGCCCACCGCGTGGCCCCCATGACGGTTGATGAGGTGCACGATCTCCTTGTTCACCTGGCCACCGAGGACCATCTCGACGACGTCCATCGTTTCGGCATCGGTGACGCGCATCCCCTGCACGAACTCGCCCTTCTTGCCGACGCGCTTGAGCAACTCGTCGATCTGCGGCCCGCCGCCGTGAACGATCACCGGGTTCATGCCGACGAGCTTGAGCAGGACGACGTCGCGCGCGAAGCTTTCCTTCAGCTTCTCGTCGGTCATCGCATTGCCGCCGTACTTGATGACGATCGTCCTGCCGTGAAAGCGCTGTATGTACGGCAGCGCTTCGGCGAGGATGCGCGCCTTGACGTGGCTTTCGAGCGGATTCGGCAGCGGGGCGGATGCGGGCATTGAAAAGAGCGTCTCCGGCGGAACGGCGATAGTTTACCGCCGTACAACGGAACGGCCGCCCGCAGGCGGCCGTTCCGTGCAGCACTTACACAATCGCCGTAGGTTTCGCCTGCCTGCCGCAGGCTTTCCCTACGCTACTGGATGGTGATGCGTTTCGTGCTCGTCGCTGCGCGCTTCGGCAGCGTGAGCTCGAGGATGCCGTCGGCGTACTTCGCCGCGCACGCGTTGTCATCCACCGGCTGCCCGAGCTGGAACGCGCGATAGACCTTGCCGTAGTAGCGCTCAGTGCGCAGCACGCGCTCGCCGTCTTTCGCTTCCTTCTCGTTCTTCACTTCGGCGCTGATCGCGACCTGGTCGCCGTCGATGCTGATGTTGATGTCGTCTTTCTTCACGCCCGGGATCTCGGCGCGAATCGTGTAGGCGTTCTCGCTCTCGCTCACGTCCACGCGAAACTGCGCGACCTGCTGCTGACCGGCGCTGCCTTCGAAGCTCACCGGCCGCACGAAGAAGCCGCGCAACAGATCGTCGAACGCCTCGTCGAAACGGGTAATGTTGGCCATGCGAATCTCCTTGAATATCGAATGGGCGCTCGTGTGGCGCCACGGTTTGGGCGCTTTGGTTAGGCGCCGACGAAATCCAATATGGGCGCCTGCGGCGTGTTTTCAAGTAGGTCCATGCCGGGGTCGAAATTGTTAGAATTCCGCCACTTACAGAAGGCCCCTGCCCTATGGCCGCAAAGCCCGAGGCTGCCGCAGCGCTCGAAACCCTCGACGGCGCACGCTTCGAGGAGTACCGCAGCTATTTGCTGCGCTACGCCCTGCTCCAGCTTCGCGACCCGACCGCGGCCGAGGACGCGGTTCAGGAAACGCTGCTCGCCGCCCTTCAGAGCGACTTCGCCGGCCGCTCGTCGGTCAAGACGTGGCTAACGGGCATCCTCAAGCACAAGATCATCGATCACGTGCGCCGCCAGTCTCGGGAGCAGCCGCTCGACGACGGCGAACGACGCGAAGACGCGGAGGCCGACATCGCCGACGAGTTCTTCGCGGAGGACGGCCATTGGCGCGAATTCCCGTCGGACTGGAATGCACCGGACAGAAGCTTCGAAGCCAAAGCGTTCTGGATGGTGTTCGAGGCCTGCGTCGACTCGATGCCTGCCCGGGCGGGGCGCGTTTTCGTGATGCGTGAGGTCATGGAGCTCTCGACCGAAGAAATATGCAAGGAGCTCGGCATTACCGCGACCAACTGCTGGGTGCTTCTGCACCGCGCGCGCCTCGCCATGCGCGAATGTCTTGAAATGAAATGGTTTAAAGCTTGAAGCTGATACCGAGTTGCAGGGAGACTTCGGAGCTCCTGTCGCAGGCCCTGGACCGGCCGCTGACCGTTCGCGAGAAGTTGCTCGTGCGCGTCCACCTGCCGCTCTGCAACGGCTGTCGCAACTTTCGGGAGCAGCTCGCATTCATGCGCCGCGCGGCGAAAGACTGGGCGCGGCGCTCGCCTTGAGGCTCCGCCGTCAGTGGTGGTGGGCGCCGGACGCCGCGGCGCGCACTTCCAGCTCCACCTGTAGCGCCTGCGGCGCCGCGCCGGCATGCTGCACGCTCAGCGTGAGCGGAACCTTCTCGCCGGCTTTCAGCGGCCGCTTCAGGTCGAACAGCATCAGGTGCACGCCGTTCGGCGCGAGCTTCACCGTGCGGCCCGCTGCGAGCTCGACGCGCGGAATCGCACGCATGCGCATGACGCCGCCTTCCGTGGTCGACTCGTGTATCTCCACGCGTCCTGCCGCAGGGCTGTTGGCCGCGACCAGTGCCGCGTTGCGTGCGCTCGTGATCTCGAGATAGCCGCCCGCCGTCTTCTGTCCCGGCACAGGCGCTCGCAACCAGGCGTTGCTCACCTGCACCGACGAGGCGCTCTTCGCCGTGTCGGCTGCGTAAGCGGGCGGCACGGCCGAGATGAGGAGTGCAAGTACAACGTTGGTGAATTTCATGGCCGCATAAGACCTTTCGGGACGCGCATTGTTCCAGCCTGCGCGCGTGACGGCAACGGCCATTTCGACGGCCTATAATCAGCGCTTTTTTCTCGCCGTTCATGCCCTTCCTGTTCGCGCTTCTGCTGACGTTCGTGCCGGCCTTCGCCGGGGCGCAGCAGGTACCCGCGCTGCCGCCGATCGCCGCGAAGGCGTACCTCGTCGCGGACTTCAACAGCGGCCAGCTTCTCGTCTCGCAGAACCCGCACCAGCGCATCGAGCCGGCGTCGCTCACCAAGCTGATGACCGCGTATCTCACGTTCAGCGCGCTCCGGCAGAAGACCCTGAAGCCGGAGCAGATCGTGCCGGTTTCGACGCGCGCGTCGAAAAGTGAAGGCTCGCGCATGTTCATCGAGCCGAACAAACCGGTGAGTGTGGAAGAGCTTCTGAAAGGGCTGATCGTGCAGTCGGGCAACGACGCGTGCGTTGCGCTCGCGGAAGCGATCGCCGGCACCGAAGCAGCGTTCGCGCAGATGATGAACCGCGAAGCGCAGCGCCTGGGCATGAAGAACACCAACTTCGTGAACTCGACGGGGCTCCCGCACCCCCAGCACTACACCACCGCGTACGATCTTTCGCTGCTCGCGTCCGCGATCATCCGGGATTTCCCGGAGTACTACCCGGTGTACTCGCTCAAGGAATACCGCTACAACAACATCACGCAGTCGAACCGCAATCGGCTGTTGTGGGTGGACCCGACGGTCGACGGCATGAAAACGGGCCACACTGAGAACGCGGGATACTGCCTGGTCGCGTCGGCGCGCCGGGGCTCGCGCCGGCTGCTCTCGGTGGTGCTCGGCACGGGCTCCGAGTCCGCGCGCGCGATCGAAAGCCAGAAGCTGCTCAATTTCGGCTTCCAGTTCTACGACACCGTCCGGCTCTACGAAAAAGATCACGCCGTATCGACCGTCAAAGTCTGGAAAGGCAGCGCGAACCAGGTGAAAGCCGGCTTTCCATACGATCTCTACGTCAGCGTCCCCAAAGGCTATGGCGAAAAGCTCAAGGCCACCGTGGAAACGCAGCAGCCGCTGCTCGCGCCGATCGCCGCCGGCCAGAAGATCGGTGTGATGCGCGTCGAGCTCGATGGCAAGCCGTTCGGCGAATACCCTGTGGTAGCCTTGGAGGAAGTGCCCATCGCCGGCATTTTCGGCCGCGGCTGGGACAGCCTGCGGCTCCTCTTCAAATAACGATTGAAGGCCTCACCATGAGCGAAATCGTGTACCTCAACGGCGAGTTCATCGCGCTCGAGAACGCGAAAATATCGGTGCTCGACCGCGGGTTCATTTTCGGCGACGGGGTGTACGAAGTGATCCCGGCGTACTCGCGGCACCCGTTCCGGCTCGCCGAGCATCTCGTGCGCTTCCAGCGCAGCCACGATGCGGTCCGCATTGCGTATCCGTTCAGCGACGCCGAGTGGACGCGCCTGGTGCACGATCTCATCGCGCGCAACGCCGGCGAAGATCAGTCGATCTATCTGCAGGTCACGCGCGGCGTCGCGAAGCGCGATCACGCTTTTCCGAAGGACGCCAGACCGACCGTGTTCGGCATGAGCACCCCGCTCGTCACCCCGGCGAAAGAGGCGGTGGACGACGGCGTACACGGCATCACCGCAGTCGATTACCGGTGGCTCAAATGCGACGTCAAATCGACCTCGCTGCTGGCGAACTGCCTGCTGCGCCAGCAGGCCGCGGACGCCGGCGCAGTCGAAGTCGTCATGTTCCGCGACGGCTTCCTCACGGAGGGCTCGTCGAGCAACGTATTCGTGGTGAAGAACGGCGTTATCCTCGCGACCCCGAAAGACAACCTCGTGCTGCCGGGCATCACCTACGACGTCGTGCTCGAGCTTGCGCGGGCGAACGGCATCCCGCTGGAAGTGCGCCCGATCAGCGAGGCCGAAGTGCGCGCCGCGGACGAGATCTGGGTCACCTCGTCGACCAAGGAAGTGCTGGCGGTCTCCACGCTCGACGAGCGCGCGGTCGGCGGCGGCAAGCCGGGAACGGTCTTCCGCCGGATGCACCAGCTCTATCAGGATTTCAAGCGCACGGTGATGCGCCAAGCGGCCTGACAACCTACGACGCGCCTCGGCGCTTCGCCCCTCGGCGCAAAAAGTAGCTTAGCGCGGCGATCGCCGCGCTCGTAGTGACCTATGGAAAACCCGTCGCTGATCGAATACCCGTGCGACTTCCCGATCAAGGTCCTGGGTCGCACCCAGGCCGGGTTCGCGCAGGCCGTGCTCGGCATCGTGCGCGCGCACGCGCCCGACTTCGACGGCTCGACGATGGAGATGAAGACGAGCAAGCAGGGGCGCTACCTGAGCATCACCTGCGTAATTCGCGCGACGTCGCGCGAACAGCTCGATGCGCTCTACAAGGAGCTGTGCGACCACCCGATGGTGTCCATGGTGCTTTAGGGGACTGACGCCTTTTCCGGACCCGGCGAGCCGCACAATGCGGTCTGTCCCCGCTTCCAGGCTCTAGCGCGGACGCTGCTGCGGTGTGCGCGGCTTCGGCGCTGAACCTTCCGCGGGCTTCTTGTTGGGGTCGTGCGGGCGCGACTTGCCGTAGGAGCCCTTGAAGATCTTGCCGCGCTTGGTTCTCTTGTCGCCTTTACCCATTTCGCCTCCTGGCTTGGTTGATATCCAAAACACCAGCCGTCCATCGCGCCGGTGCTCGACTTTCGCCGTCACCGGCCCGGCAGCGGGCGCTTGCGCACGATCGCAAGCTCTTCCGCATACGCTTTCTCGAGGTCCGAATCCGCGCTGCGCAGAAATTCCGGCAACGCTTTGCACATCGCTTCGAGATCGCTCGGCAACTGCTGAAGCAGCTCCTTTTTCACTTCCTCGCGCTGGCGCAGGATCGCGCCCTCGTACTTGCCGACGTTGCGCGCGTAATCTCTTTCGTCCGTCGAGGCGCCGCGGATCATCATCGCGACGCGGAGGTCGAGCTCGTCGATCAGCTTACGGTGCCGGCCCTGCCAACCTGCATAGGCTTTGTCGGAGACTGCGCGCAGCTTCGGATACGCGGTCGCACACGCTTCGCGCCGCGCAAGCACGCCCTGATACGCGCCGAACACCTCGCGCAGGTTCGACGTGTAGTCGAATCCGTCGGCAGCCGCGAGCGGCGCGGAAAAGCAGACGAGGAACGCGGCACTGAAAAGCGCGCGCGGCAGACTGCGGGTATTGCGGATCACGGCGGGTGGCGGGCGAAAGTGCGGCATTGTGCTACCGTTCCCATGTTGAAACAACATCGTATGTCCCGATGCAAGGCGTGAGCCGCGCGCGCATCGCGGCGCGTCCGATCGTGCGCAGCCTCGGTCTGACCGGGTACGACGCAACGTGGCGGGCGATGCAGGACTTCACCGCGGCGCGCACGTCCGGCACGCCCGACGAGATCTGGCTGACCGAGCATGCGCCGGTGTACACGCTCGGCGTGGCCGGCCGCTCGGCGCATCTGCCGCGCGAACGCAGCGACATACCCGTGGTGCGCATCGACCGCGGCGGCCAAATCACGTATCACGGACCGGGGCAGCTCGTCGCGTACGTGCTGCTCGACCTGAAGCGGAGCGGCCTCACCGTGCGTGCGCTCGTCCGGCGGCTGGAGGCCGCCGTGATAGACTTGTTGAGCGAGTACGGCATCAGCGCGAGCAACCGACCCCAGGCGCCCGGCGTGTACGTCGGCGACGCCAAGGTCGCGGCGCTGGGCCTGCGCATCACACGCGGCTGCTGCTATCACGGCATCGCGCTCAACGTCGAGATGGACCTCTCCCCTTTTCACGCGATCGATCCCTGCGGCTATCCCGGCTTGGCCGTGACGCAGCTTCGCGAGCTCGGCGTCACGGATGATCTGAAAAGCGTCGGCGAAAAGCTCGCGCGCCATCTCCTGGAGGGCTTGGCGTGAGCTCCGTCGGCGATAAGCAGAAAGGCGCTGCGAAGACCGCCCGCATTCCCATCAAGGTCGTTGCGGCGGAGCGCCTGAAGAAGCCCGACTGGATTCGGGTGCGCCTGTCCGAAGGCACACGGTTCCAGGAGGTGAAGCGGATATTGCGCGAGCAGAAGCTGCACACCGTGTGCGAGGAAGCGTCATGTCCGAATATCGGCGAGTGCTTCGGCAAGGGCACGGCGACGTTCATGATCCTGGGCGATCTGTGCACCCGCCGCTGCCCGTTCTGCGACGTCGCGCACGGGCGCCCGCTGCCGCCCGATGTACAGGAGCCGGCCCACCTCGCCGAGACGATCGCGGCGCTGAAGCTCTCGTACGTCGTGATCACGAGCGTGGACCGCGACGATCTGCGCGATGGCGGCGCAGGGCACTTCAGCGACTGCATACGGGCGGTTCGCGAGCGTTCACCGCAGACGCGCATCGAAGTGCTGGTCCCGGATTTCCGCGGCAGGCTGGAGACCGCGCTCGATGCGTTGTCGCAATCGCCGCCGGACGTGATGAACCACAACCTCGAGACAGTGCCCCGGCTCTACAAACAGGCGCGACCCGGCGCCGATTACGCGCACTCGCTCAGGCTGCTTCGCGATTTCAAAGCGCGTTATCCGCAGATTCCGACGAAATCGGGATTGATGGTCGGTCTGGGCGAAACCGACGATGAGATCGTGGGCGTCATGCGCGATCTGCGCGCGCACGACGTCGACATGCTGACGGTCGGACAGTACCTCCAGCCGTCCGCACATCACCTGCCGGTGCTGCGTTACGTCGAGCCCGCGCTATTCGACGAGTACGCGAGAACAGCCCACGCGCTCGGGTTCGCGCACGCCGCATGCGGGCCCCTCGTGCGCTCGAGCTATCACGCCGACCAGCAAGCGGACGCGGCGGGGCTCGCCTGAAGGCTCGCGCCGCCATTCGGCGGCCCGCCTCGGCCGGTAAACGATTCAGAGGAAAACCCAGCATGGGCAACCCTAGTGGGTGCCCGTGTTTCCGCCGAAACCTCCTTTCCTCAGACCGGTTCGGCGAGCTTCTCCTCGATGAGCTTCTCGAGCGCAGCGAAATCCGGCTCCCCCAGGATGCGCTTCACGACGTTGCCGCGCTTGTCTATGACCACCAACGTCGGCGTCAGCTTCACGTCATCGAACGCTTGCGCGAGATCGCCCATCGGGTCGAGCGCGACCCTGAAGGGCAGCGCGGTTTTCTCGACGTAGTTCAGCACGTAGTTCGGCGGATCGTGGCGCATCGCGACGGCGATCACCTCCAGTCCACGCGGCTGATACGTCTTGTATGTCTGCACGAGCCGCGGCATTTCCCTCACGCAGACCGCACAGTCGGTCGCCCAGAAGTTCACCAGCACCACGCGGCCGCGCAGATCGCCCGTGCCGATGCGCTCGCCGGTGAGCGATGTGAACGTCACGGACGGCGCGGGCACGGTCCGGCTCCACGAAAGCACGCCGGTCACGGCCGCGACGAGGGTGATCGCAGCAACTACAATCGCCGTTCGGCTCGAGGCCCATGTCATGAAAGGTGCGCGCATGCTCGCCGCGATTCTCCGTTGGTTGACCTGCCTTCTCATTGCCACCTCGGCATCCGCCGCCGATCTGTCAGGCATCTCCAGTACCGAGGCTACCGGAGGTTTGAAGCAGGCGCTCGTCGATGGTTCCTCGGCTGCCGTGTCCCTGCTCGGCCGCACCGACGGCTTTCTCGGCAATCCGAAAGTGAAGATTCCGCTGCCCCCGGCGCTGCAGCGCGTGGAGAGCGCCCTGCGTTTTGCGGGCATGAAGCAGCAGGCGGACGAGCTCGTGGTGGCCATGAACCGCGCCGCGGAAGCCGCCGTGCCGGAGGCGAAAACGCTGCTCGTGGACGCCGTCCGCAAGATGACCGTCAAGGACGCGCATGGGATACTCACCGGCGGCGACACTGCGGCGACCGAGTACTTCCGCCGCGCGACACAAGCCCAGCTCACGCAGCGCTTTTTGCCGATCGTCAAGAAAGCGACCGACCGGGTCGGGCTGGCGGAGCAGTACAACTCGCTCGCGTCCACGGGATTACAGCTCGGTCTCGTCCGGCAGGAGCAGGCGACGATCGAGAGTTACGTGACGCAGAAGGCGCTCGACGGTCTCTATTTCATGATCGGCGAGCAGGAACGCGGATTCCGCACCAATCCTCTCGGCGCGAGCAGCGACATCGTCAAGCGCGTCTTCGGCGCCATGCGCTAGAGATCGTCATTCCGGCGGCGGCCGGAATCCAGTGCGCGTTCTGGGTCCCGGCCTACGCCGGGACGACGGATCAGTGGGCCTCGTCCCAGTTTTTTCCGACGCCGACTTCGACCACCAGCGGCACCGCGAGCTGAGCGACGCCGCTCATCAGCCCGGGCAGCTCCGCGCGTACGCGGTCGACTTCCGCCTCCGGCACTTCGAGCACGAGCTCATCGTGCACCTGCATGACGAGCTTCGTGCCGAGCCGCTCCGCGCGCAGCCAGTCCTGCACGCGAATCATCGCAAGCTTGATTAAGTCCGCGGCAGTGCCCTGCATCGGTGCATTGATTGCGGCGCGCTCCGCTCCTTGACGGCGCATCGGGCTGCCGCTCTTGATGTCGGGCAGGTACAGCCGGCGGCCGAAAACCGTCTCGACGTAGCCGCGTTCGCGCGCCGATTCGCGCGTCTGTTCCATGTACGCCTTCACGCCGGGATACCGGGTGAAATATCGATCGATGTACTGCGCCGCCGCCGAGCGCTCGATCTCGAGCTGGCGTGAAAGCCCGAAGGCCGACATGCCGTACATGAGGCCGAAATTGATCGCTTTCACGTAGCGCCGCTGCTCGGCGGTCACCTCGGGCACCGTCGTCCCGAACACTTCGGCTGCGGTGGCGCGGTGGATGTCCTCGCCGGCGGAAAACGCCTTGAGCAGATTCTCGTCGCGCGAGATGTGCGCCATGATCCGCAGCTCCACCTGCGAGTAATCCGCGGACATGACGCACGAGCCGCGCTCGGCGATGAAGGCCTCGCGAATGCGCCGTCCCTCGGCGGTGCGGATCGGAATGTTCTGGAGGTTCGGCTCGCTGCTCGAAAGGCGTCCGGTCACCGCCACCGCCTGCGAATAGCACGTGTGCACGCGTTTCGTGCGCGGATTCACCATCTCCGGCAGCTTGTCGGTGTAGGTCGACTTGAGCTTCGACAGGCTCCGGTATTCGAGAATGAGCTTCGGCAGCGGGTGATCGAGCGCAAGCTGCGCGAGCACGTCTTCGTCCGTCGACGGCGTGCCGGAGGGCGTCTTCTTGATCACCGGTAGCTTGTGCTTGTCGAACAGGATCTCCTGGATCTGCTTCGGGCTGTTGATGTTGAAGGGCTGTCCGGCCTGTTCGTGCGAGCGGCGTTCGATATCCATCATCTTGCCGCCGAACTCGCGCGACAACCCGGTGAGGAGCTCCATGTCGATCAAGACGCCGTTCCTCTCCATCTCGAAGAGCACCTGCATCACCGGCATTTCGATCTCGCGGTAGATGCGGCACATCTTCTCGTCGCGGTCGACCTCGGGACACATCGCGCGGTGCAACCGCAGCGTCACGTCCGCGTCTTCGGCGCCGTACTCGGTCGCCTGCTCCACCGCCACCTGCTCGAACGGGATGCGGCGGGCGCCCTTGCCCGTCATCTCGTCGTACGTCGTCGTCTTCAACTGAAGATGGCGCTCGGCGAGGTTGTCCATGTCGTGGGACTTGTGGCTCTCGAGCACGTAAGACTGGATCAGCGTATCGTGCTGCACGCCCGCGAGCGTGACACCGTAGTTCGCGAACACGTGCATGTCGAACTTGATGTTCTGACCGACCTTCGGTCGCGCGGGGTCCTCCAGCCACGGCTTGAGCCGCTCGAGCACGAGCTCCACTGGAAGCTGTTCCGGGGCGCCGGTGTAACGATGGCCTACCGGGATGTACGCGGCGCACGCGCGTTCGACCGAGAGAGAGATGCCCACGAGCTCCGCCCTGAACGGATCGATGCTCGTGGTTTCGGTATCGATCGCGGCGAGCTCGGCGCCTTCCAGGCGGAGCACCCAGGCATTCAACTGCTCTTCGGTGAGCACCGTCTCGTAATCGCACGCTTCCTCGGCGCGCACCGTGAGGCCCGCCGGCACTGCAGACGGCGGAACCTCGACCTTCGCCACTTCCGCCCCGGCTTCGAGCTCGCGCCGCCAGGTCTTGAATTCAAACCGATCGAACATCTGCGCGAGCTTCTGCCGGTCCTGCGGCTTCAGCTCGAGCTCGCTCGCTTTCACCGGCAGCTCGACGTCGCACTTGATCGTCATGAGCTCGCGCGCTTTCGGCAGCCAGTCCGCGACCTTGCGCAGGTTCTCGCCGACGACGCCGCCGATCTCGCCCGCGTGCGCGAGCACGCCTTCGAGCGTGCCGTACTGCATCAGCCATTTGCACGCGGTCTTCGGTCCGACCTTCTCCACGCCCGGGATGTTGTCGATCGCGTCGCCGATCAGCGCCAGATAATCCAGGAACCGCTCGGGTTTCACGCCGAACTTCTTTTCCACTCCGGTTTCGTCGAGCGTCTCGTTCGACATCGTATTGACGAGCGTCACCGCCGGCGTGACGAGCTGCGCCATGTCCTTGTCGCCGGTGGATATGACGACGCGGTTGCCGGCCTTTTCCGCTTCCTTGGTGAGCGTGCCGATCACGTCATCGGCTTCCACCCCGTCGACGACGATCAGCGGCCATCCCATCGCGCGTATCGCGTCGTGCAGCGCCTGCACCTGGAACGTGAGCTCGTCGGGCATCGCTTCGCGGTTCGCCTTGTAGTCGGCGTACAGGTCGTCGCGAAAGGTCTTGCCCTTCGCATCGAAAATCACGGCGCTATAATCCGCGCGCACGTCCTTCAACAGCTTGCGCAGCATGTTGAGCACGCCGTAGATCGCACCGGTAGGCTCGCCTTTCGTGGTGCGCAGATCAGGCAGCGCGTGATACGCGCGGTACAAATAGGACGACCCGTCGACCAGCAGCAGCGTTTTCACGGAATCCCGAGATGACTTTCAAAGACAAGTTCCCGCACCCGCTAGAGCCCGCCCTCAGGGAGAAAACCTGGGCGGCACGGGAGTCGTGGAGAGTGCTCGGTATTATGTCAGAGTTCGTACAGGCGACCGAGCGGCTGGCCGCCATACGACCGGCCGTGAGCTTCTTCGGCAGCGCGCGGACGCTGGCGGCTCATCGCTACTACACGCTCGCCGAGAAGACCGCGCGCCTGCTTTCCGACGCGGGCTTCAGCGTGATCTCCGGCGGCGGCCCCGGCATCATGGAAGCGGCGAACAAAGGCGCTTTCGAAGGCCGCTCCGCGAGCGTGGGACTGAACATCCAGCT
>Ga0196977_1000569_pt1 | contig 18484 bp, 19 predicted proteins | sample S3v_1013CmetaG_FD_148634 | JGI IMG/M metagenome (GOLD analysis project Ga0196977, IMG submission 148634) | Soil microbial communities from Anza Borrego desert, Southern California, United States - S3+v_10-13C | ecosystem: Environmental > Terrestrial > Soil > Desert | place: USA: California...
AGGCGCAGCCTCGGCGCGTCGTAGGTTCTGTCGTGCCGCGCTAAGCCCCTTTTTGCGACGAGGCGCAGCCTCGGCGCATCGTAGGTTTTTGTGGTATTAAAGCGTCCCTCTGTCAGCGCCCTTCCCCCGAATGCCTTCCGAATCTTCCCTGACTGCAGAAGTCGCGCAGTTCATCGTCGCGACCAAGTCGCGCGGCATCCCGCGCGATGTCATGCATTTCGGCAAACGCTCGATCCTCGACGGTCTCGGGCTCGCGCTCGCGGGCAACGCCGCCGAATCCGGCAAGCTCGTGCGCGCGTATCTCGCGAAGCTCGGCTGCACCTCGACGCGCGGCTGCACCGTCATCGGCACCCCTCTCAAGCTGCCCGCGCGGTTCGCGGCGTTCGCCAACGGCGTAGCGATACACGCCGATGACTACGACGATACGCAGCTCGCGGTGGCGAAGGACCGGGTATATGGACTGCTCACGCACCCCACGGCGCCGGCCCTGCCGCCGGTGCTCGCGATCGGCGAACGCGACAACCGCAGCGGCCTCGACGTGCTGGCGGCGTATCAGATTGCGGTCGAAGTCGAGACGAAGATCGCGGAAGCGATCGATCCGCGGCATTACGACCACGGCTTTCATTCGACCGCGACGATGGGCACGCTCGCCGCGGCCGCGGGTGCCGCGCGGCTGATGAGGCTGAACCTCGAGCAGACCCGCCGGGCGCTTGGAATCGCCGCGAGCCAGTCCGCAGGCCTGCGTGAGAACTTCGGCACCATGACCAAGCCGTTTCATCCGGGGCGCTCCGCCGAGAGCGGCATCGTCGCGGCCGATCTCGCCGCGCTGGGCTGGACCGCGACACCGATCGTGCTCGAGGCCGGCCGCGGTTTTTTCAAGGCGGCGGGCGGCGGCTACGACGAGCAGGCGATACGCGGCAAGCTCGGCAATCCGTGGACGTTCGCGTTTCCCGGCGTGTCGATCAAGCCGCACCCGAGCGGCTCGCTCACGCACCCGGGCATGGGTCTCATGCTCGATCTCGTCCGCGAGCACGACATCAAGCCGGCGCAGGTGAAGCAGGTCAAGGTGGGCACCAACCGGCACATGCCGAACGCGCTCATTCACCATCGCCCGACGAACGAGCTCCAGGCGAAGTTCAGCATGGAGTTCTGCATGGCGATCCTGCTGCTGGAGCGCAAGGCGGGCCTCGCGCAGTTCACCGACGAGGCCGTGAACCGGCGCGACGTGAAGAAGATGATCGAGAAGGTGCTTTTCAGCGTGCACCCGCTCGCCGAAGCCGCAGGTTACGAAAAGATGACGACGATCATCGACATCGAGCTCACCGACGGGCGCGTGATCAGCGGCCGCGCCGACTTCGGCAAAGGCAGCCCCGCCAACCCGATGAGCGACGAAGAGCTGGCCGATAAATTCCGGGAGTGCGCGGCATGGGGTGGGCTCTCGAAACCAAACGCGGAAAAGGTTGTCGATCTCGTGTTCGCGCTCGAAAAACTGAAAAGCGTGCGCGAGCTCACGCGGCTGCTGTCGCGGCGCAGCGCAAAGCGCTGATCGTCACTCCCGCGTAGACGTGAATCCGGATCGTGCGTTACTGGCTATCGGCGTTCGCCGGTCAGACATATCACTGAAGGAACCGTAATGAACAACCTGCCTACGATTGGCGTGATGCTCGGCGACGTGACCGGGATCGGTCCCGAGATCGCGGCAAAGGTGCTCGCGTCGAGCGCGCTGCGCGGTACCGCGAATCTGGTCGTCATCGGCGATGCGCGCGTGCTCGACCTCGGCATTCGCGATGCAGGGGTGGCCCTGCCTTACACGCGCTACACGTCGATCGACGAGGTGCGATTTCCGCGCGCGGATGTGCCGCTCGTCGACCTCGGCAACGTCGATCCGGCGCGCTTCACGCGCGGGCAGAGCTCGCCCGAATCGGGCAAGCTCACGGGCGACACCCTGAAAGGGATGATCGATCTCGCGCTCGCGGACAAGCTCGACGGCATATGCTTTGCACCGCTGAACAAGGGCGCAATGCACCAGGGCGGCTGGAAGTTTCATGACGAGCACCAGATGTTTGCGAAGCTCACCGGCCACTGCGGTTTCTTCGGCGAGATGAACGTCATCAAGGAGTTCAGCACGTTCCGCGTCACTTCTCACGTAGCGCTCAAGGAAGCGGTCACCATGATCAGCCCCGAGCGCATCACCGCCGCGATCGAGCTCGCGCAGAACACGCTGCGCGCCGCGGGCCGCGAGAAGCCGCGTATCGGCGTGGCGGCTTTGAATCCGCATTGCGGTGAGAACGGGCTTTTCGGCGACGAGGAGATCCGCATCATCCGTCCGACTGTCGACCAACTGCGCGCGAGCGGTATCGATTGCGTCGGACCGGTCTCTTCCGACGCGATCTTCCTGAAAGCACTGCGCGGCGAATATGACGGCGTGGTGATGATGTACCACGACCAGGGACAGATCGCGACCAAGCTGCTCGGCTTCAACAAGGGTGTCACCGTCACCGCCGGATTGCGCACCGTCTTCACCACGCCGGCGCACGGCACCGCATACGACATCGTCGGACAGGGCAAAGCCGATCCGGGCGCGATGGAGCACGCGATCCGGCTCGCGATACAGCTCGCCAGCGGCCGCATCGCTGCGCAGCGCGCGACGCCCGCGCGGGCGGCCTGATTTCGATAAGCATCGAATTACCACGAGGAGAAGTTCGCATGACCGCAATTCGTACCCTTCGCGCCGTTCCCATCGCAGCCGCCGTTCTCGCATGCTTCGGCGCGCCAGCTCTGGCTGCCGACAAAGCCGCCGCTTATCCGAACAAGCCCGTTCGCATGCTCGTGGGCTTCGCGCCCGGCGGCGGCACCGATACGACCGCGCGCGCAATCGCGCCGAAGCTCTCGGAGCGGCTGGGCGAGCAGGTGATCGTCGATAACCGCCCGGGCGCTTCCGGCAACATTGCGACCGAGATCATCACCAAGGCGCAGCCGGACGGTCACACGATCCTGCTCGGGACGATCGCCGCGCTCGCCATCAATCCTTCGCTCTTCGGCAACCTGCCGTTCGACCCGTTGCGCGATCTCGCGCCGGTGGTCCGTATCGCGGATTCGACCAACATCCTGGTCGTGCATCCGACCGTGCCTGCGAAGAGCGTCAAGGAACTGATCGCGCTGTCGAAAACGAAGCCGCTCAACGGCGGCTCGTCCGGCGTGGGCGGTACCGGACATCTGGCGCTCGAGCTCTTCAACGTCATGGCCGGCACCAAGATCACGCACGTGCCCTACAAAGGCGGCGGGCCGGCGATGACCGACCTGCTCGGCGGCCAGATCAACCTGATCTTCGCGACCGCGGCCAGCTCGGTCGGGCACATTCAGTCCGGCAAGATCCGCGCACTCGCGGTATCGACGGCGAAACGCTCCAAGCTCGTTCCGGACCTGCCGACCGTTGCGGAAGCCGGCCTGCCCGGGTTCGAGGCGAACAACTGGAACGGCCTCATGGTTCCCGCGAAAACGCCCCGCGCGGTCATCGACCGCCTGAACAAGGAGTTCACCACGGTGCTGCGGATGCCGGACGTGAGCAACCTGCTCTTCAAACAGGGCCTAGACGTGGCGCCCGGCACGCCGGAAGAATTCGGCAAATACATCCGGGCGGAAACGGCGAAATGGGCGAAGGTGATCAAGATCGCCGGCGCCAAAGCGGAATAAATCGCACACGTGCCGCGGGCCGTCCGGGTCCGCGGCGTGCTGGAGAGCATTGCCATGAAAGATTCACGCTTTTTCATATTGGGCCTCGCCGTCCTCGGCGCGGCAGCGGCGGGCGCGGCCTCCGCGGCCGAGTGGACGCCCAGCAAACCGGTCCGTTTCATCGTCGGTTTTCCCCCGGGCGGGGCGACCGATCTCATCGCACGCATGATGCAGCCGAAAATGGCGGCGGGCCTCGGGCGGCAGGTGATCGTCGAGAACCGGGCCGGCGCCAACGGCGTCATCGGCACGGAGGCGATCGCGCGCGCGGACCCGGACGGCCACACGATCGGCATGGTCCACATCGGCTCGCTGGTGATCAGCCCGGTAATCCAGAAAGTGCCTTACGACGTCCATAAGGATCTGGTGCCGCTCGGGCAGATCGTTTCGCTGCAGAACATCGTCCTGGTGCATCCGACGCTGCCGGCGAAAACCACGAAGGACTATCTCGCGCTCGCCAGAGGGAAACCGGGCCTGATGCTGTACGGCACCTCCGGCACTGGCAGCCCCGGGCACCTCGCCGGCGTGCTGCTCGAGTCGATGACGGGTGTGAAGCTCACGCACGTGCCGTACAAAGGCGGCGGGCCGCTCATCACCGATCTGATCGCCGGCCACATCCAGTCTTCGCTCTCGGTGATCTCGACCGGATTGCCGCACGTGCGCTCGGGCAAGGTGCGCGCCGTCGCAGTGACGGGCGCCAAACGCGCCGAAGCCGCGCCGGAGATTCCGACGGTCGGCGAGACCGTGAAAGGCTACGCGGCGGTGAACTGGTACGGAATGATGGCGCCCGCGGGCACGCCCGCTCCCGTCGTCGACCGGCTGCATCGCGAGATCGTCGCGGCGGTGCAGGCGCCCGATGTCGTGAAGGCGCTCAAGGACCGCGGCATCGAAGCCGCGCCGTCCACGCCGGCCGAGTTCGCGCGGTTCATCCAGGCCGAGCAGAAAAAGTGGACGCCGATCATCAAGAAATCAAATATCAAAGAGGAGTGAATGGAGACACGCATATGTCGGAACATGTCTACAAGCACATCGAGCTGACGGGATCGTCCACCAAAGGCGTGCAGGACGCGATCGAGAACGCGATCGAGCGCGCCGCGCAGACGCTGCGCGGCATGCACTGGTTCGAAGTGGTCGACACGCGCGGCCACATCGAGGACGGCAAGATCGCGCACTGGCAGGTGACGATCAAGGTGGGGTTTACGCTCGAAGGCGCGTAAACCGCCCCGTCACTTCGCGCGGCGGGCAGGCGCGCGCCTACCCTACTACTGCACCAGCAGCACGGTTACGTTGCGGTCCACCAGCGAGTGGTCGATATAGCAGACGACGCCGGGCTGCTCGATCACCAGCCGCTTCGCCTCCTCGGCGCTGCGGACCTCGCGCGGGGGCTGTCCGCGTCCCGTGAAGATGATCTTCGACCAGTGCGCGCGCATTTGCGACGCGCTCTTGCCCACGACTTTGCTGTAAAACGCCTCGCGCAGCGGCGAGCCCTCCGGGAGGTCGCAGGGAACCGCGGGTGTGCCGTCGGGGAAGCGGCTCGCGCGTCCGAGATAGATGTCGGCGAGCTGCGTCTGCGTGATGCTCGTCACCGGCACCCGCGCCGACACGACGGCCGCGAGCTCGGCCGCCGCCGCGCCGGAGCACAGCGACAGACCCAAACCGAGGCTCGCGACAATGCGTTGAAGGCGGCTCATCGGGGCGTCAGAACACGAAGTCGATTGCGACGCTGAACACGTGGACGCGGCCGCCGGGCTGAAAGTTCGGTGCGAAGTTGCCAAGGCGCCCACTCGAGCCGGGCTCGAGATCGATGTGGTCGTACTGCACCTTAAATGCCGCGTTTTTTGCGAAGTCCCAGCGCACGCCGCCCGAAACGCTGCGTTGCGCGAAGCGCGCGCTCGTCAGCGCCGAATTGACCCCCGTGTTCAATGCCGCGGCCGCAGCGGCGAGCGGCGCCGGCAAGCCCGCAGGTGACACGCCCGCCTCCGTCTGCTGCTCCGCGGTGAGGCGCGCCGCCGTCAGGTACGGCGTCAACGGCCCCACGCGGTAACCTGCCGTCACGTACCAGGCGCGCGAATCTGCGAGCAGCGAGTGGCCGTTGAACGTCGCCCACTCGGCCATGACGAGCCAGCGATCGCGGTCGTAGCTCGCGCCCAGCGCGAGCGCCGAGATCGGTGCATCGGCGAACCGATACTTGTCGGCGAGCGCGAGCGCCTGCACGCCGCGTCCCGCGAAGGGCGCAATCGCGCTGAGCGCATTCCCGAGCTGCGTATAGCCGTTGATCAGCGCGTCCACCGCGGCGACGCTGAGATCGACACGTCCGCGCACGTAACTCGCGCGCGCCGTGAACGGGCCGTATTCGATGGTATTCGCGACATCGAAGATGTCGTCTGCCTTCAGGCTGCCGGCGGCCGGCAGGTGGACCGAGGTGCGGCCGTACGACGCATGGACGGTGTTCGTGACCTCGCCGAAGCGCAGCTTGTACGTCGCGTCGATGCCGTCCTTGTTCGTGATCGGAATGAGCCCATAGACTTCCTGCGGCGGACGGATCCACGGGTTGCCGTACCCGACGAGCCTCGAATCCGACGCCATAAAGGGCATTGCGACCGTGCGGCCGACTCGCACGTCGAAATCCGGGGTGATCTGGTACTTGATATTGCCCCATTCGAGCTGCGGCATGTACGTATTGTCGTAGCGATGCTGCGACACGAGCTGAATGACCGCCGAGAGCTTGTCCGTGAGCCGGATGTCGCCCTGGACACCGATCTTCGTGTCCACTCCATAGGCCCAGTCATGCGTGCGGCCGGCGCCATTCGGCTCGAAGAACCCGTGAACGAAATCGGCGTTCTTCTCGCTCGAGTTGACGACGCCCGCCGTGCCGAAGCCGTGCAGCCTGACCGCAGGCGCCCAGCCGCCGTCGGCCGCGGCCGCGAGCCCGCTCATGACGAGCGCGGTACCGGCCGCGGCAAGCGCTAGATGCCGTACGCGCCCCGTCCACGGCGCGTGAATGTGTCGTTTCGCGTGCATCACTTCTTTCATGCGATTGTTCAGGCGCGACGTGCCGGCGCGATCGCCGGCTGCTTCTGCAGCGCTTCGAACGTGATCTCCATGGACCAGCGATCGTGTAGGAACGCCGCCAGCCGCTCGCCCGGCACGGCCGGGCTGAAGTAGTGTCCCTGGTATTCGTCACACGCCTGCGCGCGCAGGTACTCGACCTGTTCCGCCGTCTCGACGCCTTCGGCCACGATCGTCATGCTGAGCGCCTTGCCCATGCCGATGACGGCCTCGGTGATGACGCGGTCCTCCGCGTCGTGGGGCAGGTCCGAAATGAACGATCGGTCGATCTTCAGGGTCGTCAGCGGGAAGCGCTTCAGATTGGAGAGCGACGAATAGCCGGTGCCGAAGTCGTCGATCGCGACGCGCACGCGCATGTCGTTCAGCGTCGTCAGCGTGCGCACCGCGCGCTCGACGTTCGTCATGAGCAGCGTCTCGGTGATCTCGAGCTCGAGGAATTCGGGATCGAGGCCCGTCTGCTCGAGCACCGCCGTGATATCGGACAGCAGATGCGCGTCGGCGAACTGACGCGCGGACAGGTTCACCGCGATGCATATCGGAGGCAGTCCCTGCTTCTGCCATTGCACGTTTTGTCGGCAGGCCGTCTCGAGTACCCATCTGCCGATCGGCACGATGAGCCCCGTATCCTCGGCGATCGGAATGAACTCCTGAGGTGACACGAGGCCATGGTCCCGGCTGCGCCAGCGCAGCAGCGCCTCCGCGCCGGTGATGCTGCTGGTGAGCAGGTCGACTTTCGGCTGGTAATTCAGCTCGAATTCGTCGCGCTCGAGCGCGTGGCGCAGGCCGGTTTCGAGCGTGAGACGCTTGAGCGAGTTCGCCTGCAGTCTCTGCGCGAAGAACTGGTAATTGTTCTTGCCCTCGCCTTTGGCGTGATACATCGCGGTATCGGCGCACTTCATCAGCGCCTGCTCGTCGCGACCGTCGCGCGGATAGAGCGCGATGCCGATGCTCGTGGTCACGACCAGACTCTCCCGCTGGTAAGCGAATGCTTCGGATACCACCGTCAGGAGCTTCTGAGCGACCGTTGCGACGTAGACGTCCTCCTCGAAATCCGGCAGGAGCACCACGAACTCGTCTCCGCCGAGCCGCGCGACGGTGTCGCTTTCGCGCAGGCATGATTGCAGCCGCGAGGCGACTTCCTTCAGCAGGCGGTCGCCCGTGTCGTGGCCGAGCGTGTCGTTGATCTGCTTGAACCGGTCCAGGTCCAGGAACAGCACCGCGAGCGATCGCTGGTAGCGCCGCGCGTGACTGATGCCCTGCTCCAGCATCTTGCTGAAGAACGCACGGTTGGGAAGTCCGGTCAGGCCGTCGTGGTAGGCCAGATACTGCACGCGCTCGGCATGCGCAGTGCGCGCATCGCTCTCGCGCCGCGCCGCCTGCGCGAGCTTCCAGCTCACGCGCGCGAGGATGCCGACGAAGATGAGCACGAGCGCACTGGCAATCGCGGCGCGCCACAGATAGGCGCGGGTGTTCCGGCGGGCGCCGGCAAGCTGCTCCTCTTCGGCAAGGCCTACGATGAGCGTGAGCGGAAAACCGAACAGCGGACGCACGGCAATGAATCGCGCGACCGCGTCGAGCTCACCTGTAGAACGCACGACCTCCGGTTCGGCGCGCCGCTGTAACTGGCGCCAGGCGCTCGTCGCGTCGCCCGAGCTGATCGCGTCCCCCGTGCGGCGCACGCGGAACACGCCGTCGCGGGTGCCGATCAGTCCGAGGACGCCAAGCTCTCCGAGCTTTCCGCGCTCGTAGCCGCTCACGAAATACGCGGCGTCCACGTTGAGCGTTACCGCGCCGGCGAACCGCCCGCCGTCCTCCAGCCTGCGGCTGAATTCGAGCTTCCACTCGTTGCCATCGCCGACCCGCGGCAGGCTGATCCACAAATCGTCCGAGGCGACCGCGGCCCGGAACGACTCCTGCTGCGAGACATCGCGATGCGTCACCGGTCGCGTGCTCGCAAAGACGCGGCCGTTCTCGTCGGCGATCGTGAGCGTAAAGAGCAGATCGGGCGGCAGCAGCGCTTTTTCCCTCAGCTGCGCCAGTACGGCGGGACGGCGCGACGACTCGTACGCGTACTTGACGACCTTGAGCGTGTGATCGATTTCGCGCAGGTTGCGCAGCATTTGCGCTTCATACGTGTCCAGCAGCTCGAGAGTCGACGTGGCGGCAGCCCGCTCGGCATTCTCGAACTCGATCTTTGCAAGGTTCGCCGTGGCGACCCATATGACGACGATGGTCAGCAGGGCGAGCGCCGGCATCAGGAAGTGCTGCTCGGCAAGTCGCGCGCCGAGCCGTCGCGACCGCGGAACCGTCGGGGCCGGCATGGTCCGCGCCAACGGCTGCGCACGCTCGTGCATCACGCGCGCGCCCGGCCGCGTGCGCGCGCTTTCGCGCCCCGTCGACACATCACAGTTAACCCCCTTGAAGCGGACGGGCGAACGTCCGCCGGCTGCCCGGCGAATCGGTTATCGTTCGCGCGCGAGCGTTTTCGTGTATTACTTGGCGCGCGCAGGATAAATGTTGCGGCGCGTCCGGACAAGCACGACCGGCGGCTTTTCACCGCAATCCAGGACTTTTTACAGAAGATATGTGAGCCGATGCGACAAAGCCGCAGCGCTCGCGACACGAGGTATGACATGAAAATTCTGGTACTTCCCGGCGATGGCATCGGGCCGGAAATCACCGAGGCCACGCTCGCGGTGCTCGACCGCGCGAATGCGAAGTTCAAGCTCGGGCTCGAGTGGCAGATGGCGGAGATGGGCATGGCGGCGCTGAAAAAGCGCGGCTCGACGCTGCCCGAGGACGTGATGGAAACCGCGCGGAAAGCGCCGGGCATCATCCTCGGCCCCGTGGATCACCTGCAGTACCCGCCGCGCGAACAGGGCGGCATCAATCCGTCGGGCGAATTCCGTGTGAAGCTCGATCTTTTCGCGAACATCCGTCCGGCGAAATCGCGCATGGGGGTGGGGCTCACCGGCAAGCCGGTCGATCTCGTCATCTTCCGCGAGTGCACCGAAGGCTTCTATGCCGATCGCAATATGTTCATGGGGCGGGGCGAGTTCATGCCGACGCCCGACGTGGCGATCGCGGTGCGCAAGGTGACGGCGCGCCAATGCGAGCGCATCGCGCGCGTGTCGTTCGAGTGGGCGCGCAAGCGCCGCAAGAAAGTGACCGCCGTGCACAAGGCGAACGTCTTCCACATCTCGGATGCGCTATTCCTGAAGGAAGTGCGCGCGGTCGCGAAGGATTATCCGGACGTCGAGCTCGACGAGAAGATCGTGGACGCGATGGCCGCGCTGCTGGTGCGCGACCCGTCGAAGTTTGATTGCATCGTGACCGGCAACATGTTCGGCGACATCCTCTCCGACGAGGCGTCGGAGATTTCCGGCAGCCTCGGGCTCGCCGGCTCGGTCATGGCCGGCGATGACGCATGCTGCGCGCAGGCGCAGCACGGCTCCGCGCCCGACATCGCCGGTCAGGACAAGGCGAATCCGACCTCACTCATCCTGTCCGCGGCAATGCTCCTCGATTGGCTCGCGCAGCGGCACCAGCGCGCCGAGTTCGCAGAAGCCGCGAAATCGATCGAAAGCGCGATCGACCGCGCGCTCCAGTCGCCCGATACCCGCACGCCGGATTTGGGCGGCAAGCTCGGCACGAAGGCGTTCGCCAAACACGTCGCCAGCGCGATTTAGAGCGGCGCGCGCGAAGCTCGCCGCGTTACTTCGTCACCCGCGCGACGGCGGGGGGCCAGCACCACGAACCGCCCTGGATTCCCGCTGCGCAGGCATGACGCTCGGCCCCCGCTAGCCGGGTGGGCCCTTGAGCTCGACGGTGTTGCCTTCGGGGTCGCTGATGTAGATCGACGGCCCGTAGCCGTCCGCGCCGTAGCGGTTCTTCGTCTCTCCCGGCACGATGCCGTGCTTGATGAGGTGCGCGATCACCGCGAGCTGGTCCCACGGCTCCACGCGCAGGCAGAAGTGATCGACGTTGCGGCCTTCGGCGCCCGGCGCTGCGCCGCCCTTGGCGCCCAGGTCGCCGTCGATCGGCACGAGATCGATCATCGATTGGCCCGCGCGAAGCTGGATCAAGCCGATGTCCTGGCGCGCGCGCTCGACCACGCAGCCGAGCACCTCGCAGTAGAAGCGCGTCATGCGTGTCGCGTCCGTGACGCGCAGGACGATGTGATCGAGCCCGAGGACGTGAATCATCGCGCCCTCCCCCTCCACGGGGGAAGGTTCGGGTAGGGGTGAGCTACTTGTTGATGTCGCCGAGGCACAAGTACTTCACTTCGAGGAACTCCTCCATGCCGTACTTGGATCCTTCGCGCCCGATGCCCGATTCCTTCACGCCGCCGAACGGCGCCACCTCCGTGGAGATGATGCCGACGTTAATGCCGACGATGCCGGCTTCGATCGCTTCCGCGACGCGCCAGACGCGGCCGACATCGCGGCTGTAGAAGTACGCGGCCAGCCCGTACTCGGTGTCGTTGGCGAGCGCGATCAGCTCCTGCTCGGTCTTGAAGCGGTAGAGCGGCGCGACCGGGCCGAACGTCTCTTCGCGCGTGACTTTCATTTTCGGCGTCACGTCGGCGAGCACCGTGGGCTGGAAGAACTGGCCGCCCTTCTCGTGGCGCTTGCCGCCGGTCAGCACGCGCGCGCCCTTGCCGAGCGCGTCGCTGATGTGCTCCTCGACTTTCTCGACCGCTTTCATGTCGATGAGCGGTCCCTGCACGACGCCGTCTTCGAGGCCGTTGCCGACCTTCATCCCGGCCACCCTGTCGGCGAATTTCTTGGCGAACGCGTCATAGACGCCGTCCTGCACGAACATGCGATTCGCGCACACGCAGGTCTGGCCCGTGTTGCGATACTTCGAGGCCATCGCGCCTTCGACCGCGGAATCGAGGTCGGCGTCGTCGAACACGATGAACGGCGCGTTGCCGCCGAGCTCGAGCGAGACCTTCTTCACCGTGCTCGCGCACTGCGCCATCAACTGCTTGCCGATCTCGGTCGAGCCGGTGAAGGTGAATTTGCGCACCAGCGGATTGGTGGTGAGCTCTTCGCCGATCGGACCCGCCGAGCCGGTGATGACCGAGATCACGCCTTTCGGTATGCCGGCGCGCTCGGCGAGCTCGCACAGCGCGAGCGCCGAATACGGCGTCATCGATGCCGGCTTGATGACCATCGTGCAGCCGGCCGCCAGCGCGGGCCCCGCCTTGCGCGTGATCATGGCGTTCGGGAAATTCCACGGCGTCACCGCCGCGCATACACCGATCGGCTGCTTGATGACGACGATGCGCCGGTCCGGCGCCTGCGCGGGAATCGTGTCGCCGTAGACGCGCTTCGCTTCCTCGGCGAACCACTCGATGAACGAGGCGCCGTAGGCGATCTCGCCGCGCGATTCGGCGAGCGGCTTACCCTGCTCTACCGTCATCAGCACGGCCAGATCTTCCTGGTTCGCCATCATCAGCTCGAACCATTTGCGCAGGATCCCGGAGCGTTCCTTGGCGGTCTACGCGCGCCAGCCCGGCAGCGCCTTGTCGGCTGCTTCGATCGCGCGGCGCGTCTCGGTCTTGCCCATCTTCGGCACCGTGCCGATCTGCTGACCGTCGGCCGGGTTGTAGACCGGCAGCGTGCCCTTGTCGTCGGCGTCGACCCATGCGCCATCGATGTAGCACTGCCGGCGGAAAAGGCTCGTATCCTTCAACTGAAGCGCGGGTTTCACTCTGTCTAACATGGGGAATCCTGCCTGTTTGGGAAGGGAAGCGGCTGGCAGCCGCAGAGGCATTTCAGTATAACAAACGCTTGTTATAATGCGGCGCACCCACCGCGAGCCGTACAACGACAAAACAAAACGGAAAAAAGAGATGCCCGTCGCCCGGAAGCGCCTTCGCACCCGCCTCGCCTCAATCGCTCTTTCCGTCTCGCTCATCGCCGGCTGCGCGACCGGCACCGACCCGAGAGACCCGCTCGAACCGTTCAACCGCGGGGTCTACAACTTCAACGAGAACGTCGACCGCGCGATCCTGAAGCCGATCGCGCAAGCCTATCGCGCCGTGCTCCCGCAGTTCGTGCGCTCGAGCGTGAGCAACTTCTTCTCGAACGTGAATGACGTCGTCGTAGCGCTCAACAACCTGCTCCAGGGCAAGTTCACGACCGCCTATTCCGACTTCGGCCGCATCGCGATCAACAGCACGGTCGGCGTGCTCGGATTGTTCGACGTCGCATCGGAGGCCGGCATCGAGAAGCACGACGAGGATTTCGGCCAGACGCTCGGCTGGTGGGGCATGGAGAATGGTCCGTTCATCATGATCCCGTTCCTCGGGCCGAGCACCGGCCGCGACGCCGTTGGGCGCGTGGCGGACGTGTTCTCCGATCCGGTCACCTACGTCGATCCGACGCGCGCCCGCAACCAGTTGTGGGGGGTGCGCATCGTCAACCGCCGCGCCGAGCTGCTAGACGCGAGCACCGTGTTGCAAACCGCGGCGCTGGACCCGTACGAGTTCGTGCGCGATGCGTATCTTCAGCGGCGGCGCAATCTAGTCCACGACGGAGCTCCGCCGCCGGACCGCGAGTTCCTCGATCCGCCCGCGAAACCGCGCAGCAGCGTGCCGCAGCCGGCCGCCGCCCGCATCGCCGAGGCCGCGCCCGCCCGTGCATTCGAGCCGGCCTCCAGGCGCCCTCATGCGCCGATTACGGTACAGGCAAGCGTCGCGCGCGAATCGCCGTTCCCGTCGTCTGCCGGCATCGTCGGCCCGGGATCGATCCTCGTGAGCGGGGATGCGCGCACGCCGGTTCAGTCCGCGTATACCGAGCAGCCTTCGCCCCATGCGGAAACGGCACGCCTGCCGACGCTCGCGCAGCTCTGGCGGGCGTTGACTAGCCAATAGCAAGTTCGTAGGCTGGGCCGATGGCCCACCGTATGCGGTGCGCTATCAGCGCACCCTACGCGTTGGTTTTGGCGTTCTCGACCCGCTTCGCGCCGTCCAGCACGGTCATCGCGCTCGCCACGAGGCCCGCGATATCGGAGACATTGCTCGGCACGATGAGCGTGTTGTTCGTCTTCGCGAGCTGCCCGAACGCGCCGATGTAAAGCTCGGCCACCTTCAGGTTCGCCGCACCCATCCCGCCCGGCTGGCTCAGCGCATCGGCCACCAGCCGCACCGCGTTGGCGGTCGCCTGCGCGATGAGCTCGACGGCCTGCGCCTCACCCTGCGCATTGTTGATCGCGGCCTGCTTGGCGCCTTCGGATTTCAGGATGAACGACTGCTTCTCGCCGTCGGCGAGGTTGATCTCCTCCTGCCGCTGGCCTTCCGATTTCGCGATCAGCGCGCGCTTTTCGCGTTCGGCGGTGATCTGCGCCTGCATCGAGCGCAGGATCGCTTCGGGCGGCGTCAGGTTCTTGATCTCGTAGCGCATGACTTTCACGCCCCAGGTGCGGCCGGCCTCGTCGAGCACCGAGACCACCTGGCGATTGATCTCGTCGCGGCTCTCGAACGTGCGGTCGAGCTCCATCTTGCCGATCTCGGACCTGAGGGTCGTCTGCGCGAGCTGCGTGATAGCCGCGATCGGATCGGACGAGCCGTACGACGCAAGCCGCGGGTCCGTCACCTGGTAATAGATGATGCCATCGACGCCGAGCTGCGTGTTGTCCTTCGTGATGCAGACCTGCTCGGGCACGTCGAGCGGCACTTCCTTGAGCGAATGGCGGTACGCGACGCGGTCGATGAACGGCACGATCACGTTGAGGCCCGGCTCCAGCGTCGCGTGAAACTTGCCGAGGCGCTCGACGACCCACGCGTGCTGCTGCGGCACCACGCGTATCGACTCGATCACGAACGCGATCATCAAGCCGATGATGAAGAACGGTATGGCGTAGGCGCGGTAGCCCATGAAGGCGAGCACCAACGTCGCGATCAGAACAAACACGATTTTCAGGAACATGCCTCCCCCTCCGGTATCTGCGCGCGCGAACGCGTGGGCAGGTGCAGGTATACGTAGCCGGCGCTTAAACACGTTCGGGCGCGATGTGCAGCGTGCTGCCGTCCACGCCCCGGATATAGAACGTGGTGCCGGCGCCGCGCTCGCCGATGATTTTGGCGTCCCACAACGTACCGCGGTAATGGACGCGCGCGAGGCCTTCGGCTTCGTTCACCCACGACTCGACGGTGACGCGCTGGCCCACGTCGATTGCGTTGATGCTCGTCGCAGTCTGCCCGGTGCTCACCCGGTAGCGGCGCACCAGCGCCACGCCGAGTACGCCGACGATGGCCGCTGCACTCGCTTGAGCCGCCAACGGCAGGTCGAGCCAGGCGAGCGCGGCGCCGGCCGCGGCGGCGAAGCCAAGGACGAGAAGATAGAACGTCCCGGTCAGCAGCTCGACGATCACCAGCGCGATCGCCGTCAGTATCCAGATGATGTAAGGGTCCACGCGGCGCGCCTTTTTATGTCGCGATCATACGTTCTTGGCGCCGCCGGCGCACGTGCTCGGGCGTCGTCGTATTCCCGACGCTCATCGTGTGCGCTCGCGCGTGCGGCCGGATCGCGAGGCAACGAACAGGCCCGAGAAGATCAGCACGGCGGCGACGTAGTGGTACCACAGCAGGGCCTCACCGAGGAATGCCCACGCGAGCACCGCGCCGAAGAGCGGCATCAGGTGCAGGAACGCACCGGCACGCTCGCCGCCGACGCGCGCGACGGAGGCGTTCCAGAAGAAGTACGCGAGCACCGACGGAAAGAGTGCGAAATAGGCGACGCCGCCGAGCGTCGCCGGGCCCCATACGGTGCGGCTGCCCTGTGCGTAGTCCCACGCGAACACCGGCAGCAGGAATACGATGCCGATCGAAATGAGGCTGCCGGTGAACGCCGTCGACGAAAGCTCCCGCGGCCGCCACCGCAGACACACGGTGTAGATCGCCCAGCTCAGCATGCCGCCAAGAATCCACAGATCGCCCGGGTTCAACTTCAGATCGAGCAGCGTCGCGAGCTCCCCGCGCGCAACGATCGTCAGTACGCCGGCGAGCGAGACGACGACGCCCAGCGCCTGGCGCGCCGCAAGCGGCTCGCGCAGGAACGTGACGCTGATGGCGATGATCAGGATCGGAATGACCGAATTCAGCAGCACGCCGTTGGTGGCGGTCGTGTACTTGAGGCCGGTGTAGGTGAATATGTTGAACGCGCCGACGCCGAGCACGCCGAGCAGCGCGATCGTTTTCCAGCCGCGGCGCACGCCCGGCCACTCGCGGACCATCGAGCCGGCAACGAACGGCAAAAGCAGGACGAATGCCGCGATCCAGCGCCAGAACGCCATCGCGATCGGCGACATATGGCCCTGCAGTCCGCGGGCGATCACCCAGTTGCCCGCCCAGAAGAGCGCGGTCAGCGTGAGCAGGATGTAGGCAGTGGAGGTCTTACGGACCTGCACTGCGTCAGTTGAGACGCGCGGCGAGGTTTTCGAGCTCCGCGACGCGGCGCGCGACGTGCTCGCTGTCGCTCGCCTGCGGCTTCAACTTGAGGTACTGGCGAAGGTCCGCGACGGCGGCACGCGCGCACTCGAGCTCGGCGTAGAGCTCGCCGCGGTCGCGATACTCCTCGGCCGCACCGGGCACGAGCTCGACGATGCGGCTCGACGCGGCGAGCGCCCGCAGTTTTTCGCCCTGCCTCAGATGGATCGCGCGCAAGTTTCGCAGCATGCGTGCGAGGATCTCGCGCGGCTCGGCGGCGGCGAGCAGGCTCGACATGAGCGCATCGTCGAGCTCGACGCCGCGCGCGACGCCCTTCAGCCGCTCCTGCAGGTCGCCGACGCCCAGAGAGGCGCCGCGCGCGTACGGATCGATGATGATCGAGCCCTCGCGCAGCACGCATTTCACGAGAAAGTGCGCGGGAAACGACACGCCATGCAGCGGCAGGCCGATGCGTCTGCCGATCTCGATGTAGAGCACCGCGAGCGTGATCGGGATGCCGAGCCTGCGGTCGATCACCTCGTTCAGATAACTGTTGCGCGGATCGTAATAGTGCGCCGCGTTCCCGCTGAAGCCGAGCTCGTCGAAGACGTAGCGATTGAGCGCGAGCAGCGCTTCGGAAGTGCTGATGTCGCTGCGCAGCCTGCGGCGCAGCGTGGCGCCCATCTCATCGATCTTCCGGAGATAAGCGTCGACGTCGAGATGCTCGTAGGCTTCGGCCGCAATGAGCAGCGCGCCTTCGGCGAGATTCACGTCGGTGGACGGCGAGCCCGTGATGCGCTTCCAGCGCTGCGCTGCGGCCTCGATCACGTGCGCCTCGCGAGCGGCAGATTGACCAGCAGATTCTGCGGCTTCATGCGCAGCGTCGCATCCGGCGTCATCGCCAGGCCCAGGAACACCGGTGCGCCGCGCATCTCGGGGCGTACCGCTGCGGGATCGGAAAATTCGAGGCGGAACAGACCGATGATGCGCTTCATTCTGTCTTCGTCTACTTCGCCGCCATTATAGATATCGTTCAGCATCGCGGTCGCTTCGACGTCCAGGCCGACGTGCCAGCGCCAGTCCTCGTCCGGTATCTCTCGCACCGATTCGATGCGTGCGGCGACGCCGTGAAAGTGCGCGATCCAGCGTTCGAGCACGTGCGCGAGCGCGGCAGCGCCCGCGCCGCCGGGATTCACCTGGAGCACGAGATCGTGGCGCTCGTCGCGCCTGAAATATTCCTCATGATTGGCTTCGTCGAGCACGTCGAGCTCGGCGCTCTTGAGGGGCGCACTCAGCTCGCGCAGCAGCCGCCCGACATTGCCGAGCCCCGCGTCACTCGCGTGGCGGTGAACGGTCTCCTGATCGGCGACCATGACGGAGCCGCGCTCCACGGTGACGCTTTGCGGCCGGAACAACATTTCCGCCGCACGCAGCTCGAGGCCATTCTCCACGCCGTCGAGGATGTTGCGCAGGATCACCTGCGTCGTCTCGTACACGAACTGCGGCGGCACCGCGACATCGCGGCGAAAGAGGTCGAAGTAAAAACCTTCAAGCGTCGGCGCGGCCAGGAGCTGATCGCGAAAACGCAGCATGACGCGATAGTTCTCGCGCGCGTCCTCGTCGGCGATCGCGGCGATGTCGGCATCGCTCACTGCACTGCGCGGCTCTTCGATGAGCCGCGCGTGGAGCGCGCGCTCGGCGGCACACGATGCAGGGACGAGCGCGAGCTCGGGCCGCTCGAAGTACGCGCGCAGGTAGTCGTCGGTTACGACGAGCCGGCCGTCGTCGGCCTTGGCGAGGAGCGCGTAGCCGCAGCCGGCCCAGAAATCAGGCATTCACCGGTTCCGAGATCTCGATCAGATTGCCGTCGGGGTCGCGCACGTAGACCGACCGGATCCGGAATCGTGCGCCGCTGCGCACGCACGGCCCCTCCTCGATCGGCACCCCGCAGCGTTCGAGATGCGCGATCACCTGCTCGAGCGGCGCGTCGGCGAGAAAACACAGATCGAGCGAACCCGGGGTCGGCACCCGCGCCTTGATCCCCGCTTCGAAACCGGGCGGATGCACGTTGAACTTGTGCGGGCCGAACCTGAGCGCGATGCGTCCCTCGCCGTACGTCTCGCGCGCGCAGCCCAGGACGCGTGTGTAGAAATCGAGGCAACGCTCGAGATCGCGGGTCGTGAGCACGATGTGATCGACGGCGGCAAGCATTCAGAGGTCCTTTGCGGGCGGGAACAGGCGGTGAACGGA
>Ga0196977_1000570_pt1 | contig 18397 bp, 11 predicted proteins | sample S3v_1013CmetaG_FD_148634 | JGI IMG/M metagenome (GOLD analysis project Ga0196977, IMG submission 148634) | Soil microbial communities from Anza Borrego desert, Southern California, United States - S3+v_10-13C | ecosystem: Environmental > Terrestrial > Soil > Desert | place: USA: California...
CTATCCCGGACCGCCGGGGGTGAACCTAGTTGATACTATGTAGTTCTGATAATATTTGGTTTATTGCACAATTATTGGAAATTGTACATCATGGCCGAATCAACATTACTGGTAAAGAATATGGTCTGCAACCGCTGTATAATGGCGGTTGAAACTATCCTTAAACAAATTGGAATTCCCTATGCGAATGTGCAATTGGGAGAAATAGAAACTATCGGTGTGCCTGGTACTAACCAAAAAGAAGCTTTGGCAGATCAGCTAAACAATATCGGATTCACCCTTATTGATAGTAAAGCTTCTGCTACAATTGAGAAGATAAAGAAACTGACCATAAGCAAAGCGAGAAACCAGGTTGATGAAAAGGAGACCCGGCTAAAACTTTCAACCTTTATAACAAATCATGTTCACAATGAGTATTCTTATCTCAGTAACTTATTCTCCTCGATAGAGAACAGGACAATTGAGAACTACTTCATAGAGCAGAGAATCGAGTATGTGAAGGAGCTTCTGGTATACGGAGAGTTGACATTGTCTGAAATAGCTCTGGAACTGGAATACAGCAGCACCGCACATCTCTCGGCGCAATTCAAAAAGGTGACAGGCCTTACTCCATCGCACTACAAACAAATAGGTGTAGAGAAACGAAGGGGCCTGGATCAGGTCTAGTCCAAAAACTATATAAAACGAATCTAAAGTTGTGTAACAGGCAGGGCATCCGCGCATTCTACCTTTGTGTCATAATCAAAAAACAATTTTTTATGAAAAATGAAACATTGAATGCTCAGACAACTTGTGGTACAGAAACTACAAAATGTGACAACCCTAACTGCACTTGCAAAAACTGTAACTGTGGTAGCAATTGTACTTGCGCTAGTTGCAAGTAAGGTTTTTAGATCGAAGGCTCCAGCATCAGTAATGCTGGAGCTTTTTTATGGTGCAAACCGGGTCAGTGCGCTATGTTATAGTGATACCCACGTATTATGAATTATTTTCTTATTACATTAATCGGCGTTTTAATGATGAGAAGTATCTGATGTTTAATATATCTTTTGCTTCAGTTCATGTAATAGATCATTTTCCTCCTCCAACCATTCCGGAAGACAATAAAAGTTCCCGCGCACCCCTTTTAGCTTAAAAGGAATAAGTCGCTTGTAATTGGTTGCCTGGGTGAGAAAAGCCGATACAAACTGCTCCTTACTGTTTTTCTTGTCTAAGACAGGCTCGCGAAGTTGCAATCTGGAGATTATCTCTAAGGAACGTAACGGCTTTTGAGCCTCGGCCACTATAAAGACTATTTTGGATATCCAACTCCAACCAGGGTTGTACCCTTCCCCCTCTTTCTGCACCTTTAGCCTACTTTTCAGCTCTGTATTTTCACTTATCAGCTCTCTAATGACCGTGTACGCATTCGAAAGTTCTTTTTTAGCCAGTTCGAGTTCGGATTCTATTGGATTACTGGTATTAATTACCTGATCTTTCTCTTCTTTTCCCATTCTGCACGTATAAAGTGGTTGTAAACCCAAAATGTATCAATAGTAACTCAAATAGTTCTCAATGTACACTAAGCCAACTTTAATTCAAATCTAGCTGTAATCTAATATTCAGGCAAATAATGTGGATATGTATGCCTTTATTCCGAATAACGTTATTAGTGATGTGATGATTTTAGCTCTTACGTCAGTTAGAACATCATAAATACGTCATCATATTAGCGTGTGGGCCATTTCAATACATTACAGTTACTCTTCAGTTAGCGGTATTTCTGGCGCAACCAAATTTTCTTCAGCCTCAGCCAACTGAATCAATTTCTCCTCGATATCCTTATTTGTTCTATTGCCAAGCATACCCTTTAATCGTTTGCCCTGACTAACAATATTTCCAGAACCTTCATATAATCGTCCCCTGGCCTCATTCCATTTCTTATTAGCCTGGTCAAGTTCCTTTCCGACACCTTCAAAGCTCTCAATGAAACCTACGAGCTTTTCGTAAAGCTTAACTGATCGTTCAGCTATCATTTCAGCATCACGGCTTATTGAATCGCGGTTCCACATATCGCTGACCATCTTCATCGCAGGTATAAGATTGGTTGGGCTTATCAAAAGCACCTTTCGATCATAGGCATACTGCCACAGGGAATGATCAGACTGCATAGCAGTAATGTATGCAGCTTCTACCGGCATGAACATGATAATAAAATCGGGTGTACCCGCAACGTCGGTGTACTTCTTACTTTTAAGTCCGTCTATATGTGCTTTGATGGAACGAATAAGCAGTGGAAGGTGCGTATCCTGCTCTGCCAACTCGCTCGCGTTACAGAAATCCCAGTAATTGCTGAGCGAAACCTTTGAGTCTATCACAAGGAAGCGATTGTCAGGATAACTTACTATAACATCTGGCCGGATTGTCTTACCTTCTTCATTCTCAGATTGCGCCTGCAGTATGTAATGAACGTTCTTTTGCAATCCGGAGAATTCCAGGATGCGCTCCAGGATATCCTCGCCCCAGTCGCCCTGTTTTTTGGTGCTGCCACGAAGGGCATCTGTGAGGGATTTAGCTTCGTTTGCCAAAGTGTTGTTCAGCGTTGCCAGCCTACCTATTTCTGTCCGCAGGGAGCTTTTTTCACGTACTTCATCGGTGAACTTCTCATCAAAATCCTTTTTGAATGCCTCTATCTCCTTTCGGAATGGAGTCAGCATTTCCGTCAGTTTGTTCTCTTGTTGTTCCCCAAAAGCCTTCGCTTTTGTTTCAAGGATATCGTTGGCCAATACCTTAAACTCTGTCGCCATCATTTGCTTCATCTGTTCAAGATCCTTCTCTTGTGTCCTGTTTTAATTTCAGCGACTCTTCCAGCCGGGCAATTTTACGGTCTGCCTCTGCAACCTGAGTTGACTTTTCTTCATAGGAAACCTTTAAGGTAGCAATCTCTTCCAGGAGTTCTCCGTTCCGAAGACTTGCATTAGCCCGGCCTTCCTCGGCAGACGCGCTCTTGGTCATAGCCTCCCTCAGTTCTCTTTCCTTTTCTCGCAGCTGTCCTTCCACCTCTTCTTTAGCCTTTCTAACGAATTCCAGTACTCCCGCCTGCTTCTTCAGTCCGTCTAACTCATCAACAACAACTTGGTATTGCCCTGATGAAATAGAATTTTTTTCAATTTTCAACCCACGAATGATCCAGGCTGCAATTGCTCCAATAACAAGGCCGGTCAGAAGGCCAATGAGAATATAAGAGACCATGTTCCAGTTTTAAGATTTTAGAATATTGTTTAGTGCACTTGAACCATACGAGTACTGGGTCATACTATTATGCATTGAATACACATAAGGAAATAGCCCAAAGATTAATATTACATTCCTTTTGCCGCGATTGATTATTTTCCATTATAAACTATCCTGTCCCCATTTGCTACAATTATCTGCCGCTTTACTGCATTATCTATTCCCAAAAGGATAGCACTTTCGACTTTGCTTCCCATTCGTGCATAGCCGAATAACCGTGCAGTTTCTTTTATCAATTCCGATTTAGGTAAGCTCAATTGTTGTTTTAATATTTCTTTCACACCATTAGCAATTTCTTCAGGTGGAAGGTCATCCATCACGCTTGTTGGTTTCGTTGCCGGCAAGGCGGTATTGTATGTAAGTGTCCGGACCCTGCGATTGCTTCCAAAGGAATATCTGCTGTCCATGTTTTGTTTGCTGAAGTTTCATAGTATTGGTAATACGATCGAGGTGACCAGATATTCTTGTGCCTGCACGACCTATTCCCCAAGCAGTAAGAACACGGCTGTAAAGCAGATCTTTGCTGATAGGCGCTTCGATATCCAGTACCTGTTCTATTTGTTGGCGGATTTGGCTTGTACTGCTATCCTGTAAGAATACATCTGAAGAGATATCTAAAACATTTGCCAGACGACAGATTTCGTAAACTGCTGCGTTATTTGCCGGTTTTACAGGTGGCAGAGTTGGCGTAGCACTATTAAGGACCGTTGAGGACATTTCTGGCTCAGGCACATACGTTTCTTGAGTTGATGTTTCCACTTCGGCTCTTGCTGATTGCGAAGTGACTTTAGCATTCACAATTGCTGACAGAACGCTCGCTAAAACTTTTTCACTCTTCTCCCACCAGTCAGGACTCCAAATGCGGTGCAACTTCCAACCCAAGGAAGTCAGAACACTACTTTGTACGACATCCCGGTCTCTCGCTGTTTGAGCATTTCCATAATTAGGTCCATCCAAGAGGATGCCAAGCAAATATTCTGATGGCTTCTCAGGATTTACAATTCCTATATCTACGCGGTAGCCGGAACAGCCTACGGATAAATGAACTTCATAGCCATGTGCCCGAATTGCCTCTGCGATTTTTGCCTCTAAACCAATAGTCGACTGCAAAGATTGACCTGCCTTTCCAGGCAATGCTGATTTCCCTTTTTCTGCAAATGTCAGGAAAGCCTTTAATCCGGCAACCCCTTCTGAGGCTGTTCGTGCCAGGTCTATCTGATCAGCACGTAGTGTTGCAAATACTTTCATTTCGAAACGTGCCCGACTCACAGCAACGTTCAGCCTTCTCCACCCGCCTTCACGGTTCAATGGGCCAAAATTCAGGCTGACCTTGTCATTCTCATCGGGACCATAGCAAATCGAAAACAATATAACATCTCGCTCATCGCCTTGAACGTTTTCCAGATTCTTTACAAATAACGGTTCTTCAGCTTCCAGGGCGATTTTTTCTAAATGTGGGGCTTTCCTGAATTCCTCAATGAGTAGATCATCGATCAGGTTTTGCTGTACTGAACTGAAGGTTACAACACCCATGCTACGTTTTGACAAGACAGGGTCTGTCAATCTCCTCATAATTTCGGATACAATTGCCGTTGCTTCTGCCTTATTTTGCCTTGTTTTTCCTTTGTCATAATATCCCGGAACATGGACATAAGTAACTTTATTGGCTATATCATCCGTAGAGGGGAATGTTAGAAGTTTATTGTCATAATATTTCGCGTTAGAGAATGCTATTAAGCTTTCATGCTTACTACGGTAGTGCCAAAGCAAATGCTTGGAAGGCATTGATAAAGCGAGGCAATCATCAAGAATACTCTCCAGGTCTTCTTCCATGTTTTCCTCGTCTTTGTTGGCCGTAGCAAAGAAGGAAGTTGGTGGCATCTGTTTAGGATCGCCTACCACTATAACATTTGTTCCACGAGCGATAGCTCCAATGGCCTCACATGTTGGCATCTGGGAAGCCTCATCGAATATGATCAAGTCAAATTTGGTAGTCGCTGCGTCAAAATACTGTGCTACAGAAATAGGACTCATCAGCATACAGGGTGTGAGGCGCGGTAAGAGATTAGGGATAGAATCAAATAACTTCCGTATTGTCATGGCCCGTCCATTACTCCTTATCGCCTTTTGTAGAATTCCTACTTCGGAGCTTTGCGATGCCTCAGTGCTGAAATCAGGGATACGAGCACCCAGTCTTGCATACAATTCTTCTCTGGTGAGTTTTTCAAAAGTGGCGCTGATAGATTTGAAACGAGCGATCTTCTCCTCAAAAACGGAGCTGTTGAAAGCTGATAATTGAGGCGACTGGCTAATAATATATTCCGCACAGCTACGATAGAGAGCTTTCCGATATTGTGTATCTATCTCTGTAGGTAGTATAATTCCCGTTTCATAGGCTTCGACCAGGCTACCGAGCCCGTTGTTCTTTGCTCTTTTACCGGCATTTGACCAGGCAAGCCAGTCCTTTAAAAGCTCTAAGCCCGAAAGTTGTCTTTCTGCCGTCTTCGCAGCTGCATTTATCCATGATCCATCCTTGTTAGGTTCACTTTGGATGGTTACCAATTTGGCTATTCTTTCCTCTGCTGCAAGCACTTTCTCAATGTCTTTCAGGAATGATTTTAGTTCATTCCCATGTGCCGACAAGAACACTGTCGTGTTATTACCTATTGATTGAGCAAATTTCTGTCGCCAATCATTTAATGCAGCAGGTCCGACGACAGAAGCTGCCATGTTAAATACTGCTGTTAAACTGTCGCAGGCGTTTTCAAGGCCAGCCCAATCACAGTTTTCTTGATTCCAAAGTACGCCTGCAACGGCTTGTATATCTGTAGCGTTATCAACTATTTGCTTCTCGTTTTGAAATTCTATAATAGTTTCAAGCGAGCTTTGGATGCTTGCCTTATCCAGACTGTTATTCGAGAATGCCGTTAAGGCTTTTACTATTTTCTTTTGACCCAACCAACGCGGTAATATCCATTTCCTGCTCACATTTTTCCACTCCGCAAGTAATTTAGATGCGTCTATGGTAAGCACACCTTGATTGTATGTCTTTATTAATGTCTCTTTAAGCTCGTCACGTTTACTTCCATGTTTTGCTACTTCTTTGATGCGCGCAAATACTGCCTCAGGATCGTTAGCCGCTAACATTGATGCTGGTATGTTAGGTAGATCAACAATTGTCTTTACAAGAGCTACATACAATTCAGTTTGCTTTCTATTCGCAGAATGGCGATTGACATGTATTAGCGCCGAAGATTTAGATATACTTCCCTCCACATTTCCTAACGTGGCAATATAGTCCTTCAACGCAACAGCGAGTTCATTCCTTAGCTGGGGACTAAATTGGGGCGCTTGTAATCCGCGAAGCTGGTGTTGGCTGATCACACCTATCGCATGAGCGAGTATTTGAAGTTCACCGACAGCATCATTCCAGGCTGAAAGCTGCTCGGCGGTTAGTGATCCTATAATATTGTCAGGGAAGTTGAATTTTTCAGCAACACCATTCAGAGAGCTGTAGCGGCTGAATGCTTCATATAATGAAAATCCGAACGGCCACCTATGGTGCAAGAGTTTCACATATCCGTTAAGTTCAGTTCTTAGCAGGGATAGTCGATCGGCTTCAGATTGAAAACCCGCAGGAGCGGTTTTTTTCGTTGCCTCGGAAGCCTGTTTTAATTGCTCTATTACTGCAGTCTTCTTCGCCTTATTTGAATGTAGTTCCAGACAGAATGGGCCAATGCCAATGCTCTCCAATCTGGATTCTACAACATCAAGTGCGGCTTTCTTTGCGGCGACAAACAATACCTTTTTGCCAGCAAAAAGTGCGTTAGCAATAATATTGGTGATCGTTTGCGATTTGCCAGTTCCTGGAGGGCCGTGAAGAACAAAGCTTTTTCCCTCACTACTGCTGATTATAGCTCCTAACTGCGACGAGTCAGCAGCAATTGGAAGAGCAATAGACGATGGGCTAAACGTTGCATCAAGATCACGGGATTCTTCGGGATGCACTTGCCATTCAAGTTTGCCACTTACCAGACTCGCGACAAGTTTACTTTGTAACAGGTGATGGCTATTATTGTGAATATCATTCCAAAGAATGAACTTGCTGAAAGAAAACGTGCCCAGCACGACCTGTTCTTCAACATCCCAGCGAGATTTTGCCATTACAGCACGTCGTATGACATTAAAGATCAATGGCACATCAAGTCCGCTTTCATCCCGTGGCAGAGTCTCCAGTCCACCTATTTCTATACCATAATCCTGGCGAAGCTTTTCCAGTAAAGTAATATTCAGCATTGCCTCCTCTTCACGGCTGCGAATCACAAATCCCTGCCTTGCAGATTTACGCACAATTTCCACCGGCAGCAGGAGAATAGGGGCATATCGTGCCACCTCACTCGCAGCAGTCTCATACCATCTTAAGAACCCTAAAGCAATGTAAAGTGTATTGGCACCATTTTCTTCGAGAGCCAAGCGAGAGGAACGATACAAGTTGGTTAAGTTGGCTGTAAGTTCAGCCTCAGATAAATAACTACGTAAGCGTTTTTGGGTTAGCTCGTGCTGAACAAGTTCAAGTATTGGGTCTGTATCATGTAGAGCTTGATAGAGACCGGCATTCCTATAGGGATTATCCCAGTCTGACGGTTTAGGCAATATTTGGAACTCTTGGCCACTCGCCAGGGCATCTTCAAATCTTGCAGGATTAATGCTGATAAACTGAAGTGTGCCCTTTGTAACACGTAAGTTGAGAAGGTTGTTGCGCAAAGTCAGATCCAATAATTTCCGTTCCCACAACTGCTGTTTTCCGACAGGACCGACATTGCCGTCAGTTATCACAACAGTCTCCCCAAGAGCAAGTGGTGAGTCCACTGTCCGTTCACTTCGTGGCGCTTCTTCTATTATTTCAAAACCGGTTGCAGTAACAACGCGTAATGGGAGTGGGCGTATTCGTGCGAACCGTGCGCGTTTAATATCAATAAATAATCCAAAATCTTCGAGATTGGCCATGTGCTTGGCCGCTGACGTAACAGCGCTATCAAAGCTTGCGGCTGTACCGGAATTCATACAGGTTGCCTCTACTAATGCGATCTCATTTATGCCAGCGGCCATACGCTTGGTTAAAAGAGATGGATCGTCGCATACCGGATCGGCAAATGACTCGTCTATCAACCATCCTCCAGCAAAGGCATGGCCTTTAATTATGATTATAATTGGGTGAATGCCAACAGCCTCCAGGCAAGCAGCATACAGCAAGGACATATCTAAGCAGTTGCCCATTTTCTGTGCTAATACTGTATCTGCCAAACGCACGCGTTGTCCCTGTTCTTCGAAAGATGCAGGCACACTACAATATAATATCTGCAACTCTGCAATGGCTTCATAGATAGCTGCCATTTGTTTGCGTACCCTGTCAGGATTTCGACTTTGGTATTCATCAAATGACGGGCTGCCCGTCCATTTCTGTAAAACTTCTGAAGCTCGACGAATGATCTTTGGTAACTCAGGATGATTTGGTGTGACAAATGCAGACAACATCTCTGGCAATACTCCTATGCCGTTCCATTGATCATAGGCAAGAATATCTAAGGGATGATGTTCTTCCACCATCACTGCGTCATCTGCGACAATTTTCAATATCAAACTACCTGAGATTCGTTCGGTTAATTCTGCCAGTGTTTGCGGCCGGATAGAAATACGTATCGCGTCAAGTTCGATAGAGCCGTCAGGTGGTACAGATTCAATACTGTATTGCCACGCATGTGCAAGCTCAGGTTCAATGGTCAAAGTAATGGTGACGTTCTTCCATTCTTCTTGCGTATCATTTTTGATAGCTAATCGCCTTACAACAGGAACATGGTTCTGCTGCATGGCATAATTAATAACCGGACTGTAAATCAACTCGAGATTTGAAACAGTTTTAGTGAGAGAGGTTTCGGACATAAGAAATACTTGTGGGTATACTTAAATATATTGCTTTCTTGCAAGAAGTACAAGTACGCAACCAATAGCGATAATTTGCAAAAGCCTTTTTGCTTGGTTTTCAGTCATCATAGATACTGCATACTGCATTCTGCCATCCTTACATGACATATTTAGTAACCTAAAAAGCCTTTTTGACAATAGAAAAAACAACATATGATGTATTAGTTGAATCCAATTTGAAAGCGAATTAGAACATAATTAGATTTCGGTCTTTAGACCAATATTCATTTCCCAGAACTCGAAAAAGGTGCAAAAATTGATCTAGTGGTAATTATTAATTACAATAAACCCATTGAGGGCGAATAAAAATTACAACTAGTTGATAATCAATATTTTATATCTTTACCATAGCAAAATGGAGTGCATAGAATTCAAGAAAGCGAATAGAACGGAAAAGAGAATTACTGACCTCACTATTGAAGAGGTACGTAGTAAAGAAACTTATAAAGATTACACAGATGAGGAAGCAGAGAAATTAATAGCTTATCTAAAGGTATTTTGTGAGATCGCTTATAATATATGGGCTAAATTGGAAAGTCAGACAACAATAATCGATATAACACCTGAAACTTATAACACTAAAGCAGCATGAGCAATAACGACTTGATATTATTTAATGGGTTTGCCAAAGGCAAAAGGGTCATTAAACATACCGGCAGTAACTGCGTGATCTATACACGGGTTTCTACAAAAGAGCAGGCAGATAATAATATGAGCCTTGAAACGCAGAAAAAGGCCTGTGAACAATATGCTGTTAAGAATGGGTACCAGATAATGGGGTACTTTGGAGGTACATATGAGAGCGCTAAGACAGATGAACGTACGCAGTTCAATAATATGCTGGCATTCGTGAAGAAGAGCAAGGAAAAGATTTCTCATATTATTGTTTACAGCGTTGATAGGTTTTCAAGGTCAGGTGCTAATGCCATTTACATTGCTGAAAAGCTGAAGCGGGAGGGCATTATAGTCTATGCGGTAAGCCAGCCTACTGATACCACCACGGCATCTGGCAGCCTGCAACAAAACATCCAATTCATTTTCAGCGAATATGATAACCAGCTAAGACGGGAGAAATGCATGGCAGGCATGAAAGAAAAACTGCTGGCTGGAGGCTGGATAGGCCGCGTTCCTTTAGGATATGATATAGTTATTAAAGATGGTAAGAAACAGATTGTATTGAATGATAAAGGAAAGCTTATCAGAAAAGCTTTCACCTGGAAACTTCAGGATATATCAAACGAAGATATAAGACTTAAACTCAAAGCACATGGCTGGGACGTAGCGGATCAGCGTGTATCCGATTTTTTTAAAAATCCCTTCTATTGCGGTCTGATCTCCCACAATGCACTCGAAGGTAGTGTTGTAGAGGGAAAACATGAGAAGGCAGTTTCGAAGGATATATTTCTTCAGGTTAACGGACTACTAGCACGAAATAATCATGGCTATAGTATGAAGCCAGAAAACAATGAAGTTCCTCTTAAACGCTTCATCCATTGTGAAAACTGCGGAAAACCTCTCACAGGCTACAAATCGTCAAAAATCCAGCAGTATTATTACAAGTGTATCACAAAGGGATGTAAATGCAATAGAAGGGCTATAGACATGCATGACGCATTTACAGAAATATTAGCCGACTACTGTATTGATATGAATGATGAGCTTAAGGAACTTATTACCGAGCAACTTGTTGTTACGTTCAATCAGCTAAATGCGGACAAAATAGAAGCGAAAGAGAATGCTGAAAAGCAGATATTGGAAGTCAGGAAAAAGATTTCGCGATTGGAAGAAAGATATATTTTAGAAGATATAGACAAGGAGATGTTCACCAGGTATAAAGAAAAATTTGCTGATGAATGTGCGGAACTGGAGAAGCAAATGGCAGTAAGCACAAATAAATTATCGAACCTTGAAAAATACATCAATAAGGCCATCGAATATGCCTCGAATCTTGCGCCCATGTGGGCTTTAGCTGACTATGGCGAAAAACAGAGACTTCAATTTTTGGTCTTTCCAGAGGGGATAAGCTATAATCGCGAAAAAGACAGTTTTCGAACCTTGAGAGTGAATAGCGTCTTTAGTTGTATTGCTAGCCTGGCGCAGGTTTCAGGACAAAATAAAAACGGGAAAATTAATCGTGTGATCAATTTTCCCGCGTGGGTGGAAGCACACGGATTCGAACCGCGGACCCTCTGCTTGTAAGGCAGACCGTAAAACAGGCTGAAATGCCCTACTGTGGCTACTTCCAAGGATTTTATAACCTCTTGTTCAAGTAGGGTTCAAGTAAACCCCATTGGTTAATAATAATTTTATATGAAAATAAGCAAAAAAATCGGATAGTAAGACGACATTACTCCGCCTCAGGAATGTAGCAGTCAACGTTTATCCCATTAACCAGTCCCTCACTGTTCTTAAAAAGACCAGTAACCGACCGGCAGTAAACTCTTTTCTCCACAATTGCTGTCAGAAAAGCACTGAGGGTTATTGGCTTCTCTAATCCATCAACAAACACTTTAGTTGAGCCGGGGAAATACTCCAGGATTGTCTGCTGAACAAAGTCTCGGGCCTGGGTGTTAAAATAAGACGTGTCTTGGCCCGTTTTCCTTAGCAGAGAAAACATCTCGTTAAACTGCTCCTTGCTTGTTTCATGCAGTAGGCTATACTCGCTGGTATTTCTAAAATTGAACGTGGTAACTATGTCCCTCTTTCTCTTTTCAACCCGGCTACGAGTTGACGTTATCTTTAAATCTTCGTTTAGGCAAAAGTTGAGAATGCCTTCCTGAATATAGGGAAACTGGTCTGCGGAAAGGCTCTTTTCTTCGAACGGCACCTTAAATTCATACTCCAAAGAATTGGTATTGAAATTCCCCTCAATTGATGATTCAAAAAAGTCTATTCTACTATTATCCAATTGCGCGCTCCAGAACTGCTCTATTTTTTTTACGACCGTAAGCGGGTCTGTGCTAGTGCCGAAATAATTTACTGTAGGGGCAAAATAAGATTGCAGATAGGTGAATTGTCGACCGTTAACGTCTTTCAAATAAGACGCGATCTTCGATTTCCCATCCGTGATACCTTTATCTATTTCCTTTACACGGTCCAGTGAATCAGTATTTTCGGGTGACGATTGTGTCACTGAATCTGTACTAACTGGTGTTGAGTTAGTGGAGTTGGTTTGATTTCCCGCGATAAGTATAATTATTATGATTGCTACGACAACAGTACTGAAGCCAACAAAAGCCGTAGACCTGGATGCAGTTTTTGCAGTTACGTATTTTACTTTCCCATTTTCAACATCGATACTTTTATAAGATTCGTGCTCATTAAAAGTATATTCGCCGTCACTTGCTGGCGATCCTTCTTGGAATACCCCATCCCCGACATGGATTGAATACAGGCTGTCCTGCTGTATGCATATGGTACCCTTATCGGTTGCGTAGTTTATTTCGTAAAACGTAAGGGTTACAACTCCTCCGGTAATTTTAAAAACACAATTCCCGGACCTTAAATCAAAATTGATGGTAAGCGGATTTAATTCTTCGTCGTATATCTTGGTGCCCGTGGATAACGTGGAGTGTTCACTCGCCTTTGCATAGTAATATTTCTTACCACCCGGGCCTTTGAACTCACCATATTTTCCGCTCTGTGGTAAGATTCTAATGAGATAAGCCTTCGCGTCCAGGTCAGGAACAACATCTTCGTTTATTAGTATCCAGGGGTCATTTGTTCCGTCCCTTTTTAGGAACATCAAGCCATCATAGACAAAGGCCTGGTTTAACAGAAGGGAGTCTGGCCCTCGGTTTACAAGTAATGAATTGGAGGCGGCAATGTATCTCCACGACCCTTCTTTAGCCTGGCCGTCCAGAGACATTATTAAATTTCCTCCTCGCTCAAAAATGTACTGGTGACGGCGACCAGCCTCGTCAATTAGGATCCACGGCTTCTGCACAAATATTTCGGCCTTTTCCAGGGACTTACTGATTTGCTGCAGCCGGGGTAATAAGTTCTTGATATAAGAATGCATAAGCAGATATTATATGCTCATTTTATTTAAAATTACTCGTTAGTACCTATAAATTATTGTTTTTGTTTTATTTATTTGCAATTGCGGGTAAGAAGCCCGCCCCAATGTCTTTCAACGAAAACTCTCGCGTTAAAATCCCGGCTATACTTCACCTGATGAAGTTAGGATACCAATATATACCTATTAACCGCCAACAGCGTAGGGACGACACCAATATATTTGAAGATATTTTTATAGAGAGCCTGTTGCGTATAAACCCGGATGCAGACAGGGAGAGGGTATTGCGAATACTGGATGAAATAAGCCTTGAACTAGACTACGAAGACCTGGGTGAGAAATTTTACCAACGACTTACTACCAGGTCCGGGATTAAATTGATCGATTTTAGAGATTTTGCCAATAACAGTTTTCATGTTACGGCAGAATTGACTGCTAAGAACGGTGATGACGAATTTCGTCCTGATATTACTGTGCTGATCAATGGCATGCCTCTAGCTTTTGTGGAGGTGAAGAAGCCACATAATAAGAATGGAGTGATAGATGAGCGTAATCGTATCAACAGCCGTTTTAAAAACAAGTATTTCCGCCGATTTGCCAATATCACACAGCTGATGGTCTTTTCCAATAACATGGAATATGAAGATGGTATCGTGGAGCCGGTATTTGGTGCTTTCTATGCTACATCAGCATATGCAGATCTTCAATTCAATTATTTCAGGGAAGATGAAGATTATCCGGTACAACAGAGATTAGCGTCAGTATCAGAACATGAGGAAAATGACATACTAAAGGACAATGGCCTCCTGGTAATAAAGCATAGCCCTGAATTCAAAATTAATAAAGAGCCTAATGCACCTACGCATCGAATTCTAACTTCTTTATTCAGCAGGGAAAGGCTTGCATTCATACTGCGGTATGCGATAGCATATGTAAGTGACGATGGTGGGAAACAAAAGCAGAAGCACATTATGCGTTACCCGCAGATATTTGCAACAATGGCAATAGCTGCCAGGTTAGATGAAGGCAAGCGTAAGGGTATTATCTGGCATACACAGGGCTCGGGCAAAACAGCTCTGGCTTATTATAATGTGCAGCACCTTACTGATTATTATCAGAAGCAAAATATTATCCCAAAGTTTTACTTTATAGTAGACCGTTTGGATCTTTTAGAGCAATCTTCAACCGAGTTTGCTAATCGTGATCTGAAAGTGAACAAGGTGAATTCCCGCCAGGATTTTATTAATGACCTGCAAGTGGCGGGTGCTATTCATAATGATAGCGGTAAGGCAGAGATAACAGTTGTCAATATTCAAAAATTCACAGAAGATGCTACTATCGTAAGGCTTCCTGATTACGATATCAATACGCAAAGAGTATATTTCCTCGACGAGGCACACAGAAGTTATAATCCTGAGGGCAATTATCTCGCTAACCTGATTAATTCTGATAAGAATGCTGTGATAATAGCCTTGACGGGGACGCCGCTCCTGAAAGAGGTGGCCAAAGAGTATGACTCTAAATTGCTATTTGGCAATTACATCCATAAATACTACTACAATCGCTCCATTGCAGATGGCTATACCTTGCGTTTGATTCGGGAAGAGATAGAAGGGAGCTTTAAGATGGAGATGAAAGAGGTAATGGAGCAAGTGAAGCTTTTGAAAGGGGATATAAAAGCCTCTGATGTATATGCCGAGCGGTCGTTTGCGCAGGGGCTTCTCGATTACATAACGAAAGACCTGCTGGCTTTCCGCGATCGTTGGCAGGATGAATCGTTAGGAGGTATGGTGGTGTGCGATTCTTCCAAGCAAGCCAAAATGTTGTTCCAATTGTTCGAGGAACAATATGGCGTACAGGAGACTGATGCAGATAAGTTGCCAATGGCTGCAGAACCGACTATGTCATATGGCAAGCGTAGAAAAGAGGGGCTAACAGCGGCCCTGATACTGCATGATGAGAATGATAAAGTGACCCGTAAGGAATTGATAAAAGCATATAAGTCGGCAAAGGTGGATATTCTCTTTGTGTATAATATGCTCCTTACCGGTTTTGATGCGAAGCGTTTAAAGAAACTTTACCTGGCGCGCGTGATACAGGATCACAACTTATTACAAACATTGACACGTGTAAACCGCCCGTATAAAAATTACCAGTATGGCTATGTAGTCGACTTTGCGGATATATCCAAGGCGTTTGACCGAACTAATCATCTGTATTTCCAAGAGTTGCAGGATGTGCTGGGTGATGAAATGGAAATGTACTCTCACCTTTTTAAATCAGAAGATGAGATAAGAAGTGAGATCGATCAGATAAAAGAAACACTTTTCCATTACGATACTGAAAACAGGGAAATATTCTCCCGCCAGATTGCCCAGCTGACCGACAAAACGGAATTGCTGAAGCTGGTGAAAGCACTACGCACTGCTAAGGAATTGAAAAACCTGATAGCCTTACAAGGCCTGGACGGACTGGGAGAGGTGCTGGACTTTGATGTGCTAAACCGCTTGCTGATAGAGGCGCAAAACAGGCTGGACAATCTCAATTTTGTAGAAAATATAGGTAATGACGAGGCCACCAAGAATTTGCTGAACGAAGCGCTTGAAGATATTGTATTTCAGTTCATAAAGGTGGGGGAAGAAGAACTGAAACTGGCTGACGAACTGAAGGAACAATTGCGCAAGACCAGGGAAGCCCTGCAAAGCAATTTTGACCAGGCAGACCCGCAGTTTGTAAGCCTGCGGGAAGAACTGGAACGCATCTTTAAAAAGAAAAACCTCTCAGAAACTACGCAGGAAGACATGATAGAAAACCTTCCCGTGCTACGCAAAATATATGATGAAGCCAAAGAGCTGAACCGAAAAAACGCACTAGTGAAGGCCAAATACGCCAATGATGAAAAGTATGTGCGTATCCATAAACGCCTGACAGAAAAGGGCAATCTCAATGTAAAGGAAATGCAGCTACACCGCGCGCTGATGCAGGTGAAGAGTGAAGTGGATGACAAGCTGGAAAGCCAAGAAGACTTCCTGAGCAATGAAGCCTTGTTTGACCGCTACCTGATGAAATTAGTAGCGCAGCAGTTTGTAGTAAAGGAACAACTGGACCTAGATGCAGGAACACGGCAAAAGATCAGTATGCTGATAGGAAAGGAATATTTGCAATTGTACCACAACAAATATTAAGAAATGACACTAGATATAAATTATACTACGAAGACCAAGCAGCTGATAGATAACCTGAAGAGTGTATGTGCCAACTATGGCCTGGGCAACGACGGTAATGAATTCAAAATTATCTCCCAGGTATTTCTGTATAAGTTCCTGAATGATAAATTCAGGTATGAGATAAAGAAGCTGAAGCCTGAACTGGATAACGGTAAGGATTTTGGTGCAGAACTAAGCAAGCTAAAAAAGAAAGATTATGAGCTTCTGATGGATTTGCTGGACGAGAACGTGCCGCGCCTGAAGCCGCATCAACTCATTGCACACCTGCATAATATCCAGAACCGCGGTGACTTTGCTAAAACATTTGATGACACCTTGCGTGATATCAGTATAGAAAATGCGGATGTGTTTTCTATTAAATCTTTTTCCGGCGCTAAGGATAAAATGTTTGATGAGCTGAGCACTTTCATAACAGATACGAGTCAACGTGACGATTTTTGTAGGGCACTTATTAATAAGCTGTTCGAATTCAGTTTTGAGCAGAGCTTTGAAGATTATTTTGAAGAGAAGTATGATTTCTTCAAGGATATTTTTGAATATCTGATAAAGGACTACAACTCAGACTCAGGGGGTAAGTATGCCGAATATTATACCCCTAATGCAGTGTCTCGTATTATAGCCAATATATTGGTGCCAGGCAAGGTAAAACAGGCGAGATGCTATGACCCGAGTGTGGGCTCGGGGTCTCTGCTCATGTCGCTGGCGCACAGGATAGGGGAAGATAAGTGTACTATCTACTCTGAAGATATCTCCCAAAAATCGAGCACGATGCTCAGGCTGAACCTGATACTGAATAACCTGACACATAGTATCCCTAATGTGATCAAGACCAACACTATTGAGCAGCCATTTTATCTGGAAAAACAGAAGTTCGACTATATAGTGTCTAACCCGCCGTTTAAGCTGGACTTTTCGCTATACAGAGATAACTTGGAGAAGGATAGCTTTAAAGAGCGCTTTTTTGCTGGCATACCCAACGTGCCGAAAGCTAAGAAAGAATCGATGGCCATTTACCTGTTGTTCATACAGCACATTATGCATAGCCTGAATGACAGCGGAAAGGCTGCCATTGTGGTGCCTACAGGTTTTATCACTGCGCAGAGCGGCATAGAAAAGAAGATACGTGAACGACTAATAGACAGAGGCTGGCTGCGCGGGGTAGCGAGTATGCCGAGTAACATTTTTGCTAGCACGGGCACCAACGTATCGGTGCTCTTCCTGGATAAGAAAGCGGATAGCGAACATATAGTGCTGATGGATGCGAGTAAGTTGGGAGAAACAGTGAAAGAAGGGAAGAACCAGCGCACGGTACTGACCCGTGAGGAGGAAACGAGGATCGTTGACACCTTTAATAACAAGGAAGCGGTTGAGGACCTGTCAGTAATAGTAACTAAAGAGCAGGTGAAGGACAAAAACTATTCTTTCTCTGCCGGGCAATATTTTGAAGTGAAGATAGACTATGTGGATATTACCGCAAAGGAGTTTGCAGAGAAGATGCAGGGTTTTGAAGAAAGATTGAATGATCTGTTTAAAGAAGGTGGTCTCTTGGATATCGAGATTCAGAAGCAGTTAAAAACACTAACGTATGAGCAGGGCTAAGAGCAAGCGATTGGGAGATATTGTAAATTTCAAAAGGGGATATGATTTACCTTCTTACTCAAGAGAAAAAGGTAACTATCCCATAGTAAGCTCTGGTGGGATTACAGGTTATCACTCTAATTTTAAAGTGTCAGGTGAAGGTGTTGTTACAGGACGATATGGTACATTAGGTGAAGTTTATTACATAAAAGATAACTACTGGCCTCACAATACGACTCTATATGTAACTTCTTTTAATGGCAATAGCCCTAAATATGTTTACTATTTACTAAAATGCCTTGGCAATTTAAAAACATCG